>QWCZ01002070.1_pt1 | contig 12213 bp, 9 predicted proteins | sample 1972651 | NCBI WGS metagenome assembly QWCZ01 (sample SAMN09866695, study PRJNA288562) | Human oral metagenome isolate pre1_saliva, whole genome shotgun sequencing... | isolation source: mouth | host: Homo sapiens | place: USA: California
AGACCATAGTTGGCCACCGGCCGCACGATGATGCCGGCCCGCAGCAGCTGGTCGTTGATGCCGGCCGCATCGCCCACCTTCACCAGCACGAAGTTGCCCGAGGACGGCACGTACTCCAGCCCCAGCGCCTCGAAGGCCTGCACCAGCTGGGCCCGTCCCTCGCGGTTGATCTGGTAGCTGCGCGTCAGGTAGTCGGCGTCGTCCAGCACCGCCTCGGCGGCGGCCAGCGCGGCGCTGTTGACGTTGAAGGGCTGCCGCACCCGCCCCATCAGGTCGGTCAGTGCGGGCTGCGCCACGGCAAAGCCTACCCGTAAGCCTGCCAGCCCATAGGCCTTCGAGAAGGTGCGCGACACGATCAGGTTCGGGAAACGCTTCACCCAGGCCAGCGCGTCATAGCGCTGCTCGGGCGCCAGGTATTCGGTATAGGCCTCGTCCAGCACCACCGCCACCTGGGGCGGCACCTGCTCCAGAAAGCGCAGCAGCGCATCGCCCGGGATGAAGGTGCCGGTGGGGTTGTTGGGGTTGGCAATGAACACCATCCGGGTCTCGGGCGTGATGGCCGCCAGCATTGCCGCCAGGTCATGGCCCAGGCCCGCATCAGGCACCTCGATGCCCACCGCCCCGATAGCCTGCGCCACCAGCGGATAGACGATGAAGGCGTAGCGTGAATGGATGATGCCCTGCCCCGGTCCCACCAGCGCCCGTGCCGCCAGCTCCAGGATGTCGTTGGAACCGTTGCCCAGCGTGATCCAGCCGGCGTCCACCCCGTAATGCCGGGCCAGCGCCTGCTTCAGGTCATGGCCGTTGGCATCCGGGTAGCGTGCACCACCGGCCAGCACCTGCTGGGCCGCCGCCACCGCCTTGGGCGACATGCCCAGCGGGTTCTCGTTGGAGGCCAGCTTCACGATGCCGGCCGGATCCAGCCCCAGCTCGCGCGCCACCTCCCCGATGGGCCGTCCGGGCCGGTACGGCGCAATGCTGCGCACCCCGGCCGGCGCCCCCGCTGCGGGCGACACGCCCTGTTGTCCCTCCGTGTTCATCTGGATTCCCTCCCTGTCTCGTAGTCCTGCAAGCCCCAGCCCCCAGCCACCATGTGACTGGCGGCTCTGGGCGACACCTCACACCACCATGGCGCTTTCCGACGGGTACGACCCCATCAGCCGGAAAAAGGCCGCGCGCTGCTGCAGCTCGGCCAGCGCCGTACTTACCTCCGGGTCATCCTGATGCCCCAGCAAGTCGATGTAGAAATAGTATTCCCATCCTCCCTGACGCGCCGGGCGGGACTCGAAGCGCTTCATCGTCACCCCGTGGCGCGAGAGCGGCTCGATCAGCTGATGGAGCGCCCCGACCCGATCGGGCACGCCCAGGATCAGCGAGGTCTGGTCCTGCCCCGACGGCAGCACCTTCTGCATGCCCACCACCAGGAAGCGCGTCCGGTTCATCGGATCATCCTGAATGGCATAGGCCACCGACAGCAGGTCATACACGGCCAGCGCCGTCTCGCTGCCGATGGCGGCCAGCGCCGGATCCTCGGCTGCCCGTCGGGCCCCCTCGCCGTTGCTGGACACCGGCATCAGCTCCACATCGGGCAGATTGCGCTGCAGCCACAGCGTGCACTGCGCCAGCGCCTGCGGATGCGCCACCACCTGCCGGATATCGGCCATCTGTCCGGTCCGGGACATCAGCACATGTCGCACCGGCACCGTGATCTCGGCCGTGATCCGCAGCGGCGTGTTCAGGAACAGGTCCTGGGTGCGCGTCACCGACCCCTCGGTCGAGTTCTCGATGGGCACCACCCCGAAATCCACCGTCCCGGCTTCCGTCACCCGGAACACGTCGTCGATGGACGCACAGGGCACCCCTTCCACGGCATCGCCGAAGCGCGCCCGCATGGCCTGTTCGCTGAACGTGCCCCAGGGCCCCAGAAAAGCCACCCGCAGCGGCCGCTCCAGCCCCCGGCAGGCCGACATCAGCTCGCGCCAGAGCGAACGGATCGCCGTATCGGGCAACGGCCCGGGGTTGGCAGCCTGCAGCTTGCGGATGATGGCCGCCTCCCGCTCGGGGCGGTAGACCGGAGCATCGTCAGCCCCCTTCTTCAGCTCACCGATGCGCTGCGCCAGCCGCGCCCGCTGGTTGACCAGCGCCAGCAGCTGCTCGTCCAGGGCGTCGATGTCCTGCCGCACCCGGTTGATCTGATCATCCGCCATCTCGTTCCCTCACTCCTTTCGTGCTCGTCCGTTCATGCGAACCCGGGTGCCATTGATGCAACCGCACCACATTTCGACCGCCGCTTCGCACCCTTTCTGCCGCGATCCTTATCTGAACTGTAACAAGCATAACCAGTCGTGCAGTTATTCATACCCTTTTCCAGCAAGCAGGCACACAATGAATACATCCACCTGCGGACTGTCATGAAAAACACACTGCTTGTCACTGCCGTCTTCGGTTTGTTGGCCCTCAGTCAGACCGTCCAGGCGCACGATGCTGCCCCGACCGAAGCCATCCGAACCGCCCAGCCCGCTGCCGTTCAGCAGCAGGCTGCCCCCCGGCCTGCCCTCGAACATGCGGGCGTCCATCTGGCCCAGGTCACCACGCCGGTGGCCACGGCCTCCCGGCAGCCCGAGGAAGACGAAGGCACCATGCCTTCCGTGGCCTACGGCCTGATCGGCCTGCTGCTGATGATCTGCGTCCTGGTCAAACGGCACAACGATCCCGTCAGCGTCTGACGCCCCTCCCGGCCCCCGGCCAAGGGCGGACATCGACCCTGGCCATGGCCGGACGCCCTGCATGCCGACCACCTTGTCATTAGCAGGGAGGTTTCCTGCTTTCTTCCGCTCCAACCGTCCAATGCCTGCGGGCCATTCCGATGACCCGCAGGGGGTTCGCCCCTCGCTCGCCGGAAGGCTGCAAGGGGCGCGGAGCGCATCACTCCTCGGCAGCCTCGCCTTCGGCCGCCGCATCATCGCCCGACGGCGACTCCCCGGCTGCTTCCGGGCCTTCACTGGCCGCTGCAGCTTCACCGTCGGCCGACTCGCCCACGGCAGCCAGCACTTCCGGTGAATCGCTGCCCACCACGCGCTGAACGCGCGACAGCGTGTCGCCCTCTTCCACACCGATCAGCGTCACACCCTGCGTGGCCCGGCCCATCTCGCGGATCTCGTCGACCCGCGTGCGGACCAGCACACCACCGGTGGTAATCAGCATGATCTCGTCACCCTCTTCCACCAGGATGGCGGCCACCATCCGGCCATTGCGCTCGGACGACTGGATGGCAATCATGCCCTTGGTGCCGCGGCCGTGGCGGGTGTGCTCGATGAGCGGCGTGCGCTTGCCGTAGCCGTTCTCGGTGGCAGTCAGCACCGAACGGCGCTCATCGTCGGCCACCAGCATGGCAATCACCTTCTGGCCCTCTTCCAGCGCCATGCCGCGCACGCCACGCGCCGTGCGGCCCATGGCCCGCACATCGCCCTCGGAGAAGCGCACTGCCTTGCCGGCGTCGGAGAACAGCATCACGTCGTGCTCGCCGTCGGTCACGGCCGCACCGATCAGGTAGTCGCCCTCGTCCAGGTCCACCGCGATGATGCCGGCCTTGCGCGGGTTGGAGAAGTCCGACAGCGCCGTCTTCTTCACCGTGCCCAGGCTGGTGGCCATGAACACATAGTGCTCGTCGTCGAAGGTCTTGATGGGCAGCACCACCGTGATCTTCTCGTTCTCGGCCAGCGGGAACATGTTGACGATGGGGCGCCCGCGCGAGGCGCGCGAACCCTGCGGCACCTCCCAGACCTTCAGCCAGTACACCCGGCCGCGGTCGGAGAAGCACAGGATCGTGTCATGCGTGTTGGCGATGAAGAGCTGGTCCACCCAGTCGTCATCCTTGGTGCTGGCTGCCTGCTTGCCCCGGCCGCCACGACGCTGCGACCGGTACTCGGACAGCGGCTGCGCCTTGATGTAGCCCGAGTTGGACAGCGTCACCACCATGTCCTGCGGCGTGATCAGATCCTCGATGTCGATCTCGCTGGCGTTGAGCTCGATCTGCGAACGGCGCGGATCCTTCTCGGGGCCGCCGAACTCTTCCACCACCCCCGTCAGCTCGTCGCGGATGATGGCCGTGATGCGGGCTGGCTTGGCCAGGATGTCCAGCAGGTCCAGGATGCGGTCCACCACCTCGCGGTACTCGGTGACGATCTTCTCCTGCTCCAGCCCGGTCAGCCGCTGCAGGCGCATCTGCAGGATCTCGCCAGCCTGCACCTCGGACAGCTGGTAGGTGCCGTCGGGCTGCAGCCCGGCGTTCGGATCGATGCCTTCCGGCCGCAGCGCCGACACGTCGCCCGCCGCGCGCTCGACCATCTCGGCCGCAATGCCCGCCGCCCAGGTCCGCGCCAGCAGCCGCTCTTTGGCCACCGGCGGCGTGGGCGAGGACTTGATCAGCTCGATCATCTCGTCGACGTTGACCACCGCCACCGCCAGACCTTCCAGCAGGTGCCCCCGGTCACGCGCCTTGTTCAGCTCGTAGACCGTGCGCCGCGTCACCACCTCGCGCCGGTGCGCCAGGAAGGCTTCCAGCACCTGCTTCAGGTTCAGCAACCGGGGCTGGCCATCGACCAGTGCCACCATGTTGATGCCGAAACTGTCCTGCAGCTGTGTGAGCTTGAACAGGTTGTTGAGCACCACCTCGGCGTTCTCGCCGCGTTTCAGCTCGATCACCACCCGCATGCCCTGCTTGTCGGACTCATCGCGGATGTCGGAGATGCCCTCGATCTTCTTCTCGTTGACCAGCTCGGCGATCTTCTGCTGCAGCACCGCCTTGTTCACCTGGTACGGGATCTCGTCGACGATGATCGCCTGGCGGTTGCCCGCCTTGTCCATGTCCTCGAAGTGCGTCTTGGCGCGCATCACCACCCGGCCGCGGCCGGTGCGGTATCCCTCGCGCACACCCGCCACCCCGTAGATCAGCGCACCGGTGGGGAAGTCGGGGGCCGGAATCTTCTCGATCAGCTCGTCGATCGTGGCATCCGGGTTCTCCAGCAGCAGCAGGCAGGCGGCCACCACCTCGTGCAGGTTGTGCGGCGGAATGTTGGTGGCCATGGCCACCGCGATGCCCGTGCTGCCATTGATGAGCAGGTTGGGGATCTTGGCCGGCAGCACCTGGGGCTCGGAGGTCGAACCGTCGTAGTTCGGCCCGAAGTCCACCGTGTCCTTCTCGATGTCGACCACCATCTCGCTGGCGATCTTGCGCAGCCGGATCTCGGTGTAACGCATCGCCGCCGGGGGGTCACCGTCCACCGAGCCGAAGTTGCCCTGGCCGTCCACCAGCGTGTAGCGCAGCGAGAAGTCCTGCGCCATCCTCACCACCGTGTCGTAGATGGCCGAGTCGCCGTGCGGGTGATACTTACCCATCACGTCGCCCACCACGCGGGCCGACTTCAGGTAGGGTCGGTTCCAGACGTTGTTCAGCTCGTGCATGGCGTAGAGCACCCGACGGTGCACCGGCTTGAGGCCGTCACGCACATCGGGCAGCGCGCGCCCCACGATCACGCTCATGGCGTAATCGAGGAAGGAGCGCTTCATCTCCTGCTCGAGACTGATCGGTACCGTTTCTTTGGCGAATTGATCCTGATCCATGGAATCCGGGACGCACCGCATGGCCCCCGTGCGAAGGGCCCCGCCGCACGCAAACAAGAGACCCGGGCACACGCCCGGGTCAGGAAGAAAGGAGGAAGCCCCGACAACGGAGCCGCCCCGGAACAGGCCCTGCGGTCAGCACGTCCCCAGGACCCGAAAAAGCTGCGCCGGCCACCCAAGACGGGTCCTGAAGACCCATCAATGACCGGGCCATGCCTCGCTCCGGCTAAGCCCTTGAATTTTAGACCATCCGCGCCCCCGACTCACGGACACCCCGAAACCGGCTCTCACGTATCGGCAAGAACCCGACACCCGAGTCACTTCTGCCCTTTCACCCGCCTGGCGCCCTTGCTCCCACTGCGGCGCATTCTCGGGCCGCCCCGTGTCCCCAAGCCGGCTTCACGCCACGAATATGTTGCAAATGAACGACAATTCACCCCGCGGGCGTCGCAGAACGGACCCAAGTCCCTACGGACCGACCGGACGCTATGGCACAATGAGTCAAGCGTATTCGTATGGATGCAGCCCTACGGCCACGGCCCGAAGGTTGTTCTTTACGCAAGCTCACTGCATTTTGCACAGGGTCACAGCTGGTAAGTGGTACGCCACAGTCCGTCCTTGTCAAGGTGCTGGTTTTTCAGCTGAGAGTCGTCTCACCGAGAGGAGAAACATGAAGAAATCGGTCAAGCTTGGCGCATTGGCTGCGACAGCGCTGCTCGCCGCCTGCGCGACAGGCAGCGGGGCAAAGGGCCCTGATGTCACCGCCGATCAGAACGATACCGGCTACGTCACGTCCCGTGACGGTGGCGTGGTGACCGGCAAGTTCGGCGAGTGCTTCCACGACAAGGCCTTCAAGGCTTCGCACGCCATCGTGGAATGTGATCCGGATCTGGTGCCGAAGGCGCCTCCGCCGCCTCCCCCGCCGCCGCCTGCTGCACCTCAACCCACCAGTGAAAAAGTCACCTTCGCTGCCGATACCTTCTTCGGCTTCGATCGTGCCGTGCTGAAGGATGAGGGCAAGCAGAAGCTGGATGACATCGTCAACCAGCTCGACGGTGTTGCTCTGGAAGTCATCGTTGCCGTCGGCCACACCGACAGCGTCGGTCCGGAAGCCTACAACCAGCGTCTGTCGGTCCGCCGTGCAGAAGCTGTGAAGGCCTACCTGGTCAGCAAGGGCATCGAAGCCAACCGGGTCTACACCGAAGGCAAGGGCGAAGCCCAGCCTGTGGCTGACAACAAGACCAAAGAAGGCCGCGCGAAGAACCGTCGCGTGGAAATCGAAGTGGTCGGCAGCCGTCAGGTCATGCAGTAAGCCTGCAGCACGCCACATGCCAGCTGCCCGCCCCGGCGGGCACTGGCAGGGCCAGAAAAGCCACCATGATCCGTCATGGTGGCTTTTTTATTGCCCCATGCCTGAGTCCCGTTGGCCGCTGGCCCGCACCCAATACACGGCTTAGGCTCTAAAATCCCCCATGCCCCCAGGAAGGCGGCCTTCCGGCACACCTTCCCCAGGCACCCCTCATCCGGTTCCGTGCCCGCAAGGGCGCCTTCCCGGCCCCTTTCCGCAGGGCCTCCCCTGCCGCACGCTTCCATCTGCCATGTCCACCAGCCCGTCCGCTTCCTCTCCGGTCCCCGCCGACAGCAGCGCCGCTGCCAACGTCGACCAGGCCGAACTCGACAAGTTCCAGGCGCTCGCCTCGCGGTGGTGGGACCCCGACAGCGAGTTCAAGCCCCTGCACGACATCAACCCGCTGCGTCTGGAATGGATCGTCCAGCAGGCCGGCGGCAGCCTGTCCGGCCGCAACGTGGTGGACGTGGGCTGCGGCGGCGGCATCCTCACCGAAGCCCTGGCCAAGGCGGGTGCCGCCACCACGCTGGGTGTGGATTTGGCCGACAAGTCGCTTCAGGTGGCCCGTCTGCACGCCCTGGAAAGCGGCGCCCCGGCCAAATATGAAAAGATCGCCGTCGAGGACCTGGCCGCGCGGCAACCCGGCCACTTCGACGTGGTCGTCTGCATGGAGATGCTCGAACACGTCCCGGACCCGGCCTCGGCCATCCGCGCCTGTGCGGACCTTGCCAAGCCCGGCGGCACCGTGCTGCTCTCCACCCTCAACCGTAACCCCAAGTCCTACCTGTTTGCCATCGTCGGCGCCGAATACGTCCTGAAGCTGCTGCCGCGCGGCACCCACAGCTTCGACAAGTTCATCCGCCCCGCCGAACTGGCCCGCATGGCCCGTCAGGCCGGTCTGGAGCTGCAGGGCTTCATGGGGCTCACCTACAACCCCGTCACCCAGCAATATCGCCTCAACCCCCACGATGTCGGCGTCAATTACATGGCATCGTTCCGGAAACCCCAGTAAAGGTCCGTCATGCCCCAGCTCAAGACCCGGCCTGCCGCCGTCTTCTTCGACCTGGACGGAACCCTGGTCGACACCGCCGACGACCTGGCCGCCCCGGTCAACCACATGCGCGAGGCCCGTGGCCTCAAGCCGCTCCCCCTGGAAGAGTACCGGCCGTTTGCCTCGGCCGGCTCACGGGGCCTGCTGCACATCGGCCTGGGCGCCACCACCGACGACCCCGACTACCCCGCCCTGCGTACCGAGTTTCTGAACCGCTACGAACAGGAAATCGCCGTCCACTCGCGGCTCTTCGACGGCATGCCCGAACTGCTGGCCTGGCTGGAAGCCAACGGCATCCGCTGGGGCGTCATCTCCAACAAGCTGGAATACCTCGTGCGCAGACTGGTGCAGCAGCTAGGCCTTGGCCATCGCGTGGCGCTGGCCTACGGCGGCGATACCGCCCCGCGCGCCAAGCCCTGGCCCGATCCGCTCAAGATGGCCCTGCAGGAAACCGGACTCACCGCCCGGCAATGCGTCTACATCGGCGACGACCTGCGCGACATCCAGGCCGCCCATGCCGTGAAAGCAGCCTGCCTGAAAGCAGCCCACCTGCCCGAAGCCGCTACCCGCCAGAACGCATCTGGCGGAAGTGGCTCACGCAAGCAGCCCGCTCAATAGCAGATGCTGTTGTTGCTGCCCATGCGCAGCATGCTGGCCATCGTCACGCCGCGCACACGGATCGGCGGCAGCTGCTCCCGGGTTCGGATGTCGAAACGGTAGATGGCCGGCGCCCCCTCGTCCAGCGTGTAGAGCGCCGTCTTGCTGTCGCCCGTCACCCACATGTTCATCACCTCGGGCACGAAGCGCACGATCTTGCGGTCCGACGGATCCTTGAACGACTGGAACATGATGCCCTTGTCGCCCGCCAGGATCCAGGTGCTCTCCAGCCAGCCTGTGCGAACGAAACGCGGCGAGAAATTGACCCGGAAGCGTTCGGGCTTGCCATTGCCGTTGACCAGGTCGAACAGCGCCACATTGCCTTCCATGTCGGCGAAGATCACATGCTTGGAGTACGCATCGATGTACGGCATGATCATCGGCTCGTTGGTGGAGCCCACCGTGCGCATCGGGCCCGTGCTCAGCACCTTGTCCTGAGCCGGGAAGTACACCAGCCCTTCCGAGCCGTCATCGGTCGTCATGGCCAGCAGATCATCCTCGGGGCTGGCCACGCCAATGCCCAGACCCGACCCGGTACCGATATGTCGGGACAGGTCGATCGTCTTCCAGGGCGCATCCAGCGGCTCTGCCCCGCCATAACGGTGGTAGATGAAAGGCCTGTCCTCGTCCAGCACCCAGAACGACTGGCTGAACGAGCTGAACAGCAGCGAATAATAGGTATTGATCAGCGTCTGGCGCTGATCCGAATCGAAACGGCGGGGGAAGATGCGTACCGTGAAGTCCTTGTAGTTGATCATCCCCACCTGATCGCGCAGCCCCAGCGCCACCAGATTGGTCTGCGGCACGAAGAAGATCTGGAAGACCGGCGACGGCAGCTCGACCCGGCGCCGCTCGCGCGTCCTCAGGTTCATGAACTCGATCGCCGACACCTCGGGCGAGCCCACCGCCAGCATGGCATCGTCACGCGCCAGCTCCATCACATGGGGTCGCATCGAGAAGTTCAGCGTCTCGATGTGCTCTCCGCTGACGATGTCCGTCACGCTGATGAAATTGCTGAAGCGGTCGGCCACGAACACGTAGCGCGTTGGCGCGTAGATGGATTTCACCACGCGCTTCATGGCCTCATGCTGATCATCAGGCCCCTTCGACATCGGACCGGACGGCATGACCCCGGAAGGGGCGGCAGCTGGCTGCGCGCCCTCCTGGGCGGCGCCAGCTTGTGGAGCATGGTCTCCCGGTGTGGCCGATTCATGGCCCACACCGGCTTCCTGGGCCCAGGCAGCCAGCTGTGCTGCCAGCCCCAGTGATGCCCCTGCCCCCGCCTGAATGAACTGTCGCCGCTTCATGTCACTACCGTCCGGAAAGATGGCCGTCAGTGGCCTTCAAGTCAGAGACCCAGAAAGGCCTGATCAGTGAGCCTTGTGGGAATGATCACCGTGCTTGCCGTGATGACCACCGTGCTTGCCATGATGAGCACCATGCCCGTCATGCTTGATGCCGGCATCCTTCATCACCTCCTTCACCGACTTCACCACGGCCTCGCAGCTGGCCTGGGTACCGTCGTCGAAGAACACCGTCATGGTGTGCTTGCTGCCCACCTTCGGCTTGTTGGTGACGTCGAACAGCATCACGTGGTCAGCGCCCTTCTTGAACACACGCTCGCCTTCCTTCAGCGTCATGTCCTTCAGCGGGCCCATCTCCATCACGCCATTCTGCATGACCATCTCGTGCAGCTCCACCCGGGCACTGACATCAGGCACCTCGGCACGCACCAGCTTCACCGGAGCGCCCGTGTGATGGAAGTGCACGAAGGCCCCCGTCATGTCCTTGCCGGCCACAACTTCCTGAATCACGCAGTTCGTCAGCTTGGTGTGCGATGCCGTCTCCGCCGCACCAGCCTGGCCGGAAATCAGCAGAGCCGGAGCTGCCAGCAGGGCTGCCATCGAAAGAACCGTCGACTTCTTCATGGTGAAACTCCTTCGGGAAATGAATGGGGCGGATGCCGCCACCAGGAAAAACAAGGACAGAAACCTCTCGGGACGCCCGCGCAGCCACCGGAATACCGCATGGCCGCCAAGGGCCGCCCGTCAAACACGGTCGGACACATCAATCCGGCGGACAGTCGCCTCAGACAGATGGCTGGACACGAACACGAGCCGGGCCAAGGCCGGATGTGGAAGCCGACGTCTCACCAGCCGGCACCGCACTCGCCTCGTCAGCCTTGGCCGGAGCATCACCCTTCGCAGGAGCAGCCCCCTCTGCCGGAGCGTGATTCCCGGCCTTTTCAGCGCCCGCCTTGTCGGCATCAGGCTTCTTCCCGGGGGCCTTGGCCGGCTCACCCAGCACACGGTCCAGCTCCTGGGTCAGCCCCTCAGGGCCCATCTGGTAGTCATAGACATCCGCCAGCTTCCGGTCGGGACCAATCAGGTAGATCAGCGCACTGTGGTAGACCGAATACGGCACGCCAGGTTCCGGGTTTTCCAGCTTCTTGCCGTCCAGCCGGTAGCCAAACGTTGCGCCCAGAATGTCGGAGAGCGCCCGGATGTTCTTCATGCTGCCCGTCAGGCCCACAATGCGCTCATCGAAGAAGCGCACGTACTGATCCAGCCGCTCTGCACTGTCATTGACCGGGTCAATGGTCACGAACACCGGCACGATGGCGTCCGGATTCTTCAGCGCCTGCATCACCTCGCCGAACTCGAACAGCGTGGTCGGGCAGATGTCAGGGCACGAGGTGTAGCCGATGGCCAGCAGCAGGTACTTGCCCGGGAAGGCATCCTGCGTCACCTTGCCCTTCACGTGCTCCAGGTCGAAATGAATGGCGCGCCCCACCTCGGGCTGCCCTGCAGGCTCCACAACGGGCCCGGCTCCTGGCTGACCAGCCTGGACCGCGCCTGTGCCTCCTTCCTGCGCCACGCCATTTCCGGCCGCTACCAGCAGCCCGATACTGGCTGCCACTGCCCACCGCTTCAACATGACCATCTTCTCCTGAAATCTGTTTTTTCCGACAAAACGGCCGAAGACAGAAAATGCTGCCATCGGCCGTCAATGATACGACGCAGGTGCGTGCGCCTTCGGAATGATCGATTCTCCGTTATGGTCTCTGCCCTTCCTGGCGAGGCATTTACTGAAAACCACCAGAAAATGATTTTCAGATACCTGACCGGAAAAACGTCTCCTCCGGGCAACAGGAAACGGCCCCCCCGAAGAACAGGCCGTTTCCGTCGACACTCAACCGATTACTTCTTCTCTTCCTTGTACTCGGTCGGGGCCTTCAGCTGCTCCATCAGGTCGTTGTTCCACTCGCCATCCACACGGACATGACCAGCGGCGCCAAGGTTGAACGCTTCGATCAGGTTGTGGTTAACGTAGGCATAGGTACCTGGCTGCTTGAAGGTATACATCGCTGCCCCGGCAGAACCGGCGGCGATAGACCAGGTTTCCAGATCTTGTGCCGGCGGGTCGGCGAGGTTGCCGCGTTCCCAAACATATTCACCGTGGCCGCCAATGATGTGCGGGTAGGTGTAGCGGTTCGCTTGTGAGTGGTAGAACATCACGGTTTCGCCGACTTTTG
>QWCZ01001666.1_pt1 | contig 12144 bp, 7 predicted proteins | sample 1972651 | NCBI WGS metagenome assembly QWCZ01 (sample SAMN09866695, study PRJNA288562) | Human oral metagenome isolate pre1_saliva, whole genome shotgun sequencing... | isolation source: mouth | host: Homo sapiens | place: USA: California
GGCAGGCGCTCGTGGATCTTCTTCTCGCCCAGGTGGCGCAGGTCCAGATGGACGGCCGGGCCATGGGGGGTGTCGACGGTGCGACCTTTCTGGCGCTCATGCCAGAAGGCCTGCGAGAGCCGGTCACGCGGGCCAAGCTCCATCGCCTTCGGACGCGGCCAGGGATCCAGCGGGCCCAGGCCGTAGTCCTGCAGGTAGCGGTAGCCGTCGCGGTTGACCAGGATGCCGCCTTCGCCGCGGCAGCCTTCGGTCATGAGAATGCCGGAGCCCGGCAGGCAGGTGGGGTGGTACTGCACGAACTCCATGTCGCGCAGCGGCACGCCGGCCCGGTAGGCCATGCCCATGCCGTCGCCGGTGAGGGTGCCGGCGTTGGTGTTCTGCCGGAACACGCGGCCTGCGCCGCCGGTCGCCATGACCACGGCATTGGCAAAGAGTGCCAGACGCTCGCCGCTGGCGATCTCGACGGCCAGCACGCCACGCACGCGGCCGTCCTCGACCAGCAGGTCGGTACAGAAGAACTCGTCGTAGCGCCGGATCTGCGGGTACTTGAGCGAGGTCTGGAAGAGGGTGTGCAGGATGTGGAAGCCGCTTCGGTCGGCCGCGAACCAGGTGCGGGGCACCTTCATGCCGCCGAAGTAGCGGACGTTGATATGTCCGTCATCCTTGCGGCTCCAGGGGCAGCCCCACTGCTCCAGCTGGATCATCTCTTCAGTACAGTGCTCGACGAAATATTCGACCACGTCCTGTTCACAGAGCCAGTCACCGCCGGAGACGGTGTCGTCGAAGTGGTTGTCCAGGCTGTCGTCGGGGCGAATGACACCTGCCGAGCCGCCTTCGGCCACGACGGTGTGCGAACGCATGGGAACAACCTTGGAGACCAGCGCGATCTCCAGTCCGGGATTGAGTTCGGCGGCCGCGATGGCGGCGCGCAATCCGGCACCGCCACCCCCGAGGACGATGATGTCTGCCGTTGCTGTATGCATGAGGCTCCCTGTCCGGTGATTGACACAGTTTTGCACATTATCAGGGAGGATCAGAGGCCTAGGGGGATGGTCGGGTTTGTTGGCTTGATGGGGGTCAAGGACTGTCTGTTAAGCTAGACCATTCGCTTACTTTTGACCTGGATCCATGCCTGACATCACTCGTTTTCCTGTCATTGTTTCTGATGTTTCCGGTGTTTTCCGATCGTTGCAGGAGCGCGTGTGCCGTGTTGCCGCAAGGCAACGGACAGGGCTTGTGCTCTCACTGATGGTGGCGGGCGCGCTGGGCGTCGGGAGCGTTCAGGCGCAGACGCAGGTGCTGCCATCCGCAAAGGTGACGGAGGTGCAGGCGGCTGATGGAGCCGCGGGGGCCGGGAAGGCCTCGGCTTCCAGGGGGACGGCAGCCCAGGGACAGGGAATCGCCCAGCTGCGGCGCTTTGCCACCCGAACGCCGGCTGCGACGGGCACGTTCGTGCAGACGCAGTTGGCAGGTGGCGGGCGCGGCGGTTCGGCGCGTTCCAGCGGCAGCTTTGCGTTCGCGCGGCCGGGCAATTTCCGCTGGGAGATCGACAAGCCCGATCCGCAGCTGATCGTGACGGACGGAAAGAAGCTGTATTTCTACGATGAAGGACTTCGGCAGGTGACGGTCCGCGAGGCCAGCGAAGCGATCCAGGCGACACCGGCGGCGGTGCTGTTCGGCGTGGGGGATCTGGACGAGGCATTCAAGCTGTCGGAGGTGGGCCAGTACAACGGGGTTGCCTGGGTGGAGGCTGTTCCCCGCTCGGCCGACAGCGGTTTTGACCGGATCCGGATCGGGATGCGGGATGGGCTGCCGGTGGTGATGGAGGTGGTGGATGCTTTCGGGCAGATCAACCGCTTCGAGTTTTCCAAGCTGTCCACGAATGAGCGGATTCCGGCCGAGCGCTTCCAGTTCAAGGTGCCGGCCGGCGTGGATGTGCTGGAGTGACTGGCGCATCAGGGAGCAAGCGTGATGGATGGTGATCTGTTCGACGATCTGCCCGAGGCGGTGCCGGAACAGGTACCGCAGCAGTCACGGGCACAGGCGCAGTCACAGACCCAGGCTGAGGCTCAGGTTGAGGCTCAGACCGCCACCCAGGCACGGGGGGCTGCGACCGGAAACAGCAGTGGCGTGCCGCTGGCCGAGCTGCTGAGGCCCGCAACGCTGGATGAGGTGATCGGGCAGAAGCACCTGCTGGGGCCGGAGAGACCGCTGCGGCTGGCATTCGAGTCGGGGCAGCCGCATTCGATGATCCTCTGGGGGCCCCCAGGTGTGGGCAAGACCACGCTGGCACGGCTGACGGCGAACGCCTTCGGGCATGAATTCATTGCGCTGTCGGCCGTCTTTTCGGGGGTGAAGGATATCCGCTCCGCGATGGAGCAGGCTGAGCGTAACCTGCAGGCGGGACGCCACACCATCCTCTTCATCGACGAGATCCACCGTTTCAACAAGGCGCAGCAGGATGCGTTGCTGCCCTACGCAGAATCAGGGCTGATCACGCTGATCGGGGCAACAACCGAGAATCCGTCCTTCGAGGTGAATTCCGCGCTGCTGTCGCGCGCGCAGGTCTATGTGCTGAAGTCGCTGGACGACGAGGAGCTGAAGGCCTTGGTCGAACGTGCACGGGCGCGAGCCCTGCCGGGACTGGAGTTCGAGCCGGCAGCCATCGACACGCTGGTGGGTTATGCCGACGGCGACGCGCGACGGATGCTGAACCTGCTGGAGCAGACGGCCACCGCCGCACGCGCCGCCGGGGTGGCGCAGATCACGCCGGCCTTCCTGGAGCAGGCGCTGTCCCTGAATGCGCGGCGCTTCGACAAGGGCGGCGACAGCTTCTATGACCAGATCTCGGCCCTGCACAAGTCGGTGCGGGGATCCAACCCGGATGCCGCGCTGTACTGGCTGTGCCGGATGCTGGATGGCGGGGCCGATCCGCGCTACCTGGCACGACGCATCGTGCGGATGGCGTGGGAGGACATCGGGCTGGCAGACCCGCGCGCCATGCAGCTGGCCAACGATGCGGCGGCCACCTATGAACGCCTGGGCAGCCCCGAAGGCGAGCTGGCGCTGGGGCAGGCCGTGATCTATCTGGCCATGGCGGCCAAGAGCAATGCAGGCTACATGGCCTACAACCAGGCGGCAGCCTTCGTGAAGAAGGACAAGTCACGACCGGTGCCGGTCCACCTGCGCAACGCACCCACCAAGCTGATGAAGGAGCTGGGTTACGGCCATGTCTATCGTTACGCGCATGACGAGCCCAATGCCTATGCCGCCGGTGAAACCTATCTGCCGGAAGGGATGCGCGAACCGGGCTGGTACAAGCCTGTGCCGCGCGGGCTGGAGCTGAAGATCGGCGAGAAGCTGACGCAGCTGCGGGCGTGGGATGCGGAGGCTCGGCGGCGTGAAAGAAGCAAGGCAAGAAGCACGGCGTCACCTCATGATACGGCGCCGAACCAGGAAGAGAATTAGAGCAAGCAGTGGAGCAGCTTGTTTCAGGTGCTTTTCGACGTTGCAGGGGCTATGTTGCCCCTGCGCGGCCCTGTCGTGACTGAAAGGTGACTGAAAGGGCCTGAACCGCTTTACCGTCCCTGCGTCTGGCGCCGCTTGCGCACCGCCTGTGCCAGTGTCTGCAGCACGGGAATGGTCTGTTCCATGCTCAGGCAGGCGTCGGTGACGGAAACGCCGTATTGCAGCGGCTGACCAGGCTGAATGTCCTGGCGGCCTTCGTTCAGGTGGCTCTCGATCATCACGCCGGTGATGCGGGTGTCGCCTGCGGCGATCTGACCGGCCACGTCCTGGGCCACGTCGATCTGGCGGCGGTGCTGCTTGCTGCTGTTGGCGTGCGAGAAGTCGATCATCACCTGTTCGCGCAGGCCGTTCTTGGCCAGCAGCTGGCAGGCAGCATTCACGTCGGCCGCGCTGTAGTTGGGGGCCTTGCCGCCGCGCAGGATGATGTGGCAGTAGGGGTTGCCGTGGGTCTCGAAGATGGCGGCCACGCCCATCTTGGTGATGCCCATGAAGGCGTGCGAGGCTTGGGCGGCCAGAATGGCGTCGGCCGCCACTTTCACGCCGCCGTCCGTGCCGTTCTTGAAGCCCACGGGGCAGGACAGGCCGCTGGCCAGCTGGCGGTGGCTCTGGCTTTCGGTGGTGCGTGCGCCGATGGCGCCCCAGCTGATGAGTTCGCTGATGAACTGGGGCGAGAGCAGGTCGAGGAATTCGGTGGCGACGGGCATGCTGAGCTGCAGCACGTCCAGCAGCAGCCTGCGGGCCATTTCCAGGCCCTGATTGATGGCGTAGCTGTCGTCCATGTGCGGGTCGTTGATGTAGCCTTTCCAGCCGACGGTGGTGCGGGGCTTCTCGAAGTAGACGCGCATCAGGATGAGCAGGTCGTCGGAGAGGGCGTCGGCCTGTGCCTTGAGCTGGCGGGCGTACTCCATGGCCTGGGCGTGGTCATGGATGGAGCAGGGGCCGACGACGACCAGCAGGCGATCATCCTGGCCGGAGAGGATGCGGCAGACGGCTGCACGGCTGTCCTCGACCAGCTGGGTGGTGGTGTCGGGGGCGGGCAGCCATTCCTGCAGCAGGGCCGGGGTGATGAGGGGACGTATTGCCTTCATGCGGGTGTCGTCCACCCGGCGGGTGCTGCTGGGGTCGAGTGGGGTGGCCGTGCGTGCTGCGGTGGTCATGGTCTGGAAGCCCTGGATGTCGTTTTGCTTCCAGTATATTGCTCTGCAGCAGCTATCGCCCGCCTCGAAGGGTGCGAGGAAGGGTTAACCCTTGGGGGTGGCGACTCGGGCGCATGGCGCCCAGGGAGGGCGCTGGCGCGGGGAGCCAAGGAAGGGCTGGGCAGGCCATGACCGAAGGTGAGATCCGGGCGGGCATGGGCTGCCCGCCTTTGGCCTTCCGATGAGCTCCGCCCGGGCATGAGGATTGGCCCGGGCGTGCAGGTCGGAAACGGTTCAGTCGGTCAGTTCGAGAATGACGACGTGCTTGTCGGCCAGCGGCCAGGTGCGGCCGGCGATGCGCTCGTTGTTGAAGCGGGCAACGACGGTCTCGGGCGTGTCGCTGAGCGACTTCATGCGCGAGGTGGAGACACCCGCAGCGCCACGGGGCGGGATGCCCGGGGGCGGGACGGCGCGGCCGAAGGACATGGTGTCGCGGCGCATGTCGAAGTAGCCGCGCGGCCGGCTCATGATGACCATGGCCCGGGCGTCCGGGTCGGCATGCACGATGCGCTGCAGGCGGAAGTTGACGATGTCGCTGCTGCGCGGGAAGGGGCTTCGGTAGATGTGGTGCGTGGGGTAGCCCGGCGCACTGATCACGAATTCATAGGTCTGGCTGCCGCTGGCCTGGAAGCCGCCCCAGCGACCGTTGGTGCCGGTGCGCTGGCTGTGGACCGGGGTCTGGCTGGTGCGGATGCCGGTGTTGGCATCGACGGTGTAGACCTCGACCTGAGCGCCCTTGAGCGGCAGGTTGGTGGGAAAGCCGCCGTTCTGGCCTTCCACGCCGCTGACCATGCCATCCAGCGTGACGTCCTGTTCGGCCACGATCTCGGGCTGGGCAGGCGCCTTGCCGGTGATGAACTGATGCATGACGCTGAAGGCTGCCGCGGAATGGGCCACTTCACGGTGGTCGGCGCCGGGCAGGATCTGGTTCCGGGCGCCCTTGAGTGCCTGGCTTTCGGGGCGGATGTTGGTGCTGAGCAGCGGGTTGCCGATCCACTCGCCGGTGGGCTGGGCGTACTTGTCGTTGTTGTCGGAACGCAGGGTGAGCCACTGGATGCCGGTGGGCACTTCGTTGCCCTGGGCGTCCTTGGGCCGGTTCAGGCCCTTCAGGAAGTTGGACAGGCCCGAGAACTCGCTCTGTTCGCGCAGGCCCTTGACGGCCCAGACGCCATGGGCGGGCGTGCCGGCCAGAATGGCGTGGCTGACGCTGGCCTGGCCATCGCCGTTCTGGATGTAGTTGCGGATGGCGTTGCCGCCGCGGCCGCTGCCGATGAGGATGACCTTGTCGGTCTTGTCCCGGGCCTTGATGGCGGCGACTTCGGCTCTCAGGTAGGCCATGTAGTCGGCGCTGCTGCTGCGGCCGGCCTGGGGCTGGGTGTCGTCGTCACGCGCGTAGGGGTAGGGCAGGTTCAGCGTGTGCAGCTTGGCGGTGGGCCAGCCGTTGGACTCGAAGCGCCACAGCATGGTCTGCCAGCTGGCGGCGCTTTCGCCGTTGTCGTGCACGAACAGGATGGACGGGTGTGTATCGAGGGCTGCGGGCCTGATGACGTTGCAGCCTGCCAGCAGCAGGACGCCCAGTCCAGCCGCTTGCAGGGTTCGGCGTTTCGGGGCTCGAAACTGGGGTTTCGATGACACGGTTTCCTCCGGATCGGGCATTCGGGTGATGCAGGGGCGCAGACCAGCACCTGCCGGTCCCGGCCGGCGGCGCTGCGGGCATTATGCCCGATCCCCTCGGGGGATACGGACAAGCCCTCGGAAAGGCGCCGAGCAGTCCTGGCCCTCCATGTCCCGGCATGGGGGAGGGGCTGGACATCCGTGCCGGGGTCACGCCCCGGCATGCCTTTCCTTGGTGAAGATGATACGTTGGGCGGAGCAGAGGGGCAGCGGCAGCGCCTGAATGGGCCGACAAGCGACTAGAATGGCGGGATGATCGATATTCAAACATTGCGCCGAGACGCCGCACAAGTGGAAAGTCGTCTCAAGACCCGTGGGTTCGTGTTCGACCGCGCCGGCTACGAGGCCCTGGAGGCCCGTCGCAAGGCGCTGCAGACGCGTGCCGAGGCGCTGCAGGCGCAGCGCAACGCGCTGTCCAAGCAGATTGGCCAGGCCAAGGGCAAGGGTGAGGATGCCAGCGCGCTGCTGGCCGAGGTCAACGCGGTGACGCAGGAGCAGGCCGGCATTCCGGCCGAGCTGGAGTCGGTGCAGGCATCGCTGGATGCGCTGCTGGCCAGCCTGCCCAACCTGCCGCACGAGTCGGTGCCGGTGGGCCGCAGCGAGGCCGACAATGTGGAGGTGCGCCGCTGGGGCACGCCGGCCACCTTCGACTTCGCGGTGAAGGACCATTTGGACGTGGGCGAGCCGCTGGGGCTGGATGCGGCTGCAGGGGCCAAGCTCTCGGGCGCGCGGTTCACCGTGATGCGCGGCGGCGTGGCGCGCCTGCACCGGGCGCTGGCCCAGTTCATGCTGGACATGCACACCACGCGGCACGGCTATACCGAGTGCTACACGCCGTATCTGGTGAACGCGTCTGCACTGTTCGGCACCGGGCAGCTGCCCAAGTTCGAGGAAGACCTGTTCCGGGTGCAGAAGCTGGGTGACCAGGGGCCGGTGGCCGGGACGGAGGCCGGGCAGGAGGCTTCGGGTCAGGCGGTGCCGGCCACGATGTACCTGATTCCGACCAGCGAGGTGTCGCTGACGAACCTGGTGGCGGGCGAGATCCTGCCGGGCGAGGCGCTGCCGCTGCGGCTGACGGCGCATACGCCGTGCTTCCGCTCCGAGGCGGGCTCGTATGGCCGTGACACGCGCGGGATGATCCGCCAGCACCAGTTCGACAAGGTGGAAATGGTGCAGGTGACGCGCCCCGAGGATTCCTACGCAGCGCTGGAGTCGATGGTGGGCCATGCCGAAGCGATCCTGCAGGCGCTGGAGTTGCCGTACCGCGTGGTGGCCCTGTGCACGGGCGACATGGGCTTTTCGGCCGCCAAGACCTATGACCTGGAGGTGTGGCTGCCGGGGCAGTCGGCCTATCGGGAGATCTCGTCCATTTCCAATACCGAGGCCTTCCAGGCCCGGCGGATGCAGGCACGCTTTAGGCCGGCCGATGCCGAAGGCAAGGGCGGCGGCAAGGGCAAGGCGAAGCCCGAGCATGTGCACACGCTGAACGGCTCCGGCCTGGCCGTGGGCCGCACGCTGGTGGCCGTGCTGGAAAACCACCAGCAGGCCGATGGCTCGGTGCGCATTCCGAAGGCGCTGCAGCCCTACATGGGCGGGGTGGAAGTGCTGAAGCCCTGATGCGCAGCATCATGGAAGCGGAAACGGCCCCTGATGGGGCTGTTTTCATATTGGCGCGCCTGGCATGGACGCGCGCTTACGGATGAAAGTCTCTCTACGAGTTGATCATAGCGAGTGAAGGCGAGCACAACTGCATTCGGGTGAAAAAATGTGGGAAGGAGGCGTGATGGCGCAATCCGCGAGCTGATGGGCAAGATCTAGATACAAGGCACTGTCGGCAGGGTGAGTGGACCAATGACCGAGACGCTCTCGTGATCCTGGCCGTCCTCTGTCAGGGGGTGTTTATGATCCCGTTTCAGCTAATGGGTCACATTATGATTTATAATTTCTTTTTATTTTTTGGTCTGGATTTGTAACGAACCCAAATTGCATCCATGTCAGCAGTTTTCATACCCTCGCGTAGGAGGTCTAAGGCCTTCTTGGAGTATGCCTTGAAGGTTTGGCTCATGCGCTTAAGTTCACGGTAGCATTCCGGGTCAGATTGAATGTCCATTTCATAGATCAATGCGAGAGTTTTGGGTTGAGTTAGATTCAGATTTTTTGCGAGTTTTGTTAATGGAAGATTGAAAACCGTCCATGGGTCAACTTCTTGTTTGACTAACGTTCCTTGGATTTCGTCTCCTGGTTTTGCAAGCTTGAAAGAAATGGTCGCTTCCTTGGTGATTTTCATGGAAATTGGAATTCCTGTCCCGTCTGTGCTAAGAGTGAGTTGTGCAATCTCGGGGAGGATGACATTCCAGTCCTTTTTCTTTCTCCGTTTTTCTATTGCTGAATTGATTTCTGATTCAGAAATGCGATTTCCATTTTCTTGCATCGCTCCTGAAGAAAATGCCAAAATGGTGCGAAGCTTTGCTGCTGCCTGCGCTCCCTGTCGCCGCCCTGCTGCTAGTAACCTGTCGACTTCCGAAAGTTCGCTGCTTATGAGTACAGATAAGTCTCTCGGAGGTCGAGTGGAGATTGGAAGAACACGACTTGGCAAAAAATCTGCAAGTCGTTTGGAAAATCCCTTTTGAAGCAGGGTGTCAAATAGCGTAACCCCTGATTGAGCATGTACATACAAGACATCCTCGGAAATGTCTATGTAATAGTGCGCGGCTTGGTCCCGTTGGGCATCCAGGATTGATAGCGTTGCCTTTTCGTCACTGCTCAGCAGCTTGAGTTGCTCGGACGCTACCGAAAGGCACTTATCAAAGCTATAGGTGTACTTTCCCTCTTTGGTATGGATAGAGCCGGTGGATTGAAGGATCATCGCCTTTAACAGCATCTCGAAGGAGTGTTGTAAAAGAATGAGTACTCCGTGGCTTCGCCCGGTTTCCGATGGCCGGTTGAAAAGTTCGATGGCCAGAGTGAGGGAGTCGGTCGCCCGATCGAGCAATGGGGCAACGTTTTTCTTTAGTCTCGGCATAGCGCTTCTGTATCGCTTCGTTACCGAGATGATGCACGATGAACGCCCTTGCTTGGGAGGCTTGTTGGCTTTTAATCAAGTACAAGCGCAACACTGGGTTAGCTTTGAGCGGGATAACTTTAGACGGAAGATGCAGAAAAAAGAAAGCCCTAAGTAATTCAATTACTTAGGGCTATATATGGCGGAGAGGGTGGGATTCGAACCCACGGTACCGTTACCGGTACGCCTGATTTCGAGTCAGGTACATTCGACCACTCTGCCACCTCTCCGTGTCTCAGGTACATTCGACCACTCTGCCACCTCTCCGTGTCCTTGCGGTCAAGACACCGGATTATGCCAGAACTTGCCCGCATGTCAACGAGAAAGCCGGGGAAGGGTGGGCCGCTGTTGCAGCAGGGGCCGGGTAGCTCATGCGGTTGGCGCGGCCCGGGCGGTCTGGGGGCCGCTTGTGTGGCGTTGACCATACTCGGACAATAGCGGCATGCACGGATCTTTCTACATCGTTCTGATTGCGCTGGGCGTCTCGCTGGCTCTGCGTCCCTGGCGGATGCTGCGGGGGGGCGCACTGCTGACTCCGGTGCTGGCAACGCTGGTGCTTCTGCCCTGGATGTGGGCGCTGCCGCGCCTGCACATTGCGCCAGTGCAGCTGCAATGGTCGGGGGCCTGTCTGGTGCTGCTGATGCTGGGCTGGCCGCTGGCCATCCCGGTGCTGTGCCTGGTCGGTGTGCTGTCGGGATGGTTCGTGCCACAGCCGTGGCCAGACGTGTTCGACAGCATCCTGTGGCTGGGCGTGGCACCGGCCACCTTTGCCATGCTGCTGGGGGCCCTGGTGCGCCGCCTGCTGGGCGAGCATCTGTTCGTCTACATTCTGGGTCGGGGCTTTCTCACGACGGTGATCTGCCTGTTCCTGAGTGGGGCGCTGGCGCAGTGGGCTGGCATGCGGCTGGGGCATGGCAGCGACGAGTTCTCGTCCATGGTGGCGCGCTGGCTGCTGGCCTGGGGCGATGGCTTCTTTACCGGGATGTGGACAGCCATCTTCGTGGCGTTCAAGCCCAGCTGGCTGGCCACGTGGTCGGACCGGCTGTACTTGCGTCGCCCTCCGCCGGATGCCGAGGCCGATGACCGTCCGGTGCCGCCGGCTCTCGATCTGGTGGAGCTGCACGAGAAGGACGAGGTGAAGGGCGCTTCCGATCAGCGGTGAGCCTGCTTTTCGGGTGCTTTTGGGCCGCACGGAATGACTTGTACGGCCTTGCATGACGCCCCCGACCGCCCCCCTCGACGCTCCCCTTGAGCGGCCTTGTGGCCCTGCTTTCGATGGTGCCCAACCAGCCGAGTGCGCGCCGAGGCATCGGGCAATCCGCCATCCGGCCTAGGCCCGTCATCTTTCCTGAACCCCTTCGGGCAGGCGCTTTGCCCTAGCCTTGCGGGGTGATTCATCCTGCATCCTTCATTCCCCGTCTGACGCTGCTGGCTGGCTGCCTGCTGGTGTCGGCCTGCGCGCTGGAGTTCTCCGGCTGGCTGCCGCCCGTGGGCTGGCTGCCGGGGTGGGCATTGCTGGGGGCGTTGCTGGTGCTGCCGGCGCGGTTGCGGCCGCTGGGCATGGGGGTGATGGTCAGTGCGGCGCTGGCGTTGTCCATCCATCAGGCGCTTCAGACACGGCTGGATCCGTCGCTGGAGGATGTGCCGCTGGTGGTGGAGGGCACGGTCAGCAGCCTGCCGTCGCGTCAGGGCTTTGGCGACCGGGTGCTGTTTGCGGTGCAGGCCTGCGGGCCGCTGGATGAGGCAGCATCCCTGCCTGGCTGTGAGGGTCTGGGGCAGGTGTCGCTATCGTGGGGCACGCCGAAGGCTGGGGCGCAGGATGAGGCGGACGGGGCGTCCGCGGATGACGTTTGGCCCGAGTCGGGGCAGCGCTGGCGGCTGCTGGTGAAACTGCGCAGGCCGGTGGCTGCCGTGAATCCGGACGCTTTCGATACCGAGCAGCGCATGCTGCAGCAGGGCATCGGAGCCGTGGGCAGGGTCGTGAAGCGGCAGCGCTTGCAGGATGAACCCGCCTGGCAGCAGGGCATGGCGGGGCTGATGCGCTGGGTCGAATCGGTGCGTGCGGTGTTGAGGCAGCATCTGGAGACGCTGCAGGCACGCATCGATCCGGCGCGGGGACAGGATGAAGGGCGCTGGGCCCTGATGGGCATCGTCACGGGGCTGTCGCTGGGGGATCAGGCCGCCATGGGGGCCGAGCAGTGGGGGCTCTTCAGCCGGACCGGCGTGAGCCACCTGATGGCGATTTCCGGCATGCATGTGACCTTGCTGGCCATGGTCGTGTCGGCAGCCTGCCTGGGGCTGCATCGCACGCTGGCACGTCGCGCGAGCGGACGGTGGCTGGCACGGATGTCGCGCGTTCCGCGTCAGTGGCTGGTGCTGGTGCCTGGTGTGCTGACGGCCTTTGGCTACGCGCTGCTCTCGGGGTGGGGCGTGCCGTCTCAGCGCACCTGCTTCATGCTGCTGGCAGCTGCGGTACTGAGTGTGGGAGGGCGCAGCCAGAATGCGGTGACGCCGGTGCTGCTGGCAGCGGCCGCCATCGTGGCGCTGGATCCATGGTCGGTGGCGCAGGCGGGGTTCTGGCTTTCGTTCTGTGCGGTGCTGGCGCTGGTCTGGTGTGCGCAGCAGCCGCTGGGCGGGGGGATGGAAGAAGGCGATGCGCTCTCCGGGACCCGATGGTGGCAGCAG
>QWCZ01005980.1_pt1 | contig 12135 bp, 9 predicted proteins | sample 1972651 | NCBI WGS metagenome assembly QWCZ01 (sample SAMN09866695, study PRJNA288562) | Human oral metagenome isolate pre1_saliva, whole genome shotgun sequencing... | isolation source: mouth | host: Homo sapiens | place: USA: California
ATGTGGGAAAATAAATTTCAAAAAGAAGGTTTAACATTTGATGACGTGCTTTTAGTACCAGCTAAAAGTGATATATTACCAAAAAAAGTAGATTTAAAAGTTAGTTTAACAGAAAAACTTAACTTATCTATACCAGTTATTTCTGCTGCGATGGATACAGTAACTGAACATAAAATGGCTATAGCGATGGCTAGAGAAGGTGGATTAGGAGTAATTCACAAAAATATGACTATCGAAGAACAAGCAGAACAAGTAATAAAAGTTAAGCGTTCAGAAAGTGGAGTTATAACAGATCCTTTCTTCTTAACTCCAGATAGTAAAGTATATGAAGCAGAAGAATTAATGCAACAATATAGAATATCAGGTGTACCTATCGTAAATAATCGTGAAGATATGAAAGTAGTAGGTATTATTACTAACCGTGATATGAGATTCTTAACAGATTTTGATATTGTAATCAATGATGTTATGACAAAAGAACATTTAGTTACTGCTCCAGCAAATACTACATTAGAAGAAGCTAGTGTGATTTTACGTGGGCACAAAATTGAAAAATTAATTTTAACTGATGAAGCAGGAAAATTAACTGGATTAATTACTATTAAAGATATCGAAAAATTAGCTAAATATCCTAACTCAGCAAAAGATAGTAAAGGTAGATTATTAGTTGCAGCTTCTGTAGGTGTTACTAATGATATCGTAGATAGAGTTGATGCATTAGTAGAAGCAGGAGTAGATGCGGTTGTAGTTGATACTGCTCACGGTCACTCTAAAGGTGTATTAGATGCAGTTAAATCATTAAGAACTAACTACCCAGAATTAGATATTATTGCTGGTAACGTAGCTACAGCTGATGCAGCACGTGATTTATTCGAAGCAGGAGCAGATGTTGTTAAAGTTGGTATTGGACCAGGTTCAATCTGTACTACACGTGTAGTAGCAGGGGTAGGAGTTCCTCAAGTAACAGCTATTTATGACTGTGCAACAGTAGCACGTGAATTAGGTAAAACTATTATTGCAGACGGTGGAATTAAATATACTGGTGATGTAGTAAAAGCTATTGCAGCAGGAGGTCATGCAGTAATGTTAGGATCTATGCTTGCAGGTTGTGAAGAATCTCCAGGTGAATTAGAAATCTTCCAAGGTAGAACATTTAAAACTTATAGAGGTATGGGATCATTATCAGCAATGGAAAAAGGTTCAAAAGACCGTTACTTCCAAGAAGATGGTAAGAAATTAGTACCAGAAGGTATCGAAGGACGTACACCATATAAAGGTGCAGCATCTGAAACTATTTACCAAATTATCGGTGGGTTACGTGCTGGAATGGGTTATACAGGATCTCATAACTTAGAAGAATTACGTGAAGAAGCTCAGTTTGTTCGTATGACTGGAGCAGGACTTATTGAATCTCACCCACATGATGTTCAAATCACAAAAGAAAGTCCAAACTATTCTAGATAATAAAACTATATAAGCAAAGTGAGATAATGTATATTTTTAAAACATTATCTCATTTTTTTAAAAGGAGGGGAAAATTATGGAACTAATATCGCTTTATTTTCCTATGTACATATTATTTTCATTTTTATTAATGATTGTTTTTCAAATAATAGGGAAGAATGGTGCTTTAGCTTTTATACCAATATATAGTATGTACACAGCACTAAAATTTTTAAAAGGAAGAATTTATTATAGAAATTGGGGAATGTTTTACGTAATTGGAACTATTCTAGTAATACCCGTAACATATATAATAGTTGTCATTATTACTGAATATCATAAATCTCAAAGTGTTCAATATAGTTCAAATCCTTGGGCTGGGTTTGGTGAATTTATGACAGGAATATTTTTTATGTTCTTCTTTATTAATCTTATTTTAATAATTGGAAATATGCTAGTGTATTTACCAATAATTAAAGATAGACTTTGGGTATGTGTATTATTTGTTATTTGGAATATATATTATCTATTTAAATTCGTTATTTATATGGTAATTGCTCCAGGTAACTTTTTAGTGATTTATATAATATACGGTATAAACTGCGTTTTGAATATATTTTTTATATTTTATATCGCAAATTTATATAAGAAATTGCAGTTAGAGAATAAAACAATAGTTTCTGAAATAGATTATGATAAATATCCTAGACCTGAAATTAAAAGAATGATACGAAGTAGAAACTATAATTTATTTGAAAAATAATAAATAACTAAAGAGTTTATAATTTTAAGGGAGGTGCGAATTGTGGAATATATGTTACCTTATATAATTTCATACATACTATTTTCAATTTTGTTAATGTATGTTTTTAAAATAATTGGGATAAATAGTATTTTGGCATTTATACCGTTATATAGTATGTATAAAGTGTTTGATTTTTATAAAGGAAGAATATTTTATAGAAATTGGGGAATCTTATATGTAGTTGGAATTATTTTGGTTATTCCAGTAATATTTATATTTACCATCTTAACAACCGAATATAAAAAATCTTATAGCGTAGCCTACAGTACTAATCCTTGGGCAGGTTTAGGAGAGTTAGTGGTGGGAATATTTTTTATGTTTTTCTTTATACAACTTATTTTAATAATTGGAAATATCATGGTGTATGTACCACTAATTAAAAATAAAGTAGGGGTATGTGTACTATTTATAGTTTGGAATATATATTACTTATTTAAATTTGTTATTTTTATAAGTATTAATGCATTTATGAGAAATAATCCAGATGAATTTATAGTGTTTTATATTATAATGGTTATAAGCTATTTGATAAATATATTTTTTATATTTTATATCGCAAATTTATATAAAAAATTACAGTTAGAAAATAAAACAATAGTTTCTGAAATAGATTATGATAAATATCCTAGACCTGAAATTAAAAGAATAATAAGAAGTAGAAAGTATAATTTATTTGAGAACTAGTTTTCAAGCAAAACAAAAATATAGAGTAGAGATTATCTCTACTCTATATTTTTTATATAAATGTTGATATTATTAGCCAGAAATTTAAAATTATTAAAATTACTGTACAGATCCATGCAAGAATTTTCATCCATGGTTTAATAGCGAATTCTCCCATAAGTTTTTTATCTGATGTATAAAGTGTTAATGGGATAATAGATATTGGAAGAGCAATACTTAAGAAAACTTGAGTATAAATTAGTAAGCTTTCTATAGCTTGTTCACTATCTCCAAAAATTATTAAACAAATAACAACAGGCATTACGGCTATTACACGTGTTAGCATTCTTCTAACCCACATAGGAAGTCTTAAATGAATAAAACCTTCCATCACTATTTGACCAGACAATGTACCAGTTATAGTAGAGTTTTGTCCAGATGCTAAAAGTGCTATAGCAAATAATACGCTAAGTACTGGTGAAGCAATAGATCCAACTATACTACTATCTTGAAGAGCATTGTAAAGATCAGTGAAGCGTCCTAAACTATCTCCGTGACCATAGAATAGTGCAGCCCCAAGAACTAATAATAAACAGTTAATAACAAAAGCAATAGAGAGTTGAATATTAGAATCTATAGTAGAAAATCTAATAGCTTCTCTTTTACTATTATTATCTTTTCTATCGTAACGTCTTGCTTGGACAATAGAAGAGTGTAGGTAAAGGTTGTGTGGCATTACTGTTGCCCCAACAATACCTAATGCGATAAATAGTGCCCCTTTATTACCAACGACATCTTTATTTGGAATAAAACCTTTAATTAACTCTCCAGTATTAGGGTTAGCTAATAAAACTTCATAAAAGAAAATAATAAGTATCGTAAATATTAATGCAGATACGATGGCTTCAATTTTTCTAAAACCAAAATGTGCTAATAATAGAAGTAAAAACACATCAAATATTGTTATAATTACACCTAATAGTAGAGGGATACCAAATAATAGTTTTAACGCTACGGCACTACCGATTATCTCAGCAATATCTGTAGCCATAATTGCAAGTTCGGTAATAATCCAAAGTACAAATCCCAATTTTTTACCGGTATGTTTTCTAGTTGCTTGAGCTAAATCCATACCAGTAACAATTCCTAGTCTAACGGACATTGACTGTAGTAACATTGCGATTAGATTAGATATAAGTATTACAAATAGTAAGCTATACGCGTATTGGGCACCACCAGCAATAGATGTAATCCAGTTACCGGGGTCCATATAACCAACAGCTACTAAGGCTCCAGGTCCACTATAAGCTAAAACTTTTTTTAAAAAACTACCTTCTTTTGGAATTTCTACGGTGTTGTTTATTTCTTGAAGAGATAGTTGGTTTGCAGCTTCTAACTCTTCCTGGCTTTTTCTTAAAAATTTATTTAAAAACATTTAATCACCCTTTCGAATTTAATAGTTAATACAAAATAATAACATCACTTTCCCTATGGCGAAAATCTTGCCTATAGGAAACTATAAGTAATATTATACTATAAAAATAATGAATTGTAAATTGATTTTGAAAATAACTAGAAAATTCTATGAAAATAATTATATTAAATAAAAAACTATCCCTGTGAAAATAGATAAAGCTAGACAACCAAGTGGCATTAGTATATTTGATACTAAGAAATCCATAAGATCAAAGATTGTTTTTCCAAAGATTAAAGTATCTGATAAAGACCCATAAGATAAAGCAGATGGAATACCTACTATGAAAGTCAAGATACCGATAATGATACTGAATTTAGTTCTGTTTGTATTTCTTTGGTTAGTTATATTACCAACATTTATTTCTAGCATAACAACTGAAGATGTAATAGTAGCAAATAGGAATAGTATTAAGAATAATATATAGAATAATTTTCCAAATGCCATATTATTGAATAGTTGTGGTAATACTATGAATAATAGACTAGGTCCACCTTCTGATTCCATACCAAAAGATGACATTGCTGGGAAAATAGCAAGTCCAGCCATAATAGATACTGCAATGTTCATAAGAACAACAGAGATACCTGATTGAACCATATCAGTTTTTTTATTAAGATATGATGCATAAGTTAACATTGCTGTAACCCCAATAGATAGGGCGAAGAATGATTGCCCAAGTGCGAATAAGATACCTGAAGTAGTAATCTTAGAGAAATCAGGTTTTAAGAAATATGTAACTCCGGCCATCGCATTTGGTAAAGTAAGTGATCTAATAATGATTATTATAAAAATAATAAATAGAAGAGGCATCATAATTTTAGATGCTTTTTCAATACCATTTTGAACACCTTGAGATACAATAATAATATTTAGTAAAATAAATACTGCTTGTGCTCCAAGAGCAATCCAAGGATTTGATATTATACTAGTAAATAAGGCAGTGTGGTCGGTAGTAGTGTGGAGATGCAAAGCATCGGCGACAGAAATACCAAGATACGTCCTAAAACAAATTCTGCAAGTAGTAATGGAAGACCGATCAATAATGTGAAAATTAGAAAGACTAATAAGAAACTTCCACCACCATTAGCTGCAGTCATGTATGGAAACTTCCATACAGCTCCTAGTCCAATAGCAGAACCAGCTGATGCAAGTATGAAACCAATTTTTGAACCCCATGTTGAATTTTCTGACATAAAATTTTTCCTCCTAAAGAAATAGTTAATAATAAAAAGCTATTTAGTATTAAACTAAATAGCTCTAAATAAATATATACTAATACTCAAAGCCATTTAGTTTAATACCAATGGCCTGAAAAACAAACTTAACTAGCCATTGTAGACGCGTTGTTGCACTTACATCTACAATGAGTATAGATATAAGTGCTGCTAAAATGGCACGAAAAAGTATTCTCTTTTAGTTAAGTTTAAAATTTTCATGAGAGTAGCTCCTTAATTAATTGTTGATAAAATATTAACATTTATCAGAAAATTTGTCAATAATTTTCTGAAAAAAATACAATGAAAGTATTTTAATATAAAAAAGCTGTATAAAATCAATTTATACAGCCTTTATAATCTTTTTTAGAGTGTGATTATTCGTTATCTAATTGAAGATATACAACTTGAGTAGTTAGGTATTCTTCTAGACCATGTTTACCATCAGCTCCACCAATACCTGATTTACGACGTCCAGCGTGGAATCCTTGCATAGCTTCAAAGTTTTCACGGTTAACATAAGTTTCACCGAATTTTAGACCATTAATAGCTTTAAATGCAGTATTTAAGTTTTTAGTGTAAACAGATGAAGTTAATCCGTATTCAGAATCATTAGCATATTCTAATACTTCATCTAAAGTGCTAAATGTAGCGATAGGAATAACAGGTCCAAATGTTTCTTCTTTCATAATGCTCATTTCATTAGTAACATTTGTTAATACAGTAGGCCCAAAGAAGTAACCAACTTGTTCTCTATCAACTTCTCCACCATAAGCAAGAGTAGCACCTTGCTTAACAGCGTAAGATACTTTTTCAATTACGTTTTTAAGAGCGCGTTTTTCAATAAGTGGACCGTAGTCTAATCCACGTTCTTTATTAGGATCACCAAATTTAACTTTATCTAATTCAGCAAATAAAATTTGTTCAAATTCTTCTTTTACGCTTTCGTGAACATATACTCTTTCTGCACAGTTACAAACTTGTCCAGAGTTAATTACACGTGACGCAATAATAGCTTTTGCAGCAAGATGTAAATCTGCATCTGCAAAAACGATAGCTGGTGCCTTACCACCAAGCTCTAATGAAACATTAGTAATATTCTCAGCAGCAGCACGCATTACTTCTTGTCCTGCAGCAAGGCTACCTGTTAAGCTAACTAATCCAACTTTTGGATGAGATGCTAATCTATTTCCAACTACAGATCCACGTCCGTGAATAATGTTAAGAACACCTTTTGGAAGGCCAACTTCGATACAGATTTCAGCAAAAATGTGAGCGTTGATAGGAGTAAGTTGACTCGGTTTTAAAACAATAGTGTTACCAGTTAGAAGAGCTGGTGCAGCTTTTCTAGCAATTAAGAAAAATGGGAAGTTCCATGGCAAGATACCAGTAGTAACTCCGTGAGGGCGTTTGAATACTAAGATATGCTCATCTTTTCTATCACTTTGAACGATTTCTCCCTCATATCTTCTAGCCCATTCAGCCATATAATCAAGGTAATCAGCTGTAAATAACACTTCTACTTTTGCTAATTCAAAAGTTTTTCCACCTTCATCAACGATTGCTTGTGTTATTTCAGGTTCTCTTTGACGAATTCTGTCAGCAATTTTTTTCAAATATGCACCACGTTCAATTGCTGGTAGTTTTTCCCATGATTTTTGTGCGATATCAGCCGCGTTAATAGCGCGGTCAACATCTTTACAGTTACCAGCAGGTATTTTAGCGATAACTTCTTCTGTCGAAGGGTTTAAAACTTTAAGATACTCATGATTGTAATGTTCTTCAAATTCTCCATTTACAAACATTTTTAAAACTCTAACTTCAGTCATAGCATAATTCTCCTTAGAATGTATATATTATAAAAGTAAACGTTATCATTACTTATATTTAAATTATATCGCAAAAAAAAATTAAAAACAACTAAAAAAATTTATTTTGAAATATATTATTTTTAATTTGAGAAACAGCATTTATTACTTTTACTAGATAGTAATAAACTATGATATTAAGGTTTGGTAACAACTGTATCATAGTTTTGATTATAATTATTATAACAATGCTGCGAATTTTTATTTTATTTTCAATTGTATACTTTTAATTAGAAAATTTATATGAATAGTTGGTAATATAATGGAAAAAAATTTGGTAAGCTTTATTATTAAAAAATAGTATTGAGAAAATGAAAAATACAAAAAAAATTTAAGTAAAAGTATTAGCATATTATATATATTTAATGGTATAATTTAAAGTAAGAAAAACTAGGAGGTTCAGTTTGATGAAACAAAATATCGGAGTTATCGGATTATCTGTTATGGGTAGTAACCTTGCATTAAATATTGCGGATAATGGATTTAAGGTTGCGGTGTTTAACAGAACAACATCAGTTGTTGATAAAATGTTAGAAGAACACCCACACAAGAATGTGGAAGGAAAATACTCATTACAAGAGTTAGTGGATAGTCTAGAAACACCAAGAAAAGTTGTTTTAATGGTAAAAGCTGGTTTCGCAGTAGATAGCTTAATCGAACAATTAACACCACTTTTAGACAAAGGAGATATCATTATTGATGGTGGTAACTCATTCTTCAAAGATACACAAAGAAGATACGACTTATTATTAGAAAAAGGAATTAACTACTTTGGTGTAGGGGTTTCTGGTGGTGAAGAAGGTGCAAGATTTGGTCCTGCACTAATGCCTGGTGGAGACGAAAAAGCTTATGAAGAAATTCGTCCTATTTTAGAAGCTATTGCAGCAAAAGTTAATAATATCCCATGTTGTAGTTATACTTCAACAGGTGGAGCTGGACACTATGTAAAAATGGTTCACAATGGTATTGAGTATGGGGATATGCAACTTATCTCTGAAGCATATCAAGTACTAAAACACCTAGGTGGATTTAGCAACGAAGAACTACAAGCTACTTTTGAAGAGTGGAATAAAGGTGAATTAGAATCTTATTTAATCGAAATCACTGCCAATATCTTTAAAGTAAAAGAAGAGGACGGTTCATACTTAGTTGATAAAATTTTAGATAAATCTCAACAAAAAGGTACAGGTAAATGGACTAATGAACAGGCTATTGATTTAGGAATAGATGTTTCAGTAATTACAGCAGCATTAAACGGAAGATATATGTCTAATCTTAAAGAAGAAAGAGTAAAAGCTGAAAAAGAATTTGCTCGTCCACCATATAAAACTGTAAGTGATAAAGAACGCCTTAAAGATATAGTAAGAGATGCATTATTTATTTCTAAAATAGTATCTTATGCCCAAGGATTTAAATTATTACAAGCAGCTGAGAAAGAATATAATTGGACATTTGATTATGCTCAAATAGCGAAAATCTTCCGTGGAGGATGTATTATTCAAGCTAAGATTTTACAAAATATTATCGAAGCATATCAAAACAATCCTAAATTAGAAAATCTTATTTTTGACCCATTCTTCAAAAATATTATTGAAACAAGACAAGATAATTTACGTGAAGTAGCTGCATTAGCAATTACTAATAGATTACCATTAAGTGCTATGACTTCAGCAGTATCATACTTAGATATTTACACAACTGCGAATAGTGGAGCAAACTTAATTCAAGCACAACGTGATTATTTTGGAGCACACACATTTGAAAGAACAGATAAAGAAGGTAACTATCACTATGACTGGGTTGGAAACAATGAAAAATAGAAATGCAATAACTCTATTTGGTGGTACAGGAGATTTAACTTATAGAAAACTTTTACCTGCACTATATAATCTAGATGTTCTTGGACAACTAGATGACGAATTTAAAATTATTGTAATTGGACGTAGATCATATACACCTGATCAGTATATAGAAATAGCTCGTGATTGGGTAAAAGAACATGCTAGAACAAAATTTGATGAAGAGCAGTTTAGTTCGTATTCTCGAAGAATAATTTATTTCAAGATGGATATGACAAATGAAGAAGAATATCGTATATTACAAATGTTTTATGATTTGATGCGTATAGATCAACATGTGTATTACTATGCGGTAGCTCCATCATTCTTCCTTACAATTACAAGAGGATTAAAAAAATATTGTTCAGAAAACAATGCTAAAGTAATAGTAGAAAAACCATTCGGTGAAAACTTAGAAAAAGCAGGAATGTTAAATGATGAACTAGCTGAATTTTTTGGACAAGAAGAAATCTATCACATAGATCATTACTTAGGAAAAGAGATGATTCAAAATATACTATCTCTTCGCTTTAAAAATATTATCTTTAAAGGAATCTGGAATAAAGATTTTATAGAAAATATCCAAATTAGTGCAGCTGAAACAGTAGGTGTAGGAACAAGAGCTAGCTATTATGATAAGAGTGGTGCTTTAAAAGATATGGTGCAAAACCATTTACTACAAGTGCTATCTCTAGTTGCAATGGAAGAGCCTAAAGAAGAGGGTAGTCAAGGGATACATGATAGCCAACTTAACCTTCTTTCGGCAATTAAGCCTATAGAAAATGTGAATGATAGTCTAGTTATGGCTCAATATGATGGATATTTAGAAGAAGAAAATATATCTAAAGATTCTAAAACTGAAACATATGCAGCGCTAAAAATATTTGTTGATAATGAACGCTGGGATGGAGTACCTTTCTTTATTAGAACAGGTAAAAAATTAGGAGATAGAGAAACACAAGTAGTAGTTCAATTTAAATCTATTGATAATACTCCAGGTAATGTACTAGTTATAAAAATACAACCGGATGAAGGAGTTTACTTCCAGTTTAATGCAAAAAAACCTGGAACTGAACAAGAACTACAACCAATATCATTAGATTTTTGTCAAAGTTGTATATTAGAAAATAGAATGAATACTCCTGAAGCATATGAAAGATTACTATACGCTTGTTTCAAAGGAGATAGATCACTATTCTCGCAATGGGATCAGATAGTAGTATCATGGACTTTTGTTAATGATTTATTAGCTAAGTACCATGAACAAGGGGCTCCGTTATATACTTATCCTCAAGGTTCTATGGGACCAAAAGAAGCAGATGAGTTTGTAAACTGGATAAAGAAGTAATATAAGAAAGATATATTCTGTAGTTAATTGACTATAGAATATATCTTTTTAATAATACATCTATAAATATATAGTAATCTAGAGTTTACGTTAAAGGGAAAGTTGTAGTATAATGAAATATAAACAAAAATATAAATTGCAATAAGGAGAATAATAATGAGATTATTAGATTCTATGCTAGAATATAATGAGTATTTTGTGAAATTTGAAGAATACCAAAAATATAAAACAGAAGATAAATATCCAGCAAAAAGAGTAGTTATGTTTACTTGTATGGATACTAGATTAGTTGAGCTTGCGACGAAATCACTAAATTTATCCCAAGGTGATGTTAAAGTAGTAAAAAATGCTGGAGCAATTCTGACACATCCTTTTGGTTCTATTATGCGTAGTTTAATTATTGCAGTACATATGTTAAAAGCTGATGAGATTATAGTAATGGGCCACCATGATTGTGGTATGCAGAATATCAATACTGATTTAATATTGGAAAAAATGAAAGAACGCGGAATATCAGGAGAAATACTAGATATACTCCAATATTCAGGTTTAGACCTTAGCAAATGGTTACATGGTTTTGATGATGTAACAGAAAGTGTTACTCATGATGTTAATATGATATGTAATCATCCACTTATTCCGAATGATGTCCCTGTTCATGGATTGGTTATTAATCCAGATGATGGGAAAGTGGATTTAGTGGTAAATGGTTATGATAATATAAAAGACTAGAAGGGAGAATAACATGAAAAAAATTTTAGTTATAAATACTGGTGGAACTATTTCTATGAGTGAAGATCATACTACGGGGAAGGTATCACCTAATAAAGATAATCCTTTAAATGAAGGTGGCAATATTTTTTCTTATATAGGAGATATAGATGTAGAGGTACTATACAATCTTCCTTCTCCTCAAATTACTGAAAATGAAATGTTAGGAATTAAATTAAGAATACTAAAAGCTGTTGAGGAAGGATATAATGGTGTTGTAGTTACTCATGGAACTGATACACTAGAAGAAACTGCATATTATTTAGAGTTAACTTTAAATGTAAATATTCCTATAGTTATAACTGGTGCGATGCGTTCTAGTAATGAAATAGGATCAGACGGTTTAGCTAACTTACGCAGTGCTCTTGTAGTTGCAGCAAGTGATAAGAGTGTAGATAAAGGTGTTCTAGTTGTTATGAATGATGAAGCACATACTGCTACATACGTGACTAAAACTCATACAACTAACGTAGCGACATTCCAAACACCAACTTTTGGTCCGGTAGGATTAGTTTCAAAAAATGAAGTTATTTACTTCCAAAAACTTATTAACCAAGAACACTATGATGTTAGAAAAAATAGTAAAAAAGTATATTTATTAAAAGCGTATGCCGGCATGAGTGGTGAGCTTATAGATGCCGTAAGAGAAATTGGTGCAGATGGTCTAGTTATTGAAGCTCTTGGTGCAGGGAATCTCCCTCCTAAAAC
>QWCZ01001099.1_pt1 | contig 12121 bp, 6 predicted proteins | sample 1972651 | NCBI WGS metagenome assembly QWCZ01 (sample SAMN09866695, study PRJNA288562) | Human oral metagenome isolate pre1_saliva, whole genome shotgun sequencing... | isolation source: mouth | host: Homo sapiens | place: USA: California
CTTGACCAAAGACTTAATGGCCTTGGTAACTGCTGCCTGACTGACATTGAGGCGACGCGCCAATTCTGAATTTGTTAAAGATTCCTCTGACAAGAGCATAAGAATGTGCTCCTGAGTATTGGTCAGGGCCACCTCGCTAGTACAATGACCTATTAGGATTTCATGCTGATTTTCTGCCTGCAAAATCACCTCATTCAAAAAAGCATCGATATCCTTCGCTAGCTGTCTCATATTTGACTCCTTTCCTTTTAGACTTCTCTTTTTTAAGAGAAAATACTATTCTTTGAAATTATTTACTGGTTAATTATATCACAACCAAAAAAAGAGTCAAGAAAAAACGTGAAAACAAGTTTCATTCTTGAACTCTTCTATATTATGATCTATTGAAATGCCTTGACATCTCCATCATAAGTCGCCCGTCATCTGAATCTATTGTAGAAGACACAACACTTTTTTATTCAAATTATATATAAAATGGAGAAGGCCTAAGCCTTCTCCAAATACATACCTTACCTCACTCAAGAGGTCTAGAATTTATAACTAGAAACTCATTAAAATTTTGAACAAATTTTACTCATTATCCTTCTTACGAAGAACGATACTTAGACCACTCAAAATTCCAACAAATCCGAATGCTGCCAAGGCTGCGTTCGATTCCGTACCAGTATTTGGCAATTGAGCTACCTCAGTTGATGGAGCTGGATAAGTGTTTCCATCCGGATTGTAATTTGAAGGTACTGGTTTGTTCGGAACTGCCGGTGTTCCCGAATCTTCCGCCACAGGTACAGGTGGTTTTGGAGTCTCGTTTCGTTGAGGTGTTGGAGCTGGTTGTGGTGTAGGTGCAGGAGCTGGAGTTGGAGTCGGAATTGGATTTGGCTCTGGCTGTGGTTTTGGTTCTTCAGGAATCTTCAGCTCTGGAATCTCCACAGTTGGCGGATCTAACGGAACTACTCCACCTTCAAATTCTGGCACTTCAACTTTTGGAGCATCAATTTGCATTACATATTGGTAAACAATTGTAGTTACTCCTTCTTTAACTAAACCTTTTTCCTCTACAGTATTTTTGAATTTATCACCAGCTGGAAAAACACGTTTAAGTTTGAATGTTACTCCATCTACCTCGATAGTCTCAGGAGCTGTCACAGCATACTCTTCTCCGGTAGCTTTATATGTAGTTTCTTCTTTGCCGTCAATAATTGTAGTTGTCGCTTCAGCTACAATTACATTGTTCTTAGCTACTACATCATCCGCAAGGAAGTTTTCATTAATATCTACGAATTTAACGATAACTGTTCCTTTTTTATCTTTTGCGTAATCACGTACACTGTTTGGTTTATTCTGAGAATACTTAACAACAACTGCTGAATCTTTTGATTCATGTGTTACAGTTAATTCATCTACCTTAGCTTTATCCACAGTGTAATCTTTGATTTCTGGTGACACTACTTCAACAAGTTTTTGTTCTGGAGTCCAATCAGTTGTATACGTCACTTCACCAGTTCTACTGTTGATTTCGGCAGTTCTTGTGAAACGAGCACTTTGGTTCACTGGTGCACTTGCTTCTTGTCCTTCTTTTGGTCCATTTTCATAAACATAAGTGATATCACGTTTCACTTCTGTTAGTAAACCTAAATCTTTGTAGGTGCGACCTTTTGGATCATTAGGAATCTTATCCTCTGGTTTTGGAGGATTTTGATTACCATCGTTAGGCTTCGTTGGATCTACTGGAATAATGTAGTCATATTGGTATACAACTGTCGTAGTTCCTACTTTTACCTTACCTGTTTCTTCTAATACATTATTGTATTTATCAGAAACTGCGTAAATACCACTGTATTTATATTTCTTACCATTAACTTCGATAACGTCTTTACGGTTCGCTACAGTGCTGTATTCTTCATTTGTTGGTGTATATGTTGTTTCTTCACGATTTGCATAGACTTTTGTCGTAGCTTTTTCTACTACTGCATTATCTTTAACAGTTACCGCTTCACTGATTTCATTTCCTTGAGCGTCTACATACTTAACAACTACAGAACCTTTTTTGTCTTTTGCTGCATCATGTTCGATAATTTCAGAATTTTCACGGTATTTAACAATTTCGCTACTGTCTTCAGATTCGTGCGTTACTGCTAATTCAGCTACTTTTTCTTTATCAACTGCATATTTATCGATTTTTGGCGATACTACTTCTGCAAGTTTTTGTTCTTTAGTCCACTCACTTGTGTAGACCACTTCACCAGTTCTACTGTTGATCTCTGCAGTTCTTGTGAAGCGTGCATTTTGATTAACAGGTGCACTAGCTTCTTGGCCTGCTTTTGGTCCATTTGCGTAAACATAAGTGATATCACGTTTGACTTCTTTTAAGAGACCTAAGTCTTTGTATGAACGGTTTTGTGGGTCATTAGGAATCTTATCCTCTGGTTTTGGAGGATTATTATCACCTTCATTAGGCTTAGTTGGATCTACTGGAATAACATAATCGTATTGGTATACAACTGTTGTAACTCCTTCTTTCACCTTACCTGTTTCTTCTAATACGTTGTTGTACTTATCAGAAACTTCATACACTCCACGGAAAACATATTTTTTACCATCTTTAGTGATTGTATCAACTTTTTTCTCAGCGGCATTGTAGTTTACATCATGTTCTGTTACTTCATCACGAGTCGACAGTACAACCTCTCCTGACTTAGTAGCGTATGTTTTCGTTGTTTTGACAACTGCATCTGTCACTACATTTTCTGCGTCTTTGATTTCATTACCATCAACGTCAACGTACTTAACAACTACTGAACCTTTAGCTTCAGTTACTGTCGGAGTTGCATCTTCTTTTTTATCTAACACATAGCTGTAGATAACGTGTTGCTCACCTTCTGTTACATCACCTGTCGCTGGGGCTGAATCAGATGTTTGCCCTACATATTTATAAACTAAACCTGTTGCTTCGTCTTTTAGAGTTGGGTATTGTTTATCAGTAGTGTCGTATTTTTCTGTAGCTGTACGTTTTTCTTTACGTTCAGATACTTTTACACCTTTTGAGTAAGTTACATAAGTATCTTCATACTCAACTGGCACTTTATCTTTCACTACTTCTGTTTCTTTTAATGTTTTTAACGTTCCATCTTCGTTGATCACAACGTGTTTCACATCAACAGAACCTGTTTTTGTAACTTCTGATTTAGACGGAGTTTTCTCTTCTTCACTTACTAGACGATATTCGTAAACAACCTCTGTTGTTCCTTCTACGACTTTACCGCTAGCAGCTGGAGAACCTTGTTTTAGACCTACATACTCGTATGTAAATCCAGTATCAGCATCCACTAAGGTTGGATATTGTTTTGGTGTCGTGTCGTAGTTTTGTTCTACTGTTTTAACATCAGTGCGTTCGTCAACTTTTGTTTCACCTGAATATAAGCTTACGATAGTTTTTGTTTCTAATGTAACATTATCTTTATCAGTTTCTGTTTTTAATTGTTTTCCATCAGTTGTGACGTACTTGATAACGACGCTACCTTGTTTAGTAGCCGTTGCAGTTCCCGCTTCTTCTTTTGTGATTTTTAAGTTGTAGTAATGAGTTACTACTGGTTTTTCTTCACCCATTACCTTGTAAGCGCGGATTGGTGTGATAATTTCTTTTTTAGTGAATGTCGCTGATTCAGTTGTTTCTGTACGAGTTCTTGTACCATTATCACCACTAATGATGTATTTATTTTCAGCAACAGTTTCTGTAGGAATATACTTTTCATCTGTTACTTTTGCATCTCCTGTAACTGTTACTGTACCGTCTGCAGCAATTTCAACTTTTCCTTTATTAACTAACGTAGTTACAGTCGTTTCTTTATCAGGTTCAGTTTCCACTAATGGAATATAGTCATCTGGCTTACCAGTATAAACAGTGTACTCTTTAATTTTTTTAGTTGTTATAACATCAATGTAAGCGTGTGGAGAATAATCATCTGGAGTATATTTATATACTGTAGTCGTGTGGATTTCTCTATATTTACCATCTTGAAGTTCTGTAGTATCTGTTTTAGCTGCAGTAACCGATACTTCTCCAATAATTTCCGGAAAACCTGCTAACATTTTTTTGAATTTATCTTCAGAAGCAGATGAAATATACCCTGTATTAAGGTCTATAGGAGCATGCAAAACAAATTCCCCAGCACGTCTCCCAGTTTTTATCAATCCTAGTTCCACTTTCCCAGATTGGATATCATCTTCTAAAGTTTTTAGATGTGCATCTAAACGCGCTTTAGCCGCCTGAACTTTCTCTCTTTCAGTTGCATCTGTCGCTTTTCCTTCTAAGAACTCTAAAGCTTTATAATTAGCAACCGTATAATTTTTTAAAATATCTTTTAATGATGATTGAGATTTATTTAGTCTATAATCATAACTATATTCATCACCTGTTGCTAAATTTTGTACTTCAGACCCAGAATAACCAGTTCCAAAACCTAATAATGCGTAAGTAGGATCTTCGCTAGGTGTTTTTTCTACATCATCAGCAGTCCCATAAATTCCATCTGCGCCAGGTGTATAATAATGGTTGACTTTAGGTCCATCAAAAGTATAGTCGTCTACAATATAAGTTGAGAAATAGCCTCTGTCTTTCTTTGTTACTTCTATTTTTCCTTCTACTGAGAAAGTAATATTTCCTTTTTTGATTTTTTTAATAGATTTACCTTGACCTACTGCATACGTATCTTTATCAAGGACAAGAACTGTATCACCTTTTTGAAGAGTTACATTAGCCTTAGTAAACTCTTTAGCATCAGCTTGACCATCATTCCATTTTGTAACAGCATCTTCATCGCTAGTTACTCCATTATCTGCTACAACATACTTACCGTATTGTCCATCAGCTGTTTCTTCAACTAAGTAAACTTTGCCTTTTGTTTTTGTATAGTCAATCTCACCTAGTTTGTTATGCATTCCTTCGGGAGAGACTGCTGCTTCAATATCGTTGAAATGCGTTTTATCATAAGTAAGCTTATCAGCACCTTCTACTTCAGATTTTCCAGCGTACTCATAAACCTTACCATTTGCTTCTACTGTGTCTTTCTTACCAGTATCTTTTGAGACAAGAGTTCCTGGTTGAGTTACAGTTGATTCACGGTAGTCTTTACCGTCTGTATCGTAAGCAAGACCTTTTTTATCATAAGGAGTTTTTACAGTACCTGTTCCCGCTTCTACTGTTTCTGATTTTAGTAATGATTTATCAGAATCCAACTTGTAATTGACAGTCGCTTCTGATTTAACATTTAACGTATCAGTCCCATCAGCATCGCCTGTATTGCTATTGGCTTTTGTCGGTTCGGCAGTTCCTTTTTCTAGTACTGCATCAACTTTTACAGTTTTAGATGCATCTTTATCATCTGTAAAAGTTGTGGCTGATGTTGAAGCTACTTTCGATGTATCGGTCACCATTGTAGCAGTATCTGTACCATTAGAAGTAACATTAGCAGCTACTGGGCTTGCACCAACAGCTAAAGCCACACCTGTTGCCAAAATCGTTGCACCGATTAACTTGGAATCTGTTCGACCATCTTTATACTTACGAAGAGAAAATTTCTCCTGTCTATCAGTATGAAACATAAAACATCGCCTTCCTAAAATTTCATTGTTTTTTATATTTTGAATCTATAAAATGTGCGCTAAGAACTATAAAACTAAGAAAGTTTTACGCTTTCAATTATATCATATTTCTAAGGATAATACATACTTATACATATCCAGAATTTCCTTTTTTTGATAGGCCTTAGAGAATGTTGCTGACGAGTAACGACCTTCTTTTTGATAAGCATTGAGCCACAAAATTAACTCCCCAATGTCACCAAATGTTGTGACACCTTTGGACTGACTCTTATAGTATCTATGAGCTAAATCTGTATCAGACAAAAGACAGATCAACCCCCTGGCAGATGCTTCTACAGCCGCATTGGCAAAGCATTCACTCATAGAACAAGAGAGATAGCCTTGGTGCTTTTCATAAGGGACCTCTTCTAGAAAACCTGCATAATGGACATTCGACGGCAAGTCTTTCTGGCTATAACCATCTGGCAAATTGCCATAAATCGTCAACTGACTATCTGGCACTTGTCGAAAGGCCTCAATCGCCCAGGCACACCGTTTGATCATCGTCATATTGCCAACGATACACCAATCGGTGACTCTTGTATATTCTTTTTCCAAAACTCCATCCACAAACATTGGAGGTAAAAAGCGAACCTTTTCTTTCCCTATCAGCTGCTCCAAAACTGGACTTGCAACGATATTTTGGCACCACCCTTGTAAGATAAACTTCATCATGGGATCTAGGATATTGTAGTGAGTATAGGCAAATAGCTTTCTTCCTGTATTCTGGAAAAACTTTCTCAATTGAAGAGGATATTCATTGACCATATCAATGATAAAGCAATCTTCCACTGTAGAATTGTTGGCTAGATAGAGACTGACTAACTGCCATTGAGTGTAGGTTTCTCCACTTCTTAGGTTTTGGTAAGAATGGTAATTTTCACTCACATCACCTTTTAGCAACTCCCCTTTACTATCATAAAGAGTAAAAAGATTTTCTTGATATTGGAATCGATACAGTAATTGAGAGCTATAACATTCTACATCTCCATTTTGATAATGAACGAGACCTACATATCCCTCTTTTGTGTACTCGACTTCACTGACATGATCTAGTTCTTGAATAAATTCTTTGTCTACACTCGGCTTTTGTCTAGCCAAATCTGACTGGTCAAAAATAACATGATAGAAGTTCTCAAAACCAAGTATTTCTAACGTTTCTACAAAATTCGGTACAAAATTATCCAGATTTGTTAAAACAATTTCTTGCTCTACTTGCAGACTTTTAAAAATTTCTTGACGCGCCAATTGACTTCTTTCGAAGCCATAAGTGCTTATAGGGACACCTTCTTTTATTGTAAATACTTTCACCATAGTTTAGTCCAATACATCTTCCAATCTTAATCCACGACTTCTTGCTAGTCTTGCACGGAAAGACATCCCTCGTTTATGACGTTCTGATAAGCGATAGTAGGTCGTTGTGACATTTAAAACCAAGGCATTGTCCTTGGTGACCATGCGAGACCACAAATGCCAATCTTCAAACCCATCACACTTAGTATCATAGCCTCCTGCTTCATCATAGGCAGAGCGTTTAAAAATGACGGTTGAATGGTTAAAGACATTTTGATAAGCAAGTTCTAACCATAACTTTTCCCCCATTAGATGATTAGTTCTGTTTCGCCTTATTTTATCGGTCATCGCATCTTCTTCTGCGACGACTCTAGCTCCTATAAGATCTAATTGAGGATTTTTCTCTAACTCCTGCAAGAGAAAATCGAGATGCCAAGGCATCCATACATCATCCGCGTCTTGTCTAGCTACATAAGTCGTTTGAGACAGGCTGACTCCACAATTCAAGGTTTCTGAAATCCCTTTATGATCTTCCCTAATATACTGTATTCGCTCGTCTACTAGATATGGCTTACATACTTCCTCTGTATTATCTGTCGAACCATCATCCACAATGAGCAGTCGAAAGGCTTGATGGGTTTGATTTAAAACAGAATCAATCGTTTGACTAATGGTTTCAGCTCCATTATAGACAGGCATGACAATATCAACAGGTGTGTCCGATTGAGATACATTTTGATAGGGCACACCTCGGTTTGCAAAAACATTTGATTCATGAGTTGTTAAAAAAGTCCGATACCCCTGAACCGATACACCCTCTATATCTTTGACCAATAAAAGCGAAGTTGAGTAAAAACCATGTACCTCAACGAACTCATACTCCTCTAGCAAAAGATAAATTTCTTCTTCAAAGCAAAATCTAGTTTCTTTCAATTTATCTTGATAGGGATTCAAAGGCACTCTTGGATGGGGATAGTAATAATCAATCTTCTGTTCATCTAAAATTTTAGCAGTCAATTTTTGGGTAATTTCCAAATCTTCCTGATAAAGGAGAGAGCCTAGAAATTGCCCCAGAAAAACACTTATTTTCTTACCATTTTTAGCCCTATGAAAATGACTTGGTTCAAGATGAAGCTTTAGAAAAACCTGCTTCTCTTTTGGGAAGAGGATACAGTCCTCAAATACCGTATAATGTCTATTTGACAAAGACATAACCTCTCTCAAGGTAAAGTTTGTATAAGGAATGCCCCTCTCAAGATTTTGTGTATAGAGATTGAGAGGTACAACGGAAGTACTACCATCATCAAAAGTATACAAATTCATTGTACTTGGATTAAAGACGCTAAGAGCTACAGGATTGTCTAAGCTTGCTAGATAGAGATTACTGATGGCCCTGTCTTTTAAGGCTTCCTGAATATCATTGAAGACTGTCTTTCCTTCTAAAACAAGGACTTCCTTACAAAATTCTGCCATCCGTTCAGCATAAAAAGTCTGTCTCGTATCATTTGACATCTTTAGATAAATCCCGATAAAGTCTTCTGAAACAGTCTGTACAACTTCTTTAGCAACTAAAACCTGGAAGGGAGATGAACAAAAAATTATATTCTCCAAATTTAACTCCTCATAACATTCTTACAAACTCTTACTTAGCATCTTGCTTTTGTGCAATCATCTCTTGCCACCAATCTTCATGGTCTTGATACCAATGGATAACTTCTTTTAAGCCTTTATCAAAATCCACGTAGAGAGGTGTAAAACCTAATTCAGTATATAACTTACTTGCGTCAATTCCATAACGAAGGTCGTGCCCTGGTCTATCTGCTATATACTTGAAATCTTCCTGAGATTTTCCTAACTGCAACAAGATTTTCTGTAAAACTTCAACATTCGTTCGCTCATTATTTACACCAATCAAGTAGGTCTCACCAATAACGCCCTTATCAATAATGGTGTCAATAGCTCGACAATGATCTTTGACATGAATCCAATCACGAATATTCAGTCCTGCTCCATATAGAACTGCCTGCTGTCCAGTTAAAAGATTGGTGATTTGCCTTGGGATAAATTTCTCAGGATTTTGATAGGGTCCATAGTTGTTTGAACAGTTGGAAATCGTAGCCCTAACCCCAAAAGAACGAACCCATGCTTTCACTAATAGATCAGCAGAAGCCTTTGTAGCAGCATAGGGAGAACTTGGATTGTACTGCGTTTTTTCAGTAAATTTATCCTTACTTTCTAATGGGAAATCCCCATAAACCTCATCTGTTGAAATATGGTGGAAACGGATATCATACTTCCTAGCTAACTCTAAAAGATTGTGCGTCCCGACAATATTACTTTTCACAAAAACAGACGTATCGTGCAAAGACTTGTCATTAAAAGATTCTGCTGCAAAATGAACAATCAAATCAACTCCTTCATCGATATAGTTGCTTAATGCCAACTCATTTGCGATATCCAGTTTATAAAACGATACCCTATCATCCAATAAATCTTCGATTGTTTTCATCGAAGAGGCGTAAGTCAAATTATCCAAAATCGTAATCTGAATATCCTTATAAGTCTCTTTTAGATATCGAACAAAATTTGAACCAATGAAACCAGCTCCACCAGTCACAACGATATTTTTATATTTCATCTATTTTCCCTTTTATATTTTTCACTCAAAGCCAGTACGGTCAACACTTACAACTTCCCAGTCTCTTGTATCCGCAATTTGTTTTCCATTTTGTTCAAGTAAAGTATTAAAATCAGGAACAAACACTTTTACAAAAGGCTTTGTCAGTCTTAAAATATAACCTACCCAATAACAATAGGTCGAATTGGGACAAATGAAATACTTGTTACAGCTATACAGTTGTAAAAAGTTATCTTGAACATCCTGCTCCTCAACTATAATCGGGTTTTCAAAATGATACTGAGAGTTTAGAAAAGGTACCAATTCTTCGCGACACCAGACAACATCGTCTGAAGTAACTCGGATAGTTAAATGTTGAAAATTATCCCCTTCAATTGCTGCTATCTTTCCCAAACAAGAACCGATATACAATTGAGCGTTATAACCGTAATTTTTTCTATTTCGTTCATTGAGAAAATCCGTTCTTCTAATTGCAATTGTCACATTTTTCTCTTCAAATTGAGCGGAAGCAGCTACTACTGGTTCAATCAAATACTCTCTACAAAAAGAGTCCAATTCTTCTGAAGAATAGTCAACACCTGCCTCTTGAAAATAACCAAAATCTTCTAATTCGATACCATTTGCTTTTGAAAATAAGACAGCGGTTTTTGGAAAAAAGGTTTGGGCAAACTGAAAATATCCTGTTCGTAAGACATAACTTTCCTCATAGCCCATCATCCGATCTCTATGCGCTTGTAGTAAGAGATAGAGCAAATTTCCTAGTTGAAAACCTCTATTATTTTCATAAATTTTCAAGATTAAAATCTCCTTCTTGCTTTTTAAAGTATCGTCCTAAAGTAGAATTGTCAGGATTTTTTAGTAAATTCTTTATTTGTCTACCTGTCAAAATTTCAGACTGATCAATACCCAGTTTCACTCCATCAATTCTATTTAAATTCGCTACTAGATGACAAACCAAATCATTTATTGCTGTTACTTGATAGCACATCTCATCAGGATAAATATCAGAAATTGGCTCTAAATCCCTCAACAATTCATCTGGAAGAGGCTCTACTAAATCCCATAACTGATCATTTACTTTTTGATAATAGTTTTCTAACTCAGGCTTATCCAAAACAATATCATTTGAAATATAAGTCCATTGTCTAGAAAGTAAATCATTGATAAAACCCTTTTTCAGCGTTTTTCCATATAAGGTATCCATAATATAAATAGTGTTCTTATTTTGATGAGCCTCAGTCACGCCATTATATATCTTTTGATGAATAGTGCTATATCTGGCGCCACTATCAAATACAGATTTAGTGGACACTAAAATCATATGACCTGTCTGAATATTTTTTAGAACATTTACTAATTTCTCTATTTCCGCATCATCGTTTTTCATACCTAAATTGGTTAATAATTTTTCTGATGACGGAGCAGTACAAATGACCACATCATAAAAATCTTTCAAAGCTTCTTCAATATTATTTCTATTGAAACAACTTAAATCAATATCAGATTGCTTCCTTAATGTATCAAATAAAACTTTCCCAACTGCACCCGTCGAGCCAATTAAGGCCACTTTCTTCTTGCTTGATTCAATTATTTCAAGAACTTCTTTGAAAGATTTAGCAGCTTGGTCTTTTTCAGAAATGATTGGTTTTAAAAGAGAATCCCACGACAAATGAGCGTCTTTGTCTAATGGTGTAATACCTAAATAGTTTTTATGTGGATCATAATAGTCAGCAACCAGGTAATTCAATATCCCATTATTAACTAACGACTGTGCACCATTAGCAACTCCGCCAGGGACAAAAACAGCCCTACCAGGTTGGACATCTATCACATCTACAGATTTGTAAGTTGGAGAATCTATCCGCAAATCGATAAAAATCATTTTGAAAGTCCCATAGGCTACTGTCATCAATTTTTCATAACCCTGACAATGCATCCCTCTGATAACCCCCTGCTTTGAAACAGACACATTATTTTGAAGTTTATGATGAAAGAATGACTCTGGCACCCCATTTGCAAGCAAATCTTTCTTTCGCCAATTCTCTAAAAAATAGCCACGCTCATCATGATGAAGAGGACTTTCAAACACCAACAAACCTTGAATCTGTACTGAAATAGTTCTATCTATATCCATCTTTTCCCCTCTATATTGTAATGCATCCACACTAAAGCTATTTTCATTATGTTTCTTAAATTATACCACTATATGAGTTCTCTAGCCAGATGAAGGTCATTCTTTTTAAACACCCATATCTATAAATACACATTTTTATTAGTAAAAAGAAAAACCCTAAAAATCAGACTAATTGTCTAACTTTTAGAGTTAAATCGTTTATTATTTTATGATTCGTCTATTGAAATTCCTTGACATCTCCATCATAAGTCGCCCAGTCTTTACTGAAAAAGCGCTCATTCAGATGGTAAGTCGGAGCTGGGGTGGGATTGGATAGGAAGGGATCAACGGCCTTATCAAATGCCAACCAACCTAACCAACCAAGGTGAATGGTATCCTTCATAAAGAAAGCTTCCCCACCGTCCTTAGAAAAATCTGCT
>QWCZ01001508.1_pt1 | contig 12121 bp, 11 predicted proteins | sample 1972651 | NCBI WGS metagenome assembly QWCZ01 (sample SAMN09866695, study PRJNA288562) | Human oral metagenome isolate pre1_saliva, whole genome shotgun sequencing... | isolation source: mouth | host: Homo sapiens | place: USA: California
ATGCTTACTTACATTTATAACTTCCATTTTTTATTCCTCCATTAATATTCTTGGTTTTCTCTTTGATTCTCATTAATTTTAAAAAGTTGCGCCTCTTTTTAACATTATTATATCATATATCTAACTTAATGCAATATATAAATGTCATTTTGTAAAATTTTATTAACAAAAAACTCTCTACTACAAAAAGATAGAGAGCTTTGACTTTAAATAAATTATTTCAAAATTTAGATAACATCAGTTCTTTTCTTAACCTGATAGGCCTTGATGCCCAATTTCTCAGCTGCGATTGTATTGTCCTCAATATCACCTAGAAAGACACAATTTGTAAGATTTAACTGGTATTTATCGAGAATCCCCTTCATATTTATGTCAAGAACCCCTCTTTGCTTTATTCTCCTTACAAATCCTTTTGGTAATAATATCTTTGCCCAATGTAGGGATAGTCTTGTAACCTAAAGACTTCCTTGTAGCCATGCATTTTATAAAAATCTGGAGCTTGAAACTGATAAGTATTGACAAAAGCAAAACGACAGTTTCGATTCTTAGCTTCAGTTTCTGCTTGCTGCAATAGTTTTGAGCCGATTCCTTGTCCTCTCAATTCCTCTTTTACAAATAAATACTCGATTTCTAGCCAATTTCCAAAAGTCTCTGCTATCAAACCTGCCAGGAGATTTCCCTTTTCATCTTCGACATAAAGATTAAGCGGCTCACTTTCAGCTTCTTCTCTTTTTGAACGATTATAAGCACGAATCAAATTCCCAATTTCTTGTGATTTATAGGATTCCTTATTTTCCAATCTAAAGTACATCTAAACCTCCTCAAACACTGTTACAGCTTGATTATAGTCCTGTTTCAATAGACTGTCAAACTAGCAAAAACCCACCAACCTGAGTTGATGAGTTTCAAATCTAACACTATCACTGCTTATATTCTTTGAATTTATAATTCGATAAATAGGACTTCAACCCTTCTAAATCTGTCGTAGTATTAAACTGCAAGCTTATCCATATCTTTTCTTTAGACCCATCCGACTTGGTTTCAGTAACTTTATAGATGATGCTTAGATCAATAATATTTTCATAAGCACTGTCACTTGATGAAAATATTCCTAAGTATGTTCCTTGCGGTTCTAGGGTATAAGAAGATGAGGAGCTATTTTTGTTTTCAGACTTACTGTAGTCATCAATTTTCTTAAGAATATCCTTTAATTCCTTATTATTTGATCCATTTACCAGATCCATCTACACGATAACCATCTGGTGTACGTTCGCTAACAGCCATCTTACCATCTGATTTAAGGTAATAATCTCCTACCCATTTGTTACGAGCGTAGCTTCCTTCTGATGTCAAATAATAATATGCTTTGTAATCATTGTCATAAATCCACTCACTATTAGCCATCTTACCATTTGATTTGAGGTAATAACTTCCTGACCAAGCATTACGCGCATAGCTTCCTTCTGATGTCAAGTAATAGTAAGAACCGTAGTTGCCATCATAAATCCATTCACTCTTAGCCATGCTTAAATGAAACTAGATAGGTTCCATCTGGGTAAGGGGTCCCATTTAGAAAAGATAAATTAAACTTTGCTCTACCAACATTTTTCTTAGCTTCCCCATTTGTAACTGGTTTAATAATAATGAAAGTATTTGGATTTACCACCCGTCCTGTATTAGCTTCTAAAATTTCAACAGACTTAAACTGACCAGTTGCAACAGTTACATCAGGACGTTCTCCAATAATTTCCAAGTACAAGTTTCCATCTAGTCCCATCTGGGCAGTTACATCAGCATAAATCTTACGGTATTCTGCAGCTTCTACACTGCTTGTAGGGAGTACACTTGTTGTGATAACTCCTGCTGTTACGAGGCTTAACCCCATCACTGATCCTGTCAATACATGTTTTAGTTTCATCTTCTATTTCTCCTTTTTATTCACTAACCTTATAATAAAATTCGTTTGGATTGGATAATGTATCCACACTTTGGGTAATTAACAAACGATCCTTGCTACTGTCAGACGTATCTTTGAAAGTGGTATCACCTACATTTATATCTGGATGCACAACTCCTTTTGGAATAAGTATAACCGATGCACCACCGACACCACTGCTTGAGGTCATGCCAAAGCGAACCATATTATTTACAATCTTAGGTACCGTGTCAGTCAAGACTGCACCATTTGTAAAACCATTTTCATCAAAAGTAACTTCGCCACCCTTGTTATTCTTCCAAGTCCCTTTGATACTACTAAAGTCTTTCTGGTAAATCTCAGCTAGATGAGCACCAGTCCCCTTTGCCTGTTCCTCTAGGTCAATAAATGGACGTTCTACCATAAAATCATCCACAGTCAACCAGTTCAAGCCTTCTAAATCCACCTCTTTAATCCCATCTAGCCCTTGTAAACTTGAAGGATCCTTGGTTTCTCTCAAATCATAGTTAACAGAACTAGCCTCCTGATAACGACCATCTGTAAAGAGATAAGTTTTAGCAACAGCCTCAGGTCTAGGAGCATTAAAATTTAGATAAGAAATCGCTCCATTCTCATAAGGAATGAGTATACGACGTTCTCCACCTGTCCCAGCAACTCCACCTGACTTGACCAGCTGGGCTCCCTGATCTGTCAGATAATAAATCCCAAGTAAAATTTTATCTTGCTTAATTAGCAATTCTTTCTTCCCATCCTTATTGATGTCGTAGAAAGTATAGCTGATGTCTATCCCTTTGTAATCAAACAAAATGGAATCAATATAAGACTCTTCCTTATCACCTGTCGAGTACTGTGGCATTTGTTGATTTTGCGCTGCCTTAACTCGCTCTCTATAGGAGTCTAATATATTCTGATATACAATCTGGTAATCAATCTTTGCTTGTTCAGCTTTTTTATCTTTTGAAGCACTGGTTTGGACTGTAGCGTCAGTCGACTCTCCCTCACTTGTCTGGCTAGCTTGTTGCCCACAGGCTACTAATAAAATGACTGAGCTAGCCACTAACAAGCCACTTAAAATGCTTTTCTTGGACATAATACCTCCTTTATTTCTTTTTAAAAGATTTGCCAGCCAGTATACCAGTCGAATCTGAAGTAATGGTCAACTCTCCACCTTTAATCTCATAACCTAGTTTCATTGAAGATAATTCAAAAGTCTTTTCTTTCTGGTTGACCTTCATCTCATATGTATGCTCCGTTTGCTGGCCCTCTGTTAGGAAACCAATCGTTTTTCCTTTTGTATGAACTTGTCCCTTATCACCCTTGATTTGGATAGTCACGGTTACTTCTTCCATAAATGGCATGCTACCTTGGTAGACATAGGTTCCATTTGCTGATGAACAGGCTACTAAAAGCAATAGGCTAGTTACTAAGGATAATACAAATGCTAATTTCTTTTTCAATTTTATCCCTCTTTTTTCTTTAAAGCAATTCCTAATCCTGCTAAGAAGCCATATCCTAATAAAGCTAGTAGGCTCACTTGACTTCCAGTATTTGGCAATGCTTTTTGTTCAGCTTTTTGTTCAGCTTCTTGTTTCGCTTGAGACAGAACTGCTGGTGCTTGGTAGCTTGGTGCTGGTCCCACAGGTTTCACATCTTGGTCACCAGATTGACCTGGCTCTTTTCCTGGTTCTTTTCCTGGTTCTTTGCTCGGTTCTTGACTTGGATCCTTGCCTGGCTCTTCTACCTTAGTTTTTTCATTCTTAGGCTCATCAACTTTCGGTAGTTCTACTTTAGGTTGTTCAACTTTTGGTTCATAAACAGGCAACTTCTCCATTGGGAATTCTGGTAGTTCCGGTTGGATTAGACCTTCACCATTTACCCCACCTTTGAATTCTGGTTGTTCTGGAATAAGTGCGTCGTCGATTGTCTTACGTAGGAGCAATTTTTGATACTCGCGTTCTGCTTCATCTTTGACCTCACGAGCTTTTTCCGCTTCGTCTTCTTTTTGTTTCACGTCACGTTTTAAGTCGTCTACGTGTTTGCCGAGTTCATCCAACTCTTTTGACTTAGCTTTCAATTCTTCTTCCAGTTTGGCTTTTTCTTGGCTTAAACGAAGTGTCTCTGCTAACTTGTCTTTTGCCTTTTGGAGTGCGTCTTCTGCGTCTTTCAACTCTTTGTCGGCTTTCAAACGCTCAATCTTCGCAGTTTCCAATTCTTTGTCTTTTTGTTGACTTTCAGCCAGTTTCTTAGCCAATTCTTTGTCCGCTTCGGCTTTTGCCTTGCGAGCGTTTTCTAAACGTCGGGTTTTGGCATTGTCGTCAAGCGTTGCATGTTCTAGCTTACGTTGAGCGTCTTCTGCTTTTTCTTTAGCTTTTTCTAGCTCTTTGACCGCTTCGGTACGTTTTGCTTCTTTAGCTGGCGTTTCAGACACTTCTTTTTCCAAGTCGGCAATACGTTTCTCAATTTCTTGAAGCTCTGTTTTCACTTGTTTCAAGTTGTCTTCAGCGGTTTTCTTGTCTGCTTTGGCTTTTTCTAATTCTGCTTCGACTTGTCCCTTGTCTTTCACCGTTGGGGTTGGAAGGTTAGCTTTAGAATTTGGACCATAGAGTTCATCAAACTTAGCTTTTTTGATGTCTGTATCAGCGTTGTCGATAGAATCTGCGTTTTTCACATTCAAAACGTGAATACGGAAGAGGTGTGTCCAATATTGAGAACCAAGGGCATCTAAAATTTGTCCCCCTTTGATAAGAGAGGTGTTCAATCCTAAGCTGTCAGCTTGTAGTAGGCTATAGAAGTGACCGTAGTGCCTATTCGTATATCCTTCCGCAAATAACGACAAAAAATTCTCTGTCAAATTTGCAATGAGTTCTTGTTTGGTCATTTTATCAGTTCTAGTAAAGAGAGTCAGGAGGTTTTCATAATATTGCCTAGTCGTTTCAACACCTGGATTGGCAGAAGTTGCTAATCCTCGTTTACGAGCGACCTCGTTAATGCCTCTTCCGAAGTGCCCTTTACCTTGGTAGTCATTGTCTTTGTAAACTTTTGCGACTTCTTTGGCAAAATCTTTTTTATTTGTATTGAGTTTTGCCTCTGGCAAGTTCAATTGTTTACGAAGACTGTTGAGAAGGGTAATAAATCGGTCATTCAATTCATCAACAACATCTTGAGGGAGGTTATTTGGGTCATATTTGACGTCTGTGTTGTCGTCTTGAAGTCCATTTTTTCTGATGTTGCGGATTCGATTCGTCCAATTTTCATTGGCTTGTCGGTCTAATTTAATGAGTTCATCTTCTAGTCGGCGAATATCTTTACGATATTGTTCCAACCAAACGTTATAGCGAGCTCTCCATGCTTCGCCAGCTTTGTCAATTTGGTCCGCGTCCATGCCTGTAAAATCTGGATATGGTTCTGGATAAGATTCTTTGTATTTGTGAATCAACTCTTTCGCTTTGTCACGCCATTCTGGCGTTAGGATGACCTCTGTTGGGTATTGTGCTGTTTTCAATTTTTCTTCAGCATCTTTTATGGTTTGTTCTGCGTCTCTTACATCACCTTCTTTTGCTGTCTTATCCGCTTCTTTGTCAGCTTTGTTTTGACGTTCTTGACTTTTCTTAGCTTCACGCGTTTTGTCGGCTTCTTTTGCTTTTTCAAGCTCTGTTTCCGCATCGCGTTTGGCTTGGTCTTTGATAATCACATCTTTATCCGCGTTATCTTTTTCTTTTTGTGCCTTGTCTTTAGCTGCTGGGTCAAAGTCGTCCGTTGCGTCTTTCAGCTCTTTTTCGGCCTTTTCGACCCCTGTACGGGCTTTGTCAAGCTCTTCTTTAGCGCGTTTGGCCTCATCAGACTTGTTGTTGACTTGGTTCGCCTTATCTTTGACATCCGCGTCTTTGTCAGCTTTAGCCTTTTCTTTAGCGTCTACATCATCAGTTTCATCTTTGATTTTTTCAGGTGTAGCCTCTTTTGCCTTTTCAAGGTCTTTTTCAAACGCTTCTTTTTCAGCTGTTTTGGCGTCTTTGTCTTTTTGTGACTTGTCAAGCTCGTCTTTAGCTTTCCCAGCGTCTTTTACTTTTTGGTCAGCATCTTTAGCTGTATCTACAGCGTGTTTTTCAGCGTCAGACAGGTCTTTGTCTGTGACTTTATCATTGACCGCAGCACTTACTGTGTTTTCAGTTGACGCTTCAGTAGCGAAGACTGTTGGGGCGGTTGCAGCAGCTCCAAGTGATGTTGCAAGAGCTGTAGTTGTCATAATTAGGGATTTTTTCATCCTTATCTCCTTTACTTTTAATTGACTTGATTATACAGTAAATAATCCCCTTTTTGGATATTTCTACTGAAAACAGTAGAAATTTATACCCCCCCCCCCGACTTTTCCAAAAAAATCTACTAAAAACAGTAGTTTTTTCCAAAAATGGAGAAATTTAAGTTATAATAAAACCAATAAAACTCAAGGAGAACATTATGGAATTCAATCACTATGGAGAAATCATTCATAAAATCCGTCAAGATCGCAATATGAGCCTTAAAGAGGCTGCTGGAGATGCCATTACTCCCAACAACCTCAGTCGTTTTGAAAAAGGGTTAGCAACTGTCAAAGTCGATACTTTCTTTGAAATTTTGAGCAAATTTAATTTAGATGTAGAAGACTATGCAGAATTGTTAAATATTCAAGATGAGTTTGGTCAAAGAATAAAACAATTTGTGAATGCATTAAGTAAAAATGATCAAATGAAAGCTAGACAAATACTAGGAAAGAAAAGTGACTGGGGAAATATCATAGAGTATTACACCCTAAAATTATACGCTATCAGCCAAGCGAGGAAATTGGATGAATTAACTCCTGATGAACTAGAAGCTGTTCATTACTTGATTGACTATATCTTAAGTATAGATACTCTATATATTCGTGATTTTGTTATTGTTAGTGTTCTCCTTGATTGTCAAGATCAATTTTTTGAAGTACAATTCCTTGAATACCTCGAAAGTCTAATTGTCAAAGGATTAGAAGAAGTTAAGTATAGAACTGCAGAGCTTGCTCGTACATATGCTAACTCTGGTATTAATTTGGTGAGGGCCTACTCTCGCTATGGCTACTATGATAAAGCTGAAAAACTCATCTATAAGTGGAAACTAATACTATCTCATGAATCCTACGATTTCATTACAACAAGTCCCCTATTTTTGTTGAACATGTATGAAGTATACAATCTACTTCGACAAAACAACCCTAAGGCTATTGAACGAGCTAATGCTGTTATTCATTACATTGATGCCCAGAACGACCTTTTTCCACTATCATATATGTATGCTTGGAAAAATGTATTTATCCAAGAAGTTCAACTACTAAATAAAACAGGCATTCCATTCCCTACAGAAGATGAGGAATAACTAGCCACATCTATACAGAGCAACATGTTTATAACTTCAAAAACACCAAAGTCAGTTGACTCTGGTGCTTTTTTGACTTGATTTTAAAGAAAAACCCACCAACCTGAGTTGATGAGTCCTTATACTCAATGAAAATCAAAGAGCAAACTAGGAAACTAGCCGCAGGCTGTACTTGAGTACGGCAAGGCGACGTTGACGAGGTTTGAATTTAATTTTCGAAGAGTATTAATCTATTTTCTAAATTTCCACTGGCTATAAATACCAAAACCGATAATCCAGATAGCTGATCCGATTGCTCCTACAAATGTAGACTCTTGTAAAAAGAGGGTTACAAAGACAAAGGCAAAGAAGAGCATGGTTAAGGGATTTAGGAAACGATAATGGGGCATGAGATAGCCATCCGCCATAAAGTCTGGTGACTTGCGGTATTTAAGATGAGCCACCATAATCAAGATATAAATAGCTACATAAACACCTGATGAAGAAGCTGTTATCAAGGCAAAGGCATCAGAAACTCCTGGTAGGACATTGATAAAAGCAGCTGTAGCAATTAAAATAGTTGAGGCCAAAATTGCATTTTGAGGAACATTATAACGAGATAAGGTATCCGCTTTAATTGCTTTTAAGAGAGGATTTGGCAAATCTTGAGCAATTTGATACAAATGGCGACCTGTTGAGTAGAGGGTTGAGTTTAGAGCTGATGCTGCTGACGTCAAGACAACAAAGTTAATCAAGGCTGCTGCCCATTTGACACCTGCTAGTTCAAATACCGTAACGAATGGTGAATCTGCTGAAGCTAGTTCTCTCCATGGAATAATAGCCATAATAGCAATTAGAGAACCACCATAGAAAAAGGCGATACGCAAAGGAATTTCCTTAACGGCCTTTGGCAAGACCTGACGTGGATTTTTGGTTTCTGAAGTCGTGACCCCGATAAACTCAATCATGAGGTAGGCAAAGAAGACCATCTGGAACGCCATAACAAAGTTGACACCACCATTAGGGAAGAGTGAGAAATTATCCGTAATATTGGCCAAACTAGCTACTCCATGAGGTGTCTCAAAACCTGTCAGAACCATAAAGATACCCGTCACAATCATAGCAAGGATAGCTACAATCTTAATCATAGCAAACCAAAATTCAACTTCTCCAAAAAGTTTAACAGCTATTAGATTGACCAAACCTAGAACAGTTAAAAATCCAACTTGAATTAACCAACTAGGCCATGAAGGAAACCAAAACTGAACATAGTGCGAAATAGCCGTAATTTCTGCCATACCAATAAAGACAACAGATAACCAGTAAGACCAGACTGCAAAATGTCCCCAACCCTTACCCAAATGGCGAGTAATAAAGTTAATAAAGGTATGTTGCTCAGGATCTTGATAGAGCATTTCTCCGACCGCTCTCATCATAAGGAACATAAAAGCTCCTGTAATCAGGTAAATTAGAACAATCGAAGGTCCTGTCAAACTGATAGAACGACCAGCCCCCAGAAAGAGGCCTGTTCCAATAGTTCCAGCAATGGCCATAACCTGTACGTGACGATTGGTCAGACCACGCTCCATCTTATTTTGCTTCTTTTTTGAACTCATATAGTCTCCAATTCTTTTTAAACCTAAAAGGGAAGGGAGTAATCAGGGCGTTTCCCTCCTTCTACTCCCTTTAATCATTAGGCTGTTTTTTCAACCTTTAAGATTTTTACATCATAGCTACCCACAGGTGTTTCGACAGTTGCTGTATCACCTGTTTTCTTACCAATCAAGGCTTGTCCAATCGGGCTTTCATTTGAAACCTTACCTGCAAAGGCATCGGCACCAGCTGAACCTACAATGATATAAACCTCTTCTTCATCCTCACCAATTTCTTGGATAGTCACTGTTTTACCAATTGCGACTTCGTCTTGAGCAACTGAGTCGCTATTAACGATTTCAGCATAACGAATTTTTGTTTCCAAGCTAGAGATTTGACCTTCGACAAAGGCTTGTTCATCCTTAGCTGCTTCATACTCACTGTTTTCTGAAAGGTCACCGTATGAACGGGCAATCTTAATGCGTTCTACCACTTCTGGTCGGCGAACCAATTTCAATTCTTCTAATTCTTTTTCTAGTTTTTCCTTTTCCTCAAGTGTCATAGGATATGTTTTTTCTGCCATTTTTTTCAACTTTCTTTTACTTTATTTTTTAAAACAAAATTATGTGGAAAACCACATAATTTTAGTTTGAACTACTTGATTGCGTTAATTTATTATTGATATGTTGTGCAACATTTTGGTCATGATCTGCCTTGTTCGTAGCGAAGTATACCTTGCCATCTGTAACATCTGCTACAAAGAATAAGTTATCACTCTTAGTTTGATTGATACTTGATTCAATAGCATCCGCGCTTGGACTATCTACTGGTCCAGGCATCAGACCTTGGTTTGTATAAACATTATACGGAGAATTGACGGTTGTATCAATTTGAGTATCATCAGCAAGACTAATCTTCTGACCAAGTTTTCCTTCAGCATAGAGAATAGCAATATTACTTTGTAAAGGCATACCAAGATTCAAACGATTGTAGAAGACACCTGCAATCATCTTACGATCTTCAGTTTTCGCTCCTTCTTTTTCTACCAATGAAGCAATGGTTAACAATTCATTGACTGTCAAGTGTTTAGACTTAATTGTACTATAGTGTGGAGTCAAGGTCTTATCCATGGCTGCCAACATCTCGTCAATCAAGCTTTCAATAGTTGTGCTTTCCTTGATAGAGTAGGTAGCTGGGAAGAGGAAACCTTCCAAACGGTAGCGAGCTCCACTTTCTTTTGTAGGCAAGCTTTCTAGTAAGTTTGAATATTTAGAAACTTCTTGACTGATAAAGTTATCATCTTGAACTTTAGCCAAGAAAGCATCCGCAGTCAAAGGCTCTTTAAAGTTACCTTGCAATTGACCTACCGCTTGGGCAATTTGATCAATCGTGTAGCCTTCTGGAATCGTCAAGCTGGCTAGTACAGGTTCTTGTGCTTCAGCTGTACCACCCTTTTGCAATTCCTTGATCAAGTCATCCGTACTCATGCTCTTCTGCAGATTGTAATATCCAGCCTTCAAATCTGAATAATTCTTGTACTTAGTATACATACCAAAGACAATGCCGTGTTTCACCAAACCTGCCTTTTCAAGAGTTGAACCAATTTCTTGAACACTGGCTCCTTCAGGGATTTGAACTGTTACATATTCTTTTGAAGTAGGATCAACTGGTTCTAATGAGGCTAGCACATACTGATAACCAAAGTAACCACCTGCCGAAAGTAAGGCAAGAAAAATCAGTAAAGAAATGAAGAAGGCCTTGAATCCAGATTTTTTCTCTTTCTTAGACTTAACTGGTTTTGCTACTTCTCTACGACTACGGCGTGGTGTATCACTGATGATGTCCACTGTTTCTGTAACAGGTGTCGGTGTTTCTGGACGTGCCTGTTCTTCTTTTTTCTCTGCTGTCTTATAGGAGACAGCTACCCTTGTTGGGGTTTCATTATATTCTCTTTCGACTTTATTAGGTCTAACAGAACCTGGTCCTGGTCTTAGTCCGCTCTCATTAGCTGGTGAAGCAGGAACATCTTGACTTGGATGGCTAGGAGTTACTAAAGCATCCTGACTCGGATGGCTAGGAGCTACTGGAGCATCCTGACTCGGATGACTAGGAGCTACTGGAGCATCCTGACTCGGATGGCTAGGAACTGCTGGAGCATCCTGACTCGGATGACTAGGAGCTACTGGAGCATCCTGACTCGGATGGCTAGGAACTGCTGGAGCATCCTGACTCGGATGGCTAGGAACTGCTGGAGCATTATTTATAATATTTTCTACCGCTGACAAGGAATCAGCCATCAACTCTTCAGCAGACAGTCCACTTGTAGGAATAGAAGCTCTGTTTTCATCTCCTGCTAGAGTCTGATCATAACTTTTTGATTTTTCTAGATCTCGTAAAATCTGCTCTTTAAAGCTTAATTTTTCATCTTCTCTTGATTTTTCACTCAAAAGTTTTTCCTCCTCGTTGACAATCCATAATATTATATCTTAAAAACGAAAGAAAAGCAACCTAGCATGCTTTTCTGGCTTATTTTTTATACTCAATGAAAATCAAAGAGCAAACTAGGAAGCTAGCCGCAGGTTGCTCAAAACACTGTTTTGAGGTTGTAGATAAGACTGACGAAGTCAGTCACATTTCGTGTTTAAGAGCCAGTTCTTTCAAGGCAGTTAGCAATTTCTGACCAAGTCCTAGACCCTGTGTCTCCTTGGCAATAGAAAGACAGGTCACAGAGATATAGCCACCAGGATCATGACTATGGTCTTCTATCTCTTCTGTAAAGGACTGATCTTGCAGATGGTGGTGTGGTCCAACTGGCCCTTCTATGTACCCCATGATTCTGCCTTCTTTTTCTGCAACCAGAAAAGAGGTCCGAATTTCTCGCAAATGCGCCTCAAAAACAGAGCGAGGAATGGCTTCTTCAAGCGAGAAATTTTCTAGTTCAATCTCAACGATACGATCCAAATCTTCTAATCTTATACCTCTGTATTCCAGCTCAACTGCCGCATCTTTCAAAGCCGCAAGAAGAAGCGTTCCCAAGCCCTGTCTCTGATGGTCAGCCTTGATGACCAAAGAATGTATTTCTAGACATTGCGGATTGTGTGGGTAAGGACCACCTAGAACATAGCCCAGAATCTGATTTTCATCCCTAGCTAGAAGAAAGGTATCCGCACACTTACGGATACTTTCTTCTAAAATATGGGAAGGTTGCTGCTTTTCAGCTGGAAAAGATGA
>QWCZ01001706.1_pt1 | contig 12099 bp, 11 predicted proteins | sample 1972651 | NCBI WGS metagenome assembly QWCZ01 (sample SAMN09866695, study PRJNA288562) | Human oral metagenome isolate pre1_saliva, whole genome shotgun sequencing... | isolation source: mouth | host: Homo sapiens | place: USA: California
CGGAATTCGTGCGCTTTTCGGCACGCGGTGTTGCATTCGACACCGTGGTGTCAGCGGAGGGAGAATCTTTCATGCGCTATTTTCAAACAAACGATTTTTCACTTACCAAAATGGGGATGCGCCTTGAAGAAGTCTGCGACGGCCTCGCGCATATTGTCATAGTGTGCTTGCCCCAAACCGACATAGGAAGGATGATAGGTATTGACTACAATGAACTGCCCCTTTTCCGAATAGTAAATCCAAGGGTCAGCATCGGCACCGAACGCGCGCACATCCGCATAAAGTTCGCGCAGCAGCGCCACCCCCTCACGGTTGGCACAATCCACATAAATCGAAGCACCCGCATACAAAGCCAACTGCTCCAACAGCAAGTCTTTGAATTCGCCGATGTAGTCCTGCAAGACCTTGGTGGCAAGCGTACTTCCGCCGGGCACTTTCTTCAAGTTCATACGCACCCAAGCCGTTTCTTCGAAATGCGCTTGTGCCACACGGGCATCGGGCCATGCCGGCATCACGCCCTGCTCGTTCATCGACACGAGCCCATAGACCCACGCCCGCAGGTTGCGATAAAACGGTGCCGTTGAGGGTTCAGGCACGGCATTCCCATTTTTCCGCCCGTGCTCTTCGCGGATATCCCAAGCCTCTTCGTCGTTCAGATCTTTGGTCAGCACCACGAGTCCCCGCTTTTGCCGACAGGCCTCAGCCCATTTCGCCTCTTCGTCGCCGCGTTGGCGCCCCCAGGTGTCGGAACCGCTATATTCAAAGCGACCCAAATAATGCAGCCCGTCTGCCGAAACCTCGTCAGACAAGCCCTTTTGCTGCAATCGCACTTGATAAGCGCCGAAAATGCGATCTTCTTCGTCGTGGATATTCTTTTTCATGATAGAAATCTTTTCTGTTGCAAAGTTACATTTTTCTACACAATGCACGCCCTCACTCGGCGCAATTGTATACTGCCGACAAAACTCGCGCTTTCGTCCGCATTTCAGCACACACTTCCCCACCCTCCGGAGAAGAAAAGGTTCATCCGACATTTGAAGTAATGGCACTACAAAAAGAAGAAAAACACCGAACAAATTGTACATTTGCCCCATCGTCGATAAATATATTTTCATGCTTCTGGATTTTTGTAATGAAAAACCAAAAGGCTGAAGTCCATAGTTGGACTTCAGCCTTATTTTAGATGGAGAGGAAAACTTTTACGGGACAGCAATAAACTTCAAACTATGTTCATAAGCAATCCACTAAAAAATAGAAGCCGCCAAACCACTTAGCTATCCTTTGTTATAGTCAACGCTAAGATTGACTGTAATTTTTATCAACCACAATCATTTAGTGTAGACTATTTACAAACAGGACGTATAAAAATTTGATTTGCATCAATGAGAACTCCTTTATCATTGTTCCACTCATCAAAAAATAAAGTATAGATCGAATTATAGGGAGTGTTGTATTCATTGATGACATGAGTTTGATAAGAAGAGGACCAATATGTCGCATACCGATAACTTGCGGCTTCATTAGTAGTAGGAAAAAATATACTATTACCATTGGGACCTGTTACCTTCTTACCCCAAACACCTTGTAGCTCTTTCCAAGTCCACTCACAATGCGTTATGAGCTCTTCAATTTCTTCAGCAGTGGGCATTCTCCAAGGGAATCCCAGGTTGGCTGCGGCCGCATCATATTTCGCTGTCAGGATATTTTGGCCATCAATGATACCTTGCTTTTTAAGTTCATCCATTTCCAGAGCCCACAACCGACCATCTTTGGGATAAAATCTCTCAAAAGATTCAGTTTCTCCCCATGCATACCCACGACCTGTTTCCCAAGAATTGGATGCTCCTAGGTTAAAGGAAGCCCATTTTACACCAGAAGGTAGACCAAGATCAATGGGCTCGGGCTTTGAGACAGGAGCAGGGGTAGGAGTTGGAATGGGAATAGTGGGAGACAACGTATTTGAAACAGGACGAATATTCAGTCCTTCATAACGCTGCCATTCCCCATCTCCACAATACTTTGTATATTCTTTCATTTTTGCACTTTCTGTATCATCACAGACGTCAGATGTCCAGTAGCAACCTCTTGAATCATGTTCATCGTTGCATTGAAGAGTATTGTAAAAACGAAAACCGCCTCGGGGGATAAAAATACTATTACCTCCCTTTCCCGTAAACTTTATACCCGGAACTCCATTGACTGTTTCCACACTCTTTTGACATGCAAGACACAGTTCGTCAAAATCCTCTTCTGTTGGCATTCTCCAATCGCTCCCCCAATTGGCTGTAGCAGCGTCATAAGATGGAGCCAACTGGTTTCTGTTATCGACAACCCCCATCGCCTTGAGTTCTGCCACACTTTTATTATAACAGAGTGATCGATTCCCATAGTACCCTTTTTTGGGTGTGGTTTCTCCCCAGGCAAAATACTCTCCTGCATCCCACGGATTTGTTGCACCAATATTACAAGAAGCCCACTTCAAACCAGATTTAAGACCGAGATCCACAACCTGCACATTGGATGACGGAGGAAGAATTCTGATCTCTGCCTTACCGCCATTTTTTATAGAAGGTTCTGTAATCGTAAATCGTTTGTCTTGCAAAAAGACAGAAAACACGATTTTGTCTCCAGATGAGAACGGAGGAGTATTAGCGGATAAAGCACGAACCTGTTTCTCTTGATTGGTTCATTGTGTACGCAGCGGCCTTGCATATTGAGTATACGCAAATAACTGGGAGTTTTTTGCGTTGCTATTGTTTTCAAAATGAGATTGCCAGGTTTAGTTTCAACACAAACCCATTCGCCCTCAGCTCCTTCTACGAGCCGACTCACACCTGATGGATCCCTTTCCAGTTTCGCTCTTGAAAGATTGATGTAAAAGGAATCTGTTTGAGGAAGTGAATGCAAAGAAAAAGAACTCCGAGACGTGAGATTCTCCACCTTTATAGAATCAACAGATATTGGCATGCCATTACTCAACACTTTGATCGTAAAGAATAGATCCGCTTGTGCAAAACTTGAAAGACACACCAATAAAAAGCAGAAAAAGAACAATTTTCTTTGTAGTGACTGAGGGAAGTTCATAAGGACGACAGTTTTTAAACCAAAGGAAACAATCTACATTCCAAAGTGTTTGTAAATAAAATCCACGATAAATAGAATTGACACAATACAACTCAAAACATAGAGGTGCAAATATAATGATTATTTTCAACCCAGCACCCGATCCACAAAAAAAAATAAAGTTCCAATAAAACCAAAGTTGCAGGAATGAAGCTGCTCTCTAAACCCTCTCACACACAACAAATAACACAAAAACTTTAACAAGGTTACCATTTCTTCAACATGCAACCTGTCAATTCTTCTCAATAGTATGGCATTTCAGCACACACTTCCTCATCCTCCGATGAGAAAATCAAATTCCGCTCGACCAACGAAAAAAAACGGTGTACTTTCTCGACAAATGCGTCCACATTCGGAGAAAACTCCACAGCTTTTTTTCTCCCCTCGCCCCACCACTCTTTTCCCCTTCCGCCATCCCTCGCGCGCGTAGGCGCGCTCGCTCGCACACGCACTCAGCGAGTTCTCGTTTTTTGCCTTCACCGCACGGCGATTCGAGCACAACCCACTGAAAACAAGTGTATTGCGCGTGAAGCCTTCACCTTATTTCCTACACGACATTTCAAACATAACTCGTTGTAATACAATCATTTGCGGTGAAGGTAGCGGTGAAGACAAAAACGCGAAAAAGGGTGAAGGCAAACAGGGTGAAGCCTTCACACGTATCTCATTGTTTGACAACAACTTGAGGCCAAATGGTGAAGAGGTGAAGGCAAAAAACAGAAAAACGGCGGATGCGCGCGCGTACGCGCACGCGTTGTCTCGTTTTTCACCGCCGTAAGGTGCTACCCAATCGGCGAGCGCGACACCCGATGAACGACACCAGCGCACAAGGTTGTTCGCGACCCTGCCACGAGTTCGATGACGACGGCACGCAACTCCACTGACTTCGGCAACAAGAACTCAAGCAACGAATAAAAAAACGCTCATTTGTCAACTCTATTTATCGAAAAACAATACACAAGCACCCTTCTCTATTAAAAAAGACGTCCTACGTCAAAAAGAACAGAGAAAAAAGAAGCGGAAGCATGGTTTATTTTCACAGAAAAGCCGTAATTTCGCAAAAAGCCTACCTTTGAGTGGCGCGCATGCACCCCGATTCGCTTTTTCCGCGTGGGTACACAGCCGAGTGGACAGCAACGTAACCACAACGCGGCAAGACCTTGCTATTTTTCACCCCCTCAATTCATACCAACACATGAAGCAATTTCTACTCCTCGTGCCCACCGCCGTGCTGAGCCTGAGCGCCGGCGCACAAACTCGTACCTTCACCGACCAACTCGTGATTGAACTCGGCGGAAAATCGGGCGCAACAGCCCCCATCAATGCCCAAGTGCTCCTGACCGAACACGACGGCAAGGTGGATCTCGAACTCCGCAACTTCATTTTCAAAGTGGGCAGCGGCGACCCGCTCGGTGTGGGGCACATCAAGCTCAGCAATCTGCCCGTTACGGCCGAGGGCGACAAAAAGACCTTCAGCGGCCAGGGCAAAGCCACCCTCACACCGGGCGATTTGCCGGGCATTATGTTTTGGATGGCCTCGGGCACGAAATCGGTCGACATGAAAGCCGACGGTTACGTCACGGCCGACAGCCTCACTTTCGTCCTCGACTTCAAAATGCCCCGCATGCAAGTTCCCATGAAGGTGAAGTTCGGTCGTTGGGCGACGACGGGCCTGCACAGTGTGCTGAACGATCGCACAACCGAAGCCGTCTACACGCTCGGCGGTCGCCGCCTCGAAGCGCTCCCCGCCCGCGGTGGCGTCTACATCGTGGGTGGTCGCAAAGTGGTGCGCTAAATCCGACTTCCTGCCCACAGCATGCTCACACCTTGCCCCGGATTCGGGGCTTTTCTCCCCACAGCGGCATCGATGGTTCTCACTATCGATGCCGCTGTGCGCAAGACTAGGAGAGAAACAACGGAGAAAAGAAAAATAGCACAATAATATCCGTAAAAAGAAAGCGGCTATTCAACGGAAAGCCGTAATTTTGCGGAAGGCTAATCTTATTTTCTTTTTCGGCACTTGGCCTTTCATCTCGTTCCGCTCGCACCGATGCCTGCGGTAGAGGTGCTAAGGGCAAAACAGCCGCCACGTGCCTTTCTTTCACCCTCCAATTCTTTCCAACACATGAAGCAATTTCTACTTCTCTTTTTCGGCGCGCTGCTGACGCTCGGCGCCGACGCACAAACTCGCACCTTCACCGACAACCTCGTGGTCGACATGGGTGGAACAACCGGCACGACCGCGCCCCTCACCGCCACGGTTTATCTCACGGAGCACGACGGCAAGGTGGATCTCGAACTCCGCAACTTCGTCTTCAAGACCCCCACGGTCAATACAGCGGTCGGCCATATCAAACTCAGCGACCTGACGGTGACCGAAGACGGTGAAAAGAAGCGTTTCAGCGGCAAGGGGAAAGCCAAACTCACGCGCGGCGATCTGCCGGGCTACTTCTTTTGGATGTCCTCGCTCTTGTCTTCGCTCGATATGGAGGCCGATGGCTATTTCACGGCCGACAGCCTGAACTTTGCCCTCGACTTCACTGTGCCCATTCAAGGCAAGATGAAAGTGAAGTACGGCCGGTGGACGACGACGGGCGTGCAAACGGCAGTGAGTGCGCCGGCTGACGAAGCCGTCTACACGCTCGGCGGTCGCCGCCTCGAAGCGCTCCCGACTCGCGGCGGCGTCTACATCGTGGGCGGTCGCAAGGTGGTGCGCTAAACACACGATGAGTGCAAGGCCTGCGCTCAGTACTGACCGCAAGTGCTTCACAACGCCAAAACGGCACCGACAGCTGCAAGTGTCGGTGCCGTTTTCTTTGGTTTCGAGCAAGGAGACAAAAGGTACAAAAGGTGAAGCAAGCAAGAAGAGGAAGAAAGGGCTCATTTTGAATTATTGTCGTGGGCGGTCGGGCGAAAATGCGGGGAAGTTCGTAATTTCGCCGGCATAGGACTAAATTCTCCGGCTATGTCACAACTTACTCGCTTGTTTTTCCTCTGCCTACTCGCGTGCTGCAGCCTCACGGCGGCCGCACAGAAAGATAGTATTCCCGCCGATCTGCCGAAAGCCGACAACGGCGAGGCACCGGCCATGCCGATCAGCATCGAGGTGGGAAAATCGCTGTACAAAGGCGACAGTATTCCGGCCGTGATCTTCCAAGGCATTTACAAATATCCGCCCTTGGACTTTACCAACGAGAAAGATCGACAGAATTACTCCCGATTGGTGCAGAATGTGAAGCTGTTGCTGCCCTTGGCCAAGATGGTGCGCACCACGATTGTGGAGACTTACGATTATCTGCAAACGCTGCCGACGAAAAAGGAGCGACAGGAGCACATCAATGCGGTGGAGGCCGACCTGAAGAAGGAATACACGCCGCTGGTGAACCGCTTGTCGCGCTCGCAGGGGCGCTTGCTGGTGAAACTCATCGACCGAGAAACGAATCAAACGGGCTACCAAATTGCCAAAGCCTTCGTGGGCTCGTTTAAGGCGAATCTCTATCAAGGCATTTCGTTCTTCTTCGGGTTGAACCTCAACAAACACTACGATCCGGAGGGCGACGACCGCTTCACCGAGCGCGTGGTGCGCATGGTGGAAAGCGGACAATTATAAGTGAACCGATGGACGCCAAAACACCGGCCGACGATCGCCCAAACACACGATAACAAAAAGCACACTGCGCCGTCCCCGTGAGGGAACGGCGCAGTGTTTTATTGTGGTTGCGAAGCGAGCGCAAAAGCGCTGTGCTTACGACGGCTTATTTCTTGATGTCCTTCAACTCGACCTTGAAGATGAGCGTTGCGAAGGGAGGAATGCCGCGCGTGCCGCTTTCGCCATAGGCCAAGGTGTAGGGGATGACGAGTTCGTATTCCGAACCCACGGGCATGAGTTTGAGCCCTTCTTGCCATCCCTTGATCACTTGGTTGAGGGGGAAGCTGGTGGTTTCACCGCGCTTGTAGCTGCTGTCGAAGACGGTGCCGTCGATGAGCTTACCTTCGTAGTGTACTTCTACGGTAGAGGTGTCGGCGGGGAGGGCACCGTTGCCCTTGCGCACGGCCTTGTAGAGCAGACCCGAGGGAAGAGCGACAACGCCTTTCTGCTTCTTGTAGTTTTCGAGATAGGCGAGGTTGGCCTTGCGACGCTCGCTGATTTGGAAATCGCGCTGCTCGCTGACTACTTTTTGAGCAGAGTCGGGCGAGAAGGAAGCGCGACCGGCGATGCCGTCGGACATCCCTTTGAGGATGAGCGAAGCGTCGGTGTAGTTGACGTTTTCTCCGCCACCGTACGAACGATTGAGCGTAACGACATTGGCTTTCACCTGTGCGGCGATGTCTGCACCGGTCACGATGGCGCGGAAACGTGCAATTTCTGCATCGGAGAATCGGCCTTCGAGGGCCTGTCCGAGGGCAAGGTACTGCGTGGAGTCGATGCCTTGCGTCTGGAGCAGATAGTTCTTCATGTCGGGTACTTGAGCTACACCATAAGCATAGGAGAAGTGCGTACCCGTGGCGGCCTTACCTGCGGGGAGATCCGTAGTGTTTACGGCAACGGCCGTTGTCTTTTTCTTCTTGGGAGTTTTGGGAGCGGCTGCTGCAGTGAGGGCGAAGAGCGCGAGAGCAGCCAAAGCAAAACGACGAATTTTCATGATGTGAAAATGAGTTGTGTGTGATAAAATCCGACACTCCCGATGCTACTCAAGAGCAGCATCGGAGGCGTCGGCTATAGTTGTGCAATCGTCCCGGAAAGCGGGGCATTGCAGCATTTTATTGCTTAACTTGAACAGGCATTTCCACGCCTTCGGGCATTTGGGGCTGCGCGTTCATGCGGGGAGCGGCGGGAGCGTTCTTCACACCCACGAGCTTCACCTTGAAGGTCAAAGCCGAGTAGGGAGGAATGGGGCCCTGTTCTTGATCACCGTAGGCTTGATCCCAGGGGATGTAAACGATCCACTCGGCACCGACCTTCATGTTCAAGAGTGCGGTCGTGAAACCGGGGATGACACCACCGACGGGGAACTCGATGGTTTTGCCGTTCGAGGAGTCGAACACCTTACCGCCCATGAGGCGACCTTCGTAAGATACCTCTGCAATTTGGTCTTTGGTGGGCTGAGCACCGGTACCGGGCGTGAGTTCCTTGTAGTAAACACCGCCGGCGAGGGGCTTCACACCGGGTTGCTTGGCCATGTTCTTGATGAACTCTTCGTTCTTCTTCTTGCTGTCGCCGTAGAGTTTCGCATTGGCCTTGGCCGTGAGGGCTCCCATGAGGTCTTTCAAGAGGGTATTGACCGTCTGCGTGTTGTAAGGCACACCGCTCTTGTCGAAGAGGGCGCTCACGCTGTTCTTACCGTCGAGCATACCGGCCAAGAACTTGTCGCCCGAGAGGTGCTGGGTGGAGTCTTTACCGAAGATTTGCTGTTCGACTTGGGGGAAGAGACGCGACTTGACGTTCATACCGGCTTGCATACCCATTTGGTAAGCCATTTCCTTTTTGTCGTCGCCGGCGTTGATACCGTCCTTCATTCCCTTGAAGAAAGCATCCACATAAGCCGAGTCAGAACCGGCCTGCATGAGGTAGCCTTTGATCATTTCGGGCGTGGGGGCTTGCGACATACCGAGGGCATAAGACACGGTGTCGATTTCGCTGCCGAGTTTTACTGAGGAGGTCTTTTTGTCCTGCTTGCCACAGGCAACCAGAAGCGTCATGGGCACGAGGAGTGCACCGAGGAGAAATTTATTCATTGTGATGTTTTGATTTCGAAGTTGTGATTATTTGCCTTCGATGCCGAGCAGTTCGACATCAAAGATGAGCGCAGCGTAGGGAGGAATGCTACCACCGGCACCCTGCGCGCCATAGGCGAGATCGAAGGGGATGAAGAAGCGGAACTTCGAACCGATGCTCATGAGTTGGAGTCCCTCGGTCCATCCGCGGATGACACCCTGGAGGGGGAAGCTGGCGGGTTCGCCTCGGCGATAGCTGCTGTCGAAAACGGTACCGTCGATGAGTCGTCCCTCATAGTGGCAGGTAACGGTGTCGGTGGGTGTGGGTTTGATGCCGAGTGCCGGTGTGAGCACTTCGTACTGCAAACCGGTTTCGGTGACTTTCACGCCTTCTCGCTTGGCGTTTTCGGCGAGAAAGTTTTCGCCGGCTTCGCGTGCGGCCTTGCCTGCAACTTCTTGCTGTTCGCGCAGGAATTCCTGCACGAGACCTTGGGCTTGCACTTCGGTCATTTCGGTTTTCTCACCGTTGAGCACTTGTTCGACGGCGCGCGTGAACTCAGTGGTCAGCAGTCCTTCGATGTTCATACCTTTGAGGTTGTTGCCGATGATCAGGCCGAGGGCGTAAGAGAGTTTTTCCATATACTACGGAGCAAATTGTCTTTTTTCTTATTGATATTCAGTGCGCAAAGATACAAATTTATCGTGTGTCGCGCTGATTGATTACTATTTTTTTTCGGCACAAGCCCTTTCTTCGCGATAAATCTTGTCGATAACGATGCCGGCGAGCGTAAAACCGAAAATGGCCGTGATGTGCGACAACGTCCCGTTGATCTGCGCTTTACGGTCGTTCCACGAGTGGTGGAGCAAGTCGGCGCGTCCCTCCTCGTGGTCGGTGCATTCGGCCACCGTGGGTTCGGGAGTGGTGATATCGTCTGCCCCGAGATTGGGCAGCACTTCGTCGGAAAATACACAATAGAACTTGCGCTTCGGGCGCGTTTTGGCTCGTTTGAATTTATTGCGCAGGGCGCGAGCCAGTGGACAGCCGCCCACCTTCCAAAACTCGGCAATCTGCACCCGCGTGGGGTTCATTTTCAGCGCGGCGCCCATCGACGAAACGAACAGGGCCGAGGTTTGCGTGGCGCGCAAGATGAGATGCGCTTTTTCGGCCAGCGAATCGATCGCATCGATGATCACATCGTACGTGTCGAGGGCGAAACTCTCGGCGTTCTCCGCGCAATAAATAGCTTGCACCGCACAGATTTCCGCGTCGGGATTGATGGCCAAGAGTCGTTCGCGCACGACTTCCACCTTGACGCGCCCCACCGTCGGCACGGTGGCGGGCATTTGGCGGTTGACGTTCGTGATACTCACACGATCCGAGTCCACCAACGTGAGCCGGCGCACGCCCGATCGCACCAAACTCTCGGCACACCAACTTCCCACACCGCCGACGCCAAACAGGATCACGCGCAGATCGCCGATGCGGTGCAGCACTTGATCGCCGACCAGCAAGCGGGTGCGATGAAAGATTTGTTGTTCGCGCTCGGAGAAGTCAGCGGAAAGAGAAGAACCGGGGGTTGATGACATAGATCAAAGAAAGGAGTTAGAAAAACAAGAGGAGTTTCGAGAGAAAGGAGTGGACTTTCGGCGAAAAGTGGAGCATTTTTGCGCAAAAAGCCTCAGCATTTTCGCAACGCTTCGCGCAGTTCGGCCACACCGTCCGAGGCTTTCGCCCGAATTAGGTGCACTTTTCGTCCGTCTGGGACATCCACTTCCTGCGGATCAATGAGAAAAATGGGGGTTTCACGCCGAGCATAGCGCACCAATCCCGCGGCGGGATAGACCACCAGCGAAGTGCCGATGATGACCAGCACGTCGGCTTCGGCCACCCATTCGGCGGCGCGCTCGATCAGGGGCACCGATTCGCCGAACCACACAATGAACGGGCGCAACAAACTGCCGTCGCCCGCCTTTTGCCCGGGCTGAATGTCGAGATGCGGAGGGGTGAGGGTGACAAGGTGGAAGGGGTTGTCGGGATCGCGCGACGAACAGGCCTTCATCAGTTCGCCGTGCAGGTGCAACACCTGCGACGAACCGGCGCGCTCGTGCAGATCGTCCACGTTTTGCGTAACGATGCGCACCGCATAGTCCTGTTCCAGCTCCGCCAGCAGTTCGTGGCCGCGATTGGGGCGCGCTTCCACCAACTGCCGGCGCAGGCCGTTGTAAAACTCGTTGACGAAATCCGGATTGCGCTGCCAGCCTTCGGGCGTGGCCACTTGTTCCACGGGATACTTCTCCCAAAGTCCGCCACTGTCGCGGAAGGTGGCAAAGCCACTCTCGGCACTCATGCCGGCTCCGGTGAGCACTACGATTTTTTTGGGTTGTGCTGTCATATCGTTTATGATGAATCAACACTGCAAAAATACGCTTTTTTCAAGCTCACCTCCCGATTCACCGCGACAAAGTGCGACGAGAACGCGAAAAAAACGACACTCGCTCACATTATCAGCAAAGAATGCTTACCTTTGCTTCAATAACTTATTCAAAACGACACGCATGAATTTAGTACGCACTCGCGACGGGCGCAACTATCTGACCCCGTTTCTTTTGGTCACCACCCTCTTCTTTTTGTGGGGTTTCGCCCACAGCATTCTCGATGTGCTGAACAAGTACTTCCAAGACGCGCTGCACCTCACCAAAACCGAATCGGCCTACATCCAAGCCGTGGTCTACGGCGGTTATTTTCTCATGGCGCTGCCCGCCGGCGCCTTCATTCGCCGCTTCGGCTACCGTGCCGGCGTGCTGCTCGGCCTTGTTCTCTACGGCATCGGCGCGCTGCTCTTCATTCCCGGCGCGCAGATCATGACCTTCCCCTTCTTCCTCGGCTGCCTCTTCATCATCGGGTGCGGACTCACCTTCCTTGAGACCTCCGCCAACCCCTATGTCACCGTGCTCGGCGAGCCCGAACACAGCGAACAACGCATCAATTTCTCGCAATCCTTCAACGGTTTGGGTTGGATTATCGGCCCGGTGACCGGCAGTTACTTCCTTTTCAACGACAAAGACCAATCGCCCGACATCTCCATGCCCTATCTGCTCATCGGCATCGTGGTCATGGTCGTCGCCCTCTTGTTCTCGCGCGTTCGTCTGCCCGAAATCACTCCCGAGGAGGACGAACTCACCCAAGCCGAGGAAGCGGCACTCGAAGCCGAGGGCGATCACAATCACAGCGACCTCCACGTGCTGCTTCGCAACGGCGCT
>QWCZ01001776.1_pt1 | contig 12086 bp, 12 predicted proteins | sample 1972651 | NCBI WGS metagenome assembly QWCZ01 (sample SAMN09866695, study PRJNA288562) | Human oral metagenome isolate pre1_saliva, whole genome shotgun sequencing... | isolation source: mouth | host: Homo sapiens | place: USA: California
CTTCTCTTACTTCTGAGCATGCAAAAAAATGTCACAAAAATTTAACAAAACTTTGCTCTAAGAAAAATAACTTTGTAGACGGTGTCTTAGCGAGAGGAAGAGTTTCAGATGATTTAAAAGAAAAATTTGAAAAGTTCCCTTTAAATATTATTCATAAATTTGTACCTAATATTAAAGAAATTATAGAAGAAGCTCAACCTCATCCAGATGATACTGATTTTTTAATTATTGAAAACTTTATAAACAAAAATTTTAGTAATTAAACGTTGTTAAATCTTTAAAATTGTTGTACAATGTGGCTAAGAATTTTCCATAGGAGGTAGTTTATGGCAAGAAAGTCTGTATACACTAAGGAAATGATACTAGATGCTGCTATGAAAGTCTTTAAAAGGGAAGGTTCAGATGCCGTTACGGCAAAAAACATTGCAAAAGAACTTAATTGTTCTGTTGCTCCTATTTACTCTGTTTATATGCGTTTAGAAGATTTGAAGAAAGATTTGTCGTTTGAAATTGAAAAACAATTATTAGAAGAACTCCCTAATTCGACTCAAAATACTGAAGATAATGATTTCAATCCTTTACTTTCTAGAATGTTTGATAAACTGGAAATAGCTGAAGATGATCAAGAATTTTCAGTTAAATTAAAAGAATTTAAGAAAAAATTATTAAATAAAGAAGATAAATCCAATATTTTCAGTCAGGTTTCTGAGTTGATGTCTCTATTGTACACTTCTAAAAAAACAAAATTTTCAAAATCTCAAATTTTACAAATTATTGCTAAACATAGAAAATACATTACAGAGTATAAAAATAAGTAGCAAAAAAATACCACTTGCCTAAAAGCGAAGTGGTATTTTTTTATTTAAATATTTTGAGCCGCTGTCATTAAAAAAGGAATTATTTGTTTTTTTCTTGAGACAACATTCTCAAGCATTACTTCATTATTGATAACTTCTTTATGAAAAGCATTTTGTACCAACTCAATTTGTTTTCCGTAAGTGAATAGTAGTGAATTAGAATTTATAATATCAGTTACTACAAAAATAAATAAGGAATATCCATATTTTCCAATTTCGTGTTCAATCTCTTTTTCAATTTCATTTTTTCTATCTGCCAATTCTTGAATTTGAACTGTATTTATCTGAGCAACAGCTATCTCCATATCTCCCACAGGAAAAACTTTTTTGTCTTGATTAATAATTTCTTTCATACTCGACTTTGACATAGATGTCCCTGCTACTAACATTTCCATTCCATATTTTTGTATATCATCAATCTTTGCTAATTTTGCTAACTCTTTAGCAGCTTCAACATCTTTTGATGTACAAGTTGGAGATTTGAAAAGTAATGTATCAGATAAAATTGCACTCAACATCAAAAGGGCAGTTTTTTCATCTGGCTCAATTTTAGCTTCTCTATACAAAGAATAAACTATTGTTGATGTACAACCTACAGGCTCTGTACGAATTTTAGTTGCTTCATTAGTTTGAAAATTTGCAAACTTGTGATGATCCACAACTTCAAGAATTTGAGCATCTTGTATTCCTTCAACAGACTGTGAAAATTCATTGTGATCCACTAAAATAACTTTTTTTCTATGAAAATCTATCAAATGTTTTGTTCTTATCGTCCCATAAACTTTACCATCATCTTCAAGAACTGGAAAATTTGTCTGATTAGCATCTTTCATTATTCCTCTAACCTCGTTAATAAAATCTTCCTTATGAAAATTAAAGAATACTTTCTCTAAGTCTAAAATCCCACCTACTGAAATTGATTGGCTGATAAGTGAAATAGCTTTAAAGAATGAATGTCTAACTAACATTATTGCACATTCTGATGTTACACGTGGGCTGATGAAATCTCCCTTTCTGCAGCAGACAATTACAACCTTTGCTCCTGCTTGAATAGCTTTATCTATTCCATCAGTAAGAGATGTCGTAATGACAATATCTCCTTTTTCCATTGAGTCTAGTTCAGAAACTTCTTTTAAGTTTGTTTTAATTTCTCCTTTTGGATAAACTCCACTTATAACTTCTCCATCTAGTGCTTCTTGTAAATTTTCATAAGTAGTACTATACTTTGTAAATAAATCCGAATAATCTATTTCTAAGTAAGTGTTGGCTATATCTGAAATTCTTAACATAGTTTTAAATTTTCCATCAATATCAACTACAGGTAAACTCGAAAAATTTTCTTTTGTCATCAAATCTAAAGCTTCCTTTATTGAATCTTCTGTTGAGACCGTATTTTTTTCAACATAATTCAAATCAGTTATTTGAGCACTTACAGTTTTTAAAAGTTTTGGTGTTTTTACTCCTGCTTTTTCCAAAACAAAATAAGTTTCTTTATTAAGTTCTCCTAAACGACAAGGAATTACATTCCCTCCCTGTTTTTTTCTTAAATTTGCCATAGCTATACTTGAGCATATACTATCTGTATCTGGATTTTTATGACCAAAAACTAAAATTTCTTCCATTTTAATTTTTCCTCCTAAAAAGTTTTCATAATTATAGTCCCTATTATACATTAATTGTTATAAAAAAAGAAACTGTATTTTACAGTTTCTTCTCTTAAAAAATCAATTATTTTTCTATTCTTGTATATGGTATAAGAGCTATATTTCTTGCTCTTTTAATAGCTTTTGCTATCTTTCTTTGTAATTTAGCATTAGCTCCAGTTAATCTTGAAGGATTGATTTTCCCTTTATCAGATACGAATCTTTTTAAAAGTTCAACATTTTTATAATCAATTTCTTCAGCTTTAACTCTTAATTTTGCTCTTCTTCTTCTGAATTCTGCCCTTCTGAATTCTGCCATTTGAATTTCCCTCCTTTTTGAGAACTAACGTTTTTAATTCATACTAAAATTAGTCAAGTTTTACAACTATGTATCTCATTACAGATTCCATAATATTTAACTTAGCTTCTACTTCTGCTAATTTTGTTCCGTCAATCTCAAAAGTAGTTAGTACATAAAAACCAGATTTTTTCTTATCGATTGGATAAGCTAGTTTTCTTTCTCCCCATTTTTCTGTTTTAGCTATTACAGCTCCATTAGCTGTTAATAAAGAATTTACTTCAGCTATTAAAGCTTCTCTTCCTTCTTCTAAAACAGTAGGATTGATGATGTACATGATTTCATATTTTTTCATAGCATTAACCTCCTCCCTTTGGTTTTTGCCCAAAACACTTCGTTTTTGAGCAGGGCTTTACAATTTTACCATATAAATTATTATATTGCAACTATCTTTTATTGTTTCTCATCCAAGGTGGTAAATCTAATTCATCAGCTGCTTCTTCCACTCTTGTTTCAACTTCTCTCGCTTCACTTGGAGTTGAATCCACTTTTATAAATGGTTCACTTTTTTCTCCTTCGTCACTAAAATTGTTAGCTATAATTGTAATTTCTATTCTGTCTGTAAATTCTGGAACCATATTTATTCCGAACATTACATCCTCACTATTTTTACCAGCTGCTTGTTTGATAACATCTACAACTGTTTGAGCTTCAGTAAGTCCAACATCTTGTGATGTCATTAAGTTGATAAGGATTTTATCAGCGCCTTGAATTGATTTTTCAAGTAATGGAGATTGTAAAGCTTTTTCTGCAGCTTTAACGGCTCTGTTTTCTCCTTCTCCATCCCCAAATCCTAAAACAGCTATTCCTGAATTTTTCAATGTTGTTTTAATATCTGCAAAGTCTAAATTGATATACCCTTGACCAGTTACTAAGTCTACAACAGATTTAATACCTATTTTTAAAATGTTGTTTGCTTCTTTAAAAGCATTTTGTAAAGTAATAGTTTTTTCTGGTAAATCAAAAAGTTTATCATTAGGTATTACTACCAAACTATCTACATTCTCTTTTAAAAGTTCTATACCACTTGCAGCATTATTTGCTCTTTTTTTACCTTCAAAATTAAAAGGTTTTGTTACTACTCCAACTGTCAAAACATCTAATTCTTTTGCTATTTTAGCTATAACTGGAGCTGCACCTGTACCTGTACCTCCACCCATTCCAGCTGTTATAAATAGCATATCTGTTCCTTTTAAAAGTTCTTGAATTTTTTCTATATCTTCTTCCGCTGCTTGCTTTCCTATTAAAGGATCTGCTCCAGCTCCAAGTCCTCTTGTTAATTTTTCTCCAATTTGAAGTTTTCTATCAGCAAGTGACTTTTCTAAATCTTGTTTATCTGTATTTGCTGCTATATATTCTACTCCAGTTACTCCAGAGTATAGCATATCATTGATGGCGTTTCCTCCTCCACCTCCAACTCCTATTACTTTTATTTTTACAAGGTCTTTTACTCCATCAGACATTTTAATCTGGCCTCCTTTTATATACACTATTAATTTATTTTTTTTATTTTTAGTTCATTATTAAAAAATATCTAATATCCCTCTAAGGATTTTCTTAAGAAGACTTTCATTTTCATCCTCTGTTTCTTCTTCTAAGAAATCTTCATCAAACTCTTGATTTTCTTCTACTTTTTCCTCTTCTTCAACTTCTTCCTCTTCAAGTATTGGATTTAATTTTCTTTCATTATAAGCTCTATATTCTCTTTCCATATCTTCTAAGAATATTCCCACTGCCACTGCATCACTATAGTAAACGTCTTCCAATCCCTTTATTTCTATTGGTAACATTCTTCTTACCAAATATCCTGATCTACTAGCAATTTGTTCAGTAACTCCATCTATAGCAACTGTTCCTCCTGTGAGCACTATTCCTTTTGCTAGATGTCCGTTAAATCCAGAAGCTTCTATAGTTCCAGTTATGAAACTTATTATATCTCCTGTTCTATCTTGAATTACATCTCTAATATCTCTTAGAGAAATCTTTTTTGCACCATACTTTATTGTATTATCATTTTCAATTTCTTTATTTTTAAACTTATTCAAAACTTCCTCTGCAGCTTCTTTAGATAACCCTAAAGATGAAGTATGAGTCATATCAGATATATAGTGCATTTCTCCTAATGGAATTGTTTTTGCATACAACACCTTTCCGTTCTTCAAAAGAATTATGTCGGTTGAAGCATACCCAATATCGACATGAGCAACTCCCATTTTTCTTGTTTCTTCATCCAATGTTCCTTTAGCAGAAGCATAAGAACTTAGATAAACTCTATCAACATCTACCCCCACTTTATTTATTACTTCTATAAATTTTTCAACATAGCTGTCTTCAACATACACTAAGTGAACATCTGCTTGTATTTCTTTAGCAATCATTCCAATAGGTTGCTTTACAATTCCTGGTCCATCTACTCTTTTATTATATATTTCTTTATATAGTACTCTATATAAAGCCTCTCTTCCACCAAAGATTTTTTTCTTGGCCTGTACAAGTAAAGCATTAATGTCTTCTTGATCTATTACCTTTTCTGGAAAACTTATTTTAACATTTACAGTTGTTGAAGTTACTCCAGCTCCTCCTAGAGCAAGTGATAGTTTTTCTATTGGAAAGTCTATTTTTTGAATTTTATCTATTGCTTCTTGTATAGATTCCGCAAGTGCTTCTGAGTCTTCGATTGTTGATTTTCTAATTCCTCTACTTTTAACTTTAACATAATTTGTCACTGAAATTTTATCAAAGCTTGGACTCATCTCTCCAACAAGTAATTTTATTTCATTATTTCCAATATCTAGAGCTACTTTTCTTATTTCTTTTTTCATTTCTTTTCATCACCTAAATATTTTATTATATAGTCATCAAATCTCAAGTCTATGTAGTCAATTTTCTTTTCTTTTGACATCTTAAAATAAAGTTGTGTTGCTATTGAATATTTTTGTATATCCACTGTTTTGTTAGTTTTTAACTTTGTTCCGTCCGTTAAAATTATATTATATTCTTTATTATTTACTTTGTATATTTGAGATATAATTTTAGCTCCTTCTGCTTGAGAAATTTTATTTAAATATTGAGCTATTTCTCTTATCTCACTCTCTTTATCTGTAACAATAATGGGAATATCTTCTATTTTCTTCTCGTTTAAATATCCAAAGATGGTTCCTTTATTATCAACTAAATAAATGTTTTTCCCTATAACTGCATAATAGGCCAGAGCTTTTTCGGTAACATCTATAGTTATTTCTCCGAGAGCTTTTTGCTCAATTTGAACATTTTCAACTCTTATATCTTTTTTTATAAGTTTTTTAAGGCCATCGTAATCTATACGTATACCATTCTTATTATATATCTTTTCACTTATCTTTGTCAATTCTGGCTGTAACATTTTTGAATTTTCTGTAATATTTACTTTATCTATATTAAAGTAAGGTAAGCTGAAAAAATTTTGTGGCAACATATAAAATAAATAGATAAGCCCTCCTAAAATTATTATTCTTATTCCCATAATTTCCCCTAATTATTCATAAATGTTTCAACCATTAATCTTACAACATCGTCAAAGCTATAACCCTTAAGTGTTGCTAAATCTGGAATCAAACTTGTCTTTGTCATTCCAGGAGATGAATTTACTTCTAAAAAATATAATTCCCCTTCACTTAAAATAAAATCACTTCTCGATATTCCTTTCATTCCAAATTCTTTATGGATTTTTTCTGCTATTTTCATTGCTTCTTTATACGATTTATCTTCTATTTTTGCTGGAAATTCATGTACAGATCCTCCAGTTTCATACTTAGAATCATAATCATATAGCACATCTTTTTGTGGAATTATTTTTAAAACTCCTAATGCCTCTCCATTCATAACACCAACTGTCAATTCTTCTCCAACAATATAATCTTCTATTATTGGTTTTGCTAATTTTTGAACTACTATTTGTGCTTCCTCTTTTGTATTACATAAAAATAACCCTTTACTTGAGCCTTCATCTACAGGTTTTATAATCACAGGAAATCTTTCTATTTCTTCCACTGTTCTATAAGATTTTGGAGTTTTTATTCCAATACTTTGTGCTATTTGTTTTGTTTTATTTTTATCCATAGTTATTGCACTAGCAAGTACCCCAGATCCAGTGTATTTTTTCCCTAAAATATCAAGGACAGCTTGTATTTTCCCATTTTCTCCATTTCCACCGTGTAATACTAAGTAAGCTAAATCATATTCATTCTCTACAAAGGCTGACACTTGATTATTTTCATTTAATTCCACCCCATAAGCATCATAACCTTGAGATATTAAACTTTCTAGTACAGCTGTTCCACTTTTAAGAGAGATTTCTTTCTCTGTGGATGTTCCTCCCATAAAAACCGCTATTTTCATAGAATCCTCCCAAATATTTATTTCACTATTATAATTTCTTCTTCTAACTTCACTCCAAATTTTTCAGCTACAGATTTTTTAACTAAAGTTAAAATATTTGTAATATCTTCAAACTTTGCATTACCTAAATTTAAAACAAAATTTGGATGTTTTTCTGCAATTTGTGCATTACCAATTATTGTTCCCTTTAAACCACATTCAGAAATTAATCTTGCTGCAAAATCTCCTTCAGGATTTTTAAAAGTACTTCCTAAACTTGGTTTATCTAAAGGATGTTTGCTTTCTCTCAATTCTTTTATTTCTTTTACTCTCGCTGCATCAAAACCATTTTCAAATTCAAAAGTTGCACTTAACACAACCCATTTTTTTTCTTGAACTTCAGTTTTTCTGTAAGCAACTTTCAAATCTTCTTTTTTTATTTCTCTTATTTTTTGATTTTCATCTAAAACTTCAATCGATTTTATTTTATCAAAAATCTCAACCCCAAAAGCTCCACCATTCATATACACAAGACCTCCAATAGTACCTGGTATACCAAACAAACTTTCTATTCCTGTGTAATTTTTTTCTTTCATAAAATTAGTAAGTTCAATAAGGTTTGCTCCTGTTTCAACTCTTACTAAATTATTTCCTAAATCTTCAATCTTATTTAATTTTTTTGTGCAAACAAAAGTTCTATCCATAAAATCATCAGTGAACAAAACATTTGTTCCATTTCCTAGTAAAAATATATTTGTATTTTCTTTGTTTTTATAAACATCTATTATTTCTTCTTTAGATTCAAGAATTATTAATTTTTTTGCTTTTCCTCCAACTCTCATATTAGAGTAATTTTTCATATCTTGGTTTAAAAAAACTTTCATTCTAATTTCCTTCCAACACTTCATTTAATTCGTCAGTAATTTGATGAGCTAAAGTTGATATATCTCCTGCTCCCATAAAAATATAAGTAGAATCTTTTTTCACTTTAGAGACATAATGCTTAACATCTTTCCATTCAGTCATTACTTCTACATTGTTATGCTCTATATGTTCTTTTAATATTTCACTTGAAATATCAAATTCATTTTTTTCTCCAGCTGCATAGATAGGTAAAAGTATAACCTTATCAACATCTTTAAAAGCATCTTTAAATTCATCTAGTAAGAAATGAACTCTACTATATCTATGTGGTTGAAATATTACTACAAGTCTTGATTTATCTATGCCTTTAATAGCCTTTAATGTTGCTTTTATTTCTGTAGGATGATGAGCATAATCATCAATTATTCTAACTTTTTTAGTTTTATTTCCATAACCATTTTCTATATTTTGGTCAAATAATACATCATATCTTCTCTTAGAACCTTTAAATTTATTTAATGCTCCTTGTATCTCCTCTTTAGATACTCCAAATTTTAATGCCATATAAATTACAGGTAAAGAGTTTTGAATATTATGATCTCCTGGTATATTTAAAGAAAATTCACCAGCTAATTTTTGGTTAATATAAACTTCGAATATTGTCTTTGCATTTTCAATTCTTATGTTTCTTGCAGAAATATTTGCTGTTTCATCTTTTATCGAATATGTTACAATATTGTTATCATTTGGTAAATTTTTTATTACATCCCTTACATTTTCACAATCTGTACAAACTATAGCCTCTCTCTCTGTACGACTTATAAAATGTATAAAAGATTTCTTTATATTTTCTATTGTTCCGTGTACATCTAAGTGATCTGCATCAATATTTGTTATTACGCAATATTTAGGTTTCATATATAGAAACGAGTTGTCGCTTTCATCTGCTTCAGCTATAAAATATTCACTTTTACCAGGCTTTGCATTGGATTTTATTTCCGGTAATATTCCTCCAACAACTATTGTAGGATCTTTTGATAACATCACTGCCGATAGCATAGATGATGTTGTCGTTTTCCCATGTGTACCAGCTATTGCAACACCTGTCTCATTATTTAAAAGTTTTGCAAGCAACTCTCCTCTTTTTAATATTTTTATATCATTATTTTTAGCATACGAATATTCTGGATTTGTTTCTTTTATTGCAGTCGACGCTACAACAAAATCAACATCTTTTACATTTTCTTCATTATGTTCATCATAAACTGTAATCCCCATAGACAACAATTCTTCTGTAACATAATTTTTAGCAATGTCAGCTCCTTTTACGTCGTAACCCTTGCACTTCATTATTTTGGCAAGTCCACTCATCCCTATACCATTTATTCCAATAAAATATATTTTTTCCATTTAAATTAATTCCTCCAGATATCCATACTAGCTATTATTTCTTCTGAGGCATTAGATTTTTTTAAAGGTTTCAATCTAATTCTCATCTTTTTTAATTTTTCGTCATTATTTATAAGTTCAAAAACTTTTTTCATTGCATCGTCTAATTCATTTTTTAAAAAGACATAGGCTGATTTATTGTCCATAAGAATTTTAGCATTTTCATATTGTCCAACTTTTGCCGAATTATATGGAAGTATTACTGAAGGTCTTTCTAGTTCTATTACTTCTGATATTGTCAAAGCTCCTGCTCTACATATAACCAAATCTGCAGCAGCCATTATGTTTAACATATCATTAAAGTACGGTTCTATCCTGTATCCTTCTTTTACCACTTTCAATTCTTTTCTCATCTCTTCAAAATTTTCTTTTCCCATTGCCCAAAATACTCTAACGTTAGAATTAGCTAAAAATTTATCCCAGTATTTAATAACTATTTTATTTATATCTTGAGCCCCTAAGCTACCACCTGTTATTAAAATCATTTTTTCGTGTGGTTGTATGCCTAACTTTTCTCTTTCTATTGCATATTTCAATCCTTCAATATCTCTTCTTAAAGGATTTCCTGTAACCTTGTATCTATTTTGAAATTTTATAGCAATATCATCATAAGTCTTATCAAAAGCTAAAAAAGTAAGTTTCGCAAATCTTGAAAATAACTTGTTTGCCATACCTATATTGACATTTTGTTCTTGTAGATATATCTTTTTTCTAAGTAAAACTCCAGCTACAAGAGCTGGTATTGAAATATAGTTTCCAAAGCCAATAATAGCATCAGGATTTTCCTCTTTTACAACTCTATATGCCTGTTTTATAGAATTTAAATATTTCTTAATACTTGTCCAATTTTTTTTAGGTACAGAAACATCTATACCTATAAATCTATGATGACTTTCAGGCACTATAGTTTTTTCCATACGTTCATTGCTACCAACAAAAACTGGTTCAACACCTTTTGCTCTCAATTTATCTGCAACTGCTAGAGCTGGATATATATGACCCCCTGTTCCACCAGTTGTCAACATAACTTTTTTCATTTTACACCTACCCAAAAATTTTCAAAACCAATTCTTTGAAAACTTTTCCTCTATGTTCAAAAGAATTAAATTGATCATAACTTGAAGTTGCTGGTGATAATAAAATTACTTCTTCATCAGCTTCAGTAAATCTTTTTTTCATATCTAATAACGAATTTTCAAGATTTTCTAATTTATGAATTTTACTATCTTCATATCCTACAGCTTTTAATTCTTTTTCGATTTTATTTGCAATCAAACCTATCAAATAAACTTCTTTTATATTTTCTTTAATCATTTTTGCAAGTGGGGCAAGGTCTACTCCCTTATCATATCCTCCACAAATTAAAATACTGTTCTTATAAGCATCAATAGCAAATTTTGTAGAATCAACATTTGTTGCCTTTGAATCATTTATAAATTTCACTTTACCATAGTTAAAGAAATTTTCTGTTCTATGTTCTAATGGTGTAGCTATCATTAAAAATTCTCTCAATTTTTCTCTGTCTATATTTAAAATTTCTGCTGTAGCTACCATAAATAAAGTGTTTTCTAAATTATGTATACCTTTTAAACTTAACTTATCTGCTTCAATAATAAAATCTGTTCCAGCATAAATTTTATCATCCTTTACATAAACTTTTGCTTCTTGATTTTTTGATACAGAAATCCTATTTGCTTTTACTTGAGAAGCTCTTTTTTCTATTTCAACATCATCTATATTTTCGATAAAATAGCAATCTTTATCTTGATTTTTAGCAATATTTAATTTCGTATCATAATATTCATCAAAACTTTTATATCTTTCTATATGATCAGGTCCCATATTTATTATCATAGAAATATATGGTTTAAAATTTTCTAAATTTTCAAGTTGAAAAGAGCTTAATTCCAAAGAAACAAAATCTAAATCTTTTTCATTTAATAAAACGTCAGATAGAGATCTTCCAATATTCCCTGCATAAGCTGCTTTATATCCAGCATGATTTAATAAATCTGAAATTTTAGCAGTTGTTGTACTTTTCCCATTAGTTCCAGTTATTGCAATAATTTTAGTTTTCATGTTTTTTTCAACTAAATAATTATATGCTATTTCAATTTCATCTAAAAGTTTTATTCCTCTTCTTTGTACCTCTTGAACTAAAGCATTATAAGGTATCCCCGGACTTTTTATAAAAAATTCTAGCCCATCTAAGTTTTTCATTGCTTCCTCAGACGTTATAGCTTTTTTATCGTCCACTAATATAACTTCATATCCTTCTTTTTCTAGTAAAGCCTTTGCTCCGTTTCCACTAATTCCGCTTCCGTAAACCATCACTTTTTTCATTATAATAAACCTCTCATTCTTATCATTCCTAAAGCTATTATTCCAAATATAAGAGTTGCTATCCAAAATCTCATTGTAACTTTTGACTCCGCCAAACCAGACAATTCAAAATGGTGATGAATTGGTGCCATTTTAAAAATTCTTTTCCCTCTCAGTTTAAAAGATCCAACTTGTAAAATAACAGATATTGCTTCTATAACAAATATAAATCCAATC
>QWCZ01003181.1_pt1 | contig 12057 bp, 7 predicted proteins | sample 1972651 | NCBI WGS metagenome assembly QWCZ01 (sample SAMN09866695, study PRJNA288562) | Human oral metagenome isolate pre1_saliva, whole genome shotgun sequencing... | isolation source: mouth | host: Homo sapiens | place: USA: California
CACGATAAACTCTATCGTGATGCCAACTCATCGGAAATCTACCGGCACTACGCCATTCGACTCGCAGACTTTGGGAGAACTCTATGAGACCTATGCTCCACAACTGCTTCGTATCTGCCTCCGCTACGTCAAAAATCAAGCGGAGGCCGAAGACGTTTTGCACGATGCCTTCGTGATTATTTTCACCCACATCGATGCTTTGCGCGACGAAACGAAGCTTGTGCACTGGATGACCGTGATCGTGCGCAATCTCGCCCTTCGGCATGCAAAGGCTACCGAAGAACGCCTCCGCCTACACGAAGCAATCACGGAAGAACTGGCCGACGACGACAGCCCACCCCCTTCTTCGGTCGTTCCTATGGAACGTCTGCTCGAAGCCATTGAGACACTGCCTCGCGGCTACGGAGAAGTTTTTCGTCTCGCGGTGCTCGACGGACTGTCACACGAAGAGATTGGGCAATTGTTGGGCATTGCACCGCACAGTTCGTCGTCGCAACTGGCACGTGCCAAACGCATGTTGAGAAAGCTCTTGGCCGATTACCGACTGCTCCTTGTCTTACCGGTAGTGGTGGGCGTTTGGATTTACAGGCAGCACAGCATGCGCCGGCAAGCGGCACCTTCAACGGCCGCCCTGCCCCGCCCTCTTCCTCAAAAGGCGATGCCTCCTGTGGGACGCAAGGGGGCGCTTCCGATCGAAAGCGCAAGGCGCAGAGAAAAAGCCGAGTATACCACAGCCCACAGCGAGCCAACACCGCCGAAGTGCTCCATGACTTCAGCGATGCAAGCGCAATCGTCCGCGCCACTCACCGCAGATCGTCTCAGATTTGCCGCGCTCTCCGCTCCGCTTCCGGATTTGTCGCAAAGCGGCGACACCTTTGCACTGCCGACTGTCGTCGTCCCAATCGCCGATCGACAGTTGGCAATGGATGTTCATATCCCCTCCCCGGTTGCTCGCAAGCACTATCCTTGGACTGTAAATTTCGGTGGAGGAGCGGCCACGGCTTCCTCCAATCCGCCCATCAAGTTTGATTATCTCTCCCTCACAGATCACGCCAACGGAGGGGTGAGACGCAAAATACATTCGTGGCAGGAACTTTCGGACTATCTCGCTGCCAACCAAACGCTGCTCGACTCTCTCGAACGGGCACAACTCAACCGCATGTTGCACAACAATGCGCCCAACCAAGGGGGCACACAAAACCTCAATGAGACGGAGCGGCATCAACGCCCCGTGACAATGGGATTTTCATTGGGAAAACAACTCGGGGAGCGGTGGTTCTTCAGCACCGGAGTGAGCTACACGCGTCTGAACTCGGAGTTTGAAAGTGCTTTCCACAAAGGGCGCATACAAAAACGACAACGGATCGATTACGTAGGGCTTCCGCTCCGATTGACTTACCGTGTTTGGCAGAACGGACGCTTCAATGTCTATGCCACAGGAGGAGCCACCTTTGAGTGGCCGGTGCGCGCCACACAAAGTAAGGCCTATATCGAATCGGCGGACTCCGTCACGCCGCTGCGCACACACTTTTCCGCACCGTGCCAGTTGTCGATGCAAATGGGAGCCGGCGTGGAATATCGCCTTGTGCGTCCCTTCACTCTCTTTGTAGAACCGAGTGTGACACACTATTTCGGAACGGGAACTCCCGTTCGCACTTACCGAACGGAACATCCATGGTCGGTGGCTGTCCCCTTCGGCATTCGCCTCACTTGGTGATGCTTTTACACCGCCGCTCGACGAGAATCGATGCGGCGGTGTCTCTTTTTGACGGATGCGGTGCAGTGTTTCGGTATTTGTTTGCTCTTCTTCTAAAGAATAAACAACGAATACCATGTACAGTCTCTACGATTACCTACACAACGGATGGACGTTTCTTCACAATCTGCTGCGTCCTCGACACAAGACCTTGACTTCTCTGATGATTTATTCCACCACACGCTGTCAATCGCGCTGCCAGCATTGCTCCATTTGGAAAAAACCGATCGAACATCTCTCACTCGACGATATTCGGCGCATCATGCGCGCAAAATGTGTCACGGCGCGCACCACGGTGGGGCTGGAAGGCGGAGAATTTCTGCTGCACCCGGAAGCAGATGCTATCTTGGGGTGGTTCGACGTGCATCACCCGAACTATACCCTACTGTCGAATGCTTTGGCACCGCAGAAACTCAATGAAATGCTGGAAAGACATCACCCAAAACATCTCTACATTTCGCTCGATGGCGACAAAGCCACTTATCAACACATGCGGGGTGTGGACGGCTACGAGAAAGTTATACAGATCATTGAGCAGTGGCACGAACGGATTCCCATCTCGCTCATGTTTTGCCTCTCACCGTGGAACTCTTTCCGCGACATGCAACACGTGATTGCCGTGGCGAAACACTACCACATCGATGTGCGCATCGGAATTTACAGCACCATGTCATTTTTCGACACCACTTCGGGCTTGATCGACACGGAGCATGGGAATTTTCTACGTGAGATTCCTCAATCGATTCACGAAACGGACGAAAATTTCGACTTCGTGGCACTCTACGATGAGTGGAAAAATCATCGCCTACGGCTGCGTTGCCATAGTATTTTCAACGAACTGGTGATTCATTCCAACGGCGATGTGCCGATTTGCCAAAATCTGGATGTTGTCTTGGGGAATATACACCGAAACTCGCTCGACGAGATATTCAACTCGCCGAAAAGCTGTAAAACTCAATGTCGGCACTCACAAAAGTGCAATGAATGCTGGATAAATTACCACCGAAAATTTGACATCATCCTATTACGCAATCTCGAACGCCTACTTCCCAAACGAATCATCGAACTGTGGTATGGTCGTTATCAATGGACGGAGGATCGACGAATGACTTACCGACAATACATACAACAAAAAACGAACATCAAAGCATGAAACTGATTCTCCCGCTCATCCGACGCTACAAACGCCTGCGCGATCTTCACCGCATGAACGACATCTACACCGCCGGTTACGCGATGGTCGGATTCGGCAACCACGCGGTTCACCAACTTCTCCCCGCCATACAATATTTGGGGTTACCCCTGCGCTATGTTTGCTGCACCTCGACAAGCAAAGCGGAGGCTGTCGCACGAAAATATCCCGGGGTGCACGGTACTACATCGCTCCGCGAGGTGCTCGACGACAAGGAGATTCGCGGAGTCTTTGTGGCAGCGACGCCTTCTGCCCATTTCACCATCTCCCGTGCTGTCTTGGAAAGCGGAAAAGCGCTCTTTGTGGAGAAACCGCCCTGCACCACACTCGAACAGCTCGACAGATTGATTGAAACGGCAAAGGCTGTCGGCAATCCTGCTGTGACCGTGGGCTTTCAACGCCGTTTTTCGCCTGTCGCAAGTCTCTTGCAACAGGAATTGCGGGGGGGGAAGATGCACAGTTACCACTATCGCTTCCTCACCGGTGCCTACCCGGAAGGGGATGCGCTGACAGACTTGTTCATCCATCCGCTGGACTTGGTGAGTTTTCTCTTCGGTGAGGCCAAAGTGCGCAACTTTACACAAACCGGAAAGAACACGCGGGGCGAAGTCACCCTATTTCTCGTTTTGGAGCACCGGCAAGTGATGGGGTGCTTGGAACTGTCGACGGCCTACACTTGGAAACCGGCTGTGGAAACGTTGGAAATCAACACTCAATCGGGCATTTATCGGACAAACTGCACAGATGCACTTGATTACACAGAGAAATTTTCCACCTTCTTCGGCCTTCCCACGGAAAAGGTCTTTCGGCGCACAAGCCTCACTCGACATTTGCTCGACAACGATGGATTTGCCCCGACCGCTGCAAACCATTCCATTGTGAAACAGGGATTCTTGGGCGAAATACTCGATTTTGCGCGCCGCACAGAGGGAAAAATGAGTGGCACATCTCCTGCAAGTTTAGAAAACGTGCGCCCCACTTTCGTTCTAATCGATGAAATCCGACAATTGATGGATTGAAACCGAAAAAATAGTCACCGTTTTTTTCGCCATGGACAATGTTTTTGTCTACCTACACCCTTGTTGAATCTGAATATACCCAATTCCGTCAACGGGCAATATACATGCTTTATCCTCCTGTGCACCATGCGGACAAAATCAGCGACGAGCATGGAAAAACCAAAAGCCGCCCCTTTCGTGCGAAAGGAGCGGCTTCTATTTATTGCGGACGTGCCCACAAGCGAAAGAGCGGCAGGCAACGTCGAAATGCAGGCTTAGGCCTGACGCTTCACGCGCTTGTAACCGTAAACGGCGAGGTCACCGAGTTCCTCTTCGATGCGGAGGAGCTGGTTGTACTTAGCCATACGGTCGGAGCGGCTGAGCGAACCGGTCTTGATCTGACCCGAGTTGGTAGCCACGGCGATGTCAGCGATGGTAGCATCTTCGGTTTCGCCCGAACGGTGCGAAGTCACCGAAGTGTAACCTGCGCGGTGTGCCATTTCGATGGCGTCGAGGGTCTCAGAGAGCGAACCGATTTGGTTCACCTTGATGAGGATCGAGTTACCGCAGCCGAGTTCGATACCCTTCTTGAGGAAGTCTACGTTGGTCACGAAGAGGTCGTCACCTACGAGCTGGCAGCGATCGCCGATAGCGTCGGTGAGCTTCTTCCAACCTTCCCAGTCGTTCTCAGACATACCGTCTTCGATGCTGTCGATGGGGTACTTCTCAACGAGGCCGGTGAGGTAAGCCACCTGCTCGTCGGCGTTGCGCTTGGCACCCTTCTCGCCTTCGAACTTGGTGTAGTCGTAAACACCGTCAGCGTAGAACTCAGAAGAAGCGCAGTCGAGACCGATCATCACGTCCTTACCGGGTTCGTAGCCGGCAGCCTTGATGGCCTGGAGGATGCTTTCGAGGGCATCTTCCGTACCTTCGAGCGTGGGAGCGAAACCACCTTCGTCACCTACGGCAGTGGAGAGACCACGGTCGTGGAGCACCTTCTTGAGGGCGTGGAACACTTCGGCACCCATGCGGAGACCTTCGCGGAACGAGGGAGCACCCACGGGACGGATCATGAACTCCTGGAACGCGATGGGAGCGTCAGAGTGCGAACCGCCGTTGATGATGTTCATCATGGGAACGGGGAGGGTGAAGGTGTTCGTGCCACCGATGTAACGGTAGAGGGGGATGTTGAGGGAGGCAGCACCGGCCTTGGCCACGGCGAGCGATACGCCGAGGATGGCGTTGGCACCGAGGTTAGACTTCGTCTTCGTGCCGTCGAGAGCGAGCATCTTGTGGTCGATGCCGCGCTGATCGAGTACGCAGTGACCCACGAGAGCGGGAGCGATCTTCTCGTTGACGTTCTTCACGGCGTTGAGCGTACCCTTACCGAGGTAGCGCTTCTTGTCGCCGTCGCGGAGTTCGAGGGCTTCGTGCTCACCGGTAGAAGCACCGGAGGGAACCGATGCACGGCCTACTACGCCGTTTTCGAGCGTTACGTCTACTTCTACTGTGGGATTGCCGCGCGAATCGAGGATCTCACGGGCTACGATGTTTTGAATTTTCATTGTGTATGAAATATTTTGTAGGGATGTTGCGAAGTTAGGGCTTATTTCACGAGTTCAACCCACTTAGCGATGCGCTCGGGGTTGTTTTCTTCGTCGGCTGCGTCGAGAGCGAGGCCGAGGAACTTGCCGTCGCGGTTGAGCTCAGAGTCGGTCACCTGGTAGCCTTCGGGCTCGTAAGCGCCTACGAACGTAGCGCCGGTGTCTTGAAGAGCGTCGTAGATCTGAACGAGAGCGCCGCAGAACGTGTCAGCGTAGCCGTCAGAGTCACCGCAACCGAAGAGAGCCACCTTCTTGCCGGCGAGATCTTGACCCTTGAGGTTGTCGAGGAAGTCATACCAGTCGTCTTGGAGGTCGCCGGCACCCCAAGTCGAAGAACCGAGGAGGAGGGTGTCGTAGTCGGCTACCGTCGAGGCGTCGGTATCGCTCACGTTGTGAATGTTAGCAGCGTCAACGCCGAGAGCCGCTGCGATGTCGTTTGCTGCAGCTTCGGTATTGCCCGTGCTGCTGCCGTAATAAATTCCGATCATGTTTTTGTGATTTTGATGGGTGAATGAATTGGCACGACAAAGATACAAATTCTTTGGAGCCCGCACAATCACCTCAACGGTGACTTTGCACGGCAAAATTACAAAGATAATTCGGAATAGCCCCGCCAACTTGCAGTTTTATGATGGGCAGAGCGGCGAGAAATATCGCTCGCGCTTGATTTTTCTCTTTTCTGCCCTACTTTTCTCACAAAAGGGGAGGTGAAAAAAGCGAAAGCCGTGGCGGTGAATCATTTGTGGATCAGGGCACGGCGAGATGTCGGAGCAAAAGCGTATCTTTGCCGAAAGCACCGAAAAAAGTAGGGCGCTTTGGAAAGAAACAGCGCGCCTTTTCGCCAAAAGTCCCCGCCTTTTGCCGAAAAAACGGCTTTCAATGCCCGCTGTCGCCGACAACAAGGGATGCCGGCGGCTCACTGCGCGCGAGGCACCGGCGCTCACGCACTCAGACTCACCGAACTATGAACGATCTGCTCAATCTCTTTATTTTTGCTCAAACCCCGGTCGAAGAGCTGCGCCGATGGTTGGCGGAGACGCCCCACCGCTTCGAGCGCTATGCGCCGGGCGAACGCATCATCGCCCAAGGTGTGGAATGCCGTTCGGCACTCTTGCTCACGGCCGGCACGGCCAACACCGAAATGGTGCAGGACGGGCGCGATTTGGCCATCGATGTGCTCAAAGCCCCCATGGTGTCGGTGACGGCGGCCACGGAATGCGAGGTGTGGACGGTGAACAAAGAAGCGCTCTTCGGCTTCATGCTGCAACAACCGGAGGCGATGCGCCGCTTCGTGGCGGAGGTGTCGGACAGGGCGCAATTCTTGAGCCGACGCCTGCGGCAGTTGACGCTCCAAAGTCTGCGTTCGCGCGTGCTGGACTTCTTGCGCGAACGCGGAGCGATGAGCAGTGTGCAGACGGCCGCCCAGCAGTTGGGCGTGCAGCGCCCTTCCCTCTCGCGCGTGCTTTCCGACCTCGTGGCAGAAGGACTGGTGGAGAAGCGCGACGGGGCTTTTGTGGCGACAGACACTCTCCCACTCCGCCCGGTGTGAGTCGCGTGGCCGCCCGAAGGCGTGAAATCTCCCCACAGCCTGCGCAGCACAGCATTCTGCTGCCGCTGGTGCTGAACGCAAGTGGCGAACCGTCGCTCATCGTCCTCGAAAAGGCTTCATCACAAGTTTTTTCTTATTTTCTCGTCCCCCTGTTTTCGTAAAAACGCCCCCTTGCCGCAGTGGCAAGGGGGCGTTGTGGTATTCGGCCGCACCGAACCCGAATTGAAGGTGCGGGCCGAACGGTTGTCGCCCGAAGACGACAGCCTGAATGAGGAGGGGATAGGGCGATTAGGCGATGCCGAAGATCTTGAGATCGTTTTCGACGTCGGTAATGCCGGCGATGCCGAAGTTCTTGACGAGCACATCGACCACACCGGGCGAAAGGAAACCGGGCAAGGTAGGACCGACGTGGATGTCTTTGATACCGAGATAGAGGAGCGCGAGGAGCACAATGATGGCTTTCTGCTCATACCACGCGATGTTGTAGGCGATGGGCAGTTCGTTGACGTCGGCCAGCCCGAAGACCTCTTTGAGTTTGAGGGCGATGAGTGCGAGCGAGTAGCTGTCGTTGCACTGTCCGGCGTCGAGCACGCGGGGAATGCCGTTGATGTCGCCGAGAGCGAGCTTATTATAGCGGAACTTGGCGCAGCCGGAGGTGAGAATAACGATGTCTTGGGGAAGTGCCTTGGCGAACTCGGTGTAGTAGTTGCGACCGCGCTGGCGTCCATCGCAACCGCTCATGACCACAAACTTGCGGATGGCACCCGACTTGACGGCTTCCACCACTTTGTCGGCGAGGGCGAAGACTTGGTTGTGACCGAAGCCACCGACGATGCTACCCTGCTCAATGGAGCGCGGCGCTTCGCAGGTGAGAGCCACTTCGATGATTTCGGAAAAGTCCTTATGTCCGTCGGCGTCGGCCACAATGTGCTTCCAACCGGGATAGCCCGTGGAGTTGGTGGTGTAGACGCGGTCTTTGTAGGTGGCGTTGGAGAGGGGCGGCACGATGCAGTTGGTGGTGAAGAGAATGGGGCCGTTGAAGGCGGTGAACTCTTCGCGCTGTTGCCACCAAGCGTTGCCGTAGTTGCCGACAAAGTGCTTGTATTTCTTGAACGCGGGATAGTAGTGTGCGGGCAACATCTCGCCGTGGGTGTAGACGTCGACGCCTTTGCCCTCGGTCTGCTCGAGGAGCATCTCGAGGTCTTTGAGGTCGTGGCCGCTGATAAGGATACCGGGACGCTTACCGGCGTCGATCGACACTTCGGTCACTTCGGGGTGACCATAGGTGCCGGTGTTGGCGGCATCGAGTTGCGCCATCGACTTCACACCGTACTCGCCGGTGCGGAGGGTGAGGGCCACGAGTCCGTCGACATCGAGATCATCGACAGTGAGGGCGGCGAGGGCTTCGCACATGAAGCGATTTTGGTCGAGGTCTTCGTGTCCCAAACGCAGGGCGTGTTCCAAGTAGGCGGCCATGCCCTTGAGACCGTAGATGATGAGTTCGACGAGCGAACGCTTGTCGGCATCGGGTTCGGCGAGCACGCCCACTTCGCCGGCTTTGGCGTCGTAGGCTTCGCGGCCGGCGCGCCACGTCACGGCATCGGCAGTGGGCACGGGAGCGAGGGCACGGAGACGTTCGGCGAGGGCGTCGCGGAGATCGAGACCGCGATCCACACGAGCGGCGATGCTCTCGTCGTCGAAGTTGGCGTTGGTGATGGTGCAGAAGAGGGCATCGGTGTTGAAGTGATAGACTTCGACGTCGATGTCTTGGCCTAAGCGGCGGAGTTCGCGTTCGAGAACGGAAATGCCGCGCACCACAAAGAGGAGCAGGTCTTGCAGGCGGGCGGTAGAGGCTTCCTTACCGCAAACGCCTTTGATGAGGCAACCGGTGTTGCCGGCTGTTTCCTGGCATTGGAAACAGAACATTTTGGGATCCATTGTTATGTTTGTTAGTCTATGTTGAAGTATCGGAGAGTGGGGATCAGAAACGTACGCGGCGGTCTTCCAAGCGTACGGCGAGGGGGAAGAGGATCTCGTTTTCGAGATAGATGTGCTCGTGGAGAGCGTTCATGAAGGCGGAAACTTCGCCCATGAGTTCTCGATAGTCGGTATCGTCGTCGGCGCTGACGGCGAAATCGTGGGTAAGTTGTGCGATGCGGGCATAGCGTTGCACCTCGCCTTCGTGGTCGTCTTCCATGACGTGGATGGGATTGGCCACGCTGCCGCAGTGCATTTGCTCCAGCTGCAGATTTTCGCGATCGGCTTCGAAGAGTTCGAGCACGAAGGGGAAGAGCACGTTTTCCTCCTTCATGAGGTGCATGTCGAGGTCGATGAGCGACTCCTCGAAGAGGGCGCAGGCTTCGGCCAACTCGCGATCGGCGGGACGCGCTTCGACGGCACGACGGAAACGGGCAAGAATGCCGGGGCCGTTGTCGCGGATGCCGCGGTGGTGGATCTTGAGAATGTAGTCGATGAGGAGATCGGCGGGCCAGTTTTCGGCCAACGCGTAAAGGGGATGCTGATTCATAAATTCGACGGGGAGTTTGCGCGCTGCGCGTTATTGAGGGAACGACGGGCGATTATTTCACCACACGCTGTCCGTTCTCAATGTAGATATTGCCGGGACGGGTCTCGAAGACGCGACGACCGCTGAGGTCGAAGATCGTGCCTTGGGCGGCATTCGCACGTTGAGGAGCGAGAATACCGGTGAGTTTAGCCACACCTTGCAGCTCTTCGAAGGCACCCTTGGTGAGCATGAAGTCGCTGATGCAGAAGATGCGTTGACCGGTCATGTTCACCACCATACCGATGGCGACTTCCGTCTCTTTGTCGAGCGTGAAGTGGAGGGTGTTCGTGCCTCCGTTGCCCTTACCTTCCATGGCTTGCGAAGCAATGGCCGTGGAGAGGTTTTCGGTGTCGGGGAGTTTGTTGCCGGCGGCCACTGCGAGGTAAGAACCTGCGGATTGGTCGTGCTGGCCATAGGTCACTGTCAACGAATAGAGGCCGGCGGGGAGCTTCACTACTTGGTAAACCTTGTGGTCCTTGAGGTCGGCAAAGCCGTCCCAACCGGTGGCTACCGTGAAGTCGCCGTTCTTGTAACCGTCGTAGCAAGCGGCAGTCGTTACCTTGCCGTTCTTCACTTGGTTCTCAAGTTTCCAGTCCTTCAACTCGTACCAACGTCCGCTCTTCGTGTCGTTCATCTGCACGGTGGTGTGACGGAACTGAGTTTTGGTGTTGGCCAAATAGTCCTTCGTCACGTTTTCTTTGCCCTTGGCAGAGAAATTGAGGCTGAAGACGCCCTTAGAGAGCGGCCAAGCGTCACCGTCAGGACCGAAACCGAGGCGAGTGGCGTGGTTGGCGTTGGCACCGCGGTCTTGTACGTTACCGCTGTTTTGGTTGAAGTCGTAGTAAACGCGGAGATCAGCGGCTTTCACGTCCTCGGCATTCACGTTGAGCGGTGCATTGCCCCATGTTTGGAGTTGCTCCTGGCTGAGGGCGCTGCCCCAAACGCGGAATTCGTCGATCTGACCGTTCATGTCAGCGGCTGCAGTACCGATTGAGAAGCTGTTGAGTCCCTTGACGGCGTTCAACACAAACTGCGAAGCCACCTTATGACCGTCGCGGTAGATGATCACGTTGTTGCCGTTTACGACAACGGCATAGTGATGCCATTCGCCGGGCACGACGAGATCGTTGTTGCTCTTCATCTGACGACCGCCCTTGCTCACGATGAGTGCACCGGCAGCGTCGGCCTTGATGAGGAAGTTGTCATCGCTGTTACCGATACCGCAGCAGAAGTCAGAGAGTTTGGAGGGGTTCATCCACCATTCTACGGTGAAGTTCTTGTCTGTTTCAGCGAGGGGCGATTTGCTGAGCACAACACGCGACGAAGCGCTGTTGAAGCTCAAACCACTCTTCGAATCGGCGTTGACTACGATGAGACCGCGGCTGCGAGAGAGGGTGCTTGTGCCGACATTGTTGGAGGCCGTGAGCACGACATCGTAAACACCGGGCTCGGTGGCCTGGAATTTCACGTTGCGACCGTTGACAAGATAGTTCTTGCCGGGGCTCGAGAGCATCCACTTCCAGCTGGTGGGGGTGAACTTGCTTTCGTCCTTGATCTTCACGGTGTCATTGACGGTTACCACGGGGGTAAGCACGTTGAAGTCGGCTTCGGGGCTGACTTCGGCCACCTCGATGGTCTGCGTTTGCGTCTTCACTTCGCCGGCGGCGGAGGTAACTTTGAGCGTCACTTGGTGCTTGCCGACGGTTTGGAACGTGGTCGCCGCCGAAATAGCCTTGGAACTCGTGACATCGCCGCCTTCCATCGTCCATTCGTAGCGATAACCGGCTACGGGCTGAGTGGGAATGAAGCTGACGCGCTGTCCGGCGGGCACTTGTTTGAGCGAAGCCTTGAAGTCTGCGCTGAATTCGGCAGCGGGGGTGACTTCGATCATGCGCTTCACGGTGATTTGGTTCGCCTCGGTGCTACCTTTCGCGGTGAGGTTCACCTCGTAATTACCCACTTTGGGGAAGATGGCCGTGAGTTCCGCGCCGCTGTAGTTTTCGATACCGGCATCGGGGGCATTCCACGAGAGTTGTTCAACAGCATCGGGGAAGACGGCGCTGAACGCTGCGGGCTGGCCGGCTACTACCTTGGCAGGACCGGTGATACGGGTGTTGTTGATCGAGATCGTACCCTTCACTTCCGTGTTCCAAGTCTTGTCGCTGTTGATTTCCTCGTAGCTCTTGTTGTCGGGGTTCACGATGGGTGCGTTGTGCGCGCCCACGCAATCTTGGAGATAGGGCTTGCCGTCGATCATCATCACGTTACCCTTATAGTAAGCAATGAGGCCTTGGGGCAATACGCTGCCGCTGAACTCGGTGTTCATGGCTTGTTGGATCTCGTAGCGCGTACGGCTCTTGTTCCAGATGCGGATTTCGTCGTAAACGGCGTC
>QWCZ01001198.1_pt1 | contig 12043 bp, 7 predicted proteins | sample 1972651 | NCBI WGS metagenome assembly QWCZ01 (sample SAMN09866695, study PRJNA288562) | Human oral metagenome isolate pre1_saliva, whole genome shotgun sequencing... | isolation source: mouth | host: Homo sapiens | place: USA: California
CGTGGAACGGGTGTTGCGCGAGCTTGTAGCGGCCGATGAACGCATTCTCACTGATCCTGAGCCCGCCTTTGCCTTGTTGTCATTAGGAGACAGCAGTGTTAATGTCGTAGTGCGCGTGTGGGTGGCTACAGCGGACTACTGGAACGTGTATCTTGATATGAATAAGAAAATCTACTCCACGTTCAACCAAGCCGGTATCGGTTTTCCTTTCCCACAACTCACTGTTCACCAGGCAGAATAGTAGAGAAAAAACGAAATACCGCAAGCAAAAGAGCGAGCCGCATGGACTATGCGGCTCGCTCTTTTGCGTTTATCGTGAAAATACGAATGGATATACGTGTTAGTTGCCATAATGGTTGGCACACCACCCTATTCCCCCGTTTCCGGGGGAGACTTTGTAGCAATTAGTGGAATCTTGCGGCGGCTATCGCGGGGGGAGCCCTCCGTTTTAGCGGGCTCTTTCGTAGGTAATTTCGTAGAAATAGGGTTTTACGTCGTTGATGGCGACTTTGTGTCCCTGATTACCGGGCACAATGAGGCGAATCTTGGCGATTTGGCTGTCCGGCGAATGCTGGCGTCCGATGTGGAGGTAACGAAGGGGGAGCAACCAGGCAGAAGGCACGGCAGATCCGTAAGTGTTGTACATGTGTCCCGATACAAATACGCCATTTAGGGTGCCGGAGTTGTTGTTTATGCTGATGAGATCGGGGCGTTCCGGGAAATCAAGCAAGTTCGAAGTGGTGATACTGTCACCTGCGATGCTGAACTCGGTAAAACGGCTAATCACTGTGGTGCGTTCGCCGGAAGTAATGCGTTGTCCGGTGCCTTTGCGAATGATTTGCATATAAACTCCCGTTCCAAATTGCACGTACTCGTTTTTTGAAACGTCGGTTGTGGTGTCTTGTGCCAAAAACTGGGCTTCCGAAATCACTTTGATGTTGCCCGGTACATTAAGTACGTCGAATCCGTGGATTTTGTCGCGCACCACACATCCCCGCCGGAGGAAAGCCTGGATTTGCTTGTCTTCTTTCTCTCGGCGTTCCGCGTAAGTGTCGTTGTCTCGGCAAGCGCAGAACAGAACAAGGCTGGCAGCTACGAACAGTAGGACTTTGGTGAACTGGTTGGTCATGTTTGAGCGTTGTATATGGGGCAAATGTACGAAAAAAATGGTGTCTTCCGCCTACGAACGCTTGTTTTTTGCTCGTAGGCGGAGACATAGATCTTATTTCGCGATGAACTTTTTACCGTTTCGGATGTAAATCGTGCCCGGTATCGGCTTTTCGACGCGTAGTCCGTTCAAATTAAACAATAATCCTTCTTCGTCAGAATATTTCGTCCGAAGAGTCGACGTGATCAGGCCGATTTTCAGACCATCAGACGATGCGCTGATAACATGCTCATGATCAGAGAGATAAGCACGGAAAGGTCTACGCCAAATCTTCAGGGGCAAAAATCTACCTGTGGAACGAGAGAAAGCGAAGGTCTCTTCTATCGGGATCGGGCGGGGGATGTCGTAACCGAAGAGTACATTCTTTTCAGTCGGGATAGCCGGGAAAGTCTGCTTGCTTTGCAAGGAAAGCGTCACCCAGCTGTTGGGTTGACCGGAAACGATGAAGGCCGTTTTTGCGGGGAGGTTGTTTGAGAGTTCGTTGAGCTGCAGCCCGCTGCTTTTTAGGGTTCCGCCATAGGCTCTCGCCCCATTGAGAATTGCATCTACCGGAGTGTAGAACGTGCAATAGCCATGTTCGCCAATAAAGACGGGGAGCTCATTGACTTTCTCGATGACCACGGGTTCGGAAATCGTGATGCCACCATTGTCACTCCAAATAATCAAATGTCTACCTTGCATCCCCTTGATTGTCAGAGGTGCAGGTTGATCGGAGTTCTCCGCAACTTGTAAACCTTCCGTCAGTTTCTTCGAAGTCGAGGTGTGAGTCAGCGCGCGACCTCCCGAAAGGCTGAGCAAACCATCGCCGGTGAGTCGGAAGATGGTTTCCGGACTGGCCAATGTCGTTCCTTCTATTTTGCCGTTCGTTGCACTAAGTTGTGTGCTACGGCTTTCGGTTGCAGAGGGAGCTGTGAGATAATCTCCAGAATTCAAGCGGATTCTTACGAAATCTCCTGCTTGAGGTTGGTATGTGTTGTCCTTTTGCGGCTGGGTATATACACTGCCCGAGAATGTATAATCGGTTAGTCCGCCGTCAGTTACGGGAATCTCGATACGAGTACCGCCATCTTTGTATGAAGCGATCAAACGATAGGTCTGTCCATTGACCACTTTGAAATCTCTTGCCTTCATGAAGCCAAGATTAAAATCAAGGCTTTGGTCTCGCTTCATCGCGCAGGATAGGAATCTTCCCACATCGGTGCGATCGCCCGATTCAACATTTTCCCAGAAGAATTCGACGACACCCGAGAAATCTCCTTTATTGGCATAGAGGTTTCCTTTGATGGAGAACGTTTTCCCGGTTAAGTTCACGTAGGGCGAAGAGACCGGTTCGTCGCCTCCGTCGTAGATGCCGAATCTCGAAAGACTGAGCACCGTAGTGTGGACCGGTTCCGTGACATTGATTTCGAAGAACTCGCCGCCTTCAGGGTTGGGAAGCGAAATGGGGGCGCGTGTTTCGTCGAGGAACACCAACGAGAGTCGTGTGTTGTACTTTCCGGTGTGGATGTTTTCGTTCGTAGCCAGGACGATGGGCACATTCTGTTCGTCGAAGGCATCAAAATTAAGTTGCTCGCTTTCAACCGTTTGTAGCACGCGTTTGTTCTGATCGAGAATCTCCATCTTGAGACGGAAGTAGGGGGTGATTCCGCTGAGACAGTGCAAAGGTACGCGCAACACAGTGGCCTTTTCGGCCTGCACCTCATTGTTTTCCATCGGCCCCGTCACGCGGAAACCGGCATCAGGGTAGTTTTCTTCAGTCACCTTAATTTCTCGGTCGTCTACTGTGAAGGTCATGCGGGGAGACAGGCTCATTTTGACCCAAGCTCCGAGTTCGCCGTTTTGCTGCGTGGCACTCATCGGCACGATCGTGTATTCGCCCGGGGTGAGTTGGCGCGTGTCCAGGTGCATGTTGAGGGGCTTCACCCATGTGCCGCCATTGGGCAGATAGCCGTGCTTGTCCGTAAAGGTCTGCTTGCTGCCGGTGTCCGCATATTTGAAGAGCGCCACCTGACGGCCGTTTTGATCTACAATTGCCATGCCGACATCTCCGTAAAAATTATACGATAGATTGGTGAAGTGGCTCATGGTCACATCGAGACCTTGCGTCAGGGGGAACACTTTGGTCGTTTTGTCGACCAACCGGAGCGTTCCTTCGCCGGTGAAGGACAAACGGCGATTGCCTTCTGCCCAGGCTTCGGGAATGGGCTTCTCATTGGCGCGGTTGGGATGAGCCAAAACGGCTTCGAGCTGTCGGTTGAAGCTCAGCGGACGACCGCCAAATTCACTACCGGTTTGTCCAACGGACATGGATTGCAGGTTGTAGTAGGCATTGGCTTGCCCGTCCCAACCGAAATTGATGTGCAGGAGCCCTTCACTGTTGATGCCGTCGACCACCATGGCGTGTCCACTTGCGCTTCCTTCCGCATTGCCGGCAATGTATACGGGATAGCCGTTCTTCAACTCTTCGTAGAACATATTGACAAACCCGCGTGCCCCTTCGTTGGATTTCGTGGTTGCCCCTACGTTGTAGGAGAAATACTTCTTGAGGGCTTGTTGGGCAGCGTAGCTCGTGGCCGAACTTGCACCTTTCGTGTAGCGCATGTCAACCGCAGCACCGATGTCATGGTGCAGTTTCCCGATCGCATTTTGTTCGTCGTTGGTGAGATTACGACGATCGTAACTGTCGTGCATGAGATTCCATGCGTAGCGCGACTGGGAGAAATCGATCTGGGCCGTATTTCCATCGTAGGTTCGATAGGTCTTCGTGCCTGTGCCCTGTTCGGGCCAGCGGTGGAAGTACATGATCTGCGCTACCGCCGTAGCCACACAGCCGGTGGGATATCCGCCGACACTGTTATTATAGGGATAGCCTTGCCCCCACTTGCTTTTCAGCAGCGGAGTCACAGGGGTATAGCTGTTGTTCGTCGCGAAGGTGGTGAAATAGCGCTTGCGGTCGGCGGCAGACAATTTCTGCACAGTCTGAAAGCGTTCGCGGTAGGCTTCGAGCAGGTATTGCAAGCCTTCGGGGGCGTGAAGTGTGTCGAGTGGTGCTTCGGTGCCCACAGCCAATATGGAGCCCATGGCTTCATTGCCGGCCACCAGCACGAAACCATTATTGCCTGCGTCGTTGAACAGATAATAAGGGGCGCCGGTCCGGTTAGAAAGCGTGCGACTTTTGAGTGTGCGTTGCGCTGTGGTCGAAAGTCTCACGTATTGTTTGGCGATGGCCGCGGCTCTTCTGAAACTGATGTCACCGTCGGCAGCCGCAATCGGGGTGATTCCGGCTGTCACGAGGAGAGCAAACAGCGAAGTGCGTAAGGAAAAGGAAGGGATGAACGGCATTTTGATGTTGAGTAGCTCGCAATAGGTTCGTCTTATTGCGCTTGTGATCCGCCATTCCCGGGGAGGAGTGGCGAATCACAGGCAAAGATAGTAAAAAGACGGGGAGTAATGTGCGAAAAGTGGGGAAGTTTTCCGACAAAGGCGGGAAGTTTTACCGGAAAACGCCCACTTTATTTTATTCTGTGTAGAGGAATCGTTTGATGGAGCGCTTGGGCGTCTTCTCAAACTCCTCTTTGTGGAGCTTTACGCTGACGATTTGTTCGTAGGCATTGATCATCGTGTTGAGCATGCGGCGGTTTTCCTCCATTTGCCGGTTGAGGGCATTCTCATCGAGCCCGGCCTTTTCGGCCTCTTCGTAGTCGGGGTGAATGAGTGCGTGGAGTTTCTCCCCTTTCTGGATGACAACACTTTCCATCACGTAAGGCAGTGTGTTGAGCTTGTCTTCAATTTCCTCTGGGTAGATGTTTTGCCCGTTGGAACCGAGAAGCATGTTTTTGCAGCGCCCGCGAATGTAGAGATTGCCCTCTTGATCCAGCACGCCGAGGTCACCTGTGTGGTACCATCCCTCGTTGTCCAGCGCGGCAGCGGTGGCTTCCGGGTTTTTGTAGTAACCGAGCATTACGTTCGCGCCGCGAGTGAGGATTTCGCCTACGACGTGTTGCGGATCGGGGCTGTCGATGCGCAGTTCCATGCGGGGAGCCACCTTTCCGCACGAACCCGGAACGAAACGGCTCCAATCTTCGTAGGCGATGATGGGGGCGCATTCTGTGGCACCGTAGCCCACGGTGTAATTGAAGTTGATTTTGTGCAAGAATTGCTCCACTTCCTTGTTGAGCGCCGCTCCGCCGATAATGACCTCGTAGAATTTGCCGCCGAACACCGATTGAATTTGATCGCGCACCTTGTGCAAAATCTTGTCGCTGATCATCGGGACGCGCAAAAGTAGCTTCATCGAGGGAGTTGCAAGCTTGGGCATCACGTTTTTCTTGATGATCTTCTCGATGATGAGGGGGACGCTGATCACCACTGCGGGTTGCACCTCGCGGAAGGCCTCGATGATGACCTTGGGGCTGGGCAGACGCGTGAGATAGTGCACGTGTATGCCCTGAATGAATTCGAAGATGAACTCAAAGGCCATGCCATACATGTGCGCCATGGGGAGCATGGAAATGATGCGCGAACCGGCCGGTACCTTTGCCCCCAAGACTTCAATGGCAAACTGGTAGTTGCTCCAGAGCGCGCGGTAGGGAATGAGCACACCTTTGGAGTTGGAGGTGGTGCCACTGGTGTAGTTGATCATGGCCAGAGCCTCTCCGTCGGGAGCCGGGCGGTAGTTGACGTGCTCGCGGCGGAAGTATTTGGGATGGCGCTTGCCGTAGTATTCATTCAAGCGCTCTCGAGCTTCGGTCAGGGCTTCGTTGCGGCTGATGAGCAGCATGAAATCGGGGATGTGTACGATACCTTCGAGCTGCGGCATGGCTTCTGCGTCGAGTGTGGGCCACACCATGTCGCCGGCAAAGAGGAGACGAGCGTCAGAATGGTTGACGATGTTGTGCACTTGTTCGGCCTTGAACTCGTGAAGGATGGGGACAACGATGGCGCCATAGGTGAGTGTGGCCAAGAAGGCCACCGCCCAGTGTGCACTGTTGCGGCCGCAGATGGCAATTTTGTCGCCCGGCACTATGCCGGCCGTCTCAAATAAGATGTGAAGCTTTTCGATTTTGCGAGCCACGTCCTTATATTGAAGTGTCACGCCTTTGTAGTCGGTGAGTGCATTCAGGTCCCAATGCTCTACAATGCTTTTTTGAATCAGCCCGACGAAGTCTTCGTAATGGTATTCCATGAAGAATAAAAGTGGTTGGCGGCAAGTGGCGTGGAGGTGGCGATGGAAGAGGAAAAAGTGGGGCGCACTTGCCACGTCGCTTGCTCAAATTCTTTAGATATGTGCGAAAGTAATACATTTTCTTGACCCACGGAGAGAATGCGCGGCGAAACTTGCACATACAAGGGGATTTTTGTGTAATTTCGCCCCCGCATAGTGGCTCAATGCCCTTCAGTTCATCATTATGACCGGTCTCTCGTTGCCCAATCGGCAGTACAGGGGCCTAAGGATTACAACCTTATGAAACAAATTCTTCGTACGCGGTGGACAGTTGCCGCAGTTGTGGTAGGGGTTCTCCTGCTCGTAGCACTCTACTCTCTTTTTTCAAGTCTTACGGGGAGTGGGGAGCGCATTGTTTATCTGGACGACGATGACAATATCGACTCGGTTTACAACAAGGTGTGCAGCGACAGCCGTTTCCCGGCCAATTCCACTTTTCATCTTCTCACTTCTGTGTTCAGTTATGACAAGCACATTCGCCCCGGCCGCTATGATGTGGGATCGGGTGCGGGTGCTTTGACCGTATTTCGCAACTTGCGCAACGGCAATCAGACGCCTACGCGTCTCACGATCCCCGTGTTGCGCACCACACGCGATTTGGCCGACTTGTTGGGCCGTGAATTGCACGCCCCGGCCGACTCTTTCTATGCGGCGTTGACCAACCCCGAATTGCTTTCGCTCTACGGAAAAACGCCGGAAACAGCAGTTTGCCTGTTTTTGCCCAACACCTACGAGGTGTATTGGACGCTTTCGCCCGCGGCGCTGTTGGCACGAATGAATCGTGAGAGCAAGGCGTTTTGGACACCGGAGCGCTTGGCCAAAGCGCAGGCCGACAGCCTCAACCCCGATCAAGTGATCACGGTGGCCTCCATTGTGGAGCAAGAGACGGCCTACAATCCGGAGAAACCGATGGTGGCTGCCATGTATCTCAACCGGTTGCACAAGCACATGCCGCTTCAAGCCGATCCGACGGTGAAATTTGCGCTCGGCAATTTCGGATTGCGCAGGATCATGAATGAACATCTCAAGGTGGACAGTCCGTACAACACGTACAAGCAGCCCGGTTTGCCTCCCGGACCCATTTGTATCCCCTCCATGTCGAGCATCAATGCCGTACTTGACCACGCGCATCATAATTATTTCTACATGTGCGCGAAAGAAGACTTCTCGGGAAGCCATAATTTTGCGGAAACGTACGGCGAACACCTGAAGAATGCCGCAAAATATGCGCAGGCTTTGAACGCGCGCGGCATTAAATAAGTGCCGCCGCCGTTCGCGCTTTGCCTATCGGCGCGTTTTCGTTTACCGACTTCGACGAATGAGCGTCCTGTCGGAATTGTCCCTTTCTTTCTCTCCTCTCACACGCTGAACTTTCCCCATGCACCGAATTTTCCTCTTGACTTTGTTGGCTGTCACCGCTTCGGGGGGGCTGCGCGCACAGACTGCGCGCCGTGCTCATCGCAGTGCGCCCCACCCTGCGGCCGATTCCATCACACTCATTGCAGATGCTTATGCCCATCGACTCGACAGTTTGTCGCGGGCGGCGCATACACCGGCTGACGATAGTGACGACGTTCTCGAAAATCCGTATTATTTCCCGCTTTTTGCCGGGAATACGCTTTATGATGCGCAGCTTCATACGGCGTTGGGGAGTTTTTCCGGAGCGCAGACGGAAGTTTCCGGAGCGGTTTCGCGCGCTTTGCTTGACATATATGGGCACCGACCCGACCTCGTTTCGCGTGTTTTGCCGATCGCTGCTGTGAGCAAATCGGAAAAGACGGCAGTAAAAAGGGACGTCACCCCTGCTCCTGTCGTAGCTCCGAAAGCACCGGCCGCTGCCCCCAATGTGCGCACCTGGACCGACGATGCGGCGCTGAATATCAAGGTGGAACGCCCGAACTTCTGGACCTTCAAGGGGAATTTCTCCCTGCAGTTCATGCAATATTATGTGACAGAAAACTGGTACAAGGGAGGAGAAGATCACAATTCGCTGTTGGCGTCGCTCAATGCCGAGGCTAACTATGACAACAAGGACAAGGTGACCTTCTCTAACAAGCTGGAAATGCGGCTGGGCTTCCAGTCTTCGCAATCGGACACGCAGCATGAGTATAAAACGAACGCTGACCAGATCAGATTGACCAACAAGTTGGGACTTCAAGCGGCGAAGCGGTGGTATTACACTGCGATGTTGCAGTCGTGGACCCAGTTTTATCCGGGCTATCATGCCAACGACCCGCAAGTGTATTCCGATTTCATGTCGCCTTTTGAGTCGGTGCTCTCCTTTGGTATGGACTATAAGTACAAACAGGGGGCTTTTGAGGTGTCGGCCACGTTGTCGCCGATGGCAGCCGACTTCAAATACGTAGATCGTTTGGCGCTTGCGGGACGGAATGGCATCGATGTCGGAAAGCATGCGCGCTGGAATTTGGGTTCGACCGTGACGGTGAACACACGTTGGGAATTGATGAAAGGATTGCTGTGGACGTCGCGTTTTTATGCCTTCACTAGTTATTCTCGCGTCCAGGCAGAATGGGAAAACACCATTGCACTCAAGGTGAATAAGTACCTTTCTACGAAGATCTTCCTCTATCCGCGATTTGATGACGGAGTGAAGCGGAAACCCGGACAGAGTTTCTTGCAATTCAACGAATATCTTTCTGTGGGACTGGATTTGGGATTCTGAAACCATCGCAACTCCATCTACGCTACTGCGGACAACAAAAAACGGAGCAGACATCAACGATGTCTGCTCCGTTTTCGATTTGTGCGCTCTGCATGTTGCATGCAAAGACGCGCATTGCACTTGTGCTAAGTGCTTTACTTGTTGCGTTTTGCCTTGGCTTTTGCGTCGCTAAGTTCCACGGTGAAGGAACGATTGAGTCCACTTTGCGTTTTAGCACGGATCCAAAGCACGCGGTCGCTGCTTCTATTGGCCGCTTTCACGGCTTCTTCGAAGTCTTGCGTGGAATTCATCACGCGATCGTTCACTTGCGTGATGATAATTCCCTTTGTGATGCCGGCATCTTGGAGTTTTCCTGCTTTGATGCTGCTGACCACGAGTCCGTTTTTGAGTCCCAATTCATTTTTCTCCGCATCGGTGAGCGCGCGCAGGGCGGCTCCCATTGATTCTGTGTCTACGGTTTCGAGATTGGTGGTGGTTCCTTGTTCGTTGCGCAGGGTGAGTGTAGTGATGTGTTCCTTCTTCTTGCGCAGATAGGTGACTTTCACCATGTCGCCGGGGCGGTGCATGGCCACAATTTCCTGGAGTTGTCCGAATTTGTCGATCTTCTTACCATCGATGGCGGTAACGACGTCTCCCTTTTGGAGACCGGCTGCATCGGCTGCGCCGTCTGCAGTGACTTCAGCCACATAGAAGCCGGTCAACGTACCGAGATCAACGTCTTTGCCCTTGTCTTTTTGTTCGTCGATGTAGTTGGACACAGAAGTACCGCGGATTCCCAGCAGTGCACGCTGAACTACGCCGAATTCGCGCAGATCCTTCACTACTTTGTTCATAATTGTGGTCGGAATCGCGAAACCGTAGCCGCTGTAGGAGCGCGTTTCCGAATAGATCATCGAGTTGATTCCGACCAATTCGCCCGCAGCATTCACCAGCGCACCGCCGGAGTTGCCCGGATTGATGGCGGCATCGGTCTGAATGAAGCTTTCAACCGGATTGGCAGACTGCATGGAACGCGCTTTGGCACTGACGATTCCGGCCGTAACAGTGGAGGTGAAACCGTAAGGATTGCCGATGGCCAAAACCCACTCGCCGACTTTGAGCTTTTCGCTGCTGCCCACAGTGATGGGCTGGAGGTTTTTGGCTTCGATCTTGATCAAAGCGAGATCCGTGTCTTTGTCTTGTCCGATGATGCGGCCTTTATACTCGCGATTGTCGTTGAGTTTGACCAGAATCTCGTCAGCGTCTTTCACAACATGGTTGTTTGTCACGATATATCCGTCGGAAGTTAAGATCACACCCGAACCTGCGCCGCTGCGTTTGGGAGCTTGACGCGGTTGTTGCTGGCGCGGTGTGCCTTGGCCGAAGAAGTCGCCGAAGAAGTCTTCGAAGGGATTGAAATACTGCACATTTTCCTGAGGTGCAGTGGAGGAAACTTTTATGTAGACGACTGAGTTGATGGCTTTGTCGGCGGCTACGGTCAAGTCAATCGGCTGGGCGGGCGTGCTTGCTTGGGCTGCAATTGAAACGGGGGAGGCCGCAACACTTTCTACGGCCATTGCTTTCGGAGCAGTCCCGATGGCTGCTGAAAGCATGAGAGCAGAAATGATTTTCATGTCCATATGTAAAGCTTGATTGGTTAGTTCTGGAGCAAAAGTAAGTTTTAGGTGAGCAAAAAGCAAGATGTGGAAGAAAAACGATCCAATCGTTTAAGTTTGATTTCATCCTTTTTGCGCGTGTGTTGTGCGATTCGGCAAGTTACAGGAAAGGCTGTGAGAATCTACGTGGATCTATTCTTCCCACATGAGGTCGGACATCACGTCGTCGGAGACGAATATCCCTGAAGCGGTGAGACGGAGGTGATTGTCGGCGTCTAATTCCAAACGCCCTGCGTCTATGTGTGGACGGGCCATACGAAGCAATGCGTTTCGGCGAGATGCCGGAACTTCTTGGAGGGAAAGGCCTTCGCAAGTGCGTAGTCGGGTGCAGATGAGTTCGTCGTAGCATTCATCTGCACTGAGCTTTTCGAGGGTGTGCGGCACATCTGTGAAGGTTTTTGCGCGTCCGGCTTCCATATAGCGCCGTAAACTGTAGTCATTCACGCGTCTGCAGTTTTTTCCGTCATAGGAATGGGCTCCCGGTCCCAAACCGAGGTAGGGAATGCCGTGCCAGTAGGAGGAATTGTGGCGCGATCGATAACCGGGGCGCGCGAAGTTTGATATCTCGTATTGCTCAAATCCGGCGCATTGTGCGGAGGTGCAGAGCATTTGGAACATGGAAAGCGAAGTTTCTTCGTCGCATTCTTTCACAGCTCCCCGTTCCCGCGCATAATATAATGGAGTCCCCTTCTCGTACATGAGGGAGTAGGCCGAAAGATGGGTGATGGGCAGTTCGAAGGCCTGGGCTAATTCCTTATTCCAATCCGCCAATTGCTGTCCGGGTAGCCCAAAGATGAGGTCGATGCTGATGTTTTCTCCAATCCGCCAATTGCTGTCCGGGTAGCCCAAAGATGAGGTCGATGCTGATGTTTTCAATTCCTTTGGTCCGTAAAATGTCGATGGCATCGAGGGCTTGTTGTGCTGTGTGCCGTCGGTTGAGGAAGCTAAGGCGCGTATCGTCGAAACTTTGCACGCCGAGACTGATACGGTTCACGCCGAGCTGTCGGAGGTGGGCTACTTTTTGCTGAGAGATGTCGTCTGGATTTGCTTCGAAGGTGATTTCTGCATGGGGAGACAGCATGCAGTGGCGGTGAATAGCTGAAAAAACGGCTTCCATTTCCTCGTCGTCGAGCTGTGAAGGGGTACCTCCTCCAAAGTAGAGCGTGGAAATGGGAGCGCCATTGTGGCGGAAAGCCAATTCTTTGGCGAGGGTACGGACGAAAGCATCACGTTCCTCTTTGCCATGTACGGTGCTGTAGAAACTACAATAGACACACCGCTTTTCGCAAAAGGGAACGTGAATGTATAAACCT
>QWCZ01001573.1_pt1 | contig 12032 bp, 11 predicted proteins | sample 1972651 | NCBI WGS metagenome assembly QWCZ01 (sample SAMN09866695, study PRJNA288562) | Human oral metagenome isolate pre1_saliva, whole genome shotgun sequencing... | isolation source: mouth | host: Homo sapiens | place: USA: California
GGCGCTTCTCGTTGGTCAGGATGCGCTTCTTCTGGGACTTAATGTTTGCCACAGTCGGATTTCTCCTTGATGTATGTCTTGCAGGGTCGGTGAGGGCTGTGTCAAGACCGGGACTTAGGCGTGGGGATACCCGCAAACGGTCCTAACCAGACCCCCTGCCCGACCAGGCCGGGAGTCCAACGACCAAGCATACCAGCAGTGTGGCTAGTCGTCGCGCCCCGAGACGGGCCGAGGCCTCGTAAGGTCGGTCACGTCAAGGTCGTGAGTGCTCCGGGGAGCGGTCGCGTATTCTTTGGCGGGGTCGGCTTGCGGTCCGGGCGGTGTGTCACTCGCCGTGCGTGCGGTAATGCTCCTCGAGTGCGTCGACGATGCGACGCCACGTCACCTCGGGCAGAATCGAACCTTCGCGACGTACGTCGGTGGCCTTGACCCACAGCGCGCGGTCGAGGCGAACCTCGGAGGGGCGTCCCTTCGAATCCCACGCACCCGTTCCGATGTCGAACCAGTAGCGCCCCGCGGCGGCCTCCTGCGCGGCCTCGCGCGTGTGGTCCTTGCTGGTCAGCTGTAGGAGGTAGACGCCCTCACCCTGGGCGCCGATGACGACAGCGGGGCGGTCTTTGCCCACAGAAGCGTCCTCCTGGTAGGGCACCCACGTCCACACGACCTCGCCCGGGTCGGCGTCGCCGTCCATGATCGGCTGGTACGAGGCGTGGGCCAGTGCGTCGGCGATGCTGGCCTCTCGAATCGAGGTGTGGGGGCGGTTCGAGGTAGCCGGGTCCTCATAGCGGTGGGCGTTCCCGCGTGGCTGGGGCTGCTGGGGCCGGGGAGTGGGTGTGGGAGCGTGCGACGTTGAACGCTTCTCCTGGCGCTTGCAGGGGCGCGGTTCTGGATGGGCGGGCGCTGCGTTCTGGCTCGTGGACTCGGTGTTCGACGAACCCGTGTTGGTGAGGAAGCCGAGGAGAGCACGCACGATGCCGGTGAGGAGTGAATTCATGGCACCAGCATACGGGAGCGGGGTCGAACAGTGGTTATCCACAGAGCATCCGTGGGATGCGAGTTATGCACAGGTTTTATTGTTGGACGTGACAGTAAATGTACGTGGATGTCACTCTGGATGTGTTCGTTGAATAGCTCCCTCACTGAAAGACAGGTGACAACGATGTCGACCGCAATGATTCACGGAATGTCTGTCCCCATCGATTCCTTTGGATGCCCGAGCTCGTCCTTTGCTTCCACCTCCAACATGGAGGCCCGCGCATCCTTGAGTGCGGCTCTTCGTAGTGCCACGTCCGGCAGGCTCGACCAGGCGCTCGAGTACGCGCGTGACGCCTACGATAACGAGGAAGCCTCGATCGAGCTGAGGCTTGAGGCCGCGAAGCTCTGTATTGACTGGCATGCTGCCCTCGGCGACTATGGGAAGTGCCGCGTGATCGCCGCAGGCGCGACCCACCTGGGAACTAGCTACTTGGAGCGCGATCACCCGCTCATCCTCATGCTGCGCAACTCAGAGGCCTACTGGCTCGCCATCCTCGGAGACGCGGACATGTCGGCCCGCAAGTTCTCCGCCCTGGCCGCGCGCGTCTACCGGGAGCTGCTGACAGACATGGAGCCCCTGTGCGATGAGGAGGATATGACGGTGCTGACGGTGCGCGACAACCTCGCCGAGGTGCTATCTGCTGACCGTCAGTACGAGGAAGCGATCCGTTTGTACGAGCGCAACCTTCAGGCCCTCCTGCGTGTCGCCGACCGAGGCGACTGGCGAGTCCTGCGTCTGCGCAACGAAATTGCGCGCAACACCTGGATGGGCGGGGACCGAGTCGCGGGAGAAGGCCTGTGGACTGTCCTGGCTGAGGACTGTCGACGCTACCTCGGGGACCGAGACGAGTTCACAGCGCGCATTCGCACGGTCCTCCTTACCCTGGCGATCTTGCGCGGAGACGACGACACCGCGATGTCGATTGCCCGCAAGCTCAAGGCTGATCACCCCGACGACTGGGATGAGTACGACATGACCGAGGCAGTGGAGCTGCTCGCCGAGGCCGGCATCAGCCCGCAGGACTTTCAGTAGCGCGCGGACGTGGGTGTGAGCCTGGGCGAGTGTGCGCGACTTCCCGCCCCTGAACTGGCACAAAGGCCTACGACAATGGGACGATAAAGAGGTTAACGACTTCACGGAGGTACACGTGCCCATCCCCACGCCCGCGCAGCAGGCGCAGATCCGCCCGTCCCACACCCCGCAGCGCATGGACATCGAGCGCGAGCGTGGCATCACGATCAAGAGCCAAGCCGTGCGCATGCCGTGGGCGCACAAGGACACCCCATACGCGCTCAACATGATTGACACGCCCGGGCACGTGGACTTCACCTACGAGGTGTCCCGCTCCCTGGCGGCATGCGAGGGCGCGGTCCTGCTCATCGACGCCGCGCAGGGCATCGAGGCTCAAACGCTCGCGAACCTGTACCTGGCTCTCGAGAATGACCTGGCGATTATCCCGGTCCTGAACAAGATCGACTTGCCGGGTGCCCAGCCCGAGAAGTATGCGCATGAGGTTGCCCAGCTCATCGGCTGCGATGAGGATGAGGTACTCAAGGTGTCCGGCAAGACCGGTGAGGGCGTCGAAGCTCTTCTCGACCGTATTGTCGAGGTAATCCCCGCTCCCGAGGGTGATCCCGATGCCCCGACGCGCGCGATGATCTTCGACTCCGTGTATGACACGTACCGTGGGGTCGTCACCTACGTGCGTGTCGTCGACGGTGTGCTGTCGACCCGTCAGCGCGTGCGCATGATGTCGACGGGTGCCACCCACGAGCTTCTTGAACTGGGCGTCATCTCACCCGAACCAAAGCCTAAAGAGGGTATTGGTGCCGGCGAGGTGGGCTATCTGATCACAGGAGTGAAGGATGTGCGTCAGTCCCGCGTCGGCGACACCGTCACCAGCCAGGTGCGCGGCGCGACCGAGGCCCTCGCCGGATACCGCGACCCGAACCCGATGGTCTTTTCCGGCATCTACCCGGTCGATGGCTCGGACTTCCCGGATCTGCGTGACGCGCTGGAACGCCTTCAGCTCAACGACGCGGCGCTTACTTTCGAGCCGGAGTCCTCGGCGGCTCTGGGCTTTGGATTCCGCTGTGGGTTCCTGGGGTTGCTGCACCTGGAGATCATTCGAGAGCGGCTTGAGCGCGAGTTCAACCTGGACCTCATCGCGACCGCCCCGAACGTCGTCTACCGCGTCATCACCGAAGACGGTACCGAGGTGCGCGTCGACAACCCGAGCGAGTTCCCCGAGGGCAAGATCTCCGAGGTGCGCGAACCCGTCGTCAACGCGACGATCCTGACTCCCACGGAGTTCACGGGCACGATCATGGAGCTGTGCCAGGATCGGCGTGGCTCGATGCGGGGGATGGATTACCTGAGCGAGGACCGTGTCGAGCTGCACTACCAGCTGCCCCTGGCCGAGATCGTCTTTGACTTCTTCGACCAGCTCAAGTCTCGCACGCGCGGTTACGCCTCCTTGGATTATCAGGAGAGCGGCGAGCAGAGTGCTGACCTCGTTAAGGTCGACATCCTGCTGAACGGTGACCGCGTGGACGCGTTCAGCGCGATCGTGCACCGCGACGGCGCCTACAACTACGGCCAGCGTATGACGAAGCGCCTGAAGGAACTCATTCCCCGCCAGCAGTTTGAGATTCCGGTCCAGGCAGCGGTCGGTGCGCGCGTCATCGCCCGCGAGACGATCAAGGCCCTGCGTAAGGACATGCTGGCCAAGTGCTACGGCGGCGACATTAGCCGTAAGCGCAAGCTGCTCGAGAAGCAGAAGGAAGGTAAGAAGCGCATGAAGTCCATCGGCCGCGTCGACGTGCCGCAGGAGGCCTTCATTGCTGCCCTGACCTCCGACGTTCCGACGGGTAAGAAGTGAGCGCGAATCAGGTGAACGAGGCCGTGGAGGCCCGCGCTCAAGGTGAGCAGGCCGCGGGCCGACGTCCGGGCGAGGCTCCAGAGGGCACGGTGTTCTTGAGCCGCACGAAGTCTTTCACGCGGCGTACTCGCGAGCTGCCGTCGAACCTGGCGCGCACGTGGGAGGCGCATGCGCACCGCTACGTGGTTGAGCCGCGTCGCGGAGTCGGATACACGACGGTCGCGCAGGACTTTACGCTTGATCTGGCCGAGCTGTTTGGACGCAGCGCTCCCGTGACGCTTGAGATTGGCTCAGGCACGGGCGAGCAGATCGTCGCTGCGGCCGCCGCCCACCCTGAGCGCAACTTCCTGGCCCTCGAAGTGTGGGTTCCCGGCATCGCGAAACTGATCTCTAAGGCTGTCGAGGCCGACGTGGACAACATCCGCGTCATCGAGGCCGATGCCGCCCAGGCACTCCCGATCATGCTTGGGGACGCGTCCCTCGACGAGGTCTGGACCTTCTTCCCGGACCCGTGGCGCAAGGCCCGGCACCGCAAGCGTCGCCTGGTCTCCGACAACTTCGCGCTCGAGATCGGACGTCTCCTGCGCGATGGCGGCGTGTGGCGTCTGGCCACCGACTGGGATGACTATGCCTGGCAGATGCGCGACGTCATTGAGGCCTGCGAGCTCTTCGAGAACCCGCACGCGGGAGAGCGTCCGGACCCGGAGGATCCGCAGCCGGAGCGCGGCGGATTTGCGCCGCGTTTCGAAGGCCGAGTCGTCACGCACTTTGAGACGCGAGGCATCGATGCGGGCCGTCACGCTCATGACATCGTCGGCGTTCGCCGCCCTCGTGGTTGACGGACATTCATGAGTCCCGCCCAGCCTGACGGAACGCGGTGGCCAGCTGACGGAGCGCTTGACCCCGGCCTCGTCGAGGCTGATTGTGGTCGCCCGCTGTCCCTGTACGTGCACGTGCCTTTTTGTCGCGTGCGCTGCGGGTACTGTGACTTCAATACGTACACGGTGGGTTTCGGGCCGGGCGCGCAGATAGGCGATTATGCGCCATCTGTCCTGGCTGAGGCGGATCTGGCGGTGCGTGTCATGGAGGAGGTCGGCCTGCCTGCGCGCCGCGCGCGGACGGTGTTTTTCGGCGGTGGTACACCGACGATGCTGGATGCGACCGAGCTGATCGACATTCTGGCGGGCCTGCGTGAGCGCATAGGGATTGCGTCCGGCGCTGAGGTGACGCTCGAAGCTAACCCAGACACCGTGACGCGTGAGGATCTGCACGCATTGGCTGACGCCGGTTTCACGCGAGTGTCCTTTGGCATGCAGTCCGCCGTGCCGGAGATCCTGGCGACCTTAGACCGTACTCACACGCCCGAGCGTGTGCCCCTCGTTGTTCAGTGGGCGAAGGAAGCAGGTCTATCGACGTCCGTCGATCTCATCTATGGGACGCCCGGTGAGAGCCTTGCGGACTGGGAGGCGTCCTTGCGTGCCGCTCTGTCCTACGAATCCGATCACATTAGCGCCTACGCTCTCGTCGTCGAGGAGGGGACGAAGATGGGCGCGCAGGTTGCGCGCGGCGAGCTGCCCACGCCAGACCCGGACGATGAGGCCACCAAGTATGAGCTGGCAGACGCGCTGCTTGCCGAGGCCGGATACGTCTGGTATGAGATCTCCAACTTCGCGCGCGCGACCGAGGCCGACTTAGCCTCCGGGCAGCCGTCCACGAGTTTTGAACACGCCTCCGCGCACAACCTGGCGTACTGGCGCGACTGGGACTGGTGGGGTTTTGGGCCGGGTGCCCATTCTCACGTGGGGCGTGCGCGCTGGTGGAACGTCAAGAACCCGGGAGCGTATGCCGGACGCCTGCGCGCGGGTGCCTCGCCCGCGGCAGCGGGGGAGGTTCTGGGCGCGCAGGAGCGCGAACTTGAACGTGTCATGCTGGGGTTGCGTACGTCCGAAGGCGTGGCGCTTGATGGACTTGCGGGGGTTGGTCGGGGCGACGAGGCCGTGTCTGGGAGCATCGTCGACGAGTGTGCGAGTGGTCGTGTCGCCGCGCTCATCGCGGATGGACTGATCGACGGTGTCGCGGCGCTGGGTGGGCGTGCGGTTTTGACACTGCGTGGCCGGCTGTTGGCTGACTATGTGACGCGCGAATTGATGGGATATTGATCCTGACAGGCCGCAATGACGCGGATTTCAACATTTTGGCAAATATTCAAAATTGTTCAGACAAATAATTAACTGACTTGTATCTAGGTGAATACAAGACAAATTATGTCAACAAATACCCATCATTTGTCAGTTTGTGCTTGTATAGGGTATGACAAGCTCTGATTATGTCGCAATAATGTTGACATTGTGGTTGAAGTATGGTCCCCTAGAGTTGTCATGTGAAGCCGAGCTGTCTACAAGACTTCTCCATAATCAGACTTGTAGAGAGCAGTATACAAGGAAAAGTGTGGGACTGTGACTCTGCGGTACGCTGTCATTGCTGACATCGTGGGCTCTCGTACGTTGACCAATCGTGCAGAGGCTCAGAGAATCTTTGAAGCTGCTCTTGAGAGGGCTGCTGAGGGGCTTGGTCTCCTGGAAGCCCCCTACCCGACGGTGGGCGACGAATTTCAGGCTGTCGCCTACTCCCTTGAAGACGCCTTGCTCTTAACGTTGCGTGCTCAGCTTCTGCTGCCTCCTCAGCTCCAGCTACGTTTTGGCATTGGTGCGGGTCGTATCGAAGAGTTCTCTTCCGGTGTCCATCGTCAGGCACCGGCGCATCCTCGCGCGGGTGAAGGAACATCCCTCCAGGACGGGTCGGCGTGGTGGGCTGCGCGTGCGGCTATCAATCGCGCGCACGATGTCCAGGATTCCTCCAACCCCTTTATTCGCACGTGGTTTGTAGCTCATGCCTCCGTGGAAACCTACGTGTCGTCAAGCTGCCAGACCGTGGTCAATGCGCTGCTGAGCCTGCGTGACCATGCGATCCTCAAACTCTCTGCTCGCCACCGTCGTATCACCGCCTCGCTCCTGCTCGGTAAGACGCAGGTGGAGATTGCGCGCGTCGAAAAGCTCTCGCAACAGGCAATTTCAGACTTCGCGCGGGGCACGGGGGCGGGGCTCATCCAGTCCTCTCTTCTCATTGCGGAGGCCACTCGTGCATGAAACTCTTCTTCTTGGCATCGCTGCCTCGGAGCTAACAGTCCTACTGACGTCCGATCCGAGGCGGTGGTCGCGTCGCCTCGTACTGTTTGTCACGCTCATCATTGGGGTCGTGCTCTATTCGTGGCTCGTTCTTGGGGTGAGTACGTTTGCGAACGTGACGGGTACCGTGCTCGCCTTTGTCTGGTTCGGATGGGACCTGGTGGACGGGTCCGCTCGCGGCGTGCTCACTAGGTGGGCGCTGGCCACCATCGGCTTCGTAGCTCTGATAATCGTGGAACCGGGGCAGTATCCCGCGTTGTCCTTGCTTGATGTGCGGCCACTTGACCTCATTATTGCCATTACTTTTATGGCATTGGGGCCCGCCAACCATCTCATCACCGCGATCCTCATGTGTGCCCGAGGCCGAGCGACGGACCCCGTTCCGGGGTGGATTAACGCTCCTGTCCTGCCTCCGATGCCCGCCGATACCGACCAGCTCGATGGCGGGAGCGCGCGAGTAGCTGCGCCAGAGGGCGACGGCGCGCAGGTTGAGGATGACGAGGACTCGTTGCCCCTCGCTTCCTCGTCGGGTGCCGATACTGACGTGGCAATAGCTGAAGGAGAGGGGCCTGCCTTGCGTGGAGGACGCTGGATTGGTCCCCTTGAACGCCTGCTTGTCATCGTCTTGGTGGGGGCCGGTGCGGACGTCGCTATCGGAGCGGTCGTCGCTGCTAAGGGCGTCATTCGATTCCCTGAGATCTCGCAGGATTCCACGGGTGAAAAGGCCGAGGAGTTCCTGATCGGCTCGATCTCCTCCTGGATTCTGGCTGCGCTGGTGGCGCTGTTCGTCCGCGTGGCGCTCGAGACGTTCGGGTGACGCCACTTAGAGTATCCCGGGTGAGAACAGCAGATCCCTACGGGCGTAACATCTTCGCCCACGACCCGCATCGAGACGGTCCCAGTGCCCGTCGCCCGCGTTCGGTGGCCGTACACGTCGAGATCGGCATGGTCCTTGAGGACGTGTCCTCCGGCTGGGTGGGAGCTGTCACGCGCGTCGAAAAGTCCGGCGGTGTTTACCTCGTCGAACTCGAGGATCGGCGCGGAGTGCGTCGGTCCTTCCCGCTGGGTCCCGGCTTTTGGCTGGAGGGGCGTCCCATCGAGGCGCTGCCTCCACGACCCAAGGCCGCCAAGGCCTCGTCGACTGTGCAGGTCAGCGCGACGGGGCGGCGTATCACGAACTCCGGTTCGTTTGCCCCCACATCGAGCGGCCCGAAGGTTGCCAAGCGTTCGCGTATCTGGGTGGAGGGACGCCATGATGCCGAACTCGTGCAGCATGTGTGGGGAGAGGACCTGGCAGAGGCAGGCATCGCGGTCCAGCTCCTCGAGGGCGTCGACAACCTCGAGGCGGTCCTGGAGGTCTTCGGTCCTACGGACGCAGCGCGCGCGGGCATCCTCGTTGACCACATGGTTCCAGGCTCGAAGGAATCGCGTATCGCCGAGGCCGTCTCGCGCAGGTGGACGGGCGCGGTTCTCGTCCTCGGACACCCCTTCGTTGACATCTGGCAGGCCGTGAAACCCGCTCGCGTCGGCCTTGAACGCTGGCCTGACGTTCCACGTGGTATCGATATCAAGCATGGGACCCTTGACGCCCTCGGTTGGCCGCACGCCGACCAGCGTGACATCGCCATGGGCTGGAAGAGAATCCTCTCTACTGTGCGCACGTATCGCGACCTAGAACCCGCGCTGCTGGGGCGCGTCGAAGAACTCATCGACTTCGTGACGGTGCCCTGGGCGCAGTGAGGCGGACCGTGGCCGTGAGGTTCGCAATGAGCGCACATATCCGGCAGCGCACGGGTCGCCTCGGCTTGGGCGCGGGGAGTAGCATTGGCACTCAGAAAAAGAGAGTGCCAGGGCGAAGGGAGTGAGATGGCACGCAATAGCGCGCAAAATCGCAGGCTTGACGTCCTGCGAGCCATCGTCACCCAGTACGTGGCCACTCGCGAACCTGTCGGCTCAAAAGCCATCGCTGCGGGAGGCCTGGGTGTCTCATCCGCGACGATCCGCAACGACATGGCGGTCCTGGAGGAAGCCGGACTCATCTACCAGCCCCACACCTCTGCCGGGCGAGTCCCGACCGACCGCGGCTACCGCGTTTTCGTTGACCGCCTCGCCCAGCTCAAGCCCATGAGTGCCCCGGAACGCCAGGCTCTGGAAACGTTTCTCTCCGAGTCCGTCGACATCGATGACGTCGTGGAACGCTCCGTTCGACTGCTCGCGCAGGTCACCCATCAGGTGGCCCTCGTGCAATACCCGGGTTCACGCGTGCGTACCCTCAAGCACCTCGAGGTTCTCGGTATCGCTCCGGGCCGCGTCCTCATCGTCGCGATCACGACCGATGGAGAGGTAGGGGAGCGGACCCTCACTCTCGATACCCCCCTTGACGATGCCCAGGTCGTCCAGGTGCGCGACCACCTGCGGGTTCACTGTGAAGCCGCCACCTCACAAACTGTGCGCTCGTGCGCGGAGGCGGCCACGGCCTCGTGTCGGCCTGAGCTGAGCGGTGCGGTTGATGCGGTTGGCGCGGCACTCACCGATGTGCTCTCCGGAGCCAGTGAGGCGAAGATCGTCGTCGCTGGCGCCGCCAACCTGGCGCGCGGAGCACTCGACTTCCGCGACATTGCCCCCGTCCTGGACGCCCTCGAAGAGCAGGTCGTCCTCATGCGTCTCTTTTCCGAGGCCGACCCCGGCGAAGACCTGCACGTGAGCATCGGCGCGGAAAATCCTCACGACGCCCTGGCCGAGGCCGCCGTGGTCACGGGAACCTACCGTGCCGGGGCGGACGAGAGTGGAGGAAGCGCGCACCTGGGAATCGTCGGCCCCACGCGGATGGACTACGCGCGCACCATGAGTTCCGTGCGAGCCGTCGCCGCCTACTTGTCCAGGTACCTGGCCCAGGAGAATACCAACTGACCATGCAGTCCATGACCGATCAGACGACGAATAAGCGCCCCCGCGGGAAGGAACAGGAAGCGTGAGAGACTATTACGAGGTCCTCGGCGTCTCCCGAGACGCCAGCCAGGACGAGATCAAGAAGGCGTACCGCAAGCTCGCGCGTAAGCTCCACCCGGACTACGCGGGTGCGGACTCGGAGGAAGCCTTCAAGGAGCTGTCGGTCGCCTACGAAACGCTCTCGAACCCTGAGAAGCGTCAGATGTACGACATCGGCGGCCCCGACGCCCTGCGCGGTGGTGGAGCTGGCGCGGGCGCGCCCTTCACCGGTTTCTCCGACATCTTCGAGGCCGTGTTCGCCAGCGGATTCGGTGCCTCCTCACGCGGCCCGGCCTCGCGCGTGCGCCGAGGCAAGGACCAGCAGGTGAGTGTGGACATCACCCTCGAGGACGCCGCGTTCGGTGCAGCAAAGGAAGTGTCCTTCAAGACGCACGTTCTGTGCGACACCTGCCACGGCTCGATGTGCCAGCCGGGTACTTCTCCCGAGACCTGCACGATGTGCCAGGGATCCGGCTTCGTCACGCAGATCCAGAACTCCCTGTTTGGCCGCATGCAGACCCAGGCACCCTGTCCCACGTGTCAGGGTTTCGGCACGACGATCCCCAGTCCCTGCACCGAGTGCAACGGCGCGGGTCGTGTTCCGACGCGCCGCACTCTGAGCATCAACATTCCGGCCGGTGCCAGCGAGGGTACCCAGATCCGCGTGAGCGGCGAGGCCGAGGTCGGTACGGGCGGCGGCCCCAACGGAGACCTGTATCTGTCCATCCGCGAAAAGAAGCACCCGGTGTTTGATCGCCGCGGAGACGACCTGCACACGTGGATCACGATCCCGATGACGACTGCCGCCCTGGGTACCGAGTTCGAGCTCGACACCCTGGATGGGAAGAAGAACGTTACGATCGACCCGGGGGCGCAGCCCAACGACGATATCGTCTTGGAGGGTCTGGGGGTCGGCCACCTGCAGCGCTCGGGCCGTGGTGCCATGCACGTGCACGTGGATATCGAAATCCCGAAGAAGCTTGACGATCAGTCGCGCGAACTGCTGGAAAAACTCGCGAAGGTGCGCGGTGAGGTCCGCGTGGAGCCCTACCGCCAGCAGCCGACGTTCTTCGACAAGCTGCGCGACACTTTTATGGGCTGATGCGCGATGACACGGCCCGTTTTTCTCGCTGAGGACCTCTCCTGCGTTCCCTCGTCGCTGGCGGTGGGGGAGCGTGCGACGCTCGGGGGCAGCGAGGGTCGTCACGCTGCTTCCGTGCGTCGCATCGGCGCAGGGGAGTGGGTGGACGTCGCCGACGGGCGCGGGTTGCGCCTGACCTGCGAGGTTGTGGGGGCCGACAAGTCTTCGTTGTCCCTCGTGGTGCGTGAGGTTGTTCAGGAAGAGAGTCCGCGCCCCGAGATCATCCTCGTCCAAGCCCTGGCCAAGGGCGGACGCGACGAGGCCGCCGTGGAAATCTGCACCGAGATCGGTATTGATCGGGTCATCCCGTGGGCCTCGCAGCGCGCGATTGTCCAGTGGAGGGGACCGAAAGCCGAGAAGGGCCGCGCCAAATGGGAGGGCGTCGTGCGGGCAGCCGCTAAGCAGTCACGCCGCGCGTACGTGCCCGTCGTTGACGCGGTGGCAGACAGCCGGGAGCTGGCCTCCTGGGTGCGCGCCCTCACGGACGAGGCCGGGGTGGCCTTCGTCTGTCACGAGGAGGCCACGCAGTCCCTGGGAGCTGCCCTTGCACGGGTGCAGGGGGACGCTGCGGATGGGTTCCTGCCCGCACGCGTTGCCCTGATTGTCGGCCCCGAGGGAGGAATCGGTCCAGAGGAGACCGCTCAGCTAGTGGATGCCGGAGCTCGAACAGTCAGTCTGGGGGCCAATGTCCTGCGTTCTTCCACGGCTGGCGCAGTCGCCCTGACGCTGATTCGCGCTGCCGCCGGAGCCTACTAGGCGGTGACGGTGCCCGCGATGCGTGCGCGCAGCGTGTAGCTGTCG
>QWCZ01007541.1_pt1 | contig 12013 bp, 17 predicted proteins | sample 1972651 | NCBI WGS metagenome assembly QWCZ01 (sample SAMN09866695, study PRJNA288562) | Human oral metagenome isolate pre1_saliva, whole genome shotgun sequencing... | isolation source: mouth | host: Homo sapiens | place: USA: California
TCAATCGTGGAAAAGAAAAACAATATTGGTACTACTTAGAGTTTTATAAGATTTTTTGCTACAATGAATTGATTGATAAAGAACATTTAAAAGAATATGAAATGCTATTAAATGATTTATTCCAGTAAAAGATATAACGCATAAAAGGAGTAAAATGAAGAAGAAACAAGTTCAGTGGAAAAGTTTTAATATAAATATGCCTGAAGAATTAAAGCCTATTTATGATTTTCTACAAAATGAATTGAACTTTATTCTTTCAAATGATGAAACAAGGATTGTTTTAGAGAGTATAGATTTATCTAAGCTTAGGGGTGATGTTTGGAGAGATTTAAGAGATAATCTAAAATTTAGAATAAAAGAATGGCCGTTACATAATAAAACATGGCACTCTTATATCTTGTTTGAAAATATTAGACGAGAAATAAAGTCAAAACAAGAAGCAATCATCATTTGGAATGAATTAGTTAAGAATGACTTCGACATCAATGAAGAACTATTCAAATCATTGCATAAATTAAAACTTTACCCAACAAGAAGTAGAATTGCCAATATTAAACGTAGTAATTCTATACCCGAATTAGCACGAAGCGCAGTATTCAATCTTGATTATACAATTTCAGAAAAACAAATGTTTAGAATGAAACAAGGGCATATTTGTGAAATAAAGGTTGGTAAGAAAGATTGGATTGAATATGAAATAGTTTTTCCAAGTAGTATAGATGAAAGATTTACAGGCAGAATTGCAAAACCTAGATTTATTAAACGTAAAAGAGATAATCAATATATAGGTGTTTGTTCTTATGAATATGAAATAGGAGATTATGAATTAGAAGATAAAATCTTAGGAGTAGATATTGGAAAAATTAAATTATTTAGTTCTGTTATAGTTGATAGAGAAGGTAATTTCAGTAATGAATTTATCAATACTAAAAGGAGCCAAGAAACAGAATATAAAATCAATAGACTTTATGAAAATAAACAAATCCTATATGATAAAATTAAATCTTATGAAGATTTAAGATTAAGAAACCAACCTAAATATGAAATTTGGCAAAATCTTTATTTGAACATTACCAATAAGATTATTAACACTAAAGATTATCAAGCAAAACTTTTGTCAAACGAAATTGTACAATTAGCATTAGAGCAGAAGTGTAAAACTATTCATATAGAAAATCTTTCTTGGTTAAATTCTCAAGGCGGTAAATGGAATCATTCCCAAATACATTCCAAAATCATAGAGAAAGCTTCTATGTATGGTATTACGGTGAAAAGAGTTTCTGCATTTAACACAAGTAAAGAACATCCAATAACAAAAGAGATTGGAGTTGTTAAAGATAGAATAGTTGAATTTACAACTGGGAAAATTGATAGAGATTTATTAGCAGCTCTTAATATCGCCCTTCGCTCTACTAATATAAAACTTAAAAAATCTTTACCTAAAAAGGCAAAGACTAAAAGAGTTAAAACAAAATCAAATAAAAAAGAAATTAAGGAAAAAGTAAATCAATTAAAAGGAAATGGTCAAATTGTGTCATTTCTAACGAATGTACTTGATTCAACAATTCATGTTGAATTAGGAGCTCGTCCTCTAAATGAGGTATTACCTTGCAACTCACTTATTTGTTACAATAAGTTACAGGTGTAAGCAACAATCTATCTGCCAAATGAGAATTTTCCTCATGTACAAGGCTTGATGCTTCCATAGGAGTTGAGCCCTCAACATGAGGTTTCTCTAACAAGTAATTCTTTGAAATCATCTGATGAAACAGTAGCATAGTTTTGAAAGTCTATTCCCATTTTTGATAGGATTGTAGTTTTACCAGCAACTGAAATTCCACCTGACATAAAAACTTTTGCTTCACATGGTACCGTCATTTGTGGCTGATAAACAAAAAGCTAAGACAAATAGGTTTAATACTGCTAATGCTGAAACTCTAGTAGCAATGGGCGATAAATTAGAACAACATAACTTCCCAACTCCAATTGTTTACGATAACACGGATGTTGCTAAGAAAATAGATTTTAATGAATTTAGAAAGGGATATAGAGAATGAACTTAATTAAAATTGCTGAAAAATGGAAAAACAACTTATATAAAGATGATAAAGAATTAAAGAAAGATTTAGACAAAGTTAAAATCTTTACTCCTATTACTTCTGCAACTGTTGATGAAGATTCTATCTCATTTGACGGAAGCGGTAATAGCTTCCTAGAAGTAGAAGAACTTGTTTTCAAAGATGATTCTCAAAATTATCATGAATTTGTAAGACTCGTAAAGAAACTGAAATAAAAATGAAATAAAAGAGCTGTATTTTTATATGGCTCTTTTTCTTATTTTAAGCAGTTCTAAGCGATTTTTAGCACAATGCACATATTCTATCAAGAGTAACATAGGACTGTCTTAGCAGCTGAGTTACTGCGTCTGACGGCATTATAGAACATAACTCACAAGTTAGAACAGCTCAAAATGCAAAAGTTTGAAAAATGTCAGTTTTTGTGATAAAATTATGATATGAAATATTACTTTGAAAAAAGGAGAATTTTTATTTGAAAAAACAGACTAAAAAAGTAATTATTGGTTTATTAGCAAGTATGTCTGTATTTGGCAGTATTACATATGCTGAAGAAATACAAACAGCTACTGTTGATACTTTGAATTTTGTAACTAATACAAAAGTAGCAACCGAAGAAGATGTCATTAAAGCAAAAGACACAATCAATGAATTTAATCTATCTAAGGAATATAAAGAGTCTACTAAGGACTCTATTAAAGTTAAAATGCCTGAAGATGAAGTTTATAATATTGTGAAAACTGCTAAGACAGAATCAGAAAATAATTCAAAAGCAGAAAATGATAAAGCTTCTGAATTAGTTGATAAATATAATTCATCTAAAACAGAAGATAATTATAAAAAAGCTAAAGATTATATTGCTACTATTTTTGATTCATCTGAACAAAAAACTCTTTTAGAAAAGTTAGATAAATCTTACAAAGAAGAACAAAAGAGAATTGAAGATGAAAGAATTGCTAAAGAAAAAGCTGAACAAGCTAAACGTAATACTATTCAATTTGACTCTAATGGATTACTTGTGGAACATACAAGTGCTAATGTAGAAAGAGTTATTACACTATTGCTTGCAATTCCAGACCATAAGAATGGCTCTGCTTATCATGCTGAAATTGACCCAATTATTGACCAATTATCTGCGGCTGAAGCTATTCATGTTATTCATAGAATTGAGGGGGCTGGATTTGGCCAGACTGGTGATGGTTTAGCAGGTGTTGATAGCCCTGCCACACATAGAAACTTTATTGAACGACAAGTTAATAATAGATTTGGTGGCTCTATTCATGCACTACTTAAAAAATGGGGAACTTACTCTTACGGTGGATACTAAAATAAAAAGGAATTTAAAAATATGATTAACAAAGATTTATTTAAGAAAAACAAAAATCGAATTATGGCGGGTGGCGCTCTAATCCTTATGGTTGGAACACCAATCCTATCAATGCTTGCTTCAAATACAAATCATTTTACTCACCCGCAGACTGAAACTACTACTGAAGAACCAGAAACAGAAAAATTTGATTTGGATGCTGTAGTAAAAACACAAGAAGAAGTTAAAAAAGAAGCAGATGAAGCTATTGAAAAGCTAAAAGAGCTTGACTTAACAGAAACAGAAAAGACAGATATTATTCAATCATTAAAAGAAGCAAATTCTAAAGATAGAGTTAAACAAATCCTAGATGAAGCTAATCTAAAAGTTGAAAACAAGAAAAAAGAAGCAGAAGCTAAGAAAGCAGAAGAAGAAAAAGCTGCAAAAATCAAGAAATACTCTGATTTGGTAGACAAAGCAGAGCAAGACAAATCAGTAGATAGCTTCAATAAAGCCGCTACAGAAATTGCTGGTTCAGACTTGTCTGATTCTGAAAAAGAAACTCTATATGCTCGTTTACGAGTATTAGAAAATCAAATTACAGAATCTGAAACTACAACACAAGCTCAAACAAATTCTGCTAATGGAAATACACCTGGTGATGTTGGAACATATGCAGCTAAACGTATGGCTGAAGCTACTGGAGTAGCACAATCTACATGGGAATATATTATCGCTAGAGAAAGCAATGGAAATCCAAATGCTTATAATCCAAGTGGAGCTTCTGGGTTATTCCAAACAATGCCTTTCTGGGGAGATACTTCAACTGTTGAAGCACAAATCCAAACAGCATTAAAAGCTTACAATGCAGCTAAATCTGCTTATGGAAATGGACTTCAACCTTGGGCGTTATAAAATATAAAACTAATAAGGGGCAATGATTTTGCTCTTTTTTATTGACTTTATCTATTTAATTTGATAAAATAAAAAAGAAGAAAATCTAAGGAGCATTTAATGAAATATTTTGATTGCTGGTTAAGGCCTATTGATAAAAAAGAATATGCCCGAATACAGCAAAGAAAAGAATTATATGAAAAAGGTTTAGGTAGAGTTTTCGTTTTTCTTGATGTGGACGGAATATTAACCCTAAAGAAATGGACTCATTAACAATTAAAAAGAAACAAATCAATAAGTTAAGGAGTTTATATCCGTTAGCTAAAATTGTTTCTATTGATGATGATTTAATGAAAACAGAAGTGAGCTCTGATTTTCATTTGCAGCCCAACCCAAAATATGGCTTGACGGACAAGGATTTAGAAATTTTAACTAATAAAATTAAAAAATACTTAGAATGTAGAAAGGTATATTAAAATGAATAATGAAGATATTCGTAAAATTGTAAGTTTTAAAACTGTAGAAAAGATTAAAAAGGATGTAAACTTTTATCTATCATAGTATTTTTTCCTTGCTTTTACTCTTGATTTTTTGAGTGAATTTTGATAAAATAATAGTAGAATCATTTGATTCTCTAACTACTTATAGGATAATAACAAACAGAAAGGAGGATGTCAAGTTGCGACTTACTACTTCGTATAAAATGAAATTAACTGGTGACTTCAAAGCCTTAGAAACAAGCATTGTAATTTATCGCCAGGTTTTAACGTTTCTGATTCCCATTATCAATGATGCTTGGGAAGAACTTAGTCAATACGAGTTCGCTAATCAAAAATATAATCAAATTGAGAAATGGGTTCATTCAAGCCAAAATAACCAAGCTCTGTTTGATTTTGACCAACAGTTTCCGAAGTTACCAAGCTATTTACGGCGAAGTGCGATAGTAACAGCTCTTGGCATCGTATCTTCTTATCGTAGTAAATTAGCAAATTGGGAAGCGAATCCAAAAGGACAAGCTCCTAAATTGCAATTGGTTCACTATGAGTACCCTGCCTACTATAAAGGGAATTTATTTAAAAACTTTGACCCAATTCATCAAACTATTGAGCTTAAAGTGTACAAAAACGGAGATTGGGTATTTGAACAATATGGACTCAAACAGTCAGATTGCACCTATTACAAACGTTATTTAGCTGGCAAAAAACAAAACGTTCCAATACTTCAGAAGAAAGGTCGTCGTTTTTATACAACCTTTTCTTACGAAGAAAACGTTCAGTTAGTGCCAGAAGAATCCATTGACAAAATATGTGCGGTTGATTTAGGCTTGGGAACAGACGCTACTTGTTCCATTATGGGCCAAGACGGTACGGTTTATGCACGAAAATTCATTTCGTTTAGCAAAGAGCACGACCGACTCTATACACAACTAGGACGTATTAAACGCAATCAAAAACGAGGGTCTTACCACAATAAAACGTTGTGGCGAAGTGTGTCTGGAATCAGTCAAGATATTGCAGATAAAACAGTCCAAGCTATCCTTGATTTTGGAAACGAATATGGCGTTGATGTTTTTGTTCTTGAGTATTTAGACTTTAAGGGTAAAAAAGCTGTTAAACGCGCTCATTTCTGGCGATATAAACGCATTTATAAGGTGCTAACACAGAAAGCCCATCAATGCGGCTTAAGGATTGCTCGAGTCAATGCTCGAAATACCAGCCGATTAGCCTTTGACGGCTCGGGTTGGTCTAAACGTGGTCGTGAAATTGCGCCTGACACACCTTATTCGACCATTCAATTTGCTACTGGCAAATTCTACGTAGCTAAGAGGAGCACCTGCACCTTGTCTGACCTCATTAACCTAAGAAGTGAATTTGTTACTTTGATAACAAAAACTCAGGCTTAGGCTGAATGGTGAGAGAAGGAAGTCTGTTATCAGGAAGAAGCTGAAACCGTGGAACCTGACAACAGAAGCATCACCCAAACTGCGTTTAGGTGATGAGGCTTCACATTGATTCATTCTTACCAAAAGAATTGGAAGAAATCAAAATTAAAGAATATGATTTACCATTCCCTAAAACAGTTGAAGAAGCTATTGCTCAAGCATATGGTTTGAAATCATTACTTAATCCAAATGTACAAGCAGTGGGTATTGTTTGGTGGAACAAAGAACATGAGCTTTTTGAAGAATTAGACTTTCGTCCTAATTTCAAAGCTATTAACAACAAATATTTATTAAAATAAAAAGAGTTTTTGAAAACTCTTTTTTTTGCATTTTATTGTTGACAAAACAAAAAACTTGTTGTATTATATAAATATAAAAATGAAAGTGGTAAAACTTATGAAAAAATTTGTTAAAATTACAGCTGTTACTATTGCAGTTATTGCTTGGATTACTTTATCAATTTTTGTATTTTTTGCTTTAATTGAAAATGGCTTAATTTAAAAGAATAGGAGAATCAACAATGACAACATTAACTGAATTAAATGAACTAGAACAACAAGTAAAAGCACAGCGAAAGAAACTTCAAGAGCTTTATTCTAGTATTGATTATGCTGATGATGAAGTTCAAGATTTTGTAATTTCTATGGTTGACAACATTTCACAAATAGAATGTTTCAAAGCTTTAGTCACTTTGGAAATCTTTACTTCAAGAAATGGCTTCCAACTCAAAGATTTAAAAGTTGGAACAAAAGTGAAAGATACTGAATCATCTAAAATTGAAGCAACTTATCTTTGTACAAATTGGATTTATGAAAACAAAGAACGAAAAGACCGATTATGGATTGACATTAAAGAACAAGAAGTAGTTGGTATTTATTACGATTATAAATATACTGATTAAAAGGAGAATTAACAATGGGATATACTGGCGAAAATTATCAAGGTTATGAATTAGCAGAATTACTTAACAAGGAACTTATAGGACAAAGAATTACTGAAATCACAACAGAAAAAATTGTACTTGATAACGGAACTGTTTTAACAATTGAATTAAATCAAGGTTGTGGTAGTTGCTGGGCTGGATGGGCTGAAATGGAAATAGTTCCAAATAATCCTAACATTGAAGCTGCTGTTATGAATGTAGAGTATAAAGATACTGATAATGAATGTTCAGACAGTTTCAAAATCTTTATTTATATGGCAAACAATACTTCTGTAACTATGGAAGGTAACAATGGAAATGATAATGGCTATTATGGCTCAGGTTTCTGGGTTACAGTAACACGATAAAAAGAACTTTTAAATAAGTTCTTTTTTATTAGCTTTAATTTGACTTCTCACTTATTTTTGTTATAATAGTTAAAAAGACTAGTAAAGAAATAAAACGATATAGAAAAATAAAAAGGAGTTTTCCGAAAAGGGGTAACACGGCTGCTTGCCACGCTAAAGGAAAATGCCCTCTTGGTGGTGACGAATCTCATGGAAAAACAAGAGAAGAAGTTCAAACTATCATAGATAGTTACTACGAAACAGAAGCAGCACTCAGACGACATCAAGAATTACCCGAATCAACAAATGCTTTTGAATCTGCTGGAAGATTAAAAGCATATAGAGAAAAACAAGAGTATCTAGCACAAAAAATCAATGGTATTGAACAACGAAATAGAAGTATTTTCTATTCTGTTCATGGAACTGCTGAACAAATTGAAGCTGCTATTGCAAGTAATCCCGAAAGAATCGCTAATGAAAAAGCTTATCTAGCTAATAGAGAAATGGTTTTAGCTGATAGAGATGCTTACAAAGAAAAAGCATTAGCAGAAATTCAACAAAACAATCCTTTTGGTGAAAGATTAACTATTTCTCCAGCAGGTAAGCTATTTGTTAAAGACATTCAAAAAGATGAATGGCCAGCTTATAATAAGATTAAAGACAAACTAAAAGAGATTAAAGAAGAAGAACAAAAATATATTGACGCTAGTTATGCTTATGCTCCAAAAGACAGACCATTTACTGATAATGAAATCAAAGAAATGCAAGAAGATTTAGAGAAGCTTAAACAACAACCAGAGCGTTTTGACACTACTAAAGATAGAGAAGAATATGAAAAAGTAAGTGCTGAAATTAAAAAATACGAACAGCTTCATAAAGAGCAATTATTTGAAGAACGTACTGGATTAAAAACTGGCCATGAAGAAGGTGCATATGGTGGAATTGGAAGAAGTTACTTGGAAGTAGAAACACTTAATGGAGATAAAAAAGAATTAAGTATGACTACTACATGGAATTGGCGTATGACAAGAACTCATGACGCTTACAATTCATTACCACACATTTATACTGTTGATGATAATAAAGGAACATTAACAGATGAACCAGTTCATTTCAGTAAAATTATGATTGATAGCTCAGATTAACAAAACTAATAATAGAGGTGTAATATATGCCATTTACTAAAAAAGCAAAAGAACAACTAAAAGAATTATCTTTAACTTCCGCTACTAAAAATCGTGTCAATCGTTATGAACGTAAAAAGAAAGGTAAGATTAGAGATGTAAAGAAAGCTTTAGCTAATGGGAAATTGTGGCAAAGAGATAAAGTTCGCCAAGTAATCGGTAAAACTTATCCAATCCTATATAATTACCATGAAAAAGAAAAACGCTTATTAGGTTATGTTGATAGCTTTGCTTCTAAAAAAGAATTAGAAGAAATCTTTGGTAAAGGTGTTTACACCGCTGAACGTTATAATTGGGAAGCTAATAATTATAATTGGCTATGGAATGGAGAGCATTATGTTCCAGCATATAAAGATGAACGCCATCAAGTTTTTCAAGTATTATATATTTATAGATGTAACGGTCGAAACTATTATGCTACAAAAGATTTAGATTTTGATTCTTTAGTGTTGACTGAAGAAAATATTGAAAAATACTCTAAATACTTCTTAAATCCATTACCAACTAAAAAGAATAAAATTAGACAATGGGTTGATAATGAAGCCCCATTCTCTGAATTACAAGAAATTGTGTCTAAAGAATATGACTTGTATGGTGGTATGTGGAAAGAAACTGAGGGCAGAGCTCATGTCCGTGATGAATTGAGAGAAATTGTTAGGGAAGCTAATTCTCATTTAGACGAAAACGAACTTGCTGAAAATACTCTCTTAGCTAATCCAAAAGATTATGATTATAGAAAACATACTTATATATGGTAAAAAATAAAAGAATTGCTTGAAAATAGCAATTCTTTTTTAGCGTTAAAATAAGCGATTGTGAGCTGTTTTTATTAAAAGTCGATACATTTATCGAAAATCAGTTTTAACTGTTTTAGCGTTAACTATATGACGATATAACGACATTTAAAATCAGTTTTAGGTGTTGGAATGAGTGGTATTTTTGCTTTTCTTCTTTAATATTGACAATCTTTAAAATTTTTTATAGAATATAAATAACTAAACAAGTAAGAAAGAGAGAAATAAAGTGATTATTGAGGGGTATTTGTTTTCAGAAAAAGCAAGAATGATAAACAATATTTATTATGGTATTGTTGAATATGACAACAGTAATTGCATTTATTACAATATTACTGATTATGATTTTGCTCTACTGAAATTAAACACTTTTGTGTATAAAGTAGAAGTTGATTCAAATGATGTTTATTCTTTAACACCAAGCCATGTTTCGGCTATTAAATATCGAGTAAAAGAAGAAATAAATTTTAATGAATGGATTGAAGCTGCTCAATTTACTGAAGATGAATTTGGTCAAGATAAAATTAAATGGGATTCAATTATTGATGGCACTATGCCAAATGACGAAGTTTTAAATATGTATAATGAAATTATAGCATTTCACCCAAGACACTTGTCATTTGTTCAAATCATAATTCTTCATGCAATTCTAAATCAAAAAATGTATAAGCTTCCAATCTTAAAACTTAGAATGTGGAATAAAGAATACGTTAGAGTTTATGAGTTTTATCAAAGAAAATATGAAATCGAGAATGCTGTATTTTCTTTTACAACAGACTCTGTAAAACAAGAAGCTTTGTATGGTTCAAAAATTTTTGAAAATAGAAACAGTAAAGATTTCTTTAGTCAAGCGCCAGATATTTTTAATTTAATAGAAAATAGGAAATTTACTCAACATGAATTTGAAGAATGTTGTAAGAAAGTTATTTGGCTTCTAAACGATGGCGATAAGATAAAGTTTATTAGGACTTCTTTGGTAGCTAACTACAATATTCCGATTGTATATAGAGATATATACCCAGTTGCTCTTATGCTTAAATATCCGGAATTAGTAACAAAATTAACTCGTAACAATATTGGTGACCCCAGTTGCATTAGTAGATTACTTATGCTTGGATATAAAATAAAAGGAAAAGAATACAAAGGAAAATATATTCCAATTTTAAATGCAAGAAAAGTTATGAAAAATGAAAATTATAAATATATAGAAATTGAAAATTGATTAAACAAAAAGCTATCAAAGAAAATTTGATAGCTTTTTTATCTTAGTTCATCTGGGGGAATATAAATGATTTTTTTATTTTTTGATAGGCCATATTTTACAGCATTAGCAGTTCCACCTGTTTTATCACCATTGTAAACAGCAATCAAAACTTCACACGGCTCTATCATGCCCCAGTTTCTAGCATTAAGAATATAACCAATACTCTTCCCTGGGTTTTTATCTTCATAAGTTATCACTTCATCAGCATATTTCATAAGCTTAAGCCAAATCTCTTTACTATTACTATTGGGCGGCCATTTTTTATATTGTTCCATATTAGGAACATCAGCAATAAACTTAACTCTATCGGGGAATTGTTTTTTATTATCAACAATAACTTTTGCCCAAATAGTATCAGCACCCAATGCCATACCAGAGTGTAATTCAAGAAAATCATATCTAGTAAGAGCTTGTTTAACTATGTTATCCAATTTTTTATAAAGTCTTTTGTAGAAAATATTATTGTAATCATAGCCTGCTAATTTAGGCGGCCTATGACCAGTAACTGCTATTGCAAGTTTTTTCATTCATTACAATCTCCTTGATTAAAAGTTCTTAAATAACTTCATTTTCTGTGATAGATAGAAGTTCAGCATATTCATCTGTAATCTTTATGTTCATTTGAAATTGCTTTACGCCATACTTTTTAGCAATTTTTAAATCTTTTACAAAATCTTTATATATTGGATTATTTACAGGTGGTTTAAACTTTGGAGCGTTATATTGAAACACTGTTATAACAATTGCTTTGGAATTATGAGCTTTAATTTCATTAGTTAATTCTTTTATGTGTTTTTGCAATCTTTCAATTGATGGCTCTTGTTCTTTCATCAATTTCTTTAAATGCTCAGAAGCTTCTGCATAGTATTCTGCTACCATTGTTTTTACTTCAATATAACTGTCACTTGATTTAAAATCAATTCTACTTTTTCCAAGTTTCTTTTCTCTTGTAATTGGGCCTTTAATATCTAAAATATTTTTAATTGTTTCATCTTGTAAAAAATGATTAACAAATTTATTAGATTTAACTTGATTGATACCAGCATAAGTTATTCCATTATCTAAGCTTATTGCTTCTACGGTATATCTAGTTCTTCTATTTGGGTTATCACTATTGTCACTCATTAGACATGGAATATTTTTAAATTCTTTTCTAGGTATTCCAGCTATAGTACCTCCAACTGGGCAATGAGCTTCTACTTCAATTCCATTTAAATCTACTATAAAAATAAATCTATTTATTCGAGCTTTAATAATTGCTCTTTCCAATGGTTTATCAAAATAA
>QWCZ01001222.1_pt1 | contig 12011 bp, 8 predicted proteins | sample 1972651 | NCBI WGS metagenome assembly QWCZ01 (sample SAMN09866695, study PRJNA288562) | Human oral metagenome isolate pre1_saliva, whole genome shotgun sequencing... | isolation source: mouth | host: Homo sapiens | place: USA: California
GCTCTTGTCGTTCACCTCCGTAGGGTGTAGCTCTAGGACTTTAGTCGGACACGCCACGACACAGAGATTACAACCTTTGCATCTCTGTACGTCTACCTCAATTGTTCCTCGTACTTTTGCCATAAATCTTTCTTTGGTTAATTATAGTAACCCGTTTCTCCTATCAAATGTACAATTTTCTTGCGACATATATCTTCCAAAGATAAAAGCTAGACAGCGTCCCATATCAAATTTGAAATAACGAATTCTGTATTATACGTACACACAATAAGCACGCATAAACGTGTGAGTACTTACACGTAAACACTTCAGTGAGTACGTCGTACTTACCTACATAAGTACACGTAAATACTTTAGTGAGTACACGCACTTATTTCAGTGAGTACGCGTAATTATTTTGGTCAGTACGTCACACTCGTTTCTATGCTTACACACACCTAAGTGCAGCACTCGGTGAGGTCTGTGCAGACTACACGTGTAGTCTGTACAAACTTCAGCCGTAGTTTGTACAGACTTCGCCGTGGTTTGCAGAATAGGAAGAATTAATCTAATCATCTATCAACACACCCACTCTTGTAGCTACCCGCAAAAACTATCATTCATTTGATTTAGAATAAGAGCTCTAAGCCATTCTATTTCCACTCACACCTAAGCTTTACTAAAGTTTTTCACCCTACTGGCACAAAACATTTGGTAGTTTCAAAAATAGTTTATATCTTTGCAGAGCAAAAGCAAAGGAAAACGCTTTCTTAGCTCAGTCGGTTAGAGCATCTGACTGAAGTGGTTGAAGAGGAACGCTTGGAAAGCGTTTAGCACTGTAACAGGTGGCATGGGTTCGAATCCCATACCTTCCGCAAAAATATAGGCTGTAGCAGAATCATTCTACTACAGCCTATTTTTCTTTAACTTTGAGCAGTTCTATCAACTAAACAAAGACTCCCACTTCTGCATCAATAAAGGCAAGTCATACAGAGCCGAATGCTGACGGCTATTTGCACCCATATGCTCGCGCAAATCTGTATCATCCATAAGTCGCTTAAGCGCATGAACAAAACCCACAGCATCGCCTTCCTCTAGGAGAAAACCGTTCTCCCCTGAAGAGATAATATCTCTAGGTCCACATTTGCAAGCATAAGAAACAATAGGTAAACCCATCGTCTGAGCCTCAATAAGCACCATAGGTAAGCCCTCATAGCGTGAAGTCATCGCATATATGCTACTCTCCTTATAAACAGAGCGCATATCGCTCGTTGGTTTCATAAGAGAAACACTGTCACTAAGATTTAAGTCAGATACCAGCGCCTCTAGCTTTGCCCTATCTTCGCCATCGCCATAAATCTTAAGCATCCAATCGGGATATGCAGGAGCCAGCTCAGCCCAAATAGAAATCAATGCTTCAAAATTCTTCTGATGGCAATAGCGACCAGCTGCTAAAATTGTTTTAGCCTGTAAGGGTGAGGCTTCATCACTCTCAAAAGGCTTAGGGTTCGGAATTACTACGATGTTACCCGTATCACCCCACAAAGCCTTATCCTCCTCGGTTAGGACTACAAAGCGGTCAAAGCAACGAACAATGCGCTCATCTTGCTTGGTCCGCCATTGATCCATTAAGCCCCATAAGCCAGTTCGGCCATATTGCAAGCGTTTAAGCTTGGAGAAATGATACTCCAAAATCTTACGTCCTCCTTCTGATAGGCTCGGCAAGAAGCTTGCTTCATGCCCAAACATTGAAATCGTAATATCGGGATTTATGGACTTGAGGACACGCTTCAAGGCTCGCTTGTGCTTAGGTTGATTAGTTAGATAAGCCCATAGTTTACAATGCAAAGGACCACCATTACTTCCCTCATAGTCAAGGTCTAGGTGGTGCGTTTGAATAGACGGATGCAGAGGAAAGAATATAGGTCTTCCCATCTGGTCTGTCGTAATTATGTGAATTTCATAACCTCGCTCTGCCAAATAGTTTGCTTTAACAGAGAGAATACGCTCCATTCCACCCGAATTATAAAGCGCAGGAATACAATAGGCTATTCGCTTCATTAGGCTTGTGGCATTAGTGCAGGATTAGACTCCTCCTCAATTGGCTCAAGCTGCTTGGTGTCCTCCTCTTCATCTAAGGAAGCGTATAATTCCTCCTCATCCGTAAAGGCATAGAAGAGCGCATACAGCTGGAATATATCTGTCGCCACCTTAGACCAAACGACAAAGGTTACGACAATCATCAAGAAAAAGATATACCGATATCTCGGATAACGGGTCGCAAAGTGAATAGCATTATATACAAAATATAATCCAAAGACTGTAAATCCGATTAAGCCCGAATAAAAGATAAAACGACAATAACCAATATCTGAGAAATAAGTAAAATCACTGCTCTTTGAAAGAAATAAACCCGAACCAATCAACCATGTTTGGGTATCCTGAGGCCACACCCACATTGTTGAGAGTTCATCGGTAGAACTCGTTTGAAACTCTCCAGATTCAAATAAACTAAAAAAGCCTTCAAATCCATACTCTATCTGGTCCTGGAAGGAGGGATTTACATTATAATAATAGACAACAATAGGAATACCTATAGCTAGCATAATCCCGAATACTCTCATAATTTTAATTCTGCTAACTTTAATTACAAATTTGTATAATCCGGTAGATATGGCAAAGACAAATAGACCTAAACCCATCCCTACAGTGGTCGTTCTAGATATGATATTGCCAAGTACAGATATGATTACAAAGCACAAGAAATAAAATACCATTAGACCTATACTTTTCTTAACGACCCTACTTAGCGTTAAAACTCCTGCTATCATAATCAATATAACGGCAAAGCGAACTCCAGATGGGTCAAGCCCTACACCAAAGCTATAGAGACGCCTCATTTCCTCCATATCAGAAGAAACAAAGAAGATTGAGGTGATAAAATTCTTAACAGACTCATTCCTGTCTATTAATTGAGATAGGATACTATGAAAAGCTGCTCCTCCAGCTAAATAACGAACAACAAGTTCAATGGTAACCTTTTTATGAGTCCATCGTATAAAGGTAATAGCCCCATAAGCACCGACAATCCAAACTAAAGCAGACGCGGGGTAACTTGTATACGAATAGTCATCGGAATCATTTATAATCAAGGATATATAATTCACAAGAGCAAAAAGTCCAGCTATCATCAAGGCATAAAGTAATCCTTTTGAAAGAGCATAATCTTTGGTTCTAATCGTATTAAAAACTAACATCCCTCCTCCAAATACCGCCAACATAACCTTAGTATTATATACTGGATAAGCAGTGAAGAAGACTGGATGGAAGTAGAAACTCATTATAAGCCCTGTAAGCAGGACCATAAAGATCTGAATTATTCTAGGCATATTGTATTATATTCTTATCTCGAATTATTTATACAGAAGAGCATAAAGCCATTGCATCACCACTCTATTATATAGAGATACTAGCCACCACAAACCTAAAGATGCAGCCTTCTGAACAAGCTTTGTGCGTATAGGCAAGTACGGATTTTGCATGACGTAGGCATTAGCTTCTGGATACCAAGACAGCCAACGCTCGTAATCCTTAGGATTAGATGAAATAAGTAAGGGAAGCTTGAGGTTAAGTTTCAGGAAATTCAAAAGACTTTCTTGAGCAGGATAGAACACTTTTATATACTGCTCGAGAGAGCTAAGATTACGAGCGACTTGAGCCCAGTGGGTATCTTGATAGTTAGCAGTTTGCGCCCCACTATTAGTCTTGACATAGTAGTACATCGCTTCAGAAACAGTTGCAACTCTTCTAGCGCGCAGACCAAGCATTGAGGTCATCATCATATCTTCACCCATATTATCCTGAGGCGTGTAGCGAAGAGGGACATCACCTTCAAAAAGAGAACGTCGAACGAGGAATAGCCACACATTCCACTTCATTGTTCCGTAGCAAAGTTGTTCGAAAAGCTGAATACCAGTCTCAACCTTAGGCTGCTGCATGCGTCTATCATTGCCCTCATAGCGTAAGAACCAATCACATGTCACCATATCGGCGCCTTCCTCTTCAGCTTTTGCAACTAAACGCTCAATTAGCTTATCCTCCATATAATCATCGGCATCATAAGAGTAGATATACTCGCCTTCAGCTAAATCCAAACCCTTATTGCGCATCACTGCTACACCACCATTTTGTGGAGCATGATAAACCTTTACCGATAATCCAGCAGCCTCAAGGCGAGGAATAGCTTCTTCTATACGCTCTGCCGTATCGTCTGTAGAAGCATCATTCAGCATCAAGACTTCTAGAGGACTATAAGTCTGTCGAAGAAGATTATCTAGGCAAGTATCTAAGACTGCTTCAACATTATACATCGGTATAATCACCGACACAAGAGGCTTACGACTTGTCATGACTTAATTCTATTATGCTATCCAAGAAGTCAGGGTCTTCTTCATTAAATTTGCGAGCAAATAGCGCAGTACTTCGCGTCAAATCCTCATAGTCTGCTCTAGTCCAGTCGTAAAGAGCACCATCACGCCAACCAATATGACGAAGCGAACTCTTAGCTTCATCTTCAGGCGCAAACACCTGCGCCATAAACGGACTATTATATACGTAGGTTTGGATAGCTATTTCATCTGCACAAAACGTGTGCGTATAAAGAGATAATATCTCATCTTGCTTGCTAAGCAGCTGCTCAATAAGAGAGCCTGTCAGGCTCCACCACTGTGTACCCTTAGCAAAGCGAATATTTGTATGACGCTTAACACCCAGAAGCTCTTGGATACGTATTGCACAAGCTCTTACAATGCGTTTAGCTAGAAACACTAGTCCTGAACCTCGGAAATCTTGAGCAAATAAATGATAACGTTGCACTTTACGGACTAGGCTTGCTGATAAATCAGCTCCATCATAGAAGCCAATAAACTCCTTTCCTTGATGAGTTTCAAAGAAATCATGAATGGCATTCTGACTTTTGAGCGGTAAATCTACCCCTGAAAGTAAGTGATAATAAGCATAATCACCATGCTTATGAGCGAAAGCCATGAGAGCAAACTCAGCAGCAACAACGGACACATCACCCCAGAAAACAGACACTCGTTCCGCATCCAACAGAAACAAGCGACTACACTTAACTTGAAGACGAGGTAGTTCTGTCTGCTTGCGGTCTATGTGGATAAATATATCATTGCGCTCATCATCAATAGCACTTACAAGCCTCTGCAGAAGAGCATAAGAGCCATGAGCGAGAATCAAGTAAGCATGTTTCATTTAGAAAAGCAGTATTTAATATCTAAAACGAACTCCAACAAACGGCGTACTCCAGGCAAACATAGAAGCCTAGCTTTACGACGTAAGTTTGAGGGGACTTTCATTGTATTCTTAAGGGCATTAGGTAAGGTCTCATACACACGATACCATTCTTCAAAGTAAATCGTATAATCTTTCCATGGTTTACCTCCTGTATAGTGGATTGTTCCCTTACGGCGTATCCGTTTCCAATCACTTAGTGTATAAACTCTCAAGAAGTTACCTTTATCCCCATGAGCAAAGAATGAACGAATACCATTATATACAGGTGGTAAAAACTTCAGCTTGCCTTGACACACGATATTAATCGCATCTTGGTCTGGAAATTCCAAGGCTTCTGTTTGAAGTATTGAGACGAATTTATTACTTAACACATCTTGCCTCATCAATTCTAGATTCATGATTAAGAAGCCTGAATTGATGTACTCCTTAAAGCGAAGACCCAATTTAGTATAATTATGTATCTGCCAATCACTACTAGCTTCAACAACCCCTGCCATATAATAACCCTCAAGGTCTATGTTTTTAAACAACTGACTTACATCTTGCCTAACAACAATATCACAATCCATATACATAGCCCGATTATATTCAGGAAGCTCTTCTGCGATTACAAGACGGTAGTTTGCAGCTGCAGTATAAGTAGGATCGTAATACGCGTCCTTGAGCTTCTCGCTAAGATTCATAAAGCGAAAGCTCAATCGTCCAGTCCCATCATCAATCAGACTCAAGAGGTTTAGCAGCTTTTCATCTGGTTCATAACCAACTAAACAGATGACATCATAGCAGACTTCCTTTGGAGTAGCCCAAAGCAACGAACGTAGAGTTACGCTCGCTGGGACAACATAATTAGGGGTAAAAGCAAGTATCAGGGGTATCAACATAGTTTTCGCTTAATAAAACTCTTAATTATTAGACAAAGATAATCAAGAAAAATGGGTAATAGCTTGATAACTATTACCCATTCTATTATTTGTTGCTTGTTCAGCCTAATAGTTATTCTGCAACTTTAAGGAGAACAGCACGGCTACAGCGTGGATCGTTGTAGTACATGTTTTCAACACCACCCTTGTCGTCACGGATTAGCTGGCTAGCAGGTACTCCGAACTCATTAACAAGACAGTTGTAGATAACTTCTGAACGCTTCTTCGCTAGGAAAATATTACGCTTAACAGATCCAGTACCAGCATCAGCAAAACCTGTAACCTTAAACTTCAACTTAGGATTAGCCTTAAGGGCCTCAGCAAGGAATCCAAGATTCACACGATTCTTGTTGCAAAGGAACCAACGGTCAATGTGGAATGTAACAAGAAGAGGATATAGCGTTACGTTCTCACGAGTAATCTCATCCTGCTTGTTTAGAGCATTTTCAAGTTCCTTAATACGCTGTGCATCTGTTTCACGAAGAGCAAGTTGATTTTCTAGGCTCTTCTTAAGGTCTGCGATAACATCATCGTTATTAGGACATACCTGAGGATACTCCCATCCACGATGAGGAATCTTATAGCTTATACCTAATGATGTAGAAAGCATACCTTCACCCCAGCGACCTGCTTGAGCTTGATATCCAATCCCCTTGTAACCATAGTTAGCTATAAACTCTTGGTCAAAACGGTCTCCAGTGTATGTACCACGAATTTCAAAATCAAGGTCAAGAGCATCGCTTAGACGGAAACGGTTGATAATACCTAAACCAACAGTAGCTTCGTGTGAGTAATATCCATTGACTGCCTTATTGAGAGACAATGCAAAGCCAGCACTAGCAAAAGGAATAAATGAGTAGAAGCGTTCTGGATTATAACCTCCAACCATATTAGACACATTGAAAAGTACATCACCATGCATATTGATGTACTTCTGAGATGTTTCAAACAATGGATAAGGATGGTCTGTATTTTTGTATACATCACCACTAGTAGCAAGTCCGTTCACCACTGTTGCGTGGTTTACGAACCCTTGATAGTTGTAACGATTGTACTGTGTAGTATGATCATCCACATGTGCAGTCCAACCTGAAACGCCTGGGATATTACCCCCAAACGCACCTATACGCACTCCAATACCTGGCGTAAACCACTTACCGGCCTTAACCCCTAAGTTTAGTCCTAGACGGTCGATAAAACGCATTTGCTTGTCATGGTCTCCAAAATAAATCTGAGTACCAACAGAAGCACCTACTTCCCAATTACTACTAAACTTGTTAGTAATAACCCCACGGAACATTTTAGCTCTGTCTTCAGCACGCTGAGCTTCCTTATCCTGCGCATAAGCAGTTGAAAGAGAACCTAGTGCAACTAGAGCGATAAGAGTCTTTTTAATCATATCTTTATACTTTCGCTTTGAATTATTGTACCAATAATCTGTCTAATATTTCTGCAAAGATACTACTTTCTTGAAATAATAACAAATGTTAAGGCTAAAACTAATAATAAATATCTGATCCTCATATGTATTATCTGCAATTTAAGAGCATCAATTGTCGAGCTCGTTTAGTATCTTTGCGTTAAAATCAGTTTACACTCAATGAAAAGAATAATTGAAAATCTTAAAGTTTGGCTATGGATGCTAACCAAAGGTCGCAAAATAAGACAAGCTTATGATGCGCTCCAAAATAGACGTGCACAACTTCGCCTACATGATTCTTGGGACACAATCAAACAAATTGTAACTTTCAAAAGCAGTATTAGCCGATTTGGAGATGGGGAGTTACAAATTATGCACAGATACCTCTCTGAACAAAAAAATGGTAACACCAATTCAGATTCTGAAGTTGATACCTTTCAGAAGTATAATAAAGACTTAGGAAAACGTCTTTGGGAAATTTGGCAAACACCATCACAAGACAATATGTTGATTGCTGTTCCTTATGCCTTTAAGGACTCTAGCTGTCATCCTGGGTATGCTCGTTATTTTTTTGAGCGTGAAACATTATTAAGATTTAATCTTACCGAACCTCTAGCTCTAAAACAAGATTTTTACGATACAAACTTTACACGCTTCTACCTTGAGCGTTGCGATATCAAGGATTACCCTAAATACATAAGTGAATTAAAAAAGATTTGGGATAATCGTGACATTCTCTTCGTCGAAGGAAGCAAGTCTCGTTTAGGCGTAGGCAATGACCTCTTCAATAATGCCAAGAGCATTAAACGTCTTCTCTGCCCTGCAACGGGAGCTTGGGATAAATACGACGAAATCCTTGCCAAGACCCTCAAATACAGCAATACAGAAACGCTAGTACTCATAGCACTCGGACAAACAGCCACAGTCCTAGCTTATGACTTGGCTCAATCCGGGATTCAAGCTATTGACCTAGGGCATGTCGATATTGAGTATGAATGGTACCGAATGGGCGCAACAACGAAAGTTCCCATACCTGGTAAGTATGTCAATGAAGCTTCCGGAGGACGCAGCGTTAGCGAACATCCAGAAGAAGGGACTTATCAAAGCGAAATCATCGACCGGATAGACTAAATTATACGCACGAAGGTCCTTTTACAAACGAATCGGCTCACATCTAAAATTAGGTGTGAGCCGATTGTCGTATACCAGATAAGCATAACTTGTCGCAACAGCAACAACAGGTTCTAAGAATTAAAAACTATAAGCAGAACGCTTCTCCCCTCAAGGCTGATATAATGCGTTATAGTTATATGCTCCTAGTTCCTCCATTGGTTATATTGCTTTACAGACTCTTTATAGTCGATAGAAGCGTATCGCTTCTGCCTTGATGCTCAAGCGTGTAGATAACCATGAGCGTATTTGAGCCTGTTCTTGAGCATTAAGTTCCCTTTCGCCTTTATAGGCAAGCATATAAACGATATCATCTTCGAAGTTCATAGACTGCAAGCGAGCACTCTGTACATCGGAAAATAACGAACAAAGTTCCTGCTCAATAGCCTTACCCTCCTCACTAATCTTGCGGGTTTCCTCTAATAGCGTTGCTAGCGAATCACGCTCTGCCTGCTTACTCTGCAATAACTCATCTTGCTTATGAATAAAATCAGCACTAATAAAATCTCGATTAACTTCCCTATGTACGCTATCATTCTCAGGTGTAAAATCCTGCCTTAAAAGTAAATGAATACTCGGCAAATGATAATCCTCCTGCATAGTCTTCTGAAGTGAACCCACTTCCATACTATCTAGTTTACGCCCGAGCAAAACGACATCTAGAAGCTCCTGCCCCTCATTGTTGATTAGATTGTACTTAAGAGCTTGCAGGTCCCGTGTATTCAGTTTATCACGCACAAAACGATTGATTGAATCCTCCTTAATACTCTGACGAACAAGCAGAACTCCCGAATAGATACTCGGTGTAGCTACCCCTATAATAATCGCCACTATCCAACGATGAATTTTGCGGTCATGCGCCCTACTTAATCGTTGAACTGGAGCAAATCTCAATAAGCGAACAACCACTAAAGTTGAGAGCGCAATGAAAATAGTATTAATTGTAAATAGATATGCTGCCCCTAAGAAATAACTTAAACTACCCTGTGATATGCCGTAACCTGCGGTACAAAGGGGTGGCATCAGGGCAGTAGCAATGGCTACCCCCATCAAGATGTTACCCTTATTGATTTTTGCACTATTGGCAAAGATACCTGCAGCACCACCGACAAGGGCAATCAGAACATCGTAAATCGTTGGTTGCGTACGTGCAAGCAATTCACTCTGAGCCTGCGATAAGGGCGAAAGCATAAAGTACAGAGTGGCTGTCGTGAGACTTATCAACACCATGATACCCAGACTTCGCAACGAACGCTTAACCAAGGCTAGGTCATAAATACCAAGACCAAGACCCAAGCCCACAATAGGATTCATCAAAGGAGATATAAGCATCGCTCCAATGATAACAGCTGTCGAGTTTACATTCAGCCCTAGAGAAGCTGTAAATATAGCGCATATCAAAATCCATATACGCACACCCTTAAACTCAATATCCTCACGGATACTTTGAACGATAAGCTCCTCATCAGCCTTATCAGGGAGTAGGCTAAATACTTCTTTTAGCTTTGCCTTCAACTCATCTATCATCTGCATAAAATACGTATCTATTACTGCGACAAAGTTATTTGAATACTTCCATCAATGCAAACAGCGGATAGACTGTAATCGTAGTCTATCCGCCGCAGCTTGATAATCTATTTGAGACCGCCCGACGGTCTCCCCAAAGAACAAGTGAAACTTATTCTTTTATGGAGCTTTGCAGAATGCGGCTTTCGCAAGGCATTGAGACTGAAGGCGCAGGGAGTTTACTCATGTAAATGACCTAGCCTGAATGTCGATAATAACGCAGCGAGTGCCGTATTATGCAATGCTCTCTATTTAGGATAGTTGTTTATGAGCAACTTCCTATACTCAACTTAGGCTTGTTGTTTCTTAGCCTGCTTAGCTCGTTGGCTCTGTGCTACCTCATACGCAATAGGCGTTGCGATAAAGAGCGTAGCGAACGTACCGAACACAACACCGAGCAAGATTACGAAAGTAAAGCTCATCATCGATGTACCACCGAAGAGGAATACAATCAGCATCACAAGGAATGTTGTGAACGAAGTGTTAAGCGTACGGCTAAGCGTTGAGTTTAGAGCGCCGTTAATCACTTCAAAGCGGTCTGCCGATGGGTGCAAGCCAATTTCTTCACGGATACGGTCGAAGACAATCACAACGTCATTGATAGCATAACCGATGATTGCCAAGATAGCTGCGATAAAGTTCTGGTCAACCTCCATAGAGAATGGCATTACCTTCCACGTCATGCTATAAATAGCGATAATCAACACCGTAGTTACCGTTACAGAAGCAAATGCACCGATTGAGAACGCGATATTGCGGAAACGGATAAGAATGTAAATCGCCATGAAAATCAGTGAGAGCAATACAGCTACGACAGCACCTTGCTTAATGTCGCTACTCATACTTGCACTAACCTTCTGTGAGTTTACAATATACTTGTTTGTTTCAGAGAATTCGGCACTCGTAGGCTGAGCCTTGTAGAACTTCTTAACGCCATCGTAGAGCTTTGTCTTGATTTCATCTTCTACAGATGCACCTTCATCTTCAATGCGGTAGTTTGTAGAAATACGTACTTGGTCACCCTCCGTTCCGATAGATGTCAAGACTAGCTTACCATCAAAGACAGGGTTAAGTGCTTCACGTAGCTTATCATTGCTTACCTTTTGGTCAAACTTCACGATGTAGTTGCGACCTCCTGAGAACTCGATACCATTATTAAGACCTACCGTAAAGAAGCTAATGATACCAGCTAGGATAAGTGCACCAAACACGAAGAAACCAGTACGTCTTGCACCAAGGAAGTTAATCTTAGGCTCTACAAGAAGATTGCGAGAAAGACCCGTTGTATAAGTTTCATTCTTAAGCGCACCACGCTTATCCAACCATTCGAAGATGATACGAGTGAGGAATACCGCAGTGATGAATGAAGCGACAAGACCGATAATCAAAGTCGTTGCGAAACCACGGATAGGACCTGTACCGAAGTAGAAGAGCACTACACCCGTAATAATCGTCGTGAGGTTAGAGTCAAAAATTGCACTGAAAGCATTACCATAACCATCCTTAATAGCCTGAGTCATCATCTTACCCTTACGTAGCTCTTCCTTGATACGTTCGTTAATCAGCACGTTAGCATCGACAGCCATACCAAGCGTTAGCACAAGACCGGCAATACCACTAAGGGTAAGCACGGCTTGGAAGCT
>QWCZ01001192.1_pt1 | contig 12005 bp, 9 predicted proteins | sample 1972651 | NCBI WGS metagenome assembly QWCZ01 (sample SAMN09866695, study PRJNA288562) | Human oral metagenome isolate pre1_saliva, whole genome shotgun sequencing... | isolation source: mouth | host: Homo sapiens | place: USA: California
AGGCAGCGGGGGTTGAAGTCCGCTCATCATCAAGGACCTCGACCTCTACCCGCAACCCCCGACCAACACCCGGTCACCCACACTCAACTCTGAAGAGCCACGATAGCGATGAGGAAGCCCTCAGCAACGGCAGTGTACGTGGAACAACAGCGAGTATCGGGAGAGCTTCGGCGTGAGTGTGGAAGAAGTGCGTTCCGATCTCCGCGATCTTGTTTCGTGAGGCCTGGTACGGTCCACCGGACAGCGCCGTTGGGTGCGTTACGAGCTTGTTCAGGGGAACTGAGAGCTTCTTATTGCTGTCCTGGCAGTAATTGCACGTGAAACATTGACGCTGAGGCCCCAGCCTGCGATGGTGGGCTGGGGCCTCATGTGCTGAACCTGGTCTGATGAGATGCTGGCAGTGCTGGAGAGATGTCGCGCGGTTTGCTGTCCATAGTAGGGAGGCTACGTTGGTGGATCATCGCTATCGGGTCACTGCTAATACGGGTGACAGGCGTTTCTGTAGCGTTTTATTCCTTCTGGCTCCAGACTCGTTTTACTACCCAAGTATCTCCTTCGTATGCCAGTAGCATGGTTCCTTCAAAATAAAGGGTGCTTTCTGTTTTATCTTTGGATAGTCCGATTGTTGAATACTGGGGATTCTCAGCGGTATTGTCTTTTCGAATTGCGTGTCCAGTTACTTCAGAATAATCGAACGTAATGCATGTGCCGCTTGTGCCGTCATACCTGTCAGTGCATTCCCAGACATGTTTTGTCATGAGGTACTTCAGTGAAATTGGTTGGGTTACGATGCGATCTGCATGCAAGGTATGTACGTCGGTATCGAATGCCGAGCAGTATTCGTCCTCGCCGCAAATCTTCATGTAGTCCTCGGTATCACCCATATTGATCGCATATGCCCTTAATTCTAGGTAATACTGAGCGGTGGCCTGAGCGCCAATCTGGCCTTCCCTATGGAGGTGAGGCGGGGGAGTGGGCTTCGGGACGTCAACGGGTGTTGGTTCTGCGGATTTAGGGGCGTCTCCTGATTGGGGGCCAGATTGTTCGGTGCTGTCAGACTGGGGCGACTGTGCCCCGGACTGAAGCTCTGTGTTCGCGTGGGCTCGGGTATTGAACGCGTGGAGTCCCAGGAACGACGCAGCGACGATAACAATGGTGGCAATGGTTGAGCCGATCCACTTGCCGATGGTGGAAAGTTTGGAGGTCATGGTCCATCACTCGCTTAGTGGCCTTGTTTTTCTTCTGCGGTGTCGGTGTTGTTGACAATGAGTTGCCCGAGCGGGAACGCTCCGGTCGTTTCGGTGGTGGTGACCAGGCCGTTGATCGTCTGAGTGTCACCCGTGAAGGGGTTGGTGGCCGTGCCCGCCCACGTGGTGGTGAGTGTGATGGTGCGCGTGGCGGAGGGGTAGGGGCCGTCCAGGAAGGACTTCCACCCGTTGGGAGCCTTGTAATAGTGGCGGATGAGGGCGGGGTCGGTGTTGGGGTCCATACCTTCTTGCCAGGGCATTCCCGGCGAGGTTATGGTGAGGTCCGGGGTTCCGTCTCCCCAGCTCCACGTGTAAGACGTGGCCGTGAGGGTCACCGTGATGTCGTGGCCCAACAGTGTGACGGTGTGGGTTTGTGTGGGATGCGTGGCAGCGACGAGCGTGGGAATGTACTTGTTCGTGTACGACACACCTTCGGGCCGCTTGTGAAGGCCCGCGCCGTCAGCATGAATCGTCGTGGCTGCGTAGTACAGGATCTCGCGCGTGGTTGGGGGCTGCCCTGTCGTATCTCCATTCCCTTTCCGCGTGATGTGTGCACACACAAATGGCGCGGTTTCGGTGCCATCTGGCAACGTCACCGTGTGCATCGTGTGGCCATCACACTGATCATCCTCCGCATAGGTGCGCGCCTCTGGAGATGCTGCTGCATCGGCAGTAAGCTGAGCCCTCTGGTCGCCAACAGTCGAGTTGTTATTTCCCTGCGGAGAAGAATCCTGGTCATGGTCTTCACGCCAGGCTCCGGCCTTTATTCCACCAGGTGTAGAAGATGCACAAAATCCAGATGGAGCGCCTGATTCAATATCACAGGATGTCGGTATACCGTCGGCGAACGAAGCAGATGCTTGTCCAAGCATTAGCAGGGACCCTAAGGTCAAACCGATCAAGCACCGCGTTCTACTTATCGTTGCCATGAGGAATGTTCCCATCGGTTACAAGCCAGCGGTCACCCTGCCATGTCATGAAGAGCGCAAAGCTCACGGTGTATTCGTTATCGCTGACGAAGATCCGCTGCCCTTGACAAGACGTTCCATTGGTAGTTGTCACGTGTAATAGAACGCCGATAGTGTTGGGCGGCGCACCCATTTCTGCCGTAACGGGCTCAACTTCCACAATGCTCGTAATCCTTGCAGCATTCCCATATGCCCAACCGTTCGAGTAAAGCGAATTGATGGCGTTGATGTGCCCCTCGGCAAATGGCACGTTCTCTGCAGACAAAGCTGCCAAAGTTTTTGTGTCGCCCGTGTTCCACGCATAGCTGAGAGTAGCCACGTAGTGTTCGGCTGCCAGTTCTGCGCCTCGTTCGGTGTTTTCTTTGGCTGCCTCGGGGAGTTCGGGTTTGGTGTAGGTGTCAGCCGCGAACTGGGCTGGGCGCACGAGGACTCCGTCGGGGCCGATTGCGTATCCGCCTGACATGGCTGGCTCACTCGACGCCGACGGCATAGGCGCGGGATGTGCGGTGGGTGTTGCCGCGGTGCTGGGGCGATCGTTCCACGAGCTGATGCTCGCGCCCAGCGTGTAGGCACCAACAGCTGCCACAGCCACCAGTACGGTGAGTCCGATACCCATTGCCCATGGGCGCAGCGCTGCGCGCGTGGCTGCGAGGGAGCGCTTCTTGCGGCGCGCTGGCGGGGTGAGGAAGTCTTGCTCTTCTTCCTCGGTGTCGGGTCGCTCGGATAGGGGTGGGACCTTCATGGTGTGTGTGCCTCCACTGTGAGGTGTCCTCCGACGCGCCCCCACCGTTGGGGGTGCGTCCTTTCTCATCAGGGTACGCGCAGAACCGACACGAAACACTAAGAATGCTGCGCAACCATCACGCAAATCCTCCCACCCGCATTCGCAGAACCGCACGGATGTGCATGCCCGCCCCGGCCTCGTCGTGAGGTGTGGGTATGAGAGTGCTCCCGGATTGCTAGGCACCGACGATGCTGAGTTGCAGTCTTCCAAATGGCCTCGCTGTGCCGGCTCCGTGCGATATGGTTATCGAGAAATGAAGCGGTGTCGCTCGGCGAGGCATGAGGAATAACGAGGCATGGGGTACCCGGTCGCGTTGCTACCCGATTGGGTGGTCGAGCTCTCGCATCGGAATCCGCGTGCATAGGAACCGCTGAAACAACGAGAGCTCTCGAGGAAGAGAGGCCTTCCGTGGAGACACAAGGAGAAAAGCATGGAAGCCATCGATGAGTTGATCGACGCTGCGCAGACCTTCTACGAAGATGCGCGCGCGCGCGAGAATGGGCGGTCCCGCTCGTGGGAGCATTGCTATCGCGTCTTTCGAGATGCGCGGACCGACCCTTCCCCGGACTGCGACTATTTGAGCCTGCACCTCGCTTTCTACCTGGCGAGCTGGGGGATGTATCGGGGCTCGTCCTTCCTGCTGCAGAAGGACTACAAGGTGCTTGTGCCCATCGTCGAGAAGATCCTGAAGCCCGAATATGACTGCTTGTTTGGGCTCGCGTGCACGGATTTGCGAAACGATGACATCCGGGCGCAGCTCAAGAAGCTCTACGACTACATCGCCGACTATTATTTCCGGCCGATCCGCGATAAGGTCGCAGGACGTGAAGTTACGACTCCTGTGTCGCCGGTCCTCATCACGAAAATCCTCATGGGAACGCTCGGCTGCGTGCCCGCGTACGACAGGTTCTTCGTTGACGGCATTAAGAAACACAAGGTGACGACGCAGGAATACAGCCGGAATTCCCTCCTCAAGCTCGTGGACTTCTACGAGAAGCACAACGACCGCCTCGAGGATGCGCGGCGAGGAATGCGGACTGATGACCTCATCTATCCGCAGATGAAGGTCCTCGATATGGGATTTTGGCAGGTTGGTTACGATGAGGCGACCAAGGATTCTGCGTAGCCGCGTGGGTACTCCTGTTCGTTGTGTGCAGACAGACCTTTGGCTGCGAATACCGGACACCGTACTGCCGTTGTACGAAACCGACCGCCGAATATACCGACATATGACAGTGGAGGTGAGGTTCTCAGGCCTCACCACCACTAGTTAGTCACTGACGCGTGGGCTTCGCTCCCTCCAATCGGCGATGGAACAAGAAGGTAAACGATCAAGAAGCAGAGGAGTAATGACGAGAACCCGTTACAATTTGTTGTGAAGGAAGCTCGTCGAAGCGCCGGTCCATGATCTGATCAATATCGCGGAGATTGTCGAAGACGTGGAGGAGGAGAGCAATGTCAAAGCTCACTGAAGAGGATGTCAAGCTCAGGTTCATTACACCTGCGATCACAGAGACGGCTGGTTGGCGTAAAGAGCAACTTCGTATGGAGCTTGTCATCGCTCCTGGCCAAGTCATTGTTCAAGGTACCAAGACCAAACGGGGCGAGATCAGCAAAGCGGATTACGTGCTGCTTGGTTCGAAGTCGCGTAAGCCGCTTGCGGTTGTTGAAGCCAAGGATATGGAGCACACTGTCCGTGCGGGTCTGCAGCAGGCACTAGGTTATGCCGCGAAGCTTGACGCCCCGTTCGCCTACTCGTCAAACGGCAAGGGCTTCATCGAGCACGACTTCTTCACCGGCGTTGAGCGAGAGATCGGCTTGGATGAGTTCCCTACCGAGGATGAGTTGTGGCAACGCTATCTGGTTGGCAAAGGACTTGACGCTCAGGGTGAGGCACTGATCGCTGAGCCATACCATGTTGACCCGTTCAAACCACAAGAAGCTCGCTATTACCAGCAGGTAGCGGTAGACCGCACGCTGGAAGCCATCGCACACGGCGACCGCCGTCTACTCCTGGTGATGGCCACCGGCACCGGCAAGACATTTACGGCCTTTCAGATTATTTGGCGGCTCCTCAAAGCTGGAACAGTGAAACGGGTACTGTACCTTGCCGACCGCAACGTGCTGATCGATCAGACCATCACCGGCGACTTCGAGCCACTCTCTGGCCGCATCACCAAGGTCAAAGGCAAGCACTTGGATTCCTCTTACGAGGTTTACATGAGCCTGTATCAACAGCTCGCTGGTGAGGAGGGTGAAGAACCATTCCGGCAGTTCAAACCAGAGTTCTTTGACCTCGTCATCATTGACGAGTGTCACCGTGGATCGGCACGCGAAGAATCGCTGTGGCGACGTGTCCTCGACTATTTCTCTAGCGCCATCCACATTGGTATGACGGCAACACCGAAAGAAACCAAGGAAGTGTCGAACATCGACTACTTTGGTGAGCCTGTCTACACCTACAGTTTGAAACAGGGAATCGAGGATGGCTTCCTCGCTCCGTATAAGGTGATCCGTGTTGGCTTGGACGTCGACTTGGAGAACTGGCGACCGTTCGAGGGGCAAGTCGACGTTGATGGCAACGAAGTTGAGGATCGCGAGTACAATGTCAAGGATTACGACCGTAACCTCATCATTGATGAGCGCACCCAGATGGTCGCCAAGTACGTGACGTCCTGGCTGGAGAAGTACGGCACTGATTCGAAGACCATCGTCTTCTGCGTCGATATTGAGCATGCTGAACGAATGCGCCAAGCCCTAGCGAACGAGAACCTTGAACGGGTCATCGAGGACTACCGGTACGTCATGAAGATCACCGGAGATGATAAAGAAGGCAAGGGTCAGCTCGATAACTTCGCTGACGTCAACGAGCAGTACCCGACACTGGTGACCACATCGAAACTGCTCACCACAGGCGTCAACGTCAAAACGATCAAGCTCATCGTCTTGGAGTCCAACATTGGGTCGATGACGGAGTTCAAACAGATCGTCGGACGCGGCACCCGGCTCGATCCTGAGCATGGCAAAGAGTTCTTCACGATCATGGACTTCCGTGGATCGACCCGACTCTTCGCCGACCCGGATTTCGACGGTAACCCAGCAGGCAGCATAGACATGCCTTTGCCCGAGCCTGGAGATGACGGCGAGATCTCCGAACCCGAATGGCCAGAAGACGACGAAACCGTGGAAGACCCCGGGTCTGAAGATGACATCGAGGACTTCGGCCCAGATGATGTGATCATCTGTGATCCGCCCTGGATCGACGACCCAGCCCCTGAAAAGCAAGGCAAGGTGCGAGTTCGCGGTGTCGAAGTCAAACTGCTCAACGAGCGCGTCCAGTACGTCGATCCCGTCACCGGCAAACTCGTGACCGAATCGATCCGCGACTTCTCGAAGCGGTCATTGCTGAACACGTACTCCAGCCTCGACTCGTTCCTTACCGCTTGGTCGCAGGCCGAGCGAAAGGATGAACTCATCGGCCAGCTCAGCAGCCGTGGCGTCTTCCTTGAGGCGATACGCGAAGAAGCTGACGGTAGGTTCTTCGACGTTGACGATTTCGACCTGATCCTCCACGTTGCCTTCGACAAGCCGCCACTGACCAAACAAGAACGTATCGATCACGTCAAGAAGCGCGGTTACCTCCACAAATACTCAGACACGTGCCGCGAAGTGTTGGAAGCGCTCTTGGATAAGTACGCGGATATCGGTATATCTGAAATCGAAACAACCAGAATCCTCAGCGTTGACCCATTCACCCAGTACGGGTCACCGCAGAAGATTGCCCGCCTCTTCGGAGGACGCGATGCCTACCTCCAGGCCATTCGTGAACTCGAAGACGCCCTCTACGAAGCTGCATAAGGAGCACAAGTAGCTAATGAGCCTGAACTCGTTCATCTCAACCTCCCGCAAGATCATGCGCGGAGACGCCGGGGTCGACGGCGACGCCCAACGCATCGCCCAACTCACCTGGCTGTTGTTCCTCAAGGTCTACGACGCGAAAGAAGCAGACTGGGAGTTCCACAACCCCGCCTACCAGTCGATCATCCCCAAACATCTCCGCTGGCGATCTTGGGCACCCGACCGAAAAGACGGACGCTCCAAGACCGGTGAGGAACTGCTGACGTTCCTCAACACTGAACTCTTCCCAGTCCTCAAATCGCTGCCGATCACCGCATCGACGCCGCTCAGTCAATCCGTGGTTCGGGCAGTGTTCGAGGATTCGAACCAGTACATGAAGGACGGCATCCTCATCCGTCAACTCGTTAACCTGATCGACGAGATTGACTTCGAGGACTATACAGACCGGCATGCTTTCGGCGAGATCTACGAAACCTTGCTGAAAGAACTCCAAAGCGCGGGCAGCTCAGGTGAGTACTACACGCCGCGCGCGGTCACCGACTTCATGATCGAAATGATCAACCCCAGGCTCGGAGAGACCGTCGCGGACTTCGCAGCCGGAACAGCCGGGTTCCTCACCTCAACGCTCAAACACCTCGACGAACAGGTCGAAAGCGTCGAAGACCGCGAGGCATATCGCTCCAGCGTTTACGGCATTGAGAAGAAGCCAATGCCGTACCTACTTGGCGTGACCAACCTACTGTTACACGACGTCGACCAGCCCCAGTTCATTCACGGCAACTCACTCGAACGCAACGTGCGCGACTTCAAAGACAGCGAGAAGTTCGATGTCGTCACCATGAACCCGCCCTACGGCGGCACAGAGCAAGAATCGGTCAAAGCGAACTTCCCGCAAGCCTTCCGTTCCTCTGAAACCGCAGACCTATTCATCGCGCTCATCACCTACCGGCTCAAACGACACGGAAGAGCCGGGGTCGTACTGCCCGACGGGTTCCTCTTCGGCAACGACGGCGCAAAACTCGCACTGAAGGAACGGCTCCTCAAGGAGTTCAACCTCCACACCATCATCCGCCTGCCGGGCTCTGTGTTCTCGCCCTACACCTCAATCGCCACCAACCTCCTGTTTTTCGACAACACCGGTACAACCAAGGAGACCTGGTACTACCGAGTAGACCTCCCCGAAGGCTACAAAGCGTTCTCCAAGACCAGACCAATGCTGAGGGAACACCTGGCCGACGCCGCTGAGTGGTGGATGGATCGCCGAGAGATCGAAGACGCTGACGGCAACCCCAAGGCCCAGCGGTTCACCGCCGATCAACTTATCGAGGGCGGTTACAACCTTGATCTCTGCGGCTTCCCGCAACAAACAACCGTCGTGCTCAGCCCAGAAGAAACAATCGCTGATTACAAGACCAAACGAGCCGAACTCGACGCGCAAATCGACGCCAAGATCGCCCAAATTGAAGCGCTCCTGGCGGTGACCGAATGATCGCCGACCGCCTCCGCGCTGCCATCCTCCAAGCCGCCATCAGCGGCAAACTCACCGACCAACGACCAGAAGATGGTACCGCCACAGAACTCCTTGAACAGATTAAGGCAAAACGCGCCGCACTGGTCAAAGCGAAGAAACTCAAGAAGCAGAAGCCACTTCCACCCATTACGGATGAAGATCGGCCATTCCCGATACCTTCCAATTGGGTATGGGCGCGTTTCGGGGAGGCCGCGAGGTACGCGCAACGAGGCAAGTCCCCAACGTATGCCGATGTCTCCCCGTATTTGGCGGTCTCTCAGAAGTGTGTGCGCTGGACAGGATTCGACCCTACGCTGGCACGCCCGTATGCGTCCGAGGCGTTCGCTGCGCTTCCACAGGATCGGATTCTGAGTGCGGGTGACATTCTTTGGAATTCAACAGGCACCGGCACAGTCGGTCGGTCAACCGTCTTGCCAGAGTCAGGTGACTTCGGCAAGATGGCTGCAGATTCGCACGTTACAGTCATACGAACCTTTCCAGAGGTACTTCCCCGGTTCATCGACGCCTTTATCTCGTCGCCGCACATTCAGCAGAACATGGACGACCTGACAAGCGGAACCACCAAGCAGCAAGAACTTAATTTGGGAACCATCCTGGAGCTGCCTCTTCCCATCCCACCGCTTGCGGAACAGGAGCGGATCATATCCAAGCTTGATGAGGTACTGCCACTCATTGATCAACTTGCTGAACTTGAGAGAGAGAGAGAGTATCTAGACCGCGAGTTCGCCAAAGCAATTGAACGCGCGATCCTCCAAGCCGCCATCAGCGGCAAACTCACCAAGCAACACCCCGAAGACGGCACCGCAGAAGAACTCCTCGAAACCATCAAAACCGAACGCCAACAACTCGAAAAGGAGGGCAAAATCAAAAAGCAGAAACCACTGCCTCTGATGAGCGAAGAAGTCGACCTTTTCGACGTTCCGCCTGCTTGGGCTTGGGTTCGACTCGGTCACTTGGTCAAGTACTCGGGTTCCGGTAGTACTCCCAAAGGTGGGAAAGCTGTCTACGTTCACGAGGGCACGATGTTCCTACGTTCGCAGAACATCCACAACGATGGCCTTCGAACCCAGGATGTCGCTTTCGTATCTCAAGCAACGGTGGAGACTCTGGGATCAAACACTGCTTATCCGGGGGATCTGCTTTTGAATATCACGGGGGCTTCGATTGGCAGGGCAGCAGTTGTTCCGAGTGGATTTGCGCCGAGCAAAACCAATCAGCACATCCTCACGATCCGCCTGATAGATCCGCGATTAGCACGATACGTTCAAACTGTTATCACCTCAGATTTTGGATTTCGGCAGATTATGCAGCGCCAGAATGGTGGGACAAAAGAGGGGCTCAACTCGACCAGTGCGCTATCGCTGCCAGTTCCAGTTCCGCCTGTGGATGAGCAGGAGCGCATTGCTGCAAAGCTCGACCAAGTGCTACCCCTCGCGCGAGGCCTTGGGGAGCTGGTGTCGTGATCACCAAGGTTCACTTTCGAGGCTTTCGTTGATTTAAGGAGCTTGTCCTCACACCAGCTGAGATGACGCGAAGTTCGGGTTTCGAAGATCAGACTGCACTGCCTGAAGCGGTATGGGTGGGCGTTGCGCAGATACTCTGCTCGCCAGCGACTACTGGCAGGAGGCGAGAAGGTGATGGGTGACGAAAACCGATTGTTTCGACAATTCGAAGCGAATCTCCGCATGACTCCGGCGACAGTCAGTGCGGTGCGCAATCGATACCATGCCATCACGCGGCGCATCAATGTGGACTTCTGGGGAACGTCCTCAGAAACAGATCACTCCTGGTACGCCGGTTCATATGGTCGCGGTACAGCGATCTCGACGAGTGATATCGATATTCTCGTGGAGCTACCGCCCGGTGAATACAACAATGCTTGGGCGCGATCCCTGTTTGGTGGGAACGGGCCCTCCGAGCTACTCCAAAAGGTAAAACGAAGTCTCAGTGCGACCTATCCCCAAACCAAGCTGCGTGGGGACGGACAAGTCGTCGTCGCCGAGTTCACAGATGGAGTTCGATTCGAGATAGTCCCCGTGTTTCGGGCAGAAACGCCCGGCACGTACCGTTACCCAGACACGCATGACGGCGGCTCTTGGCCAACAATGAACCCGCGCCGTGAGCTGGAAGTGTTCAATGGCCTGAGCAAGGATCACCCAGGTGGCCTGAAGAAGTTCTGCCGGATGCTTAGGGCGTGGAACAAACAGGGGCAGTACTTCAGCGGGCAGGCACTGGACGCAATGGCGTTCGAATACTGGGAACAGAGCCAGTGGGCTGACAACCTGCCATACCTATATTTCGACTGGCACACCAGAGACTTCTTCGAATACTGGAAGAACGAGTTTGCCCGTGGTGGCGTTGTTGTAGCTCCGGGTACACGTCGACGAATTGACACATTTGCTCCACCTCCTATGGTGGATCTTCTAGCGCTTTACGCGGACAATGCCAAGACTGCGATCGATGCGACGGACACATGCCAAGCAACAGAGTTTTGGAGGCTGATCTTCGATGACCGATTCCCGAAGTCCTGAACGCGACAGACTGTATTCCCAGCTCGAGAACGAGTATGGGAATGTGGTCTACACTCACGCCGCGCAGGAAGAACAGCGTACGAGGCTTGCGCGCTCGGAGTGGAGAATCAAGACTTTCCAAATCATTCTTTCTGCGGCTTCAACTGCTGGCATCGTTGGTATCTTTGTGACGCAGCAGCAATGGGCGACGGTAGCTACGGGACTACTCACTTTCGCGCTCCTTGCGCTTAACTCGTATAGCTTTCGGTTCGAACTGGGAACGCAAATAGCGAACCATCAGAAGGCTGCCGATCAACTTTGGTATCTCCAGCGGCAGTACTTGGCTTGTTTGACTGACTTCAACTTGATGAGTGATGAGGAAGTCCGCAAGGAAAGAGACAGGCTTGTGGAACAAACCAAATCGATCTATACATCCATTCCCAGGACAGATAACAAGAGCTTTAACATTGCGCGTGATCGACTCCAGAAGGAAGGACTGAGAGAGTTCAGTCGAGACGAACTAAACCTGTTACTGCCCGAAGGGCTGAGACAGTGACCTCGCGGAACCGGTCAAGTCCTGTGGAGTGGTGTAATCGTTTTGTGTCCTTCGGGTTGGGTTATGCGCTGAGTTGGAGTGGGGTGTCCTCCTGCCCGGTGGGTTGGGGTGTTGTCGTGCACGTAGTCCAAGAGCCGGTCGTATTGAGCGTTAACCGAGGCCGCGTCGGGCTGGTCGTACACCGAGTGCAGCATCGCTTTGACGGCAGGCCATAGCGCTTTGGGGGTCACCGACATGAGGTTCGCGGCGTAGTGGGTGCGGCACCGTTGCCAGGTGGCTCCAGGCAGGTTCGCTGCGATGGCCTCGACCAGGCCCAGATGGGCGTCACTGGTGACCAGGCGCACGCCGGTGAGGCCTCGGGCGACCAGGTCAGCGAAGAACTCCTTCCACGCCGGGCCGGTCTCGCTGGTAGATACGCGCACCCCCAGCACTTCGCGGTGTCCGTCATTGTTGACTCCGGTGGCAACCAGAACCGCACACGAGACGACGCGTCCTCCTTCACGCACCTTCATGGTGAGCGCGTCAGCGGCAACGAAGGTGAAAGGCCCAGC
>QWCZ01009572.1_pt1 | contig 12005 bp, 12 predicted proteins | sample 1972651 | NCBI WGS metagenome assembly QWCZ01 (sample SAMN09866695, study PRJNA288562) | Human oral metagenome isolate pre1_saliva, whole genome shotgun sequencing... | isolation source: mouth | host: Homo sapiens | place: USA: California
CTGCCGCTGTGCTCGCACAACGAGGAGGAGCCCTCGTGCGCGCTTGACGCTTACGCGCGCACCACCGGTCCCTTCACCATCGACGAGGCCGGGGATGAGGACGCGGATCGGGTGATGTCTGAGCGCGCTTCCCGCGTGGCGTCGGTGCGCAGGCTCCTCGAGGCCGTGGCGACGGCGGAGGCTGCCAGCAAGGCAGCCCGGTAAAGAAAAGTGCGCACCGAAAGTACTTGACAGTGCTCCCCCCTGCGTGGACAATGAGGGTATAGCGATGGTCGCTATCTCTGGTTCACAAGGTCGTGATCGCTATGTCCACCATCGAGCAGAACCTCATCGGCAACACCGCAGGGCTTTCGCGGGTCGACAAAGTCCTCCGCTACTTCTTCTTCGCGCTGTTGATCGGTACGGTCGTCTATTCGATTGGCGGCACCTTCTTCGGGAAGGACAACCGCCTAACCGACTACGGGCTCGCCGACGCTGCGTTGCTCCTCGCTTCAATGGCCCCTGGCTATTCGCGTCACATTCCTGGCGCACACCGGGCACTTCGGGCCTGCGAGTGGGTGGTGATGGCTTGTTCCCTCGTATGTACCGCCGCTGTCATCCGAGCCCTACAACACGCCACGGAACGTCGCCATGGGCGCTGCGCTTGTAGCCTTCTGCTTCTTTACGATTCTCCTCGTCTCCAAGGAGCGGGCGCGCCGCCGCGGGCTGATTCCCCCGTCCCGTTAGACACGCAGACAGGCACCCACGGCGAGAGACCACGGTGAGGGCGCCCCTCGCCCACTAGCTGGCGAGGGGCGCCTGCCTCGCGCCGCGTCCCGCTAGAGTGGTGGGCATGTCGAATCCCGAAAACCCCTCCCCGGAGCGCCCCGACAGCGAGCGAATAATCCGCGTTCTCTTCATTGTTGCTCTCGGCACCATCGTGTTTCTCATGGTGTACTCAATGACCGAACTAGGCCATTTGAGGCCTTCTTCCTTCACCTTGGGCATCTGCGCAACCACCTTCGGCGGGCAGCTGCCGGGAGCAGCACGCCGCATCTTTTGGACAACTCCGGCTTATTTCGTCGTCGAGCGTATCGGCCTCGTCTGTGCGGGCCTGTGCGTCGTCACCTCGATGGTCAGTGCCTTAGTACCCCTGCCAGACAACATGACGGCCTACCGCCACTCAATGATGACGACTTCCGTCCTGGCCATCGTCACCATGGTGATCTTCTTCTACCTACGCCGCAAGGCTCGCTAACTGCACCGCGCAGCGCGACCCCGCCCGCCGGGCGGCACTCAGCGCTGGAAGCGGCGCACGAAGTTTTGGAGCACGAGGCGCGAGGGATCCGTGTCCACGGTCGCGACCTGGGCGCGGATCGCCTCGGCTTTCTCCACCGGGTAGTAGCGGCCCGCGTACTGGTCGATTCGCACGTTGACGCCGTCGAGGTCCATCTCGGGGTGGAACTGGGTCGCCCACGCGGCCTCGCCCACGCGCACCATCTGGATCGGAGTGTCGTCGCCGGCCAGGAGGACCTGTATGCCGGGGGCCAGCTCGCGCACGGCCTCGTGGTGGCCGACGTAGGAGTGGAAGCGGTCGGGCGTGCCCTCCAGGAGGGGGTCTTCGCGCCCCGCGTCGGTCTTCGTCAGGGCGATGCCACTGATTTCCTCGCCGTGGTGGGTGTCGATGACGCCGCCCAGGTGCAGGGTGAGGGTGCCCAGCCCGTAGCACAGTCCCAGGATCGGGAAGGACTCGCCCAGCGCCCGGTCGTAGAAGGAGCGCAGCCATGCCTCGGCGCGCACCTGGCGTTCTTCCTTGAGGTGGTCGTCGGCGTTCGCGTCCCACGGGGACCCGCACACGAAGGCACCCGAGTACTCGGACAGGTCGAGGTCGGGCAGCTCCCTTTCCATGCGCACCTGGCGGACCTGGTCGGGGGTGAGTCCCGAGAAACGAGGCAGGTCGGCGCACTCGGCAGCCAGAACGGGGCCGTCGTCGCGCGAGGTCAGCATGAGGAAGGGCTTGGTCATGCCCACCATGCTATCGACTACCTGCGCGCATGCAGAAGGTGTCCGTCTTCCAAGCGTGTGTGACGGACGCAGATGTAGGCGGCCTCTGCCACACTGGATACATGTTGATTCTGCACACCTCCGACTGGCACCTGGGGCGCACGCTGCACGGCGCATCCCTGGGAGACAGCGCTGACGCGTTTATCGAGTGGTTGGTGGCCCTGGTGCGTGAGCGCGGCGTGGACGCCGTGCTCATCTCGGGCGACGTGTTCGACCGCGCGGTTCCGCCCGTGGATGCGCTCGCGCGGATGCGTCGCGCCCTGCGCGAGCTGACGGAGATCACGACGGTCATCCTGACGTCGGGAAACCACGATGGGGCCGCGCGCCTGGGGCTGTTCGCCGACATGCTCACCCCCTCGCTGCACGTGGTGACGGCCCCCGAGGCGATCGGCACGCCGGTCGAGGCCGGGGGTGCTCTCGTGTACCCGATGCCCTACCTGGAGCCCGACCTCGTGCGGCAAAGCCTGTCGGACCTGCCTGTGCGGGGCGAGGACGACCTGCCCGCTCCCCTGCCCCGCTCCCACCAGGCGGTCCTGGCGGCTGCCCTGCGCCTGGTGCTCGCGGACCTTTCGGCTCGGCGAGACGCGGGCGACGAGCGCCCGGCCATCGCGATGCCGCACGCCTTCGTGACGGGGGCACAGACCTCGGACTCCGAGCGCGACATCCAGGTGGGCGGCGTCCCCTCCGTATCGGCGGACCTGTTCGACACGCTCGGGGGTAAGGAGCCCCTGGCCCACGGCCTGGACTATGTGGCGGCCGGGCACCTGCACCGCCCGCAGGACATCTCGGGCGCATCCGTCCCGATCCGCTACGCAGGCTCCCCCATCGCGTATTCCTTCTCCGAGGCCGGGTCCACCAAGTCGATCACCCTCGTGACCACGGACGACACCTCGGTGACCGACATCGAGGTGGTGCCCATCCCGACGCTGCGGGGCATCGCGGTGCTCGAGGGAACCATGGATGAGCTGCTCACGGATCCCGACGAGGCCACCACGGCCTCGTACGTGTCGATCACGGTCACGGACGACGCGCGCCCCGAGCGCATGGTGCCGCGCATCCGAGAGGTCTACCCGCACGCCCTCGTCGTCGTTCACCGTCCCTCCCAGGCCCCCTCGCTGGCTCCCGCGATGGCCGTGCGCGCGTCCCGCGATCCGCGCGAGGTCACGGAGGAGTTTTACGAGGCCGTGGGCGGGCGGGCGCTAAGCGCTCAGGAGCGCGAGCTGGCCCTGGACGTGTGGGCGCAGCTTCGAGGAAAGGACATGCAGTGAAGATTCGGTGGCTACGTATTGTGGGCATCGGCCCCTTCGCGGGCGAGCACACGGTTGACTTTTCCTCCTTCGAGGACTCGGGGCTCTTCCTGCTGGACGGACCGACGGGCGCGGGCAAGTCCACGCTCATCGACGCGATCACCTTCGCCCTGTACGGGGACGTGGCGCGCACGAAGGATGCGTCGAAGGACCGCCTGCGGTCCAACCACATCACGGATTCGGATCCGTCGGAGGCAGACCTGGTGTTCGAGGTGGCGACGGGCATCTACCGGGTGACCCGCACCCCCGCGTACACGCCAGCGGGCAAGAAGTCGCAGCGCAACTCGAAGTCGACGCTGACGCGGGTCGTGGAGGATCCGGACGCGCCAGACGGGTGGCGCACGGTCGAGCCGATCGCGTCGGGTCCGCGCGACGTGGGCTTTGAGATTCCGCGCATCGTGGGCCTGGATAAGGACCAGTTCCTGCAGACGATCGTGCTCCCGCAGGGAAAGTTCTCCCAGTTCCTCAACGCCACGTCGGATGCTCGCGAGCAGATCCTGCGCGACATTTTCGACACGCAGATCTACGTGGACTTCACGAAGGCTCTCGTCGATGCGTGAGCGAGGACACGCACACGGATGCACCCGGCGCGCGGGAGCGCTCAGCCGAGGTCGAGGAGGCCGATCAGCTGGATGCGGGTGCGGAGGATTCCAGCGCCGTGACGCGCTGGGCCGAGGACGCATGCAAGCGCGCACGCGAGGCGCACGCGCAAACCCTGCGCGTTGCCGAGGCGGCCACGGCAACCGCTCGGGAGGCTTCCCGTGCCCTGTCCGAGGGGCGTGCCCTGGCTGAGGCTCAGGCGGAGTACGCACGCGTGAGCGCGACGCTCGCTGAGTTGACCGCATCGGAGGAAGCAATCGCATCCGACCGTGAGCTCGCGGGGCAGGCCCACCGGGCGCTGGCCGTGGCTCCCCTCGACGCGGCCGAGGCCTCGGCGCGCGCTCGTCTGGAGGCTGCGGGAGACCAGGTCGCAGCCCTGTCTCCCGCCCTCGGAGACGAGGATTCCATCCATTCCGCGTCCTTGACCCCCGAGGCGGTGGCCGCTCTCGGCGAGCGGGCGCAGGATCTGCGCGACGAGGCGACGCGCACGCGCGGTTCTCTCGAGGATGCCCTGGCCGTCGAGCGCTCGCTGCCCGAAGCACGCGCCCAGATCGACTCGCTGCGCTCCCAGCGCGAGCAGGCATTGGCGCGCATCGCGTCGATCGAGGCCGAGCGCGAGGCGTTGCCCCTGCGCATCGAGCAGGCCTCCGAGGTCCTGCGTCTCATGCGAGCGGATGCCGACACGCTGCCCGAGGCCGCGTCCGCGCTGCGTGCCATCAACGAACGCCTGGATGCCTCCATGCAGGCAGACCTGCTGCGCTCGGCTCTCCTCGGAGCATCGGACGAGCTGCGGGAGGCCACGGTCACCGCAAAGCTTTCGAATGCCGCGGCGGCGGACGGCCACGACCTGTGGATCGCGCAGAGCGCATCGGCCCTCGCACGCGAACTCGAAGAGGACATGCCGTGTCCCGTGTGTGGCTCCACCGCTCACCCCAATCCGGCACCGGCCGCGGATGGAGAGATCACGCGCGAGCAGGTCGCCGAGCTGGACCAGGCGCGAGACCGTGCGGAGGCCGCGCTTCGGGAAGCGCAGGCGCGCCACCAGGATCTCGTGCGTCGTATCGCCCAGCTCAACGAGGTGGCCGGCGCCCCCACTCCGGCTCTCGAGACCGAGCGGGATCGGGCCGCCGAGCTCGTTGCGAAGCTCGAGGCTCTCAGCCCGCAGATCACAGAGATCGAGGCGGCCCTCACGCAGGAGCGCACCCGCCTCGACGGCCTGACGGATGCCCTCGCGAGCGCCCGCGAGGCCGCTGCGTCCCTCGCGTCCACCCTTCAGGAGCGCGAATCCGCTCTGGCTGCGGCTGAGGCCCGCGTGGAGACTGAGCGCGCCAACTTCGCCTCCCTTGATGCGCGCGCTGCAGCCCTGGATGAGCGCGCACACCGGGCGGCGGCTTTGGCCGGGGCCTGCGCCGATTGGGACAACGCCCGCGCCGCGCTCGCGCAGGCGCAGCGATCCCTTGCGGATGCGCTTGAGGAACAGGGCCTCGAGGCGGACTCATGGCGCACGCTCCTGCTTCCACTCCCCCAGGTCGCCTCTCTCGAGGCGCGCGTGGCCGCGCATGAGAAGGCACTCTTCGCGGCACGCGAAGCTCTTGCTTCGGAGCGCCTGACCCGCGCGGCAGCAGCGTCCGCACCGGACCTTGAGGCCCTCACCGAGGCCTCCCGCAAGGCCGAGGAGGACGCCGCTATGGCGGCCCGAGCCTCGGGTATTCTCGAGCAGCACTGCGCTCAGTTGAAGGCCGCCCGCGCCTCCCTCGACCAGGCGTTGGAGGCACTTAGCCGCGCCCGGGAGCAGGCCGGCCCCATCCGCCGTCTGGCAGATATTGCCGCGGCGTCCGGCCCTGAGAACCTCGCGTCCACTCCCCTGTCGGCCTGGGTGCTCATCGCGCGCCTGGAAGAGGTGTTGGCGGCCGCGAACCCACGCCTGGCGGCAATCTCGTCGGGACGCTACGAGCTCGTGTCCGTCCCCGACGACGGCACCGCCTCGCGCAAGTCCGGCCTGGGCCTGGCGATCGTCGATCACGACACGGACGCGCTGCGCAGCCCGCGCACGCTGTCGGGCGGGGAAACGTTCTACACATCCCTCGCGCTGGCGCTCGGCCTCGCGGACGTCGTCTCGGCTGAGGCCGGTGGCGTCGAGCTGCGCACGATGTTCATCGACGAGGGCTTCGGCTCGCTGGATTCGCACACGCTGAGCCTGGTGATGGCGCAGCTCCAGGCGCTGCGCTGCGCGGGGCGAACGGTCGGTGTCATCTCGCACGTCGAGGAGATGGCGACCCAGATCGCGGATCAGATCCAGGTGCGACCTCTGCCGGAGGGCGGATCGAGCCTCAGCGTGCGCGCGTAGGTGTCAGCCCTGGTGCAGGGCCAGGACGTCGGGGCGCTCGGAGCGGTCGAACCACGCCAGGGAGGACTCCCACAGGGCGGCCACGGCCTCGTCGGCGTCCTCCTGTGTGTCGGCGCTCAGGACGGCCTGCACCGCGGGTGAGGCGTCGGGCAGGTCCGCGAGGATGGCGGCCACGTCCGACCAGGTGTATTCGAAGGCCGGGGCCTCGAAGATGCGGGGTTCGATCTGCTCGCCGGGGGTCAGCGTCGTCGAGGTGGGGGTGTCGACGGCCAGGACGACACGAGCGGCGCCCGCGCCCTCCGTCTCGCGCGCCAGCTCGAGGGAGGACAGCGCCGCCTCGGTGATGGCGTCGTCCTCGAGGACCTCGATGTCCTCGCCACTCATGCCGGCCTCGGGCACACACAGGACGCCGCTGCGCACGGGCGGCAGCGGGACGGACAGGTCGGACAGGACGGCGGGAACGTAGACGCGCATGGTCACAGTGTAGGCACCCACCCTGCAACGCGTCGGAGGCGTCGCAACGCGCACCGTTTTCTCCCAGCGCCTTGCCTCGCAGGGAAGCCCGCCCAACGCCCTCATCTTCGGGAACGACGTGGAAAATACAGTCGGGCATGAAGGCGCCGATCGCCGCCTGCAGGGAGGGCACCGGGTGCGGGCCGATCGCTGCGGTGCTCACGCGGTTGACGATCACCTCGACCGGAATGTCGCGCTCTTGCTCCTCCCACCACCGCGCCAGGAACGAGAGCCGGTTGATGCCGACGATGTCACCGCGTGCAACGATGACGAGCCGATCGGCGCGCTCGAGCACCCCGAGCGCGGCATCGTCACGGTTGGCCCCGCGCGAGGCCTTTTCCAGCGAGGTCGACGCAATGTCGACGACCGAGTAGCGGGCACTCAGACGGAGGGCCCCGACAATAGATTCGATGCCGGGTTTGCTCACTTCGCGCCAGCGGTGCGGCGTCACGAGGCCCGTGATGACGTGCAGGTTCTCGGAGCGCATAACGGCTGCCCCGAGCGTGTCCGCGGGCGTGATGGGGCCGCGCGAGGCCGTCCGCGCCAAGGTGGACAGACCCGACGCATGGACGGGAAGGCCCAGCAGGTGCGCGATCGTCGGGTTGGCGGTGTCCGCATCGACGAGGAGGGTGGGCCCGTGGGCGGACAGCGCGGTCGCAATGCCGACAGCGAGGGTCGTGCGCCCGGGCGCGCCGGATGTCCCCCAGACGGCCAGCACGCTGCCCGGAGCGGAGGGCGGAGGGGGCGGCGGTGGTGCGGACGAGGCCGTGGCAGGGGTCGAGCGGCGCGTGCGCGTCGCCGCGATGAGAGAGTTGACGACCTGGTCGGGGCTGCCGGGCGCGGCGACCGAGGCGACCCCCAGGGCGATGAGGCGGGAGCGCTCGTGGTGCGCAGCGAGAGCGACGACGACCATCCCGCAAGCGCGCAGCGATTCAACGGTCTCGATCGTCAGGTCGGGGTCGGATCCGTCGATGACCGCGAGGTCGGCGAGGCCGGCGCGGGCCGCGGCGACGACCTCGGCCAGGTCAGCGCAGCGCCGGACGATGGCGAGGACATCCGATCGGCTCTGAATCGCCTGGATGAGGGGTGCCTCGTAGCGTTGATCGGCGAGGACGACGACCCCGTGGACGGAGCTCACGGCGCCCCCACTGGGACGGCGGCCAGCTCGTCGGTCGAGGACTGCGCGGCGAGGAGGACCGGCATGGACTGGGCGTTCGCGAGGATCTCGATCCGCTGGCCACGGTGCGACTGGGACGAGGCCTCGATTCGGCGTACGAAGGTGAAGGTCCCCTCGATCTCGCGCGCCTGATTACCAGCCTGTCCCTGCGTGCGCGCGGGGATCGTCCACAGCCGGATCCGCGTTCCATCGGTGACCCCGTCGGGCAGCCCAGCGCTGACCGTGACGGCCACGCGCAGCATGTCTGTCTGCGCTGTTCCGCTGTCCCCGTGCGACAGATCCGTGCGCATGACAATCTGGCCGGGGGTGATCTGGCGAGTCGCGACGGACCCCATGGGAGCCTCCGACGTGGGAACGTAGACGTCCGAGTCGACGCTGAGGACAACCTCGCGGACGTTGTCGGCGGTGAGGGCATCCCCCGGGGCGATGGTCGTCGTCGCGGTGTAGACGCGGCTTCCTCCCCGTAGGAGGCCGCTGAGGGCACTGAAGGCGAGCACGGACGCGATGATGAGGACCAAGCCGATAACGAATCGACGGTCCATCTTGCCGGGGGCGCGCGTCGGGATCGACACTGAAGCTGAGACGCGTTTCACTCTTCTATGATGCACGCTCAACCGAAAAAGCGGTAGGTTGCCGACTATTCATCAGAACCAACCGATCCGATCGGCAAAATGACGCGTAAAAAATTGCCGACTCAAACCAATCAAACGAAGCAACCCCAACTGATAGCATGTTGCCATGGCAACACGATTCCTCACTCTCGCTGACGTCGCCGAGACCCTGAATCTCACGATGTCAGCCACCCGCGCCCTCGTTTCCTCCGGCGAGGATCGAAGAATCGGTCCTGGAGCAGTTCATCCAGGATCAATACGCCGCGACGCGCGAGCGTCAGAAGGCGGAAAACGCTCACTAGTCGGCCAACCATCGCTGGCCGAGCACGCGGAGTCGACGAAGCCCCGCAAGTGCCAGCGACACGGTCATGCCACCTACTTCATCCCGGCCGTCATAGGTGAAGGCCTCTCCATCCAGGGCGACATCGACGTGGTCCGCGTAGACCGCGTCGATGACTCCCCTGTGGTCACCCCCGTCGGATTCGATGACGACTCCGACACCGCGTGCACCTAGTTCGCGCAGAACATGGCCAACACCGACGCCTCCTCGCACGGAGGACTCGCGCGCAACACTACGCCCGAGTGGCCAGGCCGCGACGATTGCGGAGAGCATGATCAGGCTGTCGTCGCGACTTCCGCGCAGGAGCACCCACGAGCGGGTCGAATCGAGCACCGATCCGGTGATCGTCGAGCCGCCTCGCAGCGCCAGCGTAATATCGCCGTCCGCACCGGCCAGGCGGGCAGACAGCGTAACCGAGGCGCGCTCGGCATCGGTGAGCTCGTCGATGAGCGCATCGAGATCGCGACCGCGCTCATCATCGAAGCGCGCTTCCAGCTCGGCAATGAACGCTGACATATCCATGCCCCTACGATGCCACATTCATGCGCCACACATCACATTTAGATAACATAAACTGATATTTATTGACATCTTCCACTATGAAGCGGATAGTTAACGCATCGAATCCGTCCACTCAATGAAGAGTTCACCATGACTGATGATTCACTGACCGTCGCCGGCCAATCACACCTCACCGACGCTCGTCTGGGTTCTCGGCATTGCTGCCCTCATGCTCCTGGCATGGAGTCTGCTGTGCTCAGCGTGCGCTCACCTCGCGCTCCTGCGCATTGCTCCGCCCGCGGCACGCGCAGCCGCACGATTCTTCGTCTCCCGTTGCGGAACCCGTCTCTCGCGGTCGCTTTTAACGCGTGCAGGAGCCAGCGCATTGATCGGCTCTGCACTCGTCACCGGAGCACCCGCCGCGGCCTCCCTGGCGGCTCCGCAGGAACAGACCTCCCCCGTCGTCTCTGTGACGTGGGCGGATACCCCCAGTACCCCTTCTCCCAACCAGGAGGCGACGCAAACGGCGCCGTCCGCGCTACCCGCGCCCACGGAGGATGCACCGGCGCCGGACGCGCCCACTGCCCCTACCTCAATCACGGTCGCGCCGGGCGATTCACTCTGGTCGATCGCCGCCTCCCTGCACCCCGACGCCGATGACACGCACATCGACACCACGTGGCGAGCAATCCACGCGGCCAACGCCGAATCGGTTCGCGACCCCGCTCTCATCTACCCCGGACAGACACTCGACATCCCCCAGGACCTGCCATGAGCACCCAAATCGCGCCCCGGCCTCGCGCCTCCGAGGCCCCCAGACGACGGACCAGCACGAGGCCCACCCCCACCCGTCCGACCCGTTCCGGTGGAGTCAGGATCCTGAGTTGGTCTACAGGGCGGCAACATCGCCGACACCAACCCACTACGTCACCCTCCCACGGGAGAATCTCCCGGATCCCGGACCGTGGGCGGCAAACCTCGCACGCGCCATCGTCGAGGTCGTCACGGGTGTTCGTCAGGCACCCCAGCTACGCCGTTGGATGTTGCCCGACCTCTACGGCGCCCTCACGTGTATCCACTTGTCCCCGTGCGCACGGGGAACGAGGCCCGTCCACGTGCGCACGTGTCCCCTCGACGAGCGCACAACAGAGGCCGCCGTCATCGTCTCCACCGTGTCACGCACCTACGCTCTTGCTCTGCGTCTCGAGGAGTACCACGGACGCTGGATCACGACGGCCCTCGAACTCGCCTGACGGACCGGCCGCACGGCTCGACGGATACACAAACGGGTGAGGGGGCTCCCGCAGGAACCCCCTCACCCGTGACGTGTACCGATCAGCGGCGGCGACGCTTCTTAGCGGCAGCGCGACGCTCCGCGCGGTTACCGCTCGACGAGGACGCGGCCGACTCGGTGCCCTCAGCGGAGCTGTAGCTCACGCGGCTGGGCGCCTTCGCGCGGCCCACGTTACCCATCACCGAACGGGCGTGAGCAACGGCCTCGCGCGCGGCCGCGGAGGCCGCAGACTCGGCGGCTGCAACGTCCTCGACGCTGGGCTCAGAAGAGGAGGACGAGGCCTCCTCCTGCGCGGGAGCAACGGTGGCGGCGGCGATCGAACCGCCGGCCTCCTCCTCGGCGGCGGCCAGGGCGCGCTCGAACTGCTTCGCGTAGGAGAACACCTGCTGGACGGACTCCTCGCGGATGCGCTCGACCATCGCCTGGAACATCTGAGCACCCTCGTCCTTGTACTCGACGAGCGGGTCGCGCTGACCCATCGCACGCAGGCCGATGCCTTCCTTCAGGTAGTCCATCTCGTAGAGGTGCTCGCGCCACAGGCGGTCCACCACGGAGATGACGACGCGACGCTCGAGAGTACGAATGGGCTCATCGCCCAGCTGCGCCTGCGCCAGCGGGTTGGCGTTCAGGCGATCCTCTGTGTCCGCGTAGACGGCGTGGATGTCGCCGACCAGCTCGGTCACCAGGTCGTCGCGCACGAGGGACGCAGCACCACCGTGCTCCTCCTCGACCTCTTCGATCGTGACCGACGGCGGGTAGTAGGCGCGCAGGTGCTCCCACAGGGTGGGCAGATCCCACTCGTCCACGGGCTTGTCGGCGATCGCCTCGTCGACCAGGCCGGTCACGAGGGACTCCATGAACGCGCGCATCTGCGGGCCCATGTCCTCGCCCTCGAGCACCTTGCGGCGCTCGGCGTAGATCGTCTCACGCTGACCCGTCATGACGTCGTCGTACTTCAGGACGTTCTTACGGATCTCGAAGTTGCGAGCTTCCACCTGGCGCTGGGCCGACGCGATCGAACGCGACACCATGCGGTTTTCCAGCGGCATGTCCTCCGGGTAGGCACCCGAGGCCATGATGCGCTGGGCCATGCCAGAGTTGAACAGGCGCATCAGGTCGTCTTCCATCGACAGGTAGAAGCGGGACTCGCCCGGGTCACCCTGACGGCCGGAACGTCCGCGCAGCTGGTTGTCGATACGACGCGACTCGTGGCGCTCCGAACCGAGCACGTACAGGCCGCCCAGCTCGCGCACCTCCTCACGCTCGGCCTCG
>QWCZ01004736.1_pt1 | contig 12003 bp, 10 predicted proteins | sample 1972651 | NCBI WGS metagenome assembly QWCZ01 (sample SAMN09866695, study PRJNA288562) | Human oral metagenome isolate pre1_saliva, whole genome shotgun sequencing... | isolation source: mouth | host: Homo sapiens | place: USA: California
TCTTGTGAGGTATGTGGATAAATTTTTATATTATGAAGAAGTTATTCTTGGTAAGAGTTTCAATACAATTAGAGGTTATCGGCGAGATTTGCTTCAGTTTATGGAGTATCTTGAGGAATATGAAGAAATTCATAATTTTGAGGAAATTGAAATGATGACTTTCAGATCGTTTATTGCCTATTTAAATTCTCCTAAAAGGCTTGAAAAAGATGAAAATGTAAAAAGTTCCAATAAAAAGGCAAAATTAAAGCCTGTTTCTAAAAGAAGCATAAATAGGAAAATTTCAGCGCTAAGGACATTTTTTAAATATCTTCAGGAAATAAAAGTTATTGAAACAAATAAGGCTTCTTATATAAATGTCCCGAAATTTGAAAAGGAATTGCCGAATGTGATTAATCGAGATGATTTGAATAATTTAAGGCATGTTATAAATACAGAGAAAATTACTGGGATTCGTGACAGATTGATTATTGAACTGCTTTATTCCAGCGGTCTTCGTTCAATTGAACTTATCAATTTAAGTGAATTTATGATTGATATTGAAGAGCGGGAAATTCGGGTTGTTGGAAAGGGTGACAAGGAACGGATTACTTTCTTTAGTGAGAATGCTAAAAAGTGGCTTATAAAGTATATTGAAGAAAAAAAGAAGCAGTATGCTAATTATACTAGGGAAGTGCTTATTGTAAACAGTAAAGGGAAAAAATTGACGACACGTTCACTTAGAAGGCTGATTTCAGCACATGCACATGAGGCTGGAATAGAAAAGGAAATAACGCCGCATGTATTTAGACATTCGTTTGCAACGGAACTTTTGAATAATGGAGTGGATATCCGGTATTTGCAGGAACTTCTGGGGCATAGCAGCATTGCTGCGACACAAGTTTATACACATGTGAGCAAATCTTTGTTGCGGGATATTTATATGAGTACGCATCCGTTATCTAAGGAATAAGTTTATTTTGAAGATTAAAATTGATAAAATAAATATTCTAAAATTGGAAATTGTTATTTTTTTGAAATAAGAAATTATTTTATCGGACGTTGGACGTTTAGATATTATTAAATTAAAAGATTTAGAAGAAAATGGAGGAAATTTTGATTAAAAAGAAATGTAGTGGCTGCGGGATTGAGCTGCAGTTTGAAGATAAAAATAAGGAGGGATATGTTCCTGAGGAAAAATTTGTGATGCAGGATAATTTGCTTTGTCAAAGATGCTTTAAGATTAAGAATTATGGGGAAAATCTTGTAAATAATTTTAGCAGGGAGGATTATCTGAAGGAAGTAAATGAAAGTGTGAAGAAGTCGGATATAATATTGCCAATCTTTGATATTATTGACTTTGAAGGATCCTTTACTGAAGAAATCTTGGATTTTTTGAGGGACTATAGATCAATAATTTTGGTTAATAAAATTGATCTTATGCCTGATTTTATACATCCGGCAGAAATTTCAAACTGGATAAAGGACAGGCTTGCTGAAGAGGATATTGTGCCTGATGACATTGCCTTTATTAGTACTAAAAGCAAATATGGAATAAATGGGATAATTAGAAAAATTAAAAATATTTTTCCAAACAAAAAGGTTAAGGCGACTGTTCTGGGAGTTTCAAATGCTGGAAAATCTTCAGTTATAAATTTACTTTTGGGAAATAATAGAATAACAACTTCAAAATATTCAGGGACAACTTTAAAGTCAATTAACAATAAAATTCCAAATAGTGAAATTACGATAATTGATACGCCTGGGCTTATTCCAGATGGGAGAATTTCTGATTTGATTAGCGTGGAAAGTGGATTGAAACTTGTGCCAGCGGGGGAAATTTCAAGAAAAACTTTTAAACTGGAAGAAAATCAAGTGTTTATGTTTGATGCTTTCTGTAGATTTAAAGTACTGGGAAATGAGCTTTTGGAAAGTGGAAGCAAGCCGATTTTTTCTGCTTATGCTTCAAAAAGTGTGAAATTTCATGTGACTCGTGAGGAAAGAGTGGAAGACTTGCTGAATGGGAGTTTTTTTGAAATTTTGCAAAAGGATGAAAAGGAAAAATATTTTCAAAATGAATTTGTAACTTGTGAAGTTGAAATTGAAGAAAATGAGGAACTGGCAATTGCGGGGCTTGGATGGATTAACGTTAAAAGAGGGCCTTTAAAGATCCAGCTGGAAATTCCAAAGCAGGTAAAAGTGATTGTGAGACCATCAATTTTTAAGAATAAAAAATAATTTTTTAAGAATTAAAATATTGAAAAGTGGATAAAAGTACACAAGATTAAAATAAAAAATTGTGTTAATGAGAGTTTATAGATTTTACAAATGGACTAGAAATAATTTTTAGAAGGGAGAATATGAAATTTTTAAATTTCATTTAGGAAAATGGCTTTCGATAATGATTATTATTATGGGAATAATAGGGCAAAAATAACTAGAAAGATTATTTTTCGAGGAGTAGTCTTTCTTATAGTTTTATTTATTGCAATTTTTAATGTTATTATACTTTTTTCAAGAAAAGTTGATAAACTTATAAATGCTGATATTCAAGTGGAAACTGTGAAATTGCAAAATGCAGTAAAGAAATTTCAGGAAGTGACAGGTGCAAATCCTAAATTGGCAGGGCTTGAAGATAATCTTAAAAGTGTGAAAAGTGCAGATGGGAAATATAATTTTGAAACTTTTTATGGAAGTGAAAAAATTTATGAAATTCCTGAAAGTATAAAGGATGACAGGGAACAAAGCAATAGAATTGTGACAAAAAAGGATAAGAAAGGCGGATGGGTTTACGATGAAGTGAAGGGAACTATTTCGCCAAATATTTAGAATTTGAGAGTTTTAAAAGCGGGGAGTTTGAGGGTTAAGTAAAAATAAAAACTCAGTTAGAAAGAAGATTGAAAAATAATGAAATTTTCAAGTTTGGGAAGTGGAAGCAGCGGAAATTCCAGCTATATTGAGATGGGGAATAAAAAGTTTCTAGTAGATGCAGGATTTAGCGGGAAAAAAATTGCGGAAAAATTGAATAATATTGAAAAGAGAATTGAAGATATAACTGGGATATTTGTAACACATGAACATTCTGACCATATTCAGGGGCTTGGAGTTGTGTCGAGAAAATATGATATTCCAATTTATCTTCATGAAATGACTTATAGCGTTATTAGGGAAAAGATTGGGAAAATTGATAAAAAGAATTTGAATTTTATAAGGGAAGACAAAGTTATAATCGGAGATTGTGTAATTAATAATTTTGAAGTAATGCACGATGCTAAAAAATGCTTAGGATATACGTTTGAGTATAGAGAGAAGAAATTATCTTATGCTAGCGATGTTGGATGTGTGAACAATATTATTAAGGAAAATCTGAAAAATAGCGATGTAATCGTTCTAGAAAGTAACTATGACTATAATATGCTGATGACAGGACCTTACCATTGGGAACTTAAAAATCGTGTGAAGGGGAGAAATGGGCATTTGTCAAATGCAGAGGCATCAAAATTGATTGCTCAAGTGCTTAATGAAAAATTAAAAAAAGTCTATTTGATGCATATAAGCAAAGATAACAATACTCCTGAATTGGCATATAATTCGCTGTATGAAATTTTGGAGCGGGAAAATAAAAGTCATTTGGAAATTGAAGTTATTGATGAAGAAGGAACGGAAATTTATAAAATATAAAAAATGAATAAAGGAAAAGTTATGTGGAATGACTTAAAATTAGAAATCGACATCTGTACTAAATGTATTTTGGAAAGAACTCGAATTAATCCGATTGTTGGAGAAGGGAATGAAAAGGCGCAGGTGTTGTTTGTGCTGGATAGTGTAAGTGAAGAGGAAGACATAAAGCAGCAGCTTCTTGCTGATAAAAATGGAAAGTATTTTAGAAGATTTTTAGAATATTCAAAATTGGATTTGAAAAAGTGTTATTTCACCACACTTACAAAATGCAGTTCTCACGGGAATTTGATTGAACAGGAAAGCATTTTGAAATGCAATGAGTTTTTAATAGCGCAGATTGCCTTAATAAATCCTGAATATATTGTAACGGTTGGAGAAAGGGCGACTAAATCGCTTTTGGAAAATGAGGAGAATGAAGATATAAAGGATTTGGTTGGAAAAGTGTTTGATTTCTATGGGGAAATTAAGATTGTGCCGATTTATGATATTTCTTATCTGTTTAAGGCGACAGATAAGGAAAAGTGGAAATTGATAAAAATTTTGGAAAAATTATAAAAAAGAAGAAAGGAAATATAAAAAGAATGATAGGAATAGGAATTGTAGGATTACCAAATGTAGGAAAATCAACATTATTTAATGCAATAACAAAGACACAAAATGCAGAAGCAGCAAATTATCCGTTTGCGACAATTGAGCCAAATGTGGGGCTTGTGAGTGTGCCAGATCCACGGCTAAAAGAATTGGAAAAAATTATTAATCCAGAGAGAACAGTTGGAGCGACAGTTGAATTTGTGGATATTGCAGGGCTTGTAAAAGGTGCTTCCAAAGGGGAAGGGCTTGGTAATCAGTTTTTGTCAAATATTAGAAACACGGCTGCAATTTGTCAAGTTGTGAGATGTTTTGATGATGATAACATTATTCATGTAGAAGGAAGCGTTGATCCGATTAGAGATATTGAAACAATCAATGCGGAACTTATTTTCGCTGATTTGGAAACTGTCGAAAGAGCAATTCAGAAAAATCAGAAACTGGCTCGTGGCGGAAACGCTGAAGGAAAGGAATTACTTGCAGTTCTTGAAAGATGTAAGGCACATTTGGAAGAATTTAAATTGTTAAAAACTTTAGAATTTACTCAAAGGGAAGAAGAATTAATAAAAGTTTATCAATTTTTGACAGTAAAACCAATGATGTTTGCGGCAAATATTTCTGAAGATGACTTGACAAGCGGGACTGAAAATGACTATGTAAAAAAAGTTAGGGAATTTGCAAAACAGTATGACAGCGAAGTTGTGACTTTTTCGGCAAAAGTGGAAGCAGAACTAATTGAAATTGAAGATGAAGAGGAAAGACAAATGTTCATTGATGAACTTGGAATTAAAGAACCAAGTTTAAATAGATTAATTCGTGCTGGATTTAAATTATTGGGATTAATCACATATTTTACGGCTGGAGTGAAGGAAGTCAGAGCTTGGACGATTAAACAAGGGACGAATGCACAAAAATCAGCTAGTGAAATTCATACGGATATTGAAAAAGGATTTATTCGTGCAGAAGTTGTTTCATTTGATAAATTTATTGAATTAAATGGATGGAACGGAGCAAAAGAGAAAGGTGCGATGCGGCTTGAAGGGAAAGAGTATATTGTGCAAGATGGGGATGTTATGTTCTTTAGATTTAATGTTTAATTGAGATCTTGAAACAGAATAATTCATGTGAAAAAATACATGGAGATATAACTAAGATTAATGAAAAAGATATACCTGACTTTGATTTTTTATTAGCAGGATTTCCTTGTCAGGCCTTTTCTTCAGCTGGAAAGCGGCTTGGGTTTCTAGATACACGAGGAACATTATATTTTGAAGTTGAAAGAATTTTAAAGGAAAAAAAGCCAAAGGGGTTTATATTAGAAAATGTTGAAGGACTTGTAATACACGATAGAAAAGATAAAAAATCACCAATTGGACAGACATTGAGTACAATTCTTCAAAGTTTGGAAAATTTGGGATATAAGGTGGAGTGGAAAGTATTAAATTCTAAATATTTTGGTGTTCCGCAGGAGAGAAAAAGAATATATATTATAGGAACTGATAGAAAAAAGCCGGAGATGAATTTTCAAGTTGGAAAAGTGAAGAAAATAAAAGAAATTTTAGAAAGTGGCTTGCCAACTGTAAATAGTAAGATAGTTTCCCTACTATTATCTCATTTTTCTGCTGAAGAATTGCAAGGGAAAGCGATAAAGGATAAAAGAGGTGGAAAAGATAATATTCACAGCTGGGATATAGAATTAAAAGGGGAAGTTACGAATTCACAGAAAGAACTGCTTAATAAATTGCTTACTGAAAGGCGGAAAAAAAAATGGGCCTATGAATATGGTATTGAGTGGATGGATGGCATGCCGCTTACAAAAGAGCATATAAAAACTTTTTATGATGTAAAGAATTTGGAAGAAATTTTGGAAGATTTAGTTAATAAAGGATATTTAAAAAAAGAATATCCTAAAAGAAAAATTGCTGGAAAAAGAGTACAGGATACAAATTTACCAATTGGCTATAATATTGTCACTGGAAAAATGTCATTTGAAATAAATAAAATTTTGAATCCTGAAAGTATTGCACCAACACTTGTTGCAATGGATATGAGAGGCCTATTTGTAGTTGATGGTAAAGGTCTAAGAAATTTAAGTTTGCGTGAAGGGCTTCGGCTATTTGGTTATCCAGAAGATTTTAAATTTGAAATAGAAAAGAGTTTGGGTTATGATTTATTAGGTAATACGGTTGTTGTTCCTGCCATTGAAGAAGTTTCAAAGCGTGTCTTGAAAATTTATTATTAGGAGAAAATAAAATGAGATTAACTAGTAGAGAAATTTATAATAAATTATTAAATGAAGATAAAATACTTGAAATAAAAGGTCAAATTAAATTTTTTTTAGGAGATGTAAATATTGTAGTTAAACAAAAAGATGTGGTTGGAAATATTATTCAGGAATGGCTGCAAGGATGGCTAGATAAAAATAGTATTGAATATGCACCTAGTAAGAATACGCAAATGCCACCTGATTTTTTTCTTAATCCAGATGATTTAACAAGAGATCTGTTAGAAGTTAAAGCTTTTAACAGGAGTGCAACTCCAGGATTTGATATTGCAGATTTTAGAATGTATGAAGAAGAAATAATAGACAAGCCTTACATGCTGGATGTAGATTATTTGATATTTGGATATGATATGGATGAAAATGGGCATGTAGTCATAAAAGATATATGGTTAAAAAAAGTATGGGAAATAACAAGAAGAATGAAAGATTGGCCAATTAATCTGCAGGTAAAGTCAAATGTTGTCCATAAAATAAGACCAGGAGTGTGGTATAGCGAAAAAAATTCATTTCCAATGTTTGAAAAACTTGAAGATTTTATATCGGCTGTAGAGCATACTGTCTGGCAAAATCCTAAAACTAGAGAAGAATCAGCAATGTGGAAATTAAAATTTTTGAAAAGTTATGAAAATTACTATGGGATAAAATTAAAAATTCCAAGATGGGATGAGATAGAAGAATATTACAGTAAAAAAAGTGATAAATAGTAAGTAAAATTGTTTAGAAAATAATTATCTGGATGAAAATCCAGTTTTTTTATAAAAAAGAAGGAGGCTTGTATTGTGAAGAAATTAGAGGAGAGTAGAATTCTTGCTATGGCTCCGAATGCTTCGGCGATTTCAAATGCAAAAAAATTGTGCGATAAAGGGGCATTTTTGAAATTATGGCGTTCGGTTGACGATACTTTGTATATGGGCGAGTGTAAGGGAAGTGGGAAATCGAATTATACGGTTTCGGTGGATTTTATTGATGAAGAAAATCCTGTTACACGATGTACTTGTCCAAGTAGACAATTTCCTTGTAAGCATGGATTAGCTTTGTTATTTGAGATATTGAGAGGGAAAAAATTTGAGGAGTGTGAAATACCAGAAGATATTTTGGCAAGATTACTTTTGGAAATTCAGGCGTATAAAGAGGATCAGGATAAGGGACATTATCAGACGGCTTTAGAATGTTTGAAAAAGTTAAGGGCGATTGAGAAAAAAGGTAGAGAGTTTTTGAATGAGCAACTTGAAAAGAATGATCCAGAATTGACGGATAATACGTTGTATGAGGATTTAGGAGGCGTGTGGAAGTTAACACAGTTAAATGATTTGGGGTTAAAAAAGGAAAATGCGAGATTGGTGCAGCTTTCATTTGAAGTGAATTATGATGAGGCTAGTAAGATTTTTACAGATTGTGGATACTGGATTGATTTAGAGAGTGGGGAAGTGTCATATACTGCCAATTATAGACCTCGTTCGGCGATGAAATATATTAAGCAGGAAAATTCTAATTTTTCATTATTGACGGTGCCTACATTAACTTTTTATCCAGGTGGAGTTAATAAGAGAATAAGATGGGATGCCGCTAGTTTTGATAAAATTGAAAGTTCTTGTTACAAAGAGATAAAAAAACATGCTCAAAATATAGATCATGCTGTAAAAATTGCTAAAAATGAATTAAAAAATATTTTGACAAATAATGAAGTGGCTTTATTACTAGAATTTGAAAAAATTATGTTTGTTGAAGAAGAAGGTAAGAAAAAATATATTTTAATTGATAAAAATCAAAAGATGATAGAGCTTAGAGATAAAAAAAGCAAGGAATTTTCAGAAAATTTCTATGAACTTTTGCCAAATGAATGTTTGGAAAATCAAGTGATGTTTGTAAAATTATTTTATGAAGGTAGAAATATTTATGCCCAAGCACAAAGTATCATAACTGATGATAAAATTATTCGTTTTGGATTTTAGAATGAAGTTTAGGAGGGAGAAAAAATGAATTTAGAACCGTTATATGAATTGAAGAATAGGCTTGAAAATGTTTCGATTGTTGGGATAAATTTGGTGAAAGATGATTTTCGTTTACAAAGAGCTGTTGATCAGATGAAGGGGTATGCTTCGGCTGCCAAAGTATTTAAACAAATTTATGAAATGGGTCAAAAATTGATTGAAGACGATGAGGAAGATAAATGTGATTTATTATTAGATTTGTTGGCTTTGCTTGATGCGGTGCTTTGTACCCAAGCGACAACTTATTCAGGTGATAATTTGCAAAAAATAGAAACGACTGCTGGAAAAGAAAATTTTTATCAAGAACTTCATTACAGTGAGTTGAGCGAATTAATTGCTGCATTTAAAGGAACTGGCGGTGGTCGTTTTAGAGTTATTGATTCGACATTGCGATGGGATAATCCTGAAATAGTGAATGATTTTAGAGTGAAAAAATTTATGATAAACGGACTTAATGATAGTTATTCTGGAATTATAGATTTAATGATTAAAATGTTAAAGAAACAGGGGAAAGAGATAGTTCCGTTATTGAAAGAAGGATTTGATCCTCAAGGTAAAAAGGAAATGATTGCTCGATTGGAAATTATCGAGAATATTTGTAAAGGTGATGAAACTGAATTTTATAAATATTGCATTGAAAATGGTGGAAAAGAAGTGAAAGAAGTTGCAATTGGAGCTTTGGCATATAATCAGGATAACGTCGATTATCTTTTAGATTTAATGAAAAAAGAACGTGGGAAATTGAAGAATAAAGTGTTTGAAAGTCTTGCGTATATGGATGATGAGAGAGTCAAGAAAGAGTGGGATAAATTTTTTAGAAAAAAACCGTTTGAAAATATGGAATATATGGCGAGAACAGAGCAGCAATGGGTTAAAAATTATTTGGAAAATTATGTTGAGGAATATGTTGAAGGATTGAAAAATAGGGATTTATCTGACAAAAATGAAAAATATAATGTTCAAAGAGAAATTTCAATATTATGTTCGTGTACTAAAAATAAACTTACAGATAAGATGGTGAAATTATATAAAAAATTGTATCGATATAATGAATATGTAATTGGAAGAATGTTAAAAAATTAAAAGTAAAAAATTCAATAATGGAATGAAAGTGAAGGAGTTGTAGAAAATGGCTAAAAAAGAAGAATTACAAAGATTAACAGCAGAACAGATGTTTCAAGATGAAATTGATGCGTTAATTAAGGCGGAAAAAAATCCAATACCTACTGGATGGAAAATGTCACCTAAGTCAGTGTTGACATATATTTGTGGAGGGAAAGCTGGAAGAAAAGTGATAACGCCTAAATATATTGGAAATAAAAGATTGGTTGAGATTGCAATTTCGACTTTGGTTACGGATAGGGCATTGTTGCTGATTGGGGAGCCAGGGACTGCGAAATCTTGGTTGTCAGAGCATTTGACGGCGGCGATAAATGGAGATTCGACACGAGTTATTCAAGGAACAGCGGGAACGACTGAAGAGCAAATTAGATACTCTTGGAATTATGCGATGTTGATTGCAGAAGGGCCTACAAAAGATGCATTGATACCAAGTCCGATTTATAAAGCGATGGAAGATGGGGCGATTGCTAGAGTAGAAGAAATTTCTCGTTGTGCGTCAGAAGTGCAAGATGCGTTGATTTCTTTGTTGTCAGAAAAAAGAATGAGTGTACCTGAATTGAATGTAGAAATTCCAGCTAAAAAAGGGTTCTCTATTATTGCAACTGCGAATACTCGTGATAAGGGAGTTAATGAAATGTCGGCAGCGTTAAAGAGACGTTTTAATATTGTGGTGTTACCAAGTCCGAATACACTTGAAGCAGAGATAGATATTGTTAGAAGTAGAGTTACGCAACTTGCAGGAAATTTGGATTTAAATGCGAAATTGCCTGAAGAGGAAGTTATTGAAAAAGTTTGTACGGTATTTAGAGAATTGCGTCAAGGTGTTACGTTAGATGGAAGACAAAAGATAAAGCCGACTGCAAATGTGTTATCGACTGCAGAAGCTATTTCACTTTTAGCGAATAGTATGGCGTTGGCTGGAAGTTTTGGGGATGGAGAGATATCAGATTATGACTTGGCGGCAGGATTGCAGGGAGCTGTAGTAAAAGAAGATAGTAAAGATGGGCAAATTTGGGAAGAATATTTGGAAAATATTATGAAAAAACGAGGTTCAGAATGGCTGGATCTTTATAAAGAATGTAAGGCACTTAACAAAGCTACTAAATAAAGGCGGTGGAATAAATGAAAAAACAAAATGAAGGGAAACCGAATATATTCGGAGTTAGGCATTTTTCACCAGCTGGAGCACATTATTTGAAAAATTATTTAGATGAAATACAGCCAAAAATCGTTTTGATAGAAGGGCCTTCTGATTTCAATGACCTTATTAGTGAAATTACTGGAAAAAATATTGTTCCGCCAATTGCCGTAATGGCTTACACTTTAGAAGCGCCTATCCAGACAATAGTATATCCATTTGCAGAGTTTTCTCCAGAATATCAAGCTATTTTGTGGGCAAAGGAAAATGGAGTAGAGTGTAGATTTTGTGATTTGCCATCTTCAATTTTTTTAGGTATAGAAAGTGTAAAGAAAAATTTAGATGAGAATCCAGAGGAAAATTTGAATGCCTATATTTATAGAAAAATTAATGAATATTCGGAAGATTCAGATGATGAAGTCTTTTGGGAAAGAGTAGTGGAACAGGCTTCTGATTATAAGGCATATCGTAGTGGAGCAAGAGATTATGGGAAACATTTGAGGGAGTTGACTTTATCAAATACGGTGTCTGATGCGAAAAATATTATTAGAGAGTCGTACATGTGTAAAATCGTTTCTGATGTGTGTAAAGAAGGTTACAAAATAGATGAAATTGCTATGGTTGTTGGGGCTTTTCATGTTGAAGGAATAGAAAGTGGCAAATTGATTTTGACTGAAAAGGAAATCAAAAAATTACCAAAATTAGAATCTAAAAAAACGTTAATGCCTTATTCTTACTATAAATTGTCGACTTATTCAAATTATGGAGCTGGAAATAAGGCACCAGGGTATTATGAATTTTTGTGGAATGGTTTAGAAAAAGAAGACCCATTTTTTGCGACATATATGTATTTAAGTAAAATTGCAGAATATCAAAGGGAAAATGGAAATATGGTATCGTCAGCTCAAATTATAGAGGCAGTCCATCTAGCAACTTCATTGGCAAATTTGCACGATGGGAAAATACCGACGTTAAAGGATATAAAAGATGCAGCAATTACTTGTCTGGCACACGGAAGCTACTCAGAACTAGTTTTAGCAATGGCGAATGTTGAAGTTGGGAAAAAAATAGGAAGTATTCCAAAGGAAGCTATTCAAACATCAATACAGTCTGATTTTTACAATTTATTGAAGGAATTGAAACTTGAAAAATATCGTTCATTAACAGCGACAGAAATAAAATTAGATTTGAGGGAAAAATTAAGGGTTCAATCAGAAAAA
>QWCZ01001110.1_pt1 | contig 11987 bp, 8 predicted proteins | sample 1972651 | NCBI WGS metagenome assembly QWCZ01 (sample SAMN09866695, study PRJNA288562) | Human oral metagenome isolate pre1_saliva, whole genome shotgun sequencing... | isolation source: mouth | host: Homo sapiens | place: USA: California
TCTTTATCTTATCTTTTATCTTCAGTAATTGGCATTATTGGCTTTGTGGTATTAAAAGAATACTCCATTGGTAAACCCATACCACCGCAATACCGTTTCGCCCCACAAGAGTATCATCAACCAACTGATAAACATCATCGTAATACCAAACTTGAAGGTGTCGCCCCCACTGCTGGCGCGAGCTTGTAGCTCGTGCCTACTACCCGCTGGCGCAAGCTTGCAGCTTGTGACCAATTCAAAATTCAGAATTCATAATTCCCCTTGATGGGCTAAACGTTCAACAACATATCTGATATATTATTCAAAACTTGAATAAGTGATTTTATACAAATATGAAAAAATATCATAATTAAAATGGAATAATAGGTCTCCAACCTCTAATATTATGACTTTATCATTGATAGATTTCTTAAAGTTCCACTCAATTTTATAACGTTCTAATTCCTTAATAAAAGTATCTATTCCATTGTTTTTTATTTTATTACCACCCGTTGCGCATTTTGATTTAAAAAAATAAAAAAAGTTGTTCATTTGATTAAAAAATCGTATGTTTGATTGAATTCCAAACAATTAAATATAATGAACAACTTGGAGCAAAGTTACAAAAAAATTCTTGAAGTATTATCAATATTCTCTCGAAAGAAACTAAATTAAAAGAGGATTAAAAGTAAACGTTATTTAGCTTTAACATCCTTACTGACAATCAAAAGGTTAAAAAATAGCGCCCTAAAAAAACTTCCTATTGAGAACTGTTTTGAGATAAATTCCTCAAAAAAGTTTAAAGACGTTTTTAAAAAAAATTGTTATTTCAAATAAAATGCTTATTTTTGCACACTAATAATTTAAATACAATAGTATATGTATAATTTATTAAAAGGAAAAAAAGGTATCATCTTTGGTGCCTTGGACGAAAACTCAATAGCTTGGAAAACAGCCGAACGCGTACATGAGGAGGGAGGACAATTTGTCCTTACCAATGCTCCTGTGGCTATGCGTATGGGAAAAATAAACGATTTAGCAGAAAAAACGGGTGCTCAAATAATCCCCGCTGATGCCACCAATATGGAAGACCTACAGAACTTAGTGGTCAAAGCCATGGAAATATTGGGTGGAAAATTGGACTTTGTGCTACACTCTATAGGAATGTCTGTGAATGTTCGTAAGAATATTCCTTACACTGAGTCCAACTATGAGTATTATGCCAAAGGATGGGATGTATCTGCTCTTTCCTTCCACAAAGTATGCCAGACCCTTCACAAGAATGACGCTATGAATCAGTGGGGTAGTATTGTCGCTCTTACTTATATTGCAGCTCAGCGTACTTTCCCTGACTACAATGACATGGCCGACAACAAGGCTTACTTGGAGTCCATAGCTCGTAGCTTTGGATATTTCTACGGAAAGGACAAAAAGGTTCGTATCAATACTATCTCTCAATCGCCTACCGCCACTACTGCTGGTCAAGGGGTGAAAGGTTTTGATGGTTTCATCACCTATGCCAATCTGATGTCTCCTCTGGGCAATGCCACTGCCGAGGATTGTGCTAACTATACAGTAAGTCTCTTCAGCGACCTTACCCGTATGGTTACTATGCAGAACCTATACCACGACGGAGGTTTCTCCAATGTAGGAGTAACTCCAGAGGTTATCGCTTCTATGAACAAATAATCCCTAAAGGATATACTACTAAAAACTATCATTACGAACAATGATAGTTTTTAGTTTTTAGTCGTTATACCCTGACAACTAAAAATTAAAAACTGAAAACTAAAAACTACCATGGAGCCTTTCAGCAAAGAAGTTTTTGATCTATTCCAACAAAAGTTAAAGGTAGGCAACCGGCGTGGTGTCCACCTCAATGCCATTGCCAATAACTCCCGCTATAAGTTCGACCTATCGCGACTTTCGGCTATTTTCAAGAGCCTTCCTGAGCGCTTTGTCTTGGATCTGCTCACCCTGAGAAATCTCAAGTTTTCTTTCTCCCTCTACGATACTCCTTCCACCGATATAGATCATCGTTCCTATAATACAGAATCTCAGGGGAAAAAACTCTTAGAGAGAGAGGACGACAAGGAGCAAAAAGGTACTCCCAATGAAGGGAAAGATAGAGAAAGTCTCTTAGAAAAGCTCTCTACAAGTATGGACAACCTTATTTTTCAGAGTGAGGCTATCTTACAGGAGAGAGGTATCAATGCCTTGGGATTTGGGTTCCCTATCTTGGCACGAAGAGACCTCACTGATGGTCAGATCACCGTGGCACCTGTTCTTATCTGGTCAGTCAGAATACGTCCCTCTTCTCAGATGAGTACTTGGGAGATCAGCCGAACCGAAGAGGATCCTATCTATATCAATGAGGTTCTGATCAATCACCTGCAGAATGACTCCCATATCACCATCCCTCCTATCCCTGAGGAGATGCTTGAAGATGGCAAAATTGATAAAAGCGAACTTCACAAACTCTTAACCGAGCTCTTAGCTCAACTCAAAGTCAATCAAAATCTTGATTTCTTGGAGAATAACTATACCGAAATCTCTCCTATCCGTTCCAAAGCCTATTACGAAGACCTACTCTCTGAAAGAGGACAAGCCCTTATAGAAAAAGCTGGGTTATTCTCTCTTTTTGAAGTACAGAAACAAAATATTATCAATGATTACCAGACCCTGAAGGAGAGTTTTGAACCTAAGAAAATAACCCTAAAGGAAGATTTCCAATCTTTTTCCTCTGTAGCTACAGACCCCTCTCAACAGGAAATTTTAGAAGGACTCCGTACTCAATCGCGTATCCTTATACAAGGGCCTCCTGGAACTGGAAAAAGCCAAACCCTCACGGCGCTACTGGTTAATGCTCTGGAAAACCAACAAAAAACACTGGTCGTTTGTGAGAAACAAACTGCCTTGGAGGTACTCTATAATGCCCTAAAAGAAAAAGGATTAGAAAAATATACTATCCTTATCAAAGACAGCGTCACCGACCGAAAATTGGTGGTAGATGCCCTGAGAAACACCTTGGATAGCAATACCTTCAAGAATCCTGTAGAACCTTATCCGCTGTCCCTTCAAAAGGAACAAGTGGCAGAAATAAGCACCCTGAAGAATCAGATCAACCTACACCATTCCTTACTCTTCTCCCCTATCCTTTCCCAAGAGAATTGGACAGACCTCGCTGGAAAAATCCTTGAGTATGAAGGAATAAAAACCCCTATAGACCTCTCTTCTCTTCCATTAACCTATCAGGGAGAAGAATATGAGGGTATAAAAAAGATGCTTGAAAAAGCTCAAGAACGCTATATGCCCTTTGCCCCTTATAAGGAAAGCTATCTGTATAATGCCAAGACACTCATTGAGAAATCTATTTCCCAAAGCCAACATTATATAGAAGAGGCCTTTGCCTCCTATAGGAGTCAATGGGAGCAGATTCTCTCTATATATCAAGACTATGAAAAAGAATATAAGAGAATGCGCCAAGAAGAGTTCTCTACTCAGATACAAACACTAAATGAATATATCAATGAGATAGAGACTCTCACTGCTATGCTCCCCCCCGATGCTGATCAGTACCATAGAGAAAGAACCAATAGTTTCTTCTACAGAATAGGTGCTTTATTTTCTTCCTCAAAAAAACAAATCCTTAAGGAGCAGAAAAGGCTTTTATGGCTCTTTCAGGAAATCAAGAAAATAAGTGTCCATCCTAACTTTACTTTTCTTTTCCTCTCTGATAATTTGTATTCGAACAAAGAAAATATACTTTCCTACCGAGGAGAAATAGAAAAAGCAAAGCAAAACTTTGAAGCAAATGTCTCCCAAGCTTTCGAAGCATTGGATGTATTGAACTTTTTTGAGAAAAAATACACCAACCCTACCTTTGAAAGGCTTCTTAGTGCGATTCATGCACTAAAGGAACAGATAAAAAAAGAGCATTATACCTCTTTTGCCGATGTAGGAACGACCTTTTTCGAATTTCGGGATAGGATCATAGCGCTCCTTACCCAGCATGCTCAGTACCAAGAAGACAAGAACAATCCCTTCATGATAGGTTATGAGTGGTTTTCATTCTATGAGCCCCTAAGTGACTTGTACAAAAAATGTATAGGGCTGCTTGAGAGCGCCAAGGCCAACCATTGGGAGGCTTCTTTCCTACATGCTTACTACAAGGCTTTTTTACTCAAGAAATCAGGAGAAAACCCCGTTTTTCACCCAAGCACTTACGACGAATTAAGGAAGAAGTTGAGAGGTTTCGCGCTTTCCCAGACGGAGATAATCCAAAGATATTGGGACAGTGCCCAGCGGCTTGCGGTCAAGAATTTTGAGACCTTGCACAAAGATCTCAGCGTAGCCAATCTATACAACAAGCGCAAGAGTGAAAAGCACAACCGGCTTCCTCTTAGGCAAATAGCCCAAAAAGATATAGACCTACTCACCTGTTTTTTCCCTATTATCCTCACCACTCCCGATACCTGTTGCAACCTTTTCCAAGGAACCTATTTCTACTTTGATTATGTTGTCTTTGATGAAGCCAGTCAGCTAAAATTGGAGGACAACCTACCGGCTATCCTCAAAGGAAAGACTGTAATCATAGCTGGCGATGAACATCAGATGCCTCCAAGCAATTATTTCAGTAAAATCTTCGAGGGCAACTACGAAGATGAGGACGATATGGAAGACGAAGATGACCTCTTGGTCAAGAACTCCCTACTCTCGGTGGAGTCTTTGCTCGATTTTGCCCAAGAATATAAGTATGATAAGCATTATCTAAACTTTCACTATCGTTCCCGACACCCCTTCCTCATTGATTTTTCCAATGTAGCTTTCTACAGAGGGAAATTGCGCCCCATGCCGTCCTTAGCCCAATACACACCTATTGAGTTCTACCAAGTAGGCGGCACTTTCCACGAACATATCAATGAGCAGGAAGCTGAAAAAATCATTGATATTCTGAGAAATATCCCTGAAAAATCCGATGGCACCTATCCTTCTGTAGGAGTTGCCACCTTCAATATCACCCAGCGCAACTTTATCCGAAAGCGCCTCCTTTCCTTGCGCAATGACCCTCGCGAAGAAGCCTTTGCTCAAAAGCTAAGCCTCTTGGAAGAAGCTGGACTCTTTATCAAAAACTTAGAGAATATACAGGGGGATGAGCGTGATATTATCCTTCTCTCGATAACCTATGGTAAGAAGAAAGATGGCAAGTTCATACAGAGTTTCGGCCCTCTGAACCATCAAAAAGGTTACAAACTCCTCAATGTAATCATCACACGAGCTAAGGAGAAAATTTATGTGTGCAACTCTATTCCTCAAGAGTTTTTCATGAACTATGCCGAAGCCTTAGCCCAAGAACAGTCCAATAACCGCCGTGCTGTCCTATATGCTTACTTGGCGTACTGCAAAGCCGTTAGTGAGAACAATGAGTCCGAGCGACAGAAAATATTATACTCCCTATCCCTATATGGGAATATAGAAAAAGAGAAGACCTCCTTGGGACAACTCCTATTCAAAGAGGAAGTATTCTTGTATTTACAAGAAAAATTCCCTTCCCTCTCCCTAAGCAAAGACAAACCTTTTGGAGGATATACCATAGATGTTTTTATAGAAAGAGACAAGAGGCAACCCATTGCTATAGAGTGTCTTAGCAAGGAAATCTATCAGAATGAAATGGGATACTTAGAGGATATACACAAGGAGCAGATCCTCAGCAAGGTAGGTGTCCTCTATATGCGTATCCATGCCAATATGCCTATAAAAAATTACCTAACAGCCCTTGAAAAACTCTTAGCAAACTCATGAACCGAAAAGTCATACTCACCCAAGATGGTTCCTCTACCTTGGAGATAGAAGGATGGGACGAACACTATCATTCCACTCATGGCGCCATTACCGAAGCCTATCATGTATTCATCCACAATGGCTTAGCTCTATTTGAGGGAAAGGAAATACACCTTTTAGAAATAGGATTAGGAACTGGCCTGAATGCTTTTATCACTTTCTTAGAGCATGAGCGCTTAGGACAAACCTTGTTTTATGAAGGAGTCGAGGCCTACCCTCTCTCGGAGGAAGAGGTACAAAAACTCAACTATGTAGAGAGGCTACAAGTACCTGACAAAATGGATATTTTTTATAAGATACACCTATCTCCTTGGGGAACATTCCAAAAGCTCAGTGATTCCTTTTCTCTGAAGAAACGACAACAATTCTTTCAGGACATCGACGACAAGGAGCAGTTTGACCTTATTTATTTCGATGCTTTTGGAGCTCGTGTACAGCCCGAACTATGGACAATGCCTCTCTTTGAGAAAATGTATCAAGCTCTCAGAGAAGGGGGAATCTTGGTCACCTATGCCTCCAAGGGAAGTGCACGAAGAGCTATGCAAGAAGTGGGATTCCAAGTAGAAAAACTCCCTGGTGCCATGGGAAAAAGAGAGATGGTCAGGGCTTACAAAAAATAAAAATTCTAACATAAAAATTTTTTTCTAAGAATTATTTGTTTTTTTAATAAATAGTTGTACATTTGCACACGGAATTGGTAATTAAAGAGGTAGAGGGCAGTTAAGTCCTCTTTTTTTATAATAATATGAACTTAAAAGAAAAAGTAAAAGAGCTGATTAATAAGCACTTAGAAGAAAATCCCTCCTTATTTCTTATCGAATATAGCATTGGAAAAGACAACCTTATTAAAGTGATTGTGGATGGAGATCATGGGGTAAATATTGACGATTGTGTCGCTCTAAGTCGCGCTATTGAGCATAATTTAGACCGAGAAGAGGAGGATTTTTCCCTTGAAGTAAGTTCTTGTGGCATATTCGCTCCACTGACCCAAGAGAGACAATATACCAAAAATATAGGTCGTGAAGTAGAGGTAAAAACAGCTACAGCTACCCATATAGGTGTGATCCAAGAGGTAAGCGATGGAAAGGTCACCCTACAGGTCACCTCTCGCCAACCCAAACCTCAAGGAAAAGGAAAAATAACTGTAACCGAACAATTTTCTCTCCCTATAGAAGAGATAAAAGAAGCAACATTAAAAATAAAATTTTAGATACTCTATGGAAAATAATCTTGACTTGATTGAATCCTTTTCAGAATTTAGAGACGACAAGCTCATAGACCGTGAAGCCCTTATGTCTATTTTGGACGAGGTGTTCAAAACAGCCTTAAAGAAAAAATATGGTTCTGATGAGAATTTTGATATCATCATCAACCCTGACAAGGGAGATATAGAAATATGGCGCAACCGTATCATCGTGGACGATGGGATGGTAGAGAACCCCAATGCTGAAATCCCCCTAAGTGAAGCCCTCAAGATAGAATCCGATTTCGAGGTTGGAGAAGAAGTCTCTGAAGAAGTAAAGATAAGTCAGCTCGGCCGCCGTGCTATATTAGCCCTGCGCCAAAACCTTATTTCCAAAGTACATGAGTATGACAACAATACTGTTTACAAGAAGTTCAAAGAACTTATAGGAACTATATACACCGCTGAGATACACCATATCAAAGGAAAAACTGTAATTCTTTTGGACGACGAAGGCAATGAGATTCTCCTTCCCAGAGACAAACAGATCCCTTCTGACTTTTTCAAAAAAGGAGAAACAACCAAAGGTATCATAGAATCGGTTGATTTCAAAGGAAATAAACCCTCCATCATTCTCTCAAGAACCTCTCCTGTATTCTTGGAACGCCTTTTCGAACAAGAGATACCCGAGATTGCCGATGGACTTATCACCATCCAGAAAGTGGCTCGTATCCCTGGAGAAAAAGCTAAAATAGCTGTAGATACTTATGATGACCGTATAGACCCTGTAGGGGCTTGCGTGGGAGTCAATGGAGCGCGTATCCGAAGCATCGTTCGCGAATTGGGCAATGAAAATATCGATGTTATCAGCTATTCTAACAATACTAACCTCTTTATCAGCAAAGCTCTTGCCCCTGCCAAAATTACCTCTATCACTGTCAATGAGGAAACCAAGCGTGCCGAGGTATTATTAGCTTCTGAAGAGGTATCCAAAGCTATTGGTAAGGGCGGAAGCAATATACGCTTAGCTAGCCTCCTTACTGGTTATGAGATAGATGTATTCAGGGAAGGGGCTGAAGAGGATGTAGAACTCTCCGAATTCGAGGACGATATAGAACCTTGGGTTATCGAAGAATTCCGCCGTATAGGGCTTGATACTGCCAAGAGTGTTTTAGAATACAGTGCTGAAGAACTCGAAAAGCGTGTAGACTTAGAGCGAGAAACTATCGAAGAAGTATTGCGTGTTCTTAGAGAAGAATTCGAAAACTAATATATTTACCATAGAACAATATATACAAATATACACAAACCAACACACATTTTAAAAACAAAAACGAGCTTAGAAAAACTTATGGCCGAGGATAAAAGATTAAATAAAGCAGCAAAAGAATACAACATCTCTACCGACAGAGTGGTTGAATTTCTCAAATCGAAAGGACACACCATAGAAGATGTCAATCCAAATACAAAAATCCCAGCAGACCTGATTGTTCTGTTGGATAAAGAATTTGGCTCTGACAAGAAAAGTCGAGAAACGTCCAAAGAGATTACTGAGGAACAACGCAAAGAAAAAGAAGCTATCAAACAAGAACTCTTAGAAAAAGAGCGCAAGGAAAAAGAAAGACTTCAGAAGGAACAAGAGATTATTCGTGCAAAAGCAAGTGTACCAGGAGCTAAAATCGTAGGTAAGATCGACTTAGACCAACCTAAGAAAGAAGCCCCTATGGAAACTCTTGCCCCATCTACAGAGGAACCAGCTCCTATAGCCTCTATAGAGAAAAACTCCCAGGTGAAGGTAGAGCAATCTGCACATGAGGAACATCCTGACAAGCACGAAAAAAACAAAGACAAACACAACCATAAGGATAAGAAGGACTCTAAAGAACCTATCTCAAAACAAGAAAAGGATTTCAAGAAAAAAAGTCAAGAACTCCTCTCTGGTAAGCCTATCCCCTCTTCCAAAGATGCTGCTAAAAAAGAAGAGAAAAAGCCCCAGACTGAGCCTGAACCAGGTGTTATAGAAACTAAGTACACCAAGCTGACAGGCCCTAAGCTCGTAGGTGAAAAAATAGACTTGTCTCAGTTCGAACGGCCTAAAAAGAAAAAGAACGGCAAGGATAAAAACAAAGACGGCGCCGCCTTGGACAAACAAGCTAAGCGCAAGCGCAAACGTATTTCTTCTGAAAAAGAAAATCCGGCCAATCCTAATGCTCAAAAGAATGGCAATAACAACGCCGCCAATAACAACAAGGATAAAAACAAAAAGAAAAAAGAAAGTAAGATTTTCGTAAAAGCTGAACCTACTGAGGAAGAAGTACAAAAACAAGTACGTGAAACCTTAGAAAAGCTACAAGGAAAATCTATCAAATCCAAAGGGGCTAAGTATCGTAAGGAAAAACGCGATAGCCACCGCCATAAGACTGAGGAGGAACAAGCACTACAAGAGAAAGAAAGCACTATCCTAAGAGTAACTGAATTTGTTACGGTAAATGAGCTTTCTACAATGATGGATGTCCCTGTGAACAAAGTCATCGGAGCTTGTATGTCCTTGGGTATCTTTGTAACCATGAACCAACGCTTGGATGCAGAGACGCTTTCCATCGTAGCCGATGAGTTCGGCTATCAAATAGAGTTCTCCACTGCCGATATAGATGAGGCTATTCCTGTAGAGGAAGATCGCCCTGAGGACTTGGTACCACGTGCTCCTATTGTAACTGTAATGGGTCACGTAGACCATGGTAAGACCTCTCTACTTGACCATATCCGCAATGAGAATGTGATTGCCGGAGAGAGTGGGGGAATCACCCAGCACATAGGTGCCTACTCTGTAACTCTTAAGCGAAGTAAACAGCGTATTACCTTCCTGGACACCCCTGGACACGAAGCCTTTACCGCGATGCGTGCCCGTGGAGCTCAGGTTACCGATATTGCTATTATCGTAATCGCTGCCGATGACGATATCATGCCTCAAACCAAGGAAGCCATTAGCCATGCTCAGGCAGCTAATGTACCTATCATATTTGCTATCAATAAGATAGACAAACCTACCGCTAACCCTGAAAAAATAAAAGAACACCTAGCCAATATGAACCTTTTGGTAGAAGATTGGGGAGGTAAGATCCAGTCTCAAGACATTTCTGCCAAACAAGGGATAGGAGTCAGCGATCTATTGGACAAAGTACTTTTGGAGGCTGAAATTCTGGAACTAAAAGCCAATCCTAAAAAACATGCCTTGGGTACCGTCGTGGAAGCTGCGCTGGACAAAGGACGCGGATATGTCTCCACTGTACTGGTACAAGAGGGAACACTTCGTGTAGGTGATTACCTGCTGGCTGGTACTCACTCTGGTAAGATTCGTGCTATGCATGACGAACGTGGAAAGAGTGTCAAAGAAGCCATTCCTTCGACCCCTGTAACCATCTTAGGACTGGATGGAGCACCACAGGCAGGAGATAAGTTCTATGTATTCGAGGACGAAAAAGAAGCCAAACAAATTGCTGCCAAGCGTACCCAACTCCTCAGAGAGCAGTCCGTACGTACTCAGCGACATATCACTTTGGACGAAATTGGTCGCCGTATAGCCCTTGGAGACTTCAAGGAACTCAATATTATCCTCAAAGGGGATGTAGATGGATCCGTAGAAGCCCTTACCGATTCCTTCCAAAAACTCTCCACTGAAGAGATCCAAGTATCTATTATTCACAAGGGAGTGGGTGCCATCACCGAGTCCGATGTACTCTTGGCTTCAGCGTCCAATGCAATCATCGTTGGGTTCAATGTACGACCTATGTCCAATGCTCGTGCCTTGGCTGAGAAGGAGGAAATCGATATCCGTACCTACTCGATCATCTATGATGCTATCAATGACCTAAAATCTGCTATGGAGGGTATGCTTTCTCCTGAAATGAGAGAAGAAGTTACCGGTACAGTAGAGATTCGTGAACTTTTCAAGATTTCTAAGGTAGGTACTATCGCCGGTTGTATGGTTACCGATGGAAAAATATACCGTAACTCCAAGATACGCCTCTTGCGTGAGAATGTAGTAATCTACACTGGAGAACTCTCCTCTCTCAAGAGATTCAAAGATGATGTAAAAGAGGTCAGCAAAGGGTATGATTGTGGTCTCCAGATCAAGAACTATAACGATATCAAGGAAGGCGATGTCTTAGAAGCCTTCCAAGAGGTAGCTGTCAAGAAAAAATTATAATTTTTATGAAAATATCCGCCACTATAGCCAAGGATATAGCAGGAACACTGCTTGATATTCATGCCATTAAGCTCAGCCCTAAGGCTCCCTTTACGTGGGCTTCAGGGTGGAAGTCTCCCATCTATTGTGACAATCGCATGCTCCTTTCCTATCCTGAGGCTCGAAACAAAGTAGCTCTTGCTATGAGCAAATTTATCCAGGAGAAATACCCTCAGGTACAGCTCATTGCCGGAGTAGCCACAGGAGCTATAGGTATAGGAATGCTCGTAGCCGATAGGCTTGGATTGCCCTTTGTATATGTACGCCCTGAACCTAAAAAGCATGGGCGCGGCAACCAAATAGAAGGTAGCTTCAACCCTGAGGATAAAGTAGTAGTCATAGAAGATCTCATCAGTACTGGCATGAGTAGTATAGGAGCAGTAAGAGCTCTAAAAGCTCACCAAGTGGAAGTATTGGGGATGGTAGCTATTTTCTCCTACCTATTCGATATCGCTCAAGAGAATTTCTCCCAAGAAAATATAACCTTAGATACCCTCAGCCAATACGATGCCCTCTTGGAAGAGGCCAAAGACAGAGATTATATATCCCAACAAGAGATAGAAACCCTGGCTAAGTGGCGCTTAGCCCCTGACAAATGGACATAAAATAATCTAATATGAAAATCACCTCCCCTATCGTATCCGTCGGTCTACCTATTACAAGAGTCTATGAAAAATTAGAGAATGTTGCTCTTTTCAAGGAACTCATGCCGGAGAACTTGTCACACTTTGCCTCTTC
>QWCZ01003598.1_pt1 | contig 11986 bp, 9 predicted proteins | sample 1972651 | NCBI WGS metagenome assembly QWCZ01 (sample SAMN09866695, study PRJNA288562) | Human oral metagenome isolate pre1_saliva, whole genome shotgun sequencing... | isolation source: mouth | host: Homo sapiens | place: USA: California
AATAAAATTTCAACAGCCTTTGAGCTGCTACCAGAATATCCAACTATTCCACACATAAAAAAACCTCCTATAATTTTTGCAAAAAAATTGCATAATAAAATTAGGAGACTGTCACGATTATTTCTTTGTTACACAAATCACTTTGTGTTTTTGTAAATAATGGTTGTAACCACCTTTGGAATATCCGCCGAATTTTCGATAATTCCAATCCTCGTCAACTTAAATTTTTAAGAAATTTAAGTTCTGGCGCTTGTTTATATAAATCTCCCTATTTAGATTATATTATACTTTGATTTTTTTAGCAAGTTTATAAAAGTTTTTATAATTTTATTTACAAAAAATGTTGAAAGTGATATATTGAAGTATAATAAATTATAATTGAGGAGGAAAAATATGAGTTTTAAGTGTGTAAAAAAATATGAAGATAACTATGACAAATATGTCGTATTGACAACATCTGATAAAATAGTTTTACCTGAATATTTAGATAAAGAAAGTAAAAAAATGGCAGAGGCTGTTATCAAAAAAAATAAATTTACAGCGAAAGCTTCTGAAAAAATTGAAATGACTTTAATGAATGAAAAAAAAGTTATGAATCTTGTTTTGGTTGGGCTTGGAGAAAAGAAAAAATTAGATGCTAAAAATATAAGACAATATTTATTTGATGGACTAAAATCAATAACAGGAAAAACATTTGTAAGTTTTGCTGATAAAACCTTGGATGATATGAATCTTGTAGCAGAAGTTGTGGGACATATTAACTATAAATTTGATAAATATTTTACAAAGAAAAAAGAAACTTTCTTAGAAGTAGACTATTTAACAGATAAAAAAGTTCCTAAATTAATCGAAGGATATGAGCTTGCAAAAATTTCTGACATAGTTAGAGATTTGGTAAATGAACAAGCTGAAGTATTAACACCAAAAGCTTTAGCTGATAAAGCAGCAGAACTTGGAAAAGAATTCGGATTTGAAGTTGAAATTTTTGATGAAAAGAAAGCTCAAAAATTAGGAATGACTTCTTATCTTGCTGTAGCAAGAGCAGCTCATCACAGACCTTATGTTATTGTAATGAGATACAAAGGAGATGAAAAAGCAAAATATACTTATGGACTTGTTGGAAAAGGTTTGACTTATGATACAGGAGGACTTTCTTTGAAACCAACAGATAGTATGCTTACAATGAGATGTGACATGGGTGGGGCAGCAACTATGATAGGTGCTATGTGCTCAGTTGCTAAGATGAAACTTAAAAAGAATGTAACTTGTGTTGTAGCTGCTTGTGAAAATTCAATAGGGCCTAATGCTTACAGACCTGGAGATATCATAACAGCTATGAATGGAAAAACTATTGAAATAACAAATACAGATGCAGAAGGAAGATTGACTTTAGCTGATGCTCTAACTTATATCGTAAGAAAAGAAAAAGTTGATGAAGTTATTGATGCTGCAACTCTAACTGGAGCAATTATGGTTGGACTTGGAGAAGATGTAACTGGTGTGTTTACTAATGACGATAAAATGGCAAGAAAATTAATTGATGCCTCTGAAAATTGGAATGAATATTTCTGGCAAATGCCAATGTTTGATTTATATAAAAGAAATTTAAAATCATCTTATGCTGATATGCAAAATACAGGAGTAAGATGGGGTGGATCAATAAATGCTGCGAAATTTTTAGAAGAATTTGTTGATGATACTAAATGGGTTCATTTGGATATAGCTGGAACTGCTTGGGCAAGTGGAGCTAACCCATATTATTCACAAAAAGGTGGAACTGGACAAGTATTTAAAACAGTTTACTCATACATAAAAGGATAATTGTTATAAAAAATAACGACGTAGATTTTTTCTACGTCGTCTTTTTTATTTAGAATATTTTTCTATGTACTCATAAAAAGTTTTTGCTGGATTTTCTCTCAAAGTTTTTTCTATAAACTCATCTGTAGGATCTTTAAAAAATCCTGTTGCAATAAGAGTTGAAAGTCCATGAGCAAAGATCCAACACTTCATCAATAATTCTTCTTGCATTTTTTCATTAATATTTGAAAATCTTTCATCTTTTGCAGTTTCACTTCTGATAAGATTCAAAAATCCTTCTAGTAAAGAATCTTCAATATTTTCTTTTAAGAAAATTCTTAAGAATAATTTTTTTTCCTCACGAGCAAAAATTGCAATTCCCATACCTATATCTAGAAATTTTATTCCTGTTCTTTTTTTTGTCAAGTATTCCATAAATAAATTTTTAGCTTTTCCTATCAATTCTTCTTTTAAAATTTCCATAGAACCTATTGATTTATATATGGGAGCAGGAGAAGCATCTAAAATTCTACCTACATGTCTAGCACTTATAGCTTCAATTCCTTCCTCTTTAAAAAGTTCAAAAGATTTTTTTATAATTAATTCTCTTGAGAATAAAACTTTTTTTGGCATAAAACTCTCCTAATTAAATTAATTTTTATTAAAATTTCTTAGTTAAAGATAATCCAAATGCTGTGATACCTTTATGGTATTTTTGATTTTCTGTTACATTTTTACTATCTGCATATCTATCCATGAAGGTTCCATCTTTCTTTTCGTATATGAAATGAGCAACTGAAGCTGTGATAGCTGTTGTTTCATCATATTGATATTTTACTCCAGCACCTAGAGTGAATGAATTAAGTGCATATTCAGTGTCATTAAATGATGAAGCTTTTGCTCCAGTTCTTGCATAGTTAGCACTTCCAATTAAAGTGAATTTATCGTTTATTTTATATTCATTTCCTAAAGCGATTTCCCAACCATTTTTATAATCTAATCCATATTCATGTCCACCAAAAGCTGTTACTCTATCCATTTTTGCATGACGGTTGAAATAATAATTAGCTGCTCCAGATACTAAATAATTATCTGTAACTTTATATGAAGCTCCAACTGATAAAATTGCTGGTAAATCTCTTCTTACTCTTTCCCCTATTGTATATTGAGGATAAAAAGTTGTCAATCCAATATTTTGTCCTAATATTGCAGCTGTATTTAATTGGTTTTCTGAACCTTTAGCTTTGAAGTTCATTTTAACTCTTGAATCATATCTTGCTGCTAAATTTAATCTTTCATCAACTTTATAGTTTACACCTAATTGGAAACCATATCCCCAAGCTTCTCTCTTAGAATCTAAATCTCCTTGTAAACCATTTTTTACTAGTTCAGCTGTAGTTTGTTTCAATTGTCCTAAAGCTACTTGAGTAGCTTGTTGTTTCATAGCAGCAACCTGAGTCGCTGGCATCAAACCTGCTTGTACTGCGGCAGATGTTTTTGCATCCACAGTTGCACTAACTTCTCTTGCTACTTTTGTAGCAGCAGCTTGTTGATATGCTTTACTTGGATTAACTCCAATATTTAAATTTCCTTTTAATTCTCTAGTTCCATGAACAACTCTACCAGCAACTGATAATGATAAATTTTCATTTACGTTGAATGCTCTACCTAAAGTAGCTTGTTCATACATATTTTTTCCTGTTAAGCTAGAACCTCTATCATAAACTCCTAGTCCATTAAATTTATTTACATCAGATAGAACATCTACTCCAGAAACTCCATCATATTTTAATTTTCCTCCACCAGCTAAAGCTCCGAAGTTAAAAAATGTTGCTCCGTTTGCATCAACAGATGTAAATGTTACGTTTGGAATTGCTTGTCTTAATTTTGCTTTATGTTCTTTTCCTTCGTAAGACATTTTTTCATATCCAACTGCGTATTGAACTCCGACTTGAGCATATTTTCCTTGTTCCAATCTTGATTGCCCTGCTGGGTTGTAATTATTTACTCCTGCTTTTACCAAACCAGTTTGTGCTTGGTTAGATAAATAATCTGGTGTATAAGTTTGTACGTGATCTATAGATGCTCCATACAATCCACTTGATAATATAGCTGTTAATAATAAAACTTTTTTCATTTGTCCTCCCTTTGTATTTTGAAACACTTTTTTCTTATAAAATAACAAGTATAATATAACAGATGTTCTTATCGTTGTCAAATTTTTATGGAAAAGTAAAAATATTCAATTATTATTTTATGAAATAAAAAAACTCTTGCTTTTCTTTTTATAGATGGGCTATAATAGTAGAAATTTATACAAGGAGTGATAAAATGATAAACACAAAAAAAATATGGATGAATGGAAAATTAGTTGATCATGATGATGCAAATATACATGTACTATCTCATGTTGTTAGTTATGGAACTTCATTTTTTGAAGGAATTAGAATTTATAAAACAGAAAAAGGTCCTGCTATTTTTAGATTAAAAGAACACGTAAAGAGACTTTTTGATACTGCAAAAATATATAGAACAGCAGTTCCTTATACACAAGAACAAATAGAACAAGCTATTATCGATACTGTTAGAGAAAATGGATTAGAACACGGATATATCCGTCCAATAGTTTTTCGTGGATATTTTGAATTAGGAGTAAATCCTGTAAATTGTCCAGTAGATGTTGTTATTGCGGCTTGGGCTTGGGGAGCATATTTAGGAGAGGAAGCTTTAAGTAAGGGAATAAGAGCTCAAGTTTCTTCTTGGAGAAGACCAGCTCCAGATACATTACCTACTCTTGCAAAAGCTGGAGGAAATTATCTAAATTCTCAACTTATAAAATTAGAGTCTCTAGAAAATGGTTATGATGAAGGAATTGCTCTTGACTATTTAGGAAATGTTAGTGAAGGTTCTGCTGAAAATCTATTTGTAGTTTTAAATGGAAGAATTATAACTCCAACTCTTGCTTCGTCAGCTCTTGGAGGGATTACAAAAGACACGGTTATGCAAATTGCTAAAAGATTAGGTTATGAAGTTGTTGAGCAACCTATTCCAAGAGAATTATTATATACTTGTGATGAATTATTCTTAACTGGAACTGCAGCAGAAGTTGTTCCAGTGTATTCAGTTGATAATATTCAAGTTGGAAGTGGAGACAGAACTGTTACTAAAGCTATACAAAAAGAATTTTTTGCTATTGCTCATGGACAACATGAACTTTCTGAAAAATTTCTTGCTTATGTAAAATAAAAATAAAATGACGACGTAAATTTTTTAACGTCGTCATTTTTTATTGTAATATTAAATTTATTTTCTAATTTGGTTGAATAAAAACATTCCTAAAATTATAATTGCTCCACCAATAAGAGTAGAAAGTTTTGGCAAGTCTCCTAAAATAAAAATTCCTAAGACAGTTGCAAGTACAGGAGTGACAAACATAAATGATGTAACTTCAGAAGTGTGTTTTGCAAGTTCAAAAGCTTTAGTCCAGAAAAAATATGAAATGATACTAGGAAATAAGGCCATATAAATAATTATTACGAGAGAAGAAAAACTTATCTTAAAAATATCTCCTACTGAACTTGGAGAATAAATTATCAATTGAATTGCTCCTATTAAAAGACAGTACATAGTTACATCAAACGAAGAATATTTTTTTGTTAAATATCTTTGTGAAATATTATAGCTACTTAACATAATAGCAGCAACGAGCATATATAAAATCCCAGTATTAATAGTTAATACTCCATCCCATAAAGTCAAGATTAAAATTCCGATAAAAGAAATCCCCATACAAATCCAACCAACTAGATTTATTTTTTCTTTAAAAACAAAATATGCAATGATTGCCGTGATAGCAGGGCACAGAGCATTTATCACACTAAGAGTTGAGGGGCTTGCAAGAGATGTAGCAATATTAAATAAAACTATATAGCCTCCATAACCAGAAAAACCTGCATAGAAAAACATAGGTAAATCTCTTAAAGCTGGAGGACTAATTCTTTTTTTTATTATTATAGCAAGAACAAAAATGGCTGCAAAAAAATATCTAAGTACTCCAAGTGAGCTAGCTCCAATCTTTAGAGTAAAATCCAAAAATTTCAATTCTTCTTTTTCAATTTTTCTTTCTTTCGAATAATAATTTAAGAACTCTCTTATAAAATTATTTTCATTGAATGAATCGAAATTTTTAATTTTAATCCAAAAATTTATAATGATGGCAATATCAAAAATAAAAGCTGAATAGTGACTTTCATTAAAATCAATGATAGCCTTTATATTTTTTTTCTCATCTAAGATAATGTTATCTGGGAAAATATCTCCATGAATTATTCCCGATGGAAGACTTGAAAAATCAATTTTTGAAATTTCGTCAGCTAAAGAAAAAATTTCATCTTTAAATTCAAAATCTATGTTAGCTTCTTTTATTTTATTATAATAAAAATCAAAATCAATACGACTTTTTCTATTGTAATCTTTGGCTGAAATATTTTTTGAAAATGAATGTAATTTTGCAAGATAAGTTCCTATTCGTCTTATTGAATTACTATTTATTTCTTTTAAACTTTCTCCATCGATATATTCAAATAAGGAAATTTTCTTATTATTAAAAATAGATATATAGTCTTGATTGATATTTTTGATAGCTAAAGCAACAGGAATAAATTTTTTTATTTTTTCAAGAAAAATTAATTCTTGCTCTTCTTCCTGTATTGTTCTGTCAGCCTCATAAATTCTAAGTATAAATTTTTCATTTGTAGTTTCTATAAAGAAATTTGAATTTAAAATTCCACTATTTATATTTTTTATATTTTTTATTTGTATTTTATAATTTTGCTCAATAAAATCTATCTCATTTTGAGAAAGATTAGTGTATACTCCCATAAGTCTCCAATCTATAGTAAAGGTGATAGTAATCTGAAAACAGATTCTTTAATTTTTGTAAAAATGCTTCTCTTTTTGAAATCAGCAAAAGTTAATTTTTGAGAAAAATTTAAATCTTTGTTAAATTGATTTTTAGAAGCTGTTGCAATTTTTTCACTGTAAATATTTAAGTTGATTTCAAAGTTAAGATAGAAACTTCTATAATCAAAATTGCAGGTACCAACTGAAACAATTTCATCATCTATTAAAATAGTTTTTGAATGAATAAAGCCTTTTTCATAACGGTAAATACTAGCTCCAAGACGTAAAAGTTCTCCGACATAAAATTGATTGACCCAGTATACAAAAGGATGATCACCTTTGTTTGGTATCATTATTTTTACATCAACACCAGATAATATAGCAGACTTCAAAGTGTCAAGTAACAAATCATCCGGTACAAAGTATGGAGTTTGTATCCAAATATTTTTTCTAGCTTCTTGGATAAGTTTCGAAAAATTATCTCTTATAACAGGAAATTCATAATTCGGTCCGCAACTAACGACTTGAAGATGGGTTTTTTCATTATCATTTATTGTAAAATTATTATTTAGAATTTTTTCATTTTTCAATAATTTATTTTTTACTATACTTAACGAAAAATAAAATTCTTTTTCAAGAGAAGAGATAATATCTCCATAAACTTTTACAGAAGTATCTCTCCAGTATCCAATCTTACCTTTACCTAAATACTCGTCTCCTATATTCATTCCACCTATGAAGGCTACGTTTCCATCTATGATAGTTATTTTTCTGTGATCTCTGTAATTTATTCTGATATTGAAAATAGGTATATAAGTTCTAAAGAAAAAATGAAGATTAACTTTTGAATTTTTGAAATATCTTGCTAGCTTTCCATTTGCTTTATTAACTCCATCAATAAGAATATTTACTTCAATACCAGTATCCGCTCTCTCGATTAACAAATTAGCAATTTCTTTTCCTATTTCATCAAATTGAAAAATAAAATATTCCATATTGATATAATTTTTAGCTTGAGCTATTTCTTTTTTCAAATCCTGAAAAAAATCTTTTCCCTCAAAAAATAATTCTACTTCATTATTTGATGCAAGGTCATTTTGTGAACTTGTTTCTAAATATGTAATAAGTCCATTCCATCTTTTTAGTTCAGCATAGTTTTTAAAAAATTTTTTTTCTTTGCTTCTCAATTTTTTTAAATTATAAATTCTGTTTGCAACTCTTTTCTTTTTAAATGTTAATCCAAAATATAAGTAAAAGAAAAATCCGAAATATGGAATCACAGCCAAAAGAAAAATCCAAAGTATTGTATATAAGGGATTTTTCCTTTCCACCATAATAATAACTATTATAAAAAATAAATTTGCTATCCATACGTATTGCAAAAAAAGTTGGATAAACGTTAAAATCAAATTTTGTATGTCAGTCATTGCTTACCTCTTAATAAAATATTATTTTAATATGATAACATTTTTTTGTTTTTTCTAAAAGAGATAAAATAATAAAAATAAATTGAAAAATTTATAAAAAAATCTTATACTATAAAAAAATTTTAATGGAGGTTAAGCTATGATTTACACAGAATTAAAAGATATAAAAACTTATAAGGGACTTAGTGAAAATTTAGATAGGGCAATAGACTTCATTGCAGAAAAAAAATATTTAACAAGAGGGTTTGGAAAAAATGTTGTAGATGGAGATAAAATTTATTTTAATTGTCCTGAAAAACCTATGACAAGAGAAAATACTGGTTTGGAATTAGAATATCATAAAAGATATATTGACATTCATATAGTTATAGAAGGAGAAGAAGCTGTTGCATATTGTCCTTTTGAAAAAGCAGTTGAAACAAAAAGTTTTGATATTGAGAACGACTATGCTTTGATGAAAGGTGAGACTCAAGTAGAATTAATTTTAAATACAGAAAATTGTTTAATATTATTTCCTGAAGAACCTCATCTTGCATTATTAAAAGTTAATGAAGCAAAAGAAATAAAAAAGGTTATATTTAAAGTTGAGATATAAAAAATACTTATAAAATATAATAAGAATGTACAGTAAGTATACAAATAAATTTGACATTTAATAATCGTTAAGTTAGAATGTAATAGTAAAAGTTTGTGGAGGTTGGTATAATGAAAATTAAAAATTTTGGAAAGTTACTTGTATTGTTATCATTTATTTTTCTTTTAATTGCTTGCGGAAAGAAAAAAGAAGATAAACCTTTGATAATGGGATTGTCTCCAATAGCAAATTCAGAAAAATTATTAGAAGATACTGCTCCTTTACATAAAATGTTAGGAGACAGTATAGGTAAACCGGTTGAAGGATATATTGCAACAAATTATATTGGTGTAGTTGAATCATTAGGAACTGGTAGTATTGATTTTGCATTAATTCCACCATTTGCATATATCTTAGCAAATAAAAAATATGGTTGTGAAGCTTTATTAACAAGTGTTGGAAAACATGATGAACCAGGATATTATTCTGTTCTACTAGCAAGAACTGATTCAGGGATAAATTCTGTTGAAGATTTAAAAGGAAAAAAAGTTGCTTTTGTAGATCCTTCTTCAACATCTGGGTATATAATTCCAGCAGTTATTTTAAAAGATCATGGGGTTGATCCAGAAAAAGATGTTAGCTATCAATTTGCAGGTGGACACGATAAAGCAATACAACTTTTAATTAATGGAGATGTCGATGCAATAGGTACTTATGAAAGTGCAATTACAAAATTTGCTAAAGAGTTTCCAGAAGTTAAAGAAAAAGTTAAAGTTTTACAAAAAAGTGATATGATACCCGGAATTACTTTAACAGTTTCTCCAAAAGTTGATCCTGAAATAAAAGAAAAAATAAAACAAGCTTTTATAAAAGTTTCAGAAACTAAAGAAGGACAAGAATTAACATTAAAATTATTCGGAATAAAAGGTTTTGTTGAACCAGATATTCAAAATTATAAAACTATCGAAGAAAAATTGACGAGAATGGGAATAGATATTGAAAAAATAAAATAAAAATAATGAGGGACTTGAAATAGTCCCTTTTTTTGAAAAAAGGTTGTGGTATGGTGGAAACTATAATTGAGGTTAAAAATCTTGTAAAAAATTATGGTACTAAAGAAATTTTAAAAAATATTTCCTTCTCAATAAATAAGGGAGAAATTGTTTCTATTATTGGAGAGAGTGGAGCTGGAAAATCTACTTTGATGAGATGCTTGAATGGATTGGAAGAAGTAAATTCTGGAAGTATAAATTTTTATGGAACTGATATTACAAAGTTAAAAACAAGTGATAAGAATGAAATAAAAAAACAAATGGCTTATGTATTTCAAGATTTAAATATAATTGATAATATGTTTGTCATAGATAATGTTTTAGTACCTTTTTTAAATAGAAAAAATTTTATAGATGTACTTTTAAATAGATTTACAAAAGAAGAATATGAAAGAGCCTTATATTGCTTAGAGAAAGTTGGAATTTCGAAGTTAGCATATACTAAAGCAAAATACTTGTCCGGCGGAGAAAAGCAAAGAGTTGCTATTGCAAGATCTTTGGCTCCAAATGTTGAACTTATATTAGCAGACGAACCGATAAGTAGTTTAGATGAAAGAAATTCAAGTCAGATTATGAAAATATTTGAAAGAATTAATATAAAAAAAAATAAAACAATTATATTAAATTTACACAATGTAGAAATTGCTAAAAAGTTTTCAGACAAAATTTTAGCATTAAAAAATGGAGAAATATTTTTCTACAAAAAAAGTGAAGAGGTAAACGAAGATGACATTAGAGAAGTTTATCAAAATTCATAAACTAAAAACTTTAGCAAAACTTTTTGCAATTTTTATAATTGTTCTATTATTTTTATTCACTTTGAATTTAGATTTCCAAGACTATATTGATGGTTTCTCAAGGTTAAAAAATCTTTTTCTAGGAATGTTAAGAATCGACACTGAGGATAAAAAAATAGTTTTATTTAAGATGTTTGAAACTATAGTCACCGCTTTTGCTTCAACTTTAATTGGGGTGGTCTTAGCTGTTTTATGTTCTCCATTTTTAGCCTTGAATATGTCAAAAAATAAATATTTAGCAAAATTCTTAACTTTTTGTTTTACAATATTTAGAACTATTCCAGCTCTTGTTCTGGCTGCAATACTTGTTAGTTTAATAGGAATAGGAAGTTTTACAGGATTTATAAGTTTACTTATTATAACATTTTTTACAAGTACAAAACTTTTAAAAGAATATTTAGAAGAGATTAGCCAATCTAAAATAATGGCATTTGAAACTTTCGGATTTTCGAAATTTACATTTTTAAAATCTTGCATTTATCCATATTCAAAACCTTATATAATTTCACTATTTTTTCTAACTTTGGAATCTAGCATAAGAGGAGCTAGCGTTCTTGGGATGGTTGGAGCAGGTGGAATTGGTGAAGAGCTTTGGAAAAATTTAAGTTTTTTAAGATATGATAAAGTTTCGTTTATAATCTTGATACTTTTATTTTTTATATTTTTGACTGACAGTTTGAGTTGGTTTTTTAGAAAAAAAGATAGCATTATAAAAATTTCAACTTATGAAGCTTATAAAAAAAATAAATCCATAACAAAGTGGGCAACAATTTTAATAATTTTTCTTTTGATTTATACCGTAAATATTTTATATCAAGATATGAATAAAATTTCTCTTTCAGTTTTTGTTGAAAGATTTTTAAATTTTTTGAAAAAGTTTGCTTATTTAGATTTTTCATATACACCTAAGGCATTGCTTGCTTTATGGCAAAGTTTTTTAGTTGCCTTTTTTGCAACTTTTTTTGCAGCTCTCACTGCAATTTTAATAAGTTATTTCACTAGCTCAACAACAAGTAATAAAAAAATTTCTTTTTTATTAAAAATATTTATAAATTTTATTAGAACTTTTCCACCAGTAATAGTTGCTATTTTATTCTTTAGTGGTTTTGGACCAGGGCTTATCAGTGGATTTTTTGCCCTATACCTATATACAACTGGAGTTATCACAAAAGTTTATGTAGATATACTTGAAAGTTCTGAAATTGATTACGGACTTTATGGGAGAAGTCTGGGACTTAAAAATTTTTATATTTATTTAAAATTATGGCTACCTTCAACGTATACAAATTTTGTTTCAATATTTTTATATAGATTTGAATCTAATATGAAAAATTCTAGTGTTTTAGGTATGGTTGGAGCAGGAGGAATTGGACAGTTACTCATGAATCATATTGCCTTTAGAAATTGGGAAAAGGTCTGGGTACTATTAATTTA
>QWCZ01001112.1_pt1 | contig 11985 bp, 7 predicted proteins | sample 1972651 | NCBI WGS metagenome assembly QWCZ01 (sample SAMN09866695, study PRJNA288562) | Human oral metagenome isolate pre1_saliva, whole genome shotgun sequencing... | isolation source: mouth | host: Homo sapiens | place: USA: California
CTGACCATCCACGTTCAGACCGGCTGTCGGGCCAAGCGTCGAGTCGGACGCGGGAGAACCGGCGTCGCCCAGCGCGCCCGCCGTGCCGATGATCGCGACCGTGGCGACGGGGGAGAAGCCCAGCGCTATGCACAGGGGCACGTAGATCGCGGAGATGATCGGCAGGGTCGAGAAGGACGAGCCGATGCCCATCGTGATGACCAGGCCCACCAGGAGCATAATGACGGCGGCCAGCGCCTTGGAGCCGTTGAACATCGCGGAAGTCTGCTGGACGAGGGGCTCAATCTGGCCCGACGCCTTCAGAACCGCGGCGTAGCCCTGCGCGGTGATCATGATGAGGCCGATGAGGCTCATCATCTTCATGCCGCCACTGAACACGTCGTCGGCCTGCTGCCACGGCACGACGCGCATGGCGAGCATGAGGCACAGGCCCACGAGGGCACCCACGAGCAGCGGGTCGGCCTCGGAATCCATCTTGGTCAGGACAGCCTGGATGACGAAGCATGCGACGAGGGCCACGACGGCCGCCCAGACCTTCTTCATGTCGACGGGCTTGTTGTCGCTGTTGCTGAACTCCGTCTCGCGCTGCTCGTACTCGCGCGGCTTGCGGTAGGAGACGAACAGGGCAATGAGGCAGCCCACGGCCATCGAGGCGGCGGGGATCGCCATGGCGGCCATCGGGTTGACGATGCCCTCGACAGGCAGGCCCGCGTCCTCAATATTCTTGTAGAGAATGTCGTGCAGGAAGATACGACCAAAGCCAATCGGCACAAACATGTAGGTGGTGACGATGCCGAAGGTGATCGCACAGGCGACCAGGCGGCGGTCCATCTTCAGCTCGTTCATGACGCCGATGAGCGGGGGCACCAGCAGCGGAATGAACGCGATGTGAATCGGGATGAGGTTCTGGCTCATCACGCCCATGACGAGGACTCCACCGAGGATGCCCCACTTCGCGGAGCGAGCCACGCGCGCCGAGTTAGAGTCGTCAGCGTTGCGCAGCTTAGCGATGATCCAGTTCGCCAGCAGGCGCGGCAGGCCCGAGTGGGCCACCGACATCGCGAACGCGCCGAGCAGGGCGTAGGACAGGGCGATCTTAGCGCCGCCGGCGAGGCCATCCTGGAAGGCGACCATCGTGCCGGATATACCCAATCCGGCCACCAGGCCGCCCACCAGCGAGGCGACGAAAAGAGAGATGACGACGTGCACGCGAGCGATGCTGAGGGCCAGCATGACAATCACGGAGAGCACGACTGCGTTGAAAAGCAACATGAGCGTTCCTGTGTTGAGGGTGCGCGAAAGCGCCAAATAAGGGGGAGATAAGCCGCGTCGCGGCAGGGGGTAGTGTCAGCCGAGATGGGAATCGGCGTGGATGGAGGCGTCGACGGCACCTACCAGTGCACTCGACAAACCACCTTCCTCGGCGGCCAGCAATCCTGCGATCGTGGTGCCGCCGGGGCTCGTCACCCGGTCAATGAGTTGCGCGGGGATCGTGCCCGCCTCGCGCTCGGCGAGGAGCAGCGCGGCCGACCCAGCCATCGCCTGCGCCGCGATCTCGACGGCGCTGTCCTTGGACAGCCCGTACTTGAGGCCCGCGCGGGCGAAAGAATCAATGATGTGGAAATACCAGGCCGGCGAGCACGAGGCCAGGGCCTGGAAAACAGGGAAATAGTCCTCGTCGATGAGGACGGTACGCCCAACCGAGTTCATGAGGTTGCGCACGGCGTTGACCTGATCGTCGGTGGTGCGGGTGGCCGTCAGGGCCGTCATGGACTGCCTGACGGTGGCCGCCACGTTCGGCATCACGCGAATGAGGGGAATGCCCGAGCCGAAATCCTGCGTAATCTGGTCGAGGGTACGCCCGGCGGCCAGGGACACGACGCACGCGTCGGGGCGACCGACCACACTGGGGGCTATCTCCTTGATGACCGCGCGCTGATCCTTGGGCTTGACGGCCAGGATGACGATGTCGGCCTGGCGGGCCAGGGACACGTTCGAGGACGCGGCGGTCGCGCCCAGCTCGTCGGCCAGGTCGCAGGCCTTGTCGGGCGTGCGGTTGGAGAAGATCAGCGTCGCGGGATCGACACCGGACGCGACGGCACCGCGAGCGATGGCCTGGGCCATGGCTCCCGTCCCGATAAATCCGATGCGCATGAGAGGCTCCCCGCGTGTGTTGGTTACTTGCCACGCAGCCTACCCGCATTTTGCCTGCGCTTGGTGCAGTGGTCGCACTGTGAGACGAGGCCGGGGCGAAGGCACCTGAAACGGCGACCTCAGCCCCGGCCTCGTGAGGGGGAAAACGGCGAGAACGCGCGCCTCAGCGCTTGCGCGTCCCGAAGATGGAACGGGTGATCTCGCGTCCGGCGGTGCGCAGTACCGACCCGAGGGCGTTTTCAACCTGGCGTGCGCGACGCTCGGCGGCGCGCTGGCGCGCGGCCTCCTCGCGTTCGGCCTGCTTGTCGGCCTGTCGGCGCAGTCTCTCCATTTCCTTCTGGCGGGCGGCCTCTTCCTTGGCGGCGGCCTTTTCCGCTTCCTTCGCTGCCTTCTCAGCCGCCTTCTCGGCCTCCTTGCGGGCCTTCTCCTCCTCCTTGGCGGCCGCCTCCCGCGCGGCTGCTTCCTGGCGGGCGGCCTGGGCCTCCTCCGCGCGACGCGCCAGCTTCTCCTCGGCGGAGTCCGGGTTCACGGCGTCACGGTAGCGTCCCATGATGGCGCTGGACTGGTTGATGCGGGCGATCGTGTCGGCGGAGGCGGGGCCCATGACGGAGGCGGGCGCCCAGATGCCGACGGGGGTGACCGGCGTCGGGTTACCCTTCGGGTTCAGCACCGTCACCACGGCCTCGCCCGTGCCCAGCGTCGTGAGAACCTCGTCCAGCTCGAGGCTGGTTGTCGGGAAGGTCTGCACGGTCGCCTTCAGCTTCTTGAAGTCGTCGGGCGTGGAGGCGCGTAGGCCGTGCTGGATGCGCGAGCCCAGCTGTGCCAGCACGTCGGAGGGGATGTCCTTGGGGGTCTGCGTCACGAAGACGACGCCCACGCCCTTGGAGCGGATCAGGCGCACGGTCTGGACGACCTGGCGCTCGAACTCCTTGGTGGCGTCCGCGAAGAGCAGGTGGGCCTCGTCGAAGAAGAACACGAGCTTGGGGCGGGGTGCGTCGCCGACCTCGGGCAGGGTCGCGAAGAGGTTCGCCAGCAGGAACATGATGACCGCGCTGACCAGGGCCGGGCGCGAAGAGATATCGCCGACGCCCAGCAGGGAGATGATGCCCCGGCCCGTTGAATCGGAGCGCATCAGGTCGGCGGTGTCGAAGCCGGGGGCCCCGAAGAACTGGCCGCCGCCCTGGGATTCAAGGGCGGTCAGGGCGCGCAGGATAACGCCGGCGGTGGCCTTGGAGACGCCGCCGATGGTGGCCAGCTCCTCCTTGCCTTCATCCGACGTCAGGAAGGAGATGACGGAGCGCAGGTCCGGCAGGTCCACGAGCTCCAGGCCCTGGCCGTCCGCCCACGCGAAGATCAGCTGCAGGGCCTGCTCCTGGGTCGTGTTCAGGGACAGGGCGCGGGCCAGGAGGATCGGGCCGAAGTCGGAGACCTCGGCGCGCACGGGCACGCCCGGGAACTGCGAGTCCGCCCCGCCCAGGCTCAGCAGCTCGATCGGGAACGACGAGGACGCCCACTCCTGACCGTTGGCGGCCGTGCGGGCCAGGAGCTTCTCGGAGCTCGCGCCGGCCTCGCCCAGGCCCGTGAGGTCGCCCTTGACGTCGCACAGGAGCACGGAGGAGCCCGCCGCCGACAGCCCCTCGGCCAGGAGCTGCAGGGTGCGGGTCTTGCCCGTGCCCGTCGCGCCCGCAACCAGGAGGTGGCGGTTGAACATGGGCACCGGCATCGCCGCGCTGACGCCGGGCACGCGCGCGCCGCCGTCGATCAGCGTACCGATCGTGATGGCCGGGACATCCCACGAGTAGGCGGCCCGAATCTGGGTGGCGAAAGCGGACAGGTCACCGCTGGGGGACGAGGCCGTGGTGGCCTCGGGTGCCTCGGGTGCGGGGGAGGCCTCGGCTGCGGATCCGGCGGCTTCGAGCTGGAGACGCAAGGCTTCGGCCTTCGCGCGTGCGGCTTCGGCCTCGGCGGCCTTCGCTGCCGCCTCTGCTGCGGCGAGCTGCGCCTTGAGGTCCTCGATGTTCTCACTCATGGTGGTGTCTTTCGGGGCTGGGGCGCATCGCGCCCGGGGCTTCGTCGTTACTGGAACAGTATCCCTTGGGACGTCTGTCTCACGCTCGTTCAAGGAGGTCATCGCGCTGTGGGGTCCATCCACAGGCCCACTGGCCGCGTCGCAGTTATCCACAGGGGCACGAATCCGGCGCGACACTGGTGGCGCAGCAGGCATAGCGTCGACGAATGAACCCTCCACGATGGCTCGCGCGCCGCAGGATGGCGGCCCTGACCAAGGCCGTCTACGACAGCGCGCTGCAAGAAGACGAACCACCCGAACCCACCGCCCTGCGCCTCCTACCCGGAGGCGCCACCGCGGCCGCCCTCCTCATCGTCATCGTCCTCCTCGCCTGCATCGGCGTGTGGCGCCACGCGACGGCCGCCGAACACGCCGCCGCGCGGGAGGCCGAGCAATCCGCTCACCAGGAAGCCGACACGCAGGAGCAGGGGTCCCAAACCCCCACCAGCCGAGGTGCCAACACGCCGACCAACACCCCCGCCACCGACCAGGTCATCGTCTACGTCTCGGGGGCAGTCACAACCCCCGGAGTCCTCACCCTGCCCGCTTCCTCCCGCGTCGTCGACGCGATCACCGCCGCTGGCGGAGCACGCGAGGACGCCAACCTCGACACGATCAACCTCGCGCGCCCACTCGTCGACGGAGAACACATCCACGTCGGACTCATCGGGGAACCCGAGACAACCACAGCGCCAGGCGAAGCCCCCACGCAGGCATGCGTGCGCCTCGACACCGCCACCGCCACCGACCTGCAAACACTGCCCGGAATCGGCCCCGCCCTGGCCTCCCGCATCATCGACTACCGCACAACCCACCCCCACATCTCCTCCGTCGACGCGCTCGACGAGGTGCCCGGCATCGGCCCCAGCCTCATCGAAAAAATACGACCCGGGGTCTGCCCATGACCGAAGTCAGGGCTCCACGCATGGTCGACCTCCGCCTCATGCCCACAGCGATTGCCGCCTGGGCCGCCAGCTGGTGGGCTACCGCCCACCCCGTCCCCTGGCCACTCATCGCCGCCTGCGTGCTCGCCGCCACCGCATGCGCCGCCTCCTACGCGTGGACATACCGACACGCCCGACCTCCCCGGCACGCCCTGACCCCGCCTCGATCCCTCCGCCTGGCCTCCGCCCTCCTCCTCACCGCCAGCGCCTGCGCGCTCGCTGTCTCGTCGGCGGCGGGCCGCTCCTACCAAGCCGATCCCGCACACACGGGCTCCGGGCCCATCCACGCGAAGGTACTCCTGATGCGCGACCCCGCCCCGGCCTCGTCGGGACTGTCGACGAGGCGCCGAGCACGCGTGAGGATCCTCGCGGTCGAGGTGGGGCAGCGGTGGCTGACCTCCGGCGCCACCGCCCTGGTCAGCGCTCCCTCATGGCGGGACGCAGCCCGTGGCGACGTGTACGAGCTCGATGGGACCCTGGACACCACATTCGCCGCAGAGGCGCCATCCGTGGGGGCGATCCGAGCCCGCAGCGCCCGACTCGTCGAGCGCCCCGGCGGACTCGACGCCTGGAGACGCGACACGCACAGCGCCTTCGCGGACGTGTGCCAGACCCTGCCACGCGACGCACGCGGACTCGTCCCAGGAATGTCCATCGGCGACGACCGACTGGTGCCATCCGACCTCGCCGACGCCATGACAGCCACCTCCCTGACACACCTGACGGCCATATCCGGCTCCCACATCGTCATCATCCTGGCCACCCTCAACCTCCTCCTGCCCGCGCGCAAGCCCCTGCGCGTCGGAGCAACGATCCTCGTCCTGGCCACCATCGTCATCCTCGTCGGCCCCGAAGCATCCGTGCTCCGATCCGTCTGCGTCGCCTCAGTCGCCTCCCTGGGCCTGGTGCTCGGGCGCGAGGGACAAGCCATCGCGGCGCTGTGCACGGTCGTCACCGCGACACTCCTCATCGACCCCTGGGCCTCCCGATCCTACGGATTCGCGCTGTCCGCGCTCGCGGCCCTGGCCGTCGTGGGACCCTGCGCCGCTCTCGCACGAGGGGTCAAGCGGCGTGTCAGGGGCGACACGCGGGTCGGGAAAGCCCTGCGGCGTCTGGCCGAACTGGTGTGCGTGCCCGCCCTGGCCGAGCTGTTCACTGCGCCCCTCATCGTCTCCCTGTCCGGAACCGTCCCCGTGTGGGGGATTGGTGCCAACGTCGCCGCCGAGCCCGCCGTGCCCGTGGCTACGCTCGCGGGCCTGTCGGGTGCCCTCCTCGCGCCGATCAGCCCTCCCATGTCGTGCGCCTGTGCGCGCGTAGCCTCCTGGGCGACCGGCTGGATCGCTGGAGCCGCGCGATTCTTCGCCGGGATGCCCGGAGCGGGGATTCGGGTGCCCGGCGGGGGAACGACACTCCTGAGCATCTACGGGTGCGCGGGACTTGGATGGGTGGCGTGGCGGGCGTGGAAACGCTGGGTGTTGCCCCTCATGGACGAGGCCCGGGACCCGTGAGCGGCTCGGCGCGGCCAGCGCGAGGTAGGGGTATCTCGACGGGGTATCGCCCCGCGTGCCCCGGCTCCTCGACGCGATGCCAACGCGCATGGGGCACGAGGTGGTGACACCTGCCACGACTTGTGTCCGCCCAGGGCCAAGGCGGACGCAGACGAGCGCCCGCGGTGGCAGACTTAGGGAGTTACCATCGCGTCGAAAGGCAGGAAGACGTGGCAGCACGCGGATCTCGACCGGCGGCACCAGCCCAGATCACGCTGGCCCCCATCGTGTTGATCAAGGGGCCCGAGGGACTCCTCGTCGACCGCGCCCTCGACCGGCTGCGCGCCCTGGCCTACCAGGCCGACCCGAACCTGGAACGCACGGACATCAACGCCGCCACCTACCAGGCGGGGCAGATCGACGTCATCGCCTCACCCTCCCTGTTCGGCGAATCCCGCATGGTCATCATCCGGGACCTGGAGACCATGAGCGACGCGCTCGCCGCCGACCTGATCGCCTACGCGGCCGCCCCCGCGCCCGACGTATGGATGTTCCTGGCCCACCCCGGCGGCAACGCCCGCGGCAAGAAAGTCACCGACGCGATCGCGAAGGCCAAGTGGCCGGTGATCCCCGCCGACCCGCTGAAAAACGACCGCGACAAGCTGGCGCTCATCGCCTCCGACGTGCGGGCCGCCCGTCGGCAGATGGACACCGAGGCGCAGCAAGCCCTCGTCGACGCGCTCGGCAATGACCCCCGTGCCATGGCGGGCGCCCTGTCTCAGCTGCTCTCCGACGTGAGCGGGCGCATCACACTCGAGGACGTGCGCCGCTACCAGGCGGGTCGCGTCGAGGCCACCGGCTACGACGTGGCCGACGCCGCTGTTGCCGGCAACTCCGCGAAAGCCCTGACCCTCGCCCGGCACGCCTTTGCGACCGGCATTGCCCCGCAGGTACTCGTCGCAGCCCTGGCGATTAAGTTCCGCGCCATGGCGAAGGTATCCATCGGCGGGGCCGCCTCCGCTCTCAAGATGGCGCCCTGGCAGGTCGACCGGGCCCGGCGCGAGCTGCGCGGATGGTCCGACGCCTCCCTGGCCGGCGCATTCGGCGCCATCGCCACCGCCGACGCCGAAACGAAGGGCGCCTCGCGGGACCCGCAGCGCGCCATCGAAAAAGCCATTATCACCATCTGCAGGCTGCACGGGCGCTGAGAGCTGCTCCGGCCTCGTCGATGAAGCGACCGAAACCCGAAGGAACTGAGGAGATACATGAAGACGATTCGAACCTTGCTGGGCCGACTGCGGGAGTTCACAACTCCCTCGATCCTGACCCCGCTGTTCATCATCGGGGAGGTCATCCTCGAGTGCCTGATCCCGCTGACCATGGTCTCGCTGGTGGATGCACTCGATGGCGACACGCTGACCCCCGTCCTTCGCCTGGGCGCGATCCTCATGGGCCTGGCCTTCGCCTCGCTGACCTGCGGAATCCTGTCCGCTCGCTTCGCGGCGACCGCGTCGGTGGGCCTGGCCAAGAACCTGCGTCAGGACCTCTTCTTTAAGGTGCAGGACTTCTCCTTCGCCGACATCGACCGCTTCTCCACGTCCTCGCTGGTCACCCGCATGACGACCGACGTCACGAACGTCCAAAACGCCTTCGGCATGATGATCCGCATCGCCGTGCGCGTGCCGCTCATGATCATCTTCTCCATCGTCATGGCGTGGCGCATCAACTCGTCGATGGCTCTCATCTTCCTGGGAATGGTGCCGCTGCTCGCCATCATCCTGGCGGTCATCGTGCTGGTCGCCTTCCCGATCTTCCGTCGCATCTTCAAGAAGTACGACGCCCTGAACAACTCCGTGCAGGAAAACGTCGCCGCGATCCGCGTGGTCAAGTCCTTCGTCACCGAGGAACACGAGACCACCAAGTTCCGCCACGCCTCCGCCGACGTGCGCAAGGACTTCACGAACGCTGAGAAGCTCATCGCCCTCAACAGCCCCGTCATGATGTTCTTCATCTTCGCCGCAATCACGGCCGTCGACTACGTGGGCGCCTCGATCATCGTGAACTCGGGGGCAACCGAGCTGACGAAGGGCGGCCTGACCGCCCTCATCACCTATGGCATCCAGATCCTCTCCCAGATGCTCATGCTCGCCTTCATCTTCGTCATGACGACGATGGCCGCCGAATCCGCGCACCGCATCGCCGAGGTCCTCACCCACGCCCCCTCCCTGACCTCTCCGGCCGGCGGGGCCACGGACGTCGCGGATGGCTCCGTCGTCTTCGACGGCGTGTCCTTCAAGTACTCCCAGAACGCCGAAGAAAACGCGCTGTCCGACATCAACCTACGCGTCGAGTCCGGGCAAACGCTCGGTATCGTGGGCGGCACGGGCTCCTCCAAGACCTCGCTCATCCAGCTGATCTGTCGACTCTACGACGTCTCCGAAGGTTCCGTGAAGGTCGGCGGGCGCGATGTGCGCGACTACGACCTGGGCGCCCTGCGCGACGCCGTCTCCGTCGTCCTGCAGAAGAACGTGCTCTTCTCCGGCACCATCAAGGACAACATGCGCTGGGGCAACCCGGAGGCCACCGACGAACAGATTGAGCGCGCCTGCAAGCTCGCCCAGGCCGACGAGTTCATTCAGCAGCTGCCCGGCGGCTACGACTACGTGGTCGCGCGCGGCGGCACCAACGTCTCTGGCGGCCAGAAGCAGCGCCTGTGCATCGCACGCGCGCTCCTGAAGACCCCCAAAATCCTCATCCTGGACGACTCCACCTCCGCGGTGGACACCAGGACGGATTCGCTGATTCGAAGCGCCTTCGAGACCGAGATCCCGGGCACGACGACAATCATCATCGCCCAGCGCCTCTCCTCGGTGAGCCACGCCGACCAGATCATCGTGCTGGACGATGGCCGCATCAAGGAACGCGGCACCCATGAGGAGCTGATGGCGGCGGGCGGGGAGTACCGCGAGATCTACGAGTCCCAGAACGCCGCGAGTGAAAGCGAGGTGGCCTGACATGGCACGCGCGCGCAACTCCCGGATCGACGATGGCGAGAAGCTCGAAGGCATCGATCGTCCCTTCGGCCGTCTCCTGCGATACGTCTTCCGTCACTACCCGGTGCGCATCAGCCTGACGGTCGTGTGCATCATTACGTCCGCCGTGGCCTCGGCGGTCGGTTCGATCTTCATGCAGCAGATCGTCGATAATGTCGTGACGCCGGGCCTCGAGTCCGGCTTCGACGCGGTGCGTGGCACCCTCGTGCGCCTCGTCGTCACCATGGGCGTCATCTTCAGCGCCGGCGTCATCGGTAACTTCATCTACACCCGCGCCATGGCGATCGTGACCCAGGGGACGCTCAAGCACATGCGAGACGACATGTTCGACTCCATGGAACGCCTGCCCCTGCGCTTCTTCGACACGCACCCGCACGGCGCGATCATGTCGACCTTCACGAACGACACGGACGCGATACGCCAGCTGATCGGTCAGTCGATCCCGACGCTCATCCAGTCGGGCCTGACCATTGTCGTGCTCATCGCCACGATGCTCTACTACTCCGTGTGGCTCTTCCTCGTCGTCCTCGTGGTGGGCGCCCTCATGGCGTTCCTGACCGGAAGGCTCGGCGGCCTCTCGGGCCGCTTCATGAAGGCCCAGCAGGCGGCCCTCGCGGACGAAGAGGGCTTCATCGAAGAGATGATGGACGGCCAGAAGGTCGTCCAGGTCTTCAACCACGAGCAGGACGCCAAGGACGAGTTCGTCGAGTACAACCAGAAGCTCTTCGACTCCTCGCAGAAGGCGAACGTCTACGGCAACGTGCTGATGCCCGCCCTGGGCAACATCGGCAACATCATGTACGTCGTCATCGCGATCGTCGGCGGCGTCATGATCCTCGAACAGACGCCGAATATTCACCTTATCGGCATCGACGTCATCACGGTCGGCATCGTCGTGTCCTTCCTGGGCATGGTCCGTAACTTCTCGCAAACGATCGGACAGATGTCGATGCAGGTGCCCATGATTGCGCTCGGCATGGCGGGCGCGGGTCGCGTGTTCGCCCTCATCGACCAGGAACCCGAGGAAGACCACGGGTACGTGACACTCGTGAGGGCCCGCGAGCTGCCCGACGGCTCGGTCGAGCCGACCGAGGAACGTACCGGAATCTGGGCCTGGCGTCACCCCCACCAGGCGGACGGCACCGTCACGTACACGCGCCTGCGCGGCGAACTCGTCATGGAGGGTGTGGACTTCTCCTACGATGGCAAGAAGGAGGTCCTGCACGACATCTCCCTGTGGGCGAAGCCGGGCCAGAAGATCGCTTTCGTGGGCGCGACGGGTGCCGGCAAGACGACGATCACAAACCTGATCAACCGCTTCTACGACATCGCCGACGGCAAGATCCGCTACGACGGCATCAATATCAACAAGATCCGCAAGTCGGACCTGCGTCGCTCCCTCGGCGTCGTCCTGCAGGACGTCAAGCTCTTCACGGGCACGGTCATGGACAACATCCGCTACGGCCGCCTGGACGCCACGGACGAGCAGTGCATTGAGGCCGCGAAGCTGGCCAACGCGGACTCCTTCATCCGGCGTCTGCCGGACGGATACGACACGATGCTGACGGGTAACGGCTCCAACCTGTCCCAGGGGCAGGCCCAGCTGCTGTCGATTGCCCGCGCCGCCGTGGCCGATCCGCCGGCGATGATCCTGGATGAAGCGACGTCTTCGATCGACACACGCACCGAGGCGCTCGTGCAGGCGGGCATGGACAACCTGATGGAGGGACGCACAGTCTTCGTGATCGCCCACCGTCTCTCGACGGTGCGTAACTCGGACGCGATCATGGTCCTGGAGCAGGGTCGCATCATTGAGCGCGGCAGCCACGACGACTTGATCGCTCAGAAGGGCGTGTACTACCAGCTCTACACGGGCGCCTTCGAGCTCGACTAGAGTTCGCGAAGCTCCTTCGCTCTGCCCCGGCCTCGTATTGACGAGGTCGGGGCTTCGTCATGCGCGCAACGCATCGGATAGGGGCTGTGCGTGAGCCGTGTGGCGCAAGGAACCAACGAGCGTGGTCGTTGGCGACGTCTGCGTGAGTGGGCGGCGTAGGCGCGTGGAAGCCTTCGGGGTGGTTCCTAAACGCCTGCGCACGCGATGGGGGAGAGGGGGTATACGACAGCGGGCCGCCCCGAAGGGCGACCCGCTATGCGTCAAACGAAAGCGTCTGCGATCAGTCAGCGATCGAGGCGACGCGACGAGCAAGCTTGGACTTGCGGTTCGCGGCCTGGTTCTTGTGGATGACGCCCTTGGAGACGGCGACGTCCAGCTTGCGCGA
>QWCZ01001118.1_pt1 | contig 11968 bp, 7 predicted proteins | sample 1972651 | NCBI WGS metagenome assembly QWCZ01 (sample SAMN09866695, study PRJNA288562) | Human oral metagenome isolate pre1_saliva, whole genome shotgun sequencing... | isolation source: mouth | host: Homo sapiens | place: USA: California
GGGTTGGCTGGTCGGTGCCGGGCTGGGCGCGGGAGTGGCCGTGGGTTGGCTGGTCGGTGCCGGGCTGGCCGTCGGACTAGCCGTGGGTGCCGGACTGGTGGGCGCTGGGCTGGCCGTGGGGGCCGGAGACGCAGTGGGCGCAACCGTCGGGGCAGGGGTGGGCACCGGCGTCGAGCCTGGCTGGGGATCACCCGTACGCCAAGCCCGGTAAGAAAACTCCAAAATGTTGGGCAAAACCTCGCCGTTAATGGAAGTTAGCCGAATCGCCTTAACCTGACCCTCAACCGCAAACACCTGATAGTGCTTGGCGGCGTCGGCACTACCCAAAGTCGTCCAAGTACCATCGCTGCGCTGATAGTCAACCGTGGCCCCAACCTGGCCGGCCACAACCACACTCACCTTGCCGCCAGCCGCCTGGGGTAGCTCACGCACCAAATTAGCGCCCTCAGGCACCTGGGTAGCTACCAAAGCCGTAGCCCCCTTAGCGTCAACCGCATTATCTAGCGGGTGATCCTTAGCGGTAACCAAAGTGGTAGACAAGCCCTTAGTGGGGCTAGAAACCTGGAACTCGCGGATCTGCACCCAAGCCCCATTACCGTTAGCCGCAGTGGCCTTCAGGCGCACATAACGCGCCATAGTGCCGGCGGGTGCCTTAGCCGTAATCTCAGCCTGGTTAGTGAACTGGCCCAGCGAAGTCCAGTTAGAGCCATCACCAGAAACTTCAACCTCAGCGTTATAGATCATGTCGCCAGTTTGCGAAGCACTACGGCCCTGGCTGACATGCACCAAACCAATCTCCTGCTCGCTGCCAAGATCAAGCTGGAAATAAGAGCCCGGCTGTGGGGCAGAGTTAGACCAGTAGAAAGTGTCCTCCCGGCCATCAACCGCATTAGCGGGCACATAGCTCTCCCAAGTGCCCATAGTGGTAGAAGCCTCGGTCACCTTCAAGGCGGCCCCGCCCTTAGCGGGAGTCAAAGCAGCCCACTTATCCCAAGCCTTGGCGGCATCGTCCACGAAAGCGTTAAAGACGCCGTCGCCTACAGAAGCCGTAATAGAAGCGGGCTTAACCGTAAAGTCCGAATCCATATCATCTACGCGGGGCGCAAGCGCGCTTTGCTGGGAGGCTTGCATCGCCATCAGGGCGCTAGTGGCCTGCTCCCCATTATCGGCGCCAATAGCCAAATAAACATCCACAGCCGACTCGCTGGCCTTAGCCCAATCGCGGGCCGCCTCCAGCCAAGGCTTAATGTCATTGTAAAAACCTTTAGATTCCATCTTGGCAAGCAGCTGCGGGGCCTGCTGGATCAGCTGCAAACGCGCACGCAAAATAGCGGCAGTGGACTTAATAGTGGCCGCATTGCCGCTAGCTAAAGCATCCTTAAAAGCCTTAACGTCGCTAGACAGCTGCGGGGCGCTTTGCGAAGAAGCCCGGTAAGGCTTCCACGACTGGTTAAGATCCACAAACGCATCAAGCGCCTTAGTTACCTGGCCATCACTGGTGCCAGCCAGCTCCGCCAAAGCCGCCTTAAACGAGACCTGAGCGTCATACTTAGGTCCATTCCAGGTGTAATCACCATAGTTAGCTAGCGACGGTAGCGAAGCATAAGGCTGAATCATGGGGTTAGAGGTGAAACCGTCAATGTACTTGTACAGGTTAGGGTCACGGCCCTCCAATGGGTTAAGGAACAGTCGTCCACGCTGGCCATCATTAACCGGGAAGTTATCCCAAATAAACAGGTGCTTATTGTTGTAGGTGGTGGCCGCCTTAGTCACCTGGTCAACAGTGATCTGGTCAGAGAAAACCCCCATCCCAGTCCACTGCATACGAATATCCTGGTGCAAACGCTCGCCCTGAGCAGTCTTAAACGGGTCAGTGGCGTTACCCGAATAGTTAGTGGGCACCATCATCAAATCATTGAGGTGGTTGGCCTTAACATACTCAGTTTGCACCTTGTTCAAATAGTAAGACTGGGCGTCAGCCAGCTGTGTCCAAGGGCCCCGAGAAGGGAACTGGGCGGCGTCAGAATCGCAGTTCAAACGCGGGTTAATGTCGTCCAAAGCAATATAGAACGAGCGCACCCCAATCTTGCGTAGCTGCTCAAACTTAGCCACCGTGGCGTCATAGTCACTTTGCTGGCCATAGCAAATGTCGTTACCGGGGGAGAGAGCAAACACAAAATCCACGTGGTTAGCGTTAGCGGCATCCACCAGCTCCTTGAGCTTAGCCAGCTCCGCCTGCGGATACAGCTCACGCCACTTAGCGCGCAGATAAGCGTCATCCTTAGGGGTGTAAATGTAGGTATTCATCTTGTGCTTGCCAGAGAAAGCCAAAATATCCTGGCGAGCCTGGTGAGACCAAGGAATACCGTAAAAACCCTCAATCGTGCCACGCACACTCATCAGCGGCCAGTCACGTACCGTAGCGTGATAGAGCTTGCCGTCTTTAACCAGCTGACGCAGCGTTTGCACGCCATAGTAAGCGCCGCGCGTATCAGAGCCGGTAATAGTGACGCTGTTGCCCTCAGCTTTAAGCAGGTAGCCCTCAGCGTGCTTAGGGGCCTGGCCAGCGCCGTCACCCTGCTCACCAGAAGCAGCCACCTTAACCGTGACCTTCAGCGTGGCCGCAGCCGCACTAGTGACCTGCAAGTTATTGGCTTTAGCTAAAGCATTCAGCGTAGCTTTAGTGGGCTCGTCCTGGTTTTGCACATCAAAATGCACCGTAGTGGACTTAAACGTGGCAGCGCCGCTACCCCAACTCAGTGACTGGGGAGCAGGCAAAACCTGGGGATGGGAATCGTCTTGGGTGGGGCTAGCCGGCACAGCTACCGGACCAGTTGCGACGGCTACCGGGGCTAGACCCGTCAAAGTCATAGCCACAACAGCCAATCCGGCCGCCCAACGACGCCGAGGCAAAGTCAGACGCATTATGTCCTCTTCATCGAGATTAATGGATGCGTGGTCAGCGGCCGTTTCCACAGCGAAACAAAGGGGGCGGGGCAGGCCACGCGCGGTCAACACCAGTCTAAAGTATTAGTTACTTACTTTCCCGCTAGCCCCAAACACCTAACCAAACCAATAAATTGAGATATACAACGCCTGGCAAGTATGTAGTTTGTCCGTTGGTGCTAGTAACCTGGTAGTGACTTACGCCCGCCCATACAGGAGAAACCATGGGACGCATTGTTGTTGAAGTTATGCCTAAGCCGGAAATCCTAGACCCCCAAGGTAAAGCCGTAGTGGGTTCCCTACCGCGCCTAGGCTTCGAACAGTTCACTGCGGTGCGTCAAGGGCGCCGCTTCGAACTAACCGTAGAAGGTGAAGTAACCGAAGCAGACCTAGCCGCCGCCCGCGAAGCCGCCGACAAGCTGCTGAGCAACCCCATCATTGAAGACGTGGTTTCTGTTCGCGCTGAGGAGGCCTAAACCTTGGCACGTATCGGTGTAATCACCTTCCCCGGCACCCTCGACGACGTCGACGCCCTACGCGCCGTACGACTATCCGGAGCCGAACCCGTCAGCCTCTGGCACAAAGACGCAGACCTACACGCAGTCGACGCCGTAGTAGTACCCGGCGGCTTCTCATACGGCGACTACCTACGCTGCGGCGCCATCGCCCGCTTCGCCCCGGTAATGCAAGAAGTAATCGACGCCGCCAACAAAGGCATGCCCGTACTAGGCATCTGCAACGGCTTCCAAATCCTCACCGAAGCCCACCTGCTACCCGGCGCCCTAATCCGCAACGACCACCAAAAGTTCATCTGCCGCGAGCAGAAACTACGGATCGAAAACGCCGACACCGCCTGGACCAACGCCTTTAGCGCCGGCCAGGAAATCGTGGTCCCCATGAAGAACGGTGAAGGCAACTTCATCGCCTCCGACGAAGACCTAGACCGCCTCGAAGGCGAAGGTCGCGTAGTCTTCCGCTACCTAGGCGGCAACCCCAACGGCTCCGCCCGCGACATCGCCGGCGTAACCAATGAACGCGGCAACGTAGTGGGCCTCATGCCCCACCCCGAACACGCCGTAGAACCCGGCTTCGGCCCCGCCGGCGCCGGCGGCCTACGCACCGGCGTTGACGGCCTAGGCGTATTCGCCTCCGTCCTAAACGCAGTGCTAGCCACCGCCTGATCAGCCAGGTAGCCAGGCAAGCCGGGCGCCCCAGCGCTCGCGGTTGACCAGCGGGCACTAGCGGATGGCCGGCGCTCGCGGCCAACCGCCAGGCGCAACAACTAAAAGTGGAGGCAGTCCCGTCAGGGGCTGCCTCCACCAGTTTTAGCGTTCGTCTTTTAGCGTTCGTCCACCATGGTGGCGATAAGCTCCAGCCAGTCACGCAAGTGGCGGTCCGGCAGGTAATTAGCGCGCACAGATTCATGGGCCGCCAGGCCCATTTCCGCCGACTGTTGTGGGAAACGCAGTACTTCAGCTACGGCTTGGCCCCAGCTGTAGGCAGACTGTCCCGGCACCAACACCCCGTTGACGCCGTCGTCGATCTGCTCAATTAAGCCACCCACCTGGGCGGCCACCACCACAGCCTTCTTCCACATGGCCTCAGTGACCGGCAAGCCGAAGCCCTCCTGGTGGCTCATCAGCGTAATCACCGTGCTAGTGCGCTGCAAAGCGTTAACAATCAGCGCATTCACCTCGCGGTCAAGCATTGGGATAGCGGCCACGTGCACCCGCTCAGCCAGCGACGGCGGCAGCACCGCATGAGCGTCAAGCACCTGCGCCAACACGCGGGCCGCCTCAGAAGGATGCCCATTGTGGGGAGCTAGCTGCGGCTCGCCACTAGCGCTGTTAACCACCCGGGTAGTTTGCCGGCTCTTACTATCCAAAGCCGGCCCCACCAGCAGCAGGTGTACGTCGTCGGCAAGCAGCTCACGGTCAGAGGCAAAAGCCTCAATCAGCTGCACATTGCCTTTAAGCGCAGACCAGCGTGAAACCTGCGTAACCACGCGGGCCCCTTGGGGAACCGGGCCGCCGGCCAGCATCACGCCGTCAAGCTTCTCAATCACACCCGGGCGCCCATCCTCACGTATGAAAGGCACCGCATCAAAGGGAGCTACGCCGTCGAAAATTCCTGCTAAACGCACAATCGACAAGGACTCATCCAAGTCCAAAACGCGGTTTTTCGGAGAGTCGGGAACAATAGAAGGGGCAATCACGTCGCAGCTGTCCGGCGGGGCAAATGGCGGGCGGTACACATCACGGGTGAACACCATGCGGTTGGCCCAGTCCAGATAAGGCTCCAGGAAACTCCAGGCCAGCTGGCTGTGCTCGTTTAGATCCTCAGTGCCGCCGTGGCAGCGCCACACCACCCAGGCCCCTGCCTCAGAGAAAGCCTGAGCTAGGCCAGCGGTGGCCGCCTCATGCAGCACCACAATGTCGCCATTGGAAATCTCATCCGCCAGGTTTTCCGCGTTCGAGGACAACACGTGCTCATAAAGATCACGTTCCTTGTCACGCAAGGAGCCGCCGTCGCCGTCGTAGCCATGCAGCCAGTTGTCTAGTCGCTCGCTTAAAACCCTAAACGGGGCGGGCATATCCAGTTGATACCAGCGGGTGTCTATGCCCGCATCCAGCGCCAGCGCGGTAATAGTTTCTACTGCCTCGGCCACACCTGAGTCAGCAGCGGCGCTGGGGGTGATGTTGAAAATAGTGCGTCCCTGGCCTAGGCGGCGTCCGGCGTCGACGACGGCGTCCAGGCGCTTCGTGGCCGCGTCGCTGAGGTGGCTCGCTAACTCCGCTAAGGGGCGAGGGGTAACGTCGATGTTCCTCATGACACCAGTCCAACATCATTTGCTTGTGGTGCACAGCACTTTTGGAATTTTCGCCGAAAACAACAATGTGAAAAATGCTGGAGTGCACATATTGGCCGATTGTCGCCTTCCTCTGTTAACTTCCCAGCTAAGACGAGTAGAGTTAGAGGGTAAATGCGCTAGGCGCACTCAACGCCGGTTAAGCGCAATTAAACGTCACGTTCAGGAGCGCCAATGACCTCCCTGCCCAATTCCGTTACCCCCGTGGAGCACCCCGATACCGTTCAGGACGCTGCGGCTAGCCCAGATAAGGAAATGCCCTACGCGGAGCTGGGTCTTAAACCGGAAGAGTACGCAGACATTAAGCGACTGCTTGGGCGCCGTCCCACCAACGCTGAGCTGGCCATGTACTCCGTAATGTGGTCTGAGCACTGCTCCTACAAGTCCTCCAAGATCCACCTCAAGCAGTTTGGCCAGAAGGTCACCCCCCAGATGCGTGAGCACCTGCTGGTGGGCATGGGTGAAAACGCTGGTGTGGTAGATATCGGTGATGGCTGGGCCGTCACCTACAAGGTAGAAAGCCACAACCACCCCTCCTTCGTGGAGCCCTACCAGGGCGCAGCTACCGGTGTGGGCGGTATTGTGCGCGACATTATCTCTATGGGTGCCCGCCCGGTGGCGGTTATGGACCAGCTGCGTTTTGGTGCGGTTGACCATGAAGACACCGCCCGCGTGGTGCACGGCGTGGTAGCCGGTGTGGGTGGTTACGGTAACTGCCTGGGCCTGCCCAATATTGGTGGTGAAACCGAGTTCGACTCCTCCTACCAGGAAAATCCGCTAGTAAACGCCCTGTGCGTGGGCGTTATGCGCCACGACGACATTCACCTAGCTAACGCCTCAGGCGCCGGCAACCAGGTGGTGCTATTCGGGGCCCGCACCGGTGGCGACGGTATTGGTGGCGCCTCCATTTTGGCCAGTGAATCCTTCGAGGATGGTATGCCGGCCAAGCGCCCCAGCGTCCAGGTGGGCGACCCCTTCATGGAGAAGGTACTTATCGAATGCTGTCTAGACCTGTTCAAGCAGGATCTAGTGCTAGGTATCCAGGATCTAGGCGCCGCCGGTATTTCCTGCGCCACCAGCGAGCTGGCCTCCAACGGTGACGGCGGTATGCACGTCAATCTAGAAAACGTGCTGCTACGCGACCCGTCCCTAACCGCCGGCGAGATCCTCATGAGTGAATCTCAAGAGCGCATGATGGCTGTGGTGGCCCCCGAAAAGCTGGAGGCCTTCATGGAGGTCATCCGCAAGTGGGATGTGGAAGCCTCCGTAATTGGTGAGGTTAACGGCTCTGGGCGCCTAACCATTGACCACTTCGGTGAGCGCATTGTGGACGTGGACCCCAAGACCGTGGCCCACGAAGGCCCCACCTATGATCGCCCCTACGCCCGCCCTGCCTGGCAGGATGAGCTAAACGCTGACACTAGCGACAAGCTGCAGCGCCCCGCTTCCTCCAAGGAGCTAGCGGCCCATGCCATGGCTATTGCGCTTAACCCCAACTACGCCTCTGCCAGCTGGGTTACCAACCAGTACGACCGTTTCGTGCGCGGCCAGACCGCTCTGTCTCAGCCCGACGACGCCGGTGTGGTGCGTGTGGATGAAAAGACCGGCTTGGGTGTGGCTATCTCCACTGACGCTAACGGGCGTTTCACCAAGCTTGACCCGGCTACCGGCGCCGCCCAGGCCCTGGCTGAGTCCTACCGTAACGTGTGCACGGTTGGTGCCCGCCCGCTGGCGGTAACCGACTGCCTGAACTTTGGTTCCCCCGAAGACCCTGACGCCATGTGGCAGCTGGTGGAGGCCATTACTGGTTTGGCTGACGCCTGCAAGGTGATGGGTATTCCGGTTACCGGCGGTAACGTGTCCCTCTACAACTCCCACGGCAAGGTTAAGGGTCTGCTCGACTCCTCCATTAACCCCACTCCCGTGGTGGGCGTGCTGGGCGTGATCGACGACGTCACCCGCGCTAACCCCTCAGGTTGGCAGGAAGAAGGCCTAGCCCTAGTGCTGCTGGGCGAAACCTACGATGAGCTGGACGGCTCCGCCTGGGCTCGAGTAGTACACCGCCACCTAGGTGGCCTGCCCCCCAAGGTGGATCTGGACGCCGAAATGGCCCTGGGTAATGTGCTGTTGGCCCTAAGCGAGGCCCGCACCCCTGCTGGTGAGCGTCTGATCAGCGCCGCCCACGACTGCTCTGCCGGTGGTCTGGTGCAGACCCTGCTGGAGGGCTCCCTGCGCTGCGGCGTGGGTGTAAGCGTGGACATCGCCAATGCGGCCACTGCTGCCGCCGACGGCGTCGGGCTGGATGACTTCACCTTCCTGTTCTCTGAGTCTGGGGCGCGCTGCGTGATTGCTGTACCCGAAGGGGCGCTGCCGGCGGTTTACGCCGCCGCTGAAGCTGAAGGTGTTAAGGCTGCCCGCATCGGCACCACCGGTGGCGACCTGTTTGCTATCACCGGTCATGACATCCTCTCCCAGGACCTGGGTGCGCCTATGGTCCTAGAACTAGCAGAGGTAGGCCTTGCAGTTGAGCGTGTACTGCCTGACCTGTTCAACTAAAACACCAGGTTAATAGGTTTACCTTAGTGAGCGTTGGGGCCGACTGGCAGCAGCCAGTCGGCCCCAAGCTTTTTGTGACAAAACGTTTTTATATTGGCTTAAGGGCCTGTAGCCTTACCTAATTAGATAAGTGAAGGCATTGTATTTAGCTAAAACCGGTACAATTAGCGCAACATCTAAGGTCCTATTAGCCTAAGTAAGGCAAGGCTTAAGATAGCGCCATGTTGCTAAGTCAGTGCCCTAAAAGAGTTCGCGCCAAGGTGGCCGAACTGGATATTAGCGAAGAGAACCTACTACGCCTGCATGAACTGGGCCTGCGCCCGGGCGTTAACCTCCACGTGGTTAACCGCGCAGCTTTTGGCGGGGTAGTGGTAAATATTGACGGCGCCCGTGTGGCTGTAGACCGCCGCAGCGCCCACCACATCAACGTGGAGGTAATCAAGTGAGCTGCTCCTGTCACGCCACAATCACTCTGGACACCACTGTCCACGACACCACTATTGCTCTGGTGGGTAACCCCAATGTTGGTAAATCCACCCTGTTCAATGCTCTAACCGGCGCCCGCCAGCGGGTTATCAACGCCCCCGGCACCACCGTCGAAATGATGCGCGGTAACTGGAAAGCCGTTGAAGCTAACCTGCTAGACCTGCCCGGCACCTACTCGCTGCTCGCAGCCTCCCCTGATGAGCAGGTAGTGGTAGACACCCTGGCGGCTGTCCCCGGCTCCTTCACCGACCCTGAAAACGGCGGTGGCCTGGACCTAACCGTGGTGGTGCTAGACGCCAGTGCCCTAACCCGCTCGCTCTACCTGCTCGGCCAGGTAGCCCAGGCTGGACACAACGCCCTGGCGGTACTGACCATGGCGGATGTGGCCGATGAGGCCCCTGACGCGGAGGCCCTAAGCAAGGCCCTGGGGATCGACGTCATCGTTATTGACCCCCGCCACCTGGGCAACGCAGACGAATTTGCGGCCCTGGTGAAAGAAAACATTGCCCATCCCAAGTGGGTTAAAGGCATTGAGCCCTCCCACACCGCCCCCGGCGCGCGCAAGCACGAATGCAAGTGCGGTCACTGCAAGGCAGAAGCCCAGGCCAGCGGCCTAGAGCAAGCCGACGCCATCTTTGAGTGGGTAGAAAAGCTTGAAGCCCAGGCTTTTGGCAAGCTAGAGCAGCCCCTGGAGCCCTCCTTCTCAGACAAGGTGGACCGGGTTTTGCTGCACCCGCTTATGGGCCTGCCGGTGTTCTTCTTCCTGATGTGGTTGCTGTTCAAGATCGCTGGTGAATGGGTTAGCCCCATCCAGGACTTCTTTGAGCAGGCTTTCTCCGACGAGTCCAAGAGCTACTCGCTAGCCCACTTAATTGGTCTGGCACTGAAGGCTGTTGGCTGGCAAGACAACTGGGTGCATGGCCTGCTGATCGGCGGTTTGTGCACCGGTCTAGGGGTGGTGGCTTCCTTCATCCCGTTGATGTTCATCATCTTCCTGATGATCTCAATCCTGGAAGACTCCGGTTATATGGCTCGCGCCGCCTTCCTGGGCGACCGCCTCATGCGCGCCATTGGCTTGGATGGGCGCGTAATCATGCCGCTGATCATGGGTTTTGGTTGCAACCTGCCCTCCCTGGCGGCTACCCGCACGCTACCTAACGCGGCCCAGCGTCTGGTCACCACCTTAGTGATTCCGTACACCTCCTGCGCTGCGCGACTGACCATTTACCTGCTTATTACCCGCATTTTCTTCCCCACCCACACCGGCACCGTGGTGTTTAGCCTCTACGTGCTCAGCTTGATAATGGTGGTGCTGGGATCGCTGGTTTTGAAGCCGTTTATTACTAAGGGCCAGTCTCACGCCCCGCTGTTCCTGGTGCTGCCGGCCTACCAGGTGCCGCGCGTAGTGGTGACGCTGAAGAACACCTGGCTGCGTTCATGGGCCTTCGTGGTGGGCGCCGGCAAGATCATTTTGCTGATGACCCTGGTGGTGTGGCTGATGGGGGCAATCCCCATGGCTGGCGGTCACAAGTTCGCTGACTCCAACCTGCCTATGGAGGACTCGCTTTATGGCCGCACCGCCCAGGTGCTAGAGCCTGTCTTTAAGCCCGCCGGATTTGGTGAATGGCACATGACCGGTGCACTTATGACTGGTTTTGTGGCTAAAGAGACCGTAATCTCCTCGGTGGTCACCTCCTACAACATGGATCCTGAAGCTGATGGTGGTGACGCTGAAGATGGCGGCGATAACTTGGGTCAGCTGCCTAAGTTGGTGCGTGTCTCTTTCGCTAAGTCTGCTGGTGCCGACGCCATGGTGGGGGCCTACGCCTTCTTGGTGTTTGTGCTTACCTACACGCCTTGCCTGGCTACGGTGGCTGAACAGGCCCGCCAAATTGGGGCCCGTAGGGCGGCTAGCGCTGTGGGCGTGCAGCTGGTGACGGCCTGGATCTTGGCGGTGGTGGTGTTCCAGATCGGGAGACTGATTTGGTGAAGTCTGCGCGGGTGGCGCTGGGTTGGCCGCGCCTACGCCGTGCAAATGGGGTCGACGACGTCGCTGCGGGCGTTGTCGGCCCCGCCGGCTGCGCGGGTGGTCCCCAAAACCCAGGTGACGGCGCCGCAGCGGCTGCTAGCAGCGCAACCGGCGCCGTCGCCCCTAAGGCGAGCACTAGCGCCCCTAATGCGGGCGCAACCGGCGCCGTCGCCCCCAAGACGGGCATGGCCGGCGTCGCCCCCAAGACAGACACAACCGGCCCGCGCCAACGTCTAACCCAAGCCCTAGCGCGCGGCGCCACCCTCACTCGCGCCGCCCAAGAAGCCGGGGTGAGCCCGCAACTGGCGGCGGTGATGGTAGAGCAGCTACGTCGCAGCGGTTCCCTGCTGGGCGCAACCAGCCTATGTGCCTCTGGCCTGGGTGCTTGCCATAGCCTGGAGGTGGATGAAAATACGGCGATACGCTGCGCCGGCTGTCCCTTAAGTCTCAAACGCACCATTTAGGTGACGTGAATCATTATGTCAAAGAGTGAGATTTTCTGCGTCTGTAACCTAGAGTAAACAATTCTTTGCAAGGCTAATGCACGTACCGAGATTGCATACAGATGCCCTCCGGGGCTCTTAGGAAAGGGTCGCTATGACCGCCGCTATCGATAAGGTTTATGCTGACGTCATCCGCCGTAACCCGGGTGAGCACGAGTTTCACCAGGCAGTACATGAGGTACTTACCTCTCTGGAACCGGTGCTAGCAAAGGACCCTCACTACGCCGACAACGCCCTGCTAGAGCGTCTGGTTGAGCCTGAGCGTCAGATTATCTTCCGTGTGCCGTGGGTTGACGATGCCGGTAACGTACAGGTCAACCGTGGTTTCCGCATTGAGTTCAACTCTGCGCTGGGCCCCTACAAGGGTGGTTTGCGTTTCCACCCTTCAGTTAACGCAGGCATTATCAAGTTCCTGGGTTTTGAGCAGATCTTCAAGAACGCCCTGACCAACCAGGGTATCGGCGGCGGTAAGGGCGGTAGCGACTTTGACCCCCACGGCCGCAGCGACGCCGAAATCATGCGTTTTTGCCAGTCCTTCATGACTGAGCTATCGCGCCACATTGGCCCCAATGTTGACGT
>QWCZ01001983.1_pt1 | contig 11968 bp, 8 predicted proteins | sample 1972651 | NCBI WGS metagenome assembly QWCZ01 (sample SAMN09866695, study PRJNA288562) | Human oral metagenome isolate pre1_saliva, whole genome shotgun sequencing... | isolation source: mouth | host: Homo sapiens | place: USA: California
TTATGTTTTTGGTTGTAACTCACTAAATCTTTAAGCGTAAAACCATCGTGAGCGGTAATAAAATTAAGTGTAGTATGTGGCAAGCGGTCATTTTTCTTAAATAAATCGCTAGAACCTGCAAAGCGTTCCGCAAAGTCACCCACTTCGCCACTTTTCCACAGCCAAAAACGGCATAAATCATCACGGAAACGGTCGTTCCATTCAGCAAAGTAACTTGGGAATTGCCCCACTTGATAGCCGTAATGCCCGATGTCCCACGGCTCGGCAATCAGTTTCACGTTCTGTAAGCTTGGCTCGTTTTGAATGTCGGCAAAGAGCTGAGCTTGTGCATTAAAATCGGGTTTATCGCGGCCCAGCACGGAAGCCAAATCAAAACGGAAGCCATCAACGTGGCATTGTTCCACCCAATAACGCAGACAATCTACGACCCATTTTCGCCCTACATCAGACGATAAATTGAGCATATTGCCACAGCCCGTCCAGTTAATGTAATGCCCGTTGTCATTGCGCCAGTAGTAGGTTTGGTCATCAATTCCACGCTGGCAGAAAGTCGGGAAATGTTGCTCCGACTCCGCGGAATGGTTGAACACCACGTCTAAAATTACTTCAATGCCTGCAGCGTGAAAGGCTTTGACCATCGCTTTAAATTCCGCCAACGGATTGTCGGTTGACGCATATTTCGGCTCAGCAGCGAACATTGCAAGCGGGTTATATCCCCAATAGTTTTGCAAATTTTTGGCTTGTAAATGCGGCTCATCTACAAAGAAATTCACGGGTAACAATTCCACCGCGGTTACGCCTAATTCTTGCAAATAGACAAGATTGACAGGATGCACCAAGCCTGCATAAGTGCCGCACAACGCCGCAGGGATTTGCTCATTCAACTGACTAAACCCTTTAACGTGCAATTCATAAACGATAGTTTCCGCCCACGGTGTCTGCGGTGCTTGGTCGTTCTCCCAATCAAATTCTTCTGAAATCACGACCGCTCTTGGGGCAAGATGCGCATTGTCGCGATGATCCGAAAGCAAGAACCACCCTCCACCGCCAAATGCCAAGTGTTATTGGTACGCACCATCGGCAAACGGGTTTCTTGGTTTTGTTCGTCAAACAGACAAAGTTCCACGCCTGTTGCTGCAGCGGAAAACAGGGCGAAATTGGTAATCTGCACGTCGTTTTCGACCGTTTGCATAGAACCGAATGGGGTTGGGGTGCCGTTATTGTAAATCGTAAACATATTTCGTAGGGTGTGTGGATTGGAATAATCCACGCACGAAAATTAAAAATAGATCGTCGCAGTGTGCGTGAAACGTTATTCACACACCCTACCCTTTAAATTTCAAATACACCGTCGCCAACGGCGGGATGCTTACCGAAATCGAATTTTCGCGTTCGTGGCTTTCAATAGCTTCACTTTGTACTGTGCCGAAATTCCCCACGTTTGAACCTTCGTAATACATCGAATCGGTATTTAAAATTTCTTCGTATTTTCCTGCAACATTCACGCCGATGCGGTAATCGTGGCGTGGCACTGGGGTGAAGTTGCTGATCACGATAATGCGTTCATCATCTGAGCTTCTGCGTTCAAAGGCGAATACCGAGTTTTGGGCATCGTCCACCACCAACCAATCGAAGCCTTCCGGCGAGTTATCCAGCTCAAAGAGCGGTCGATTTTTTTGATAAATTTGATTGAGGTCTTTAACCAGCTTCAACACGCCTTTGTGCCAGCATCCACCAATATTTTCATCAAGCAAGAACCAGTCCAAACTTTCTTCGTAATTCCACTCACGACCTTGGGCAAATTCGTTGCCCATAAAGAGTAATTTTTTGCCTGGATAGCCCCACATATAGCCGTAGTAAGCACGAAGGTTAGCGAATTTTTGCCACGTATCGCCCGGCATCTTGCCAAGAAGTGAATATTTACCGTGAACCACTTCATCGTGAGAAAGTGGTAGAACAAAATTTTCGCTGTATTGATACACCATTCCAAAGGTCATTTTGTTGTGGTGGTATTGGCGGTAAATCGGATCAAGCTTCATATAAGCCAGCGTGTCATTCATCCAGCCCATATTCCATTTGAAATTAAAGCCCAAGCCACCGTTTTCGCTTGAGTGGGTTACGCCTGCAAAAGAGGTAGATTCCTCCGCAATAGAAATTGCTCCCTCCATTTCGCTGTGAATTTTCCAGTTGGTGTGTTTTAAAAATTCAATGGCTTCTAAGTTTTCACGTCCGCCGTATTGGTTTGGAATCCACTCGCCCTCCGCACGGCTGTAATCGCGGTAGATCATTGAAGCCACAGCATCCACGCGAATACCATCTACACCAAAGCGTTCCAGCCAATACAGTGCATTACTGGATAAGAAATTTTTGACCTCATTACGCCCATAGTTATAAATCAAGGTATTCCAATCTTGATGATAGCCTTCGCGAGGGTCGGCATGTTCGTAAAGAGCCGTGCCGTCGAAATTACTCAAGCCGTGGGTGTCGCTTGGGAAATGCCCTGGCACCCAATCTAAAATCACGTTGATGCCAGCTTCGTGAGCACGTTTTACTAAACGGCGGAAGGCTTCAGGCGAGCCAAAACGACTGGTTGGCGAATAAAGTCCAAGTGGTTGATAACCCCAAGAACCATCAAACGGAAATTCAGAAAGCGGTAAAAATTCTATATGGGTGAAGCCCATTTTCTAAATTACGACGCCAAGATCCTAAATGCACTTCATAAATAGAAATTGGTTGGTTGTCTTGGTTCGCTTTTTTGCGTGCTTCGGTCATTTCCACCACATTTGGCAAAGCACTGATTTGTGAAGCTGTATCTGGGCGAAGTTGTGAACTAAACGCATAAGGATCCGCTTTCAAACGCAAGTTTCCAAAGCAATCAATCAATTCAAATTTATACAGCTGACCAAGACTAACTTTCGGTAGGAACAATTCCCAAACGCCACTTTTCGAGTGGAAACGCATCGGGTGACGACGACCATCCCAATAGTTGAAATCGCCCACAATAGAAACGCGTCTAGCATTAGGAGCCCACAAACGGAAATTTACCCCACTCACACCATCACATTCCATAAAATGTGCACCTAGCACTTCATACGGGCGCAACATCGAACCTTCCGCCAACAGCCATTGTTCTAAATCGTCAATCATCAGGTGGAATCGGTATGGATCTTCCATGATTTGCGCCTCATTGCCCCAAAACACTTGTAATTGATAGGCGAAGAATTGACGACAATTTGGCACAATGCCTGCAAAGAAACCGCGTTCATCCAAGCGGGCTAATTCTGTTACCGTTTTACCATTTTCACGATCGAGCACAATCACCCGATTGGCTTCTGGCAGCAAAGTGCGAATTTCTACTCCGAGATCGGTTTCGTGCATACCGAGAACAGAAAAGGGATCAGAATGAACCCCATCAAAAAAAGCATCAATGACAGATTGGGTAACGAGTTGAGTCATAAGAAAACCTCACAATTGACAAACAGCATAAGCAAAATGGGCACGATAGGGATGGTTGTGTAGAAAGAAATGAAGGCAAGCGGTCAAAGTTCGCAACAAACTTGCAAAAGGTTGAGAAACATTGCCTTCATTAGATGGCGGTTTTTGAGCAAACAAGCATGACGAAAACGTTTGCTTAAAAGAACCAGAAAAAGAGAACCCGCCTTCCTCATCAAGTGGTTTTGTGGAAATATCCCTATCAAAAAATGTGCTTTCCAATGTCATGCGTTAAAAAACTTACCAATTTTTAGTTAATTTGAATTCTAGGCTTAAACAAAATAAATACAACGACTTTTGTTAAAAAGCGTGATCTCTGTCAAGAAATTTTTAGAATATCGCATGAATTTTCTCCATATTTGACGCATTGATTGCTATTCACATCAATCGCAATATAATGAAGCTATTTTTGACTTTAGAAAAATCAGAGAAAATGGAACAAAAATCCCCTTTAATTGCTCTTGTTGCAGGTGAGGTGTCGGGCGATATTTTAGGTGCTGGTTTAATCAATGCCCTGAAATTGCACTATCCTAATGCTCGCTTTATTGGCGTGGCAGGCGAGCAGATGAAAAAAGCTGGTTGCGAAACGCTATTTGATATGGAAGAACTTTCCGTGATGGGCTTGGCGGAAGTGTTGAAACATCTGCCTCGCTTACTCAAACGCCGTAAGCAAGTGATTGAAACGATGCTCGAAATGAAACCTGATGTATTTATCGGCATTGATGCCCCAGATTTTAACCTTACGGTGGAGGAAAAGCTCAAGGCAAACGGCATCAAAACGATTCACTATGTCAGCCCTTCTGTTTGGGCGTGGCGACAAAATCGGGTACATAAAATCAAACGTGCGACTGATTTAGTGCTAGCATTTTTACCGTTCGAAAAAGCTTTTTACGATAAATTCGACACGCCTTGTCGTTTTATTGGGCACACCATGGCAGATGTGATTGCCTTAAAACCTAACCGAACAGAAGCCTGTGAAAAGCTCGGTTTAGATGAAAGCAAACGTTATGTGGCTATTTTGATGGGTAGCCGTGGCAGTGAAATCCAATTCTTGGCAGAGCCTTTTTTGAAAACCGCTCAACTGTTAAAAGAGAAGCATCCAGATTTGGAATTTCTTGTGCCGATGGTAAACGAGAAACGTCAAGCCCAGCTAGAAGCGATTAAAGTAAACATTGCCCCAGAATTAGAACTACATATTCTGCAAGGACAAGCCCGCCAAGCGATGATCGCTGCAGAATGTACGTTACTAGCTTCTGGCACGGCAGCATTAGAAGCAATGCTCTGTAAATCGCCAATGGTAGTGGGGTACAAAATGAAACCTCTGACCTATTGGCTTGCGAAAAAATTGGTCAAAACTGATTATATCTCTTTGCCAAATTTACTCGCAAATGCACCGCTTGTGCCAGAGATGATTCAAGAAGAGTGTAATCCTGATAACCTTGCGTGGTCGCTCAATCACTATTTGAACAATGATGTAGAGAGTTTAAAACAAAAAAATGAACTCAAGCACCGTTTTACAGACTTACATAAACTGATCCAATGCGATGCCGATGCACAGGCAGCACAAGCCGTGGTGGATGTGTTGGAACAAAAATAATAAGCAGTCAAATTTATTCATTATTTTACAAATTAACAAAGGAACCCATTCAATGTGGAAAGACATTTTACTTAACTACGGCATTTTCTTATTAGAACTTCTCACTATCTTCGGCGTGGTTGCTGTGATTGTGATGATTATTTTAGAAAGCAAAAAGCATCCAGAAAACGGCACAATCGTGCTAACTGATTTTTCTGAAAAATATAAAGAAGAGAAAGAATCGCTTGAAGCTTTTTTCCTGAGTGAAGAAGAGATAAAACAAAAAGAAAAAGCAGAGAAAAAAGAGGCAAAAGCGAAAGCAAAGGCAGAGAAAAAACGTATTAAAGAGAGCGAAGAAAAACCTGCCGAAGAGCAAAAATCTCGCTTATTTGTGCTTGATTTTAATGGTGATGTGCACGCTCACGCTGTGAGCGCTTTACGCCGTGAGATTACCGCTGTGCTTTCGATTGCGAAACCAGAAGATGAAGTGTTGCTTAAACTTGAAAGCCCTGGTGGTGTTGTGCATGGCTATGGATTAGCGGCTTCTCAATTACAACGCTTACGTGAGCGTAATATCCCACTCACTGTAGCTGTCGATAAAGTTGCTGCAAGTGGTGGCTATATGATGGCGTGTGTGGCGAATAAAATTGTTTCTGCACCTTTTGCTATTATCGGTTCTGTGGGCGTAGTGGCTGAAGTGCCAAACATTCACCGCTTACTCAAAAAACACGATGTTGATGTAGATGTAATGACGGCGGGCGAATTTAAACGTACTGTGACTTTTATGGGAGAAAATACCGAAAAAGGTAAACAAAAATTCCAACAAGAGTTAGAAGAAACCCATCAGTTATTCAAGCAATTTGTACGTGAGAACCGCCCACAATTAGATATTGAAAAAATTTCAACGGGAGAGCACTGGTTCGGCAAGCAAGCACTTGAACTGAATTTGATTGATGAGATTTCAACCAGTGATGATTTGCTTGTGAAAGCAGTTGAAAACAAAGAAATTATTGAAATCAAATATAAAGAGAAGAAAAATCTGACCAAACGCATTGGCTTACAGATGGAGGAGTCGATTGGTAATGTGATTACTAAGCTCGTGAATAAACGAGTGGATGTGATGTAAATAAAAAAGCGAGGAAATGATGATTTCATTACCTCGCTTGTTTTTTTATTTTATATGCCTAGTCTTAGATTACCCCGCCCTTCTCGCCTCAATCACATCATCAAGCAGTGTAATGCGAGCTAAGATTTTATTCAGCATTGCCACATTATTCATCTGAATTTCCATATTGATAATTGCAAGGCTTCGTTTGGCATCAATACGGCTAGCAACACTTAATACATTGACTTTCTCGTTTGCCATAATTGCACTCACATCACGCAGTAAACCATTACGGTCGTTGGCAATAATACGAATGGTAAGACTTAAGCCTTCGCCAGCATAACTTCCCCATTGAGCTTCTACCACACGACTTGGGTTAAGGCTTTGCAATTCAAACAGCTGTTCACAATCGGCTTTGTGGATTGAAATGCCTCGTCCTTGTGTAATATAGCCGACAATTGGATCACCGGGAATCGGTTGGCAGCAGCGCGCAATGGAGTGCATCAAGTTACCCACGCCTTCAATAATTACTTGTCCGTTTTTGGCTTTATGGTGCGTATTCTTATTGAGCTGTTTCAGTACTGCTTCATCTTCTTGCTCAGCAGTTGGTTTAAGTAAACGACTTTGCAAATAGTGGCTAAGCTGGTTGAGTTTAATATCGCCACCGCCAATACCTGCATAAAGATCATCCATCTGTTTTAGGTTGTAACGTGGCAATGCATAAGCTTCAATTTGCTTGTGCGTTAAACCTAATTTCACCATTTCCGCTTCAAGAGCTTCGCGTCCAATCGGGATATTTTTCTCCCGATCCAGTTTTTTGAACCATGCAATAATCTTGGAACGTGCTTTTGAAGTATTCACAAAGCCCGTATTTGGATTGAGCCAGTCGCGACTTGGATTCGGTTGTTTTTGAGTAATAATTTCAACCTGATCGCCCATTTTTAAATGATAGGTAAATGGCACAATTTTACCTGCCACTTTTGCTCCAATACAACGATGCCCAATTTCGCTGTGAATCGCATAAGCAAAATCTAGTGGCGTTGCATCTTTTGGTAAATCAATCACCTCGCCACGTGGGGTAAAGACATAAACGCGGTCATCAAACACTTGTGAACGCATTTCATCGACCACATCGCCAGAGTCAGCAATATCATTTTGCCATGCCAAGAGTTTACGCAACCAAACGATTTTCTCTTCATAGCCTGAACGTCCTGCGGTTGCTCCCTCTTTATATTTCCAGTGAGCAGCTACGCCAAGTTCGGCATCATCGTGCATTTTTTGCGTGCGAATTTGCACTTCAATAGGTTTATCGCCTTTGCCGAGCACTACGGTGTGAATAGATTGATAGCCGTTAGGTTTAGGTTGAGCGATATAGTCATCAAAGTGCTCTGGTAGATGTTTATATTGGGTATGAATAATACTCAGGGCAGTATAGCAATCTTCTAATTTGGGCACGATGACGCGTACAGCACGAATATCAAACAATTGATCGAAACGCAGATTTTTTTTCTGCATTTTTTTCCAAATACTGTAAATATGTTTTGGACGACCATAAACCTGCACTTCGTCTAATTCTTCTTTTAGTGAAGCGGTTAAATCCGCCACAAAATTTGCAATATATTTTTCACGATCTACACGGCGTTCACCAAGATCGAATTTCGCAATTTGGCGGTAACATTGCGGATGCAGAGCACGGAAGCAGTAATCTTCAAGCTCCCATTTCAATTGCCCAATGCCCAAACGATTGGCAAGAGGTGCATACACGTGCGAGCACTCTTTTGCCGCAAGTACAATATCTTCTTCGCTATAACGATTTTTGGTTCGGAGATAAGTGATGCGTTCGGCAAGTTTGATGACTACGCAGCGGAAATCATCCACCATTGCCAACAGCATACGGCGAATATTATCGATTTGCAGATCGGAAGCAGAATTAGAAGAGAGTTGGCGGATGTTTTCCATCTCCAATACGCCTTTTACCAAGTTTTTCACTTGGTTGCTGAAATCTTCTTTGACTTGCACAAGATCAATAATATTACCTTTAACAAGAGGGAAAAGCATTGCGGCAACAAGGCTGTCATCATCCATATTCAATCCGTAGAGAATTTCTGCCATCTCAATGCCATCCCACATCAATTCATATTGAGTGGGGTCTAATTTTTCTTGTGAATATCGCCACGCATTCTGCAATTTATCAAAGGTAACAGGAGACATATGCAACGACTCACTCCAACCAGCGAGTTCAAATGTTGCAGGGTTAAGTTCGTGAGAGTGTCGAATAGCTACCATAAAACCTCCATTGTAATGCAGAGTATAAACGTATTAGGTTGCACTCCATTATAGCCTAAAATGGGTTGAAAAAAAGAACAAAAAATAGTAAAAAGTTAAGGTTTCTGTAGGGATAAAAAAGGAAATTTTTTTGCTTTTCTACTTATAATAATGCAAAATAACTATTCTCATTTAGCCTCTCTAAATGAGAATTCTTATTGTTTAAACTTATCAAAAGTAAAAAATTGTTAGAAAAAAAACTATTAAAACACTTGATTACTTTTTCAACCTTGTTATACTTACTCTCGTTTTAAGGGGAGAATTTTTTCTGCCTTTCGTTACATTTAGATTTCTAAATGAAAGTATCGCTCATTTACATTTTCATAACATTTAGCTAGGAGTAAAAATGTTACAGCAATCTATCATTGATAAACTCAATGAACAAATCAACTTAGAGTTCTATTCATCAAACGTATATCTTCAAATGTCTTCTTGGTGTTCAAAACACGGTTTTGCAGGTGCAGCAACTTTCTTACTTCGCCACGCAGATGAAGAATTAGAGCATATGCAAAAATTATTCGACTACGTTTGTGAAGCGGGGGCAACACCATTATTAGGCAAAATTGAAGCACCACGTAAAGAATATGCTTCATTAAAAGAGTTATTCGACATCGTGTTAGACCACGAAAAACACGTTACCGCTAAAATCAACGAATTAGTGGAAGTGACTTTCGCAGCGAAAGATTACTCAACTTTCAACTTCCTACAATGGTATGTGGCTGAACAGCACGAAGAAGAAAAACTCTTCAATGAGATTTTAGATAAATTCGTGGTGGCAGGTGAAAGTAATAAATCACTTTACTTCATCGACAAAGACTTAGAAACCTTAGATCAAGGAGCAGAATAATGTTATCGCAAAATATCATCAAATACTTAAACGACCAATTAAACTTGGAATTCTATTCTTCTAACGTGTATCTTCAAATGTCAGCTTGGGCAGATAACAACGGCTTCCCAGGTGCGGCAAAATTCTTAAAAGCACACGCAACGGAAGAAATGGAACATATGCGTCGTTTATTCACTTATTTAAACGAAACAGGTGCATTAGCTGAAATCTATGCGATCGAAGCGCCACAAGCAGAATATGATTCATTAAAATCATTGTTCGAAATCGTATTAGAGCACGAAAAACACGTAACGTCTAAAATCAATGAATTGGTTGAAGTGACTTTTGATGCGAAAGATTACTCATCATTCAACTTCTTACAATGGTACGTAGCAGAACAGCACGAAGAAGAGTTCTTATTCAACTCTATCTTAGACAAGTTCCGCCTATTAGGTGAAGATGGTAAATCTTTATACTATATTGATAAAGATTTAGAACAAATAGCTGCGGCACATTAATTTACGTGGCATTCTGTTATCTTTTATGTGGGAGTGTATTACTCACGATCTAATATTTTTGGTGATCTAGTAACCTCCCACTTGGATAACCAATCCATCAAGCGGTTAATTTTTCATAGCATTTTGCAAATCGTTATGAAAAATTGACCGCTTATTTTATGAATTTATAAGCAATCGTTTGCTTATTAAAGGGGGATTCTGTAAAATTCGCCCTGATTTTTTCTACATTAGAGGTCTTTATGTCTTTATTTAATTTTGAAGAACGTGGCTCAAACGTTCGTCAAGAGATGATTGCAGGATTAACTACATTCCTTGCAATGGTTTATTCTATTTTTGTTGTGCCTGGAATGTTAAGCCAAGCAGGCTTCCCTGCTGAATCGGTGTTTATCGCAACCTGCTTAGTGTCGGGGTTAGGCTCAATCTTAATCGGCTTATGGGCAAACGCACCAATGGCAATCGGTAGTGCAATTTCTTTAACTGCATTTACCGCTTTCAGCTTAGTGTTAGGTCAAGGCATTTCGATTCCCGTGGCACTGGGTGCCATCTTCTTAATGGGGGTTGTATTTACCCTTATTTCAGTAACAGGCGTTCGCTCTTGGATCTTGCGCAACCTGCCATCTAGCATCGCTCACGGTGCAGGTATCGGTATCGGTTTATTCCTTCTATTGATTGCGGCAACTAACGTAAAATTAGTCATTAACAGTGGCATTGATATTCCTGTGAAAATGGGCGAATTTACCTCATTTCCTGTAATGATGTCACTACTTGGCTTGGCTGCAATCGTGGGTTTAGAACGCTTAAAAGTAAAAGGCTCAATCCTTTGGGTAATCATTGTGATCACTATCATCGGTTTGATTTTTGATCCGAACGTAAAATATTCTGGTTTCTTTAAAATGCCAAGTTTTGGCGAAAACTCATTATTCTTGGAATTAGATGTAATGGGTGCATTAAATGCGGCAATTTTACCTGTAGTATTCGCATTAGTGATGACGGCAATTTTCGATGCAACTGGGACAATCCGTGCCGTTGCGGGTCAAGCAAATTTATTAGACAAAGATGGTCAAATCTTAAATGGTGGTCGTGCTTTAACCTCTGACTCATTAGGCTCAGTATTATCAGGCTTATTCGGTACTGCACCAGCTGCGGTTTACATTGAATCTGCAGCAGGTACTGCAGTTGGCGGTAAAACAGGTTTAACCGCAGTAGTGGTGGGTATCGGTTTCTTATTGATGCTTTTCTTCCAGCCATTAGCAGGTTTAGTGCCAAGCTATGCAACCGCACCAGCATTAATGTATGTAGGCTTATTGATGTTAAGCAACGTATCAAAATTAGATTTTGATGACTTCGTTGGTGCAATGTCTGGCTTAGTGTGTGCAGTATTTATTGTACTTACCGCTAACATCGTGACTGGTATTATGCTAGGTTTCGCAACCTTAGTGATTGGTCGCACTATCTCTGGCGAGTTCAACAAATTAAACATCGGCACAGAATTCTAATCTGATAAGATGCAGATTTTTTATGATTAAATATTGCCAATTCTTTGTATAACAACCTTATTATTTAAATCTAGAATATGTAAAAATGAACAGATTGGAGAAACCAGATAAACTAGATTAAGATTAAGCTTTAATCATTCATTTAATATAAAAGCCTATGAAAACCATTGTCATCAAATTCGGTACAAGCACTTTAACCCACGGCGGTAAAAGCCTTAGCCGTCCTTATATGTTGGAGCTTGTAAAGCAGATAGCAGAGCTTCATAAACATCATCGTGTTATTGTAGTTACCTCTGGTGCAGCCGCTGCAGGGCGTGATTATTTAGGGCATCCTGAACTACCGAAAACGCTTGCTTATAAACAGATGCTTGCTGCGGTTGGACAAAGCCAGTTAATCCGCACTTGGGAAAATCTTTTTGATATTTACAGTATCAATATCGGGCAAATTCTCTTGACCCGTGCTGATATTGATGATCGCGAACGTTTCTTAAATGCACGCGATACGCTAAATGCCTTGCTTGAACAAAAAATTATCCCTGTTATCAATGAAAATGACACCGTGGCAACCGAAGAGTTTAAAGTAGGCGATAACGATAATTTATCTGCTTTAGTGGCAATTTTAGCTCAAGC
>QWCZ01002024.1_pt1 | contig 11965 bp, 8 predicted proteins | sample 1972651 | NCBI WGS metagenome assembly QWCZ01 (sample SAMN09866695, study PRJNA288562) | Human oral metagenome isolate pre1_saliva, whole genome shotgun sequencing... | isolation source: mouth | host: Homo sapiens | place: USA: California
AGCAAAGGCGAGGACGGCAAATTTGGATATGACCTGGCGCAGTCTGGAGGTTATTTTCCTGAGCAGTATATCCTGGATAAACTGGGTACAGAGGCTGCTTATTATGAGAACTCTAAGGAGTTTGATGATCCAGACCTTCAGGATGCGAAACCCTTCAAGTACGATGGGTACTGGATGCTTTATCCGAAGACGATGTACTTCGACCACGATACCCCTAATCCTGCAAAGGCACAGACTATGGAAATCCCCTTCTGCGCCGACTGGAAGGATGTGAAGATTGATGAAAATGGCATCGTAGGGGTACAGCTACAGGCCAAGTCTCCTGGTATGATCTTGCACTACGAGCTGATTCCTGATGATGTAGATGCGAAGCCTGATCCTACGTCCATATCAAGTGCCCGTGGACTGAACTTGGCTTCTCGTAGGGCTAAGCAGTCATTCCGTAGTCCTAGTGCTTCTATTGGAATTGAAGACTTCACGGAGTTGAGTCAAGATGCCTTGGATAATCTGAAGAGTACAGCTTGTACCTTCTATGGAGCTCTTTGGTATGACCAAGAGGGGAATACGGTACACTGGTCACGTGGTCAGCTATACCTCACTGAATATGAGGATAATGCCCTCAACTACAAATACTTTATGAAGGAAAATACGCTGTCGGTTTATGTGCGTAGTGCTAATGTATCTCAGAAGGCCTTAGAGCAAGGTGCGCATTGCCATATACTTTACTTCGTGATGCCTCCGTATGACGGAAAGGAGGAGCGTTTGAGAATCAGTATGTCAGCACGACGAAGCTTAGCCCAGGTAAGATCCACTGGGTGCGCCTGCAGTACAAGAAGCTGGATGCGCCTATTCCGTTCAATCCTTAATAGCTACTAAGCTACCTACATAGACGAGGGGCGCAGAGACTACTATGGTCTCTGCGCCCCTCGTTTGTAGCTGGATGGAGCGGGTAATTATAGCTCGTAGTGGCAAATCTTCGGCGTGCGATTTGGCAAATCTTCGCTTCGTACTCGACGCTGCACTACAGTGAGTTAGCCCTGAAAATGGAAAATCTTTCACCCATGCGCGGGAAAATCTTTCTACCTTTGTGGTACAGAAGATCAATAGCGAATTACGATGCCTACATTTCACGATTATAGCCTGCGCTTGCTACGGCCCAGCTTCGATTCGAAGCTGGTTGGGCTCATCCTCTCCCTCGAAGAGCTACGCAAAAAGCGCATGGAGCTGACGACCCACCCCGAGCTCTTCCTTGGGGTGAAGCGACTATTTCACAGCGTGGAGAGTATCGGTTCGGCACGTATCGAGGGAAATCACACGACAATAGCTGACTACGTCGAGTCCCAGCGTGGCGTGTCCACCAGTGCCACAGAAGCCGACTTGCAGGAGATAGAAAACATAGAGCACACGCTGCGTTTCATCGAGGAAACGATCGACTATACCCCTATCTCCAAGAGCTACCTGCTGGAGCTACATAAGCGTGTCGTCACAGGACTTCCCACGGGGAGAGGGGAGGGTGGGGATCGCACCCCAGGGGCATTCCGCACAGGGCAAGCCGTCATCACGCAGTCCGATCATCTGCCCCCTGCACCTATGGCTGTCGATAGCTATATGGACGAACTCATTGACTTTGTCACCCGTGACGATGACCCCCGATATGACCTCATCAAGATAGCTATCGCGCACCATCGCTTTGTATGGATACACCCCTTCACCAATGGAAATGGGCGTACGGTACGGCTCTTCACCTATGCGCTGCTGATGAAGTATGGCTTCCGAGTGGCCACTGCACAGCGCATTCTCAACCCCACAGCGGTCTTCTGCAATGACCGAGACCAATACTACCAAATGCTGATGCAGGCGGACACAGGGACTGATGAGGGCCTCACGCAGTGGTGCGAATACGTCCTCGGTGGACTCAAAGTAGAGCTGGAGAAAGTCGATCATCTGGCGCAGCACGCCTATCTCAGCAAGCGTATCCTTCGCCCGGCGATCGACACCGCTCTGAGAGAAGGGAGACTTAGTGGGGATGATGCGCGCATACTCCACGTGGCCGTAGAGCTACAGATCTTCCAGAATAGCGACCTCAAGAAGCTCTTCCCACAGCAGACCCCCTCGGGCATCTCGAAGAAGATACGTCAGCTCATCGACCAGCGATTGCTTGTATCCGCTCCTGATAGCCAGCGGAAGTACATCCTTCGCTTGACGCAAAACGTCCTGACGAGCTACATCATGCATCAGCTATCTCAAGCGGGCTTCCTCCCCCAGCTTCGATAGTACTTCTCTCCTTTTGGTAGGCAAATGAAAGCCCCCGACAGCCGATGCTGTCGGGGGCTTTTCTATAGGTCTCCACCTCACGCTGTGGAGCTGATCGGGAAAATCTTCTACGCACTCCGTGGAAAATGTCTGTGGATGAGTCTGTACTATCCTACAGTGAGTTAGGGTGAAAAATGGAAAATCTTTTACCCACGCGCTGGAAAATCTTTGCCACATAGCAGCCGCTTCTTTGCCTTCTTGTCTATGGAGGCGAGGCGGCTATTCGAGGAGGAGGTGATTGGCTTCCTCTATTTTCTCGATGCTGCCCGAGAGGACGGAGGTGCTGCGCAGGGTGCGGTCGCGCGAATAGACATTCGAGGTGATGAAGGCTTGGCAGGTGCGTGCCTTGAGGTCAAGGACTTGGCTGACGGTGGTGCCATCTGCCTCGACCCAGTTGACGAAGAAGACGCTCGAGCCGATACGCACGGCGTGGTAGGTGTCTTCGCCCTCCTTACGACCGTGGACGGAGTCACGACTGCTCCAGAAGAGGTGGCTGTTGGAGATGTACTCGACTGTGGAGTTATTGGTGGGGAAGTGCAGGTAGAGTCGCTTACCGACGAGGGTGGTGTCGGTGGCTTGGACGGGGGCGTTGGCTTGTTCGCCAGTAGCCTTCTGTGCTGTATCGGAGCGTTGGCAAGCCGTGAAGAGAAGGCTTGCCGTCAGGGAGCAGAGTGTAAGCAGGCGCATAGGCTATCGAGATAGTCTGGTCTGTGGGTAGTGTAGTCGTGTCGGGGGGAAGGCTGGATGATCAGCGTCCGAAGAGACGCGCCCAGAAGCCGCGTGGTTCGTCGTCCTCTTCGTCGAGGCCGAGGCGGTGCCACTCGCCGTCAAGGGCTTTGCCCATCTGTATGCGGTGGTAGATCGTCCCCCAGTCGGGAAGACCTCCGAAGCTACGGTCATCGAGGAAGAGGTCAGCCTTGAGCTTGCGGGAGAAGCCCTTGCCCGTGGCATCTTCTTCGGGGAAGTCGCGGTTGATGGCGTAGAACTCTACACCACGCTGGCGGCACCATTCGACGGCTTCGTCGAGGAGGGCACCTTCGCGGACGGTCCAGAGGATGAGGCGGTGTCCTTCGCGTGCAAGCATTGCGAGGGTCTGGGTGGCGAAGGGAATTTCTTCGCCGATCTTAGGGTAGCGGTGACGCACGATGGTGCCGTCGAAGTCTACTGCGATAGTCATCTCTCAGATAGGATAGTGAGGGAGCATATAGGGAGTTAGAAGCCCGAGAAGCGGATGACGTTGTCGGGAGTCTCTTCGCTCTTGTCTTCTTCGGGAGCTTCGGTGGGAGCTTTGGGCTCGGAGGAGACGGTAGAGAAGGTCGTCTCCGTAGCGGTGTACTGATAGGGTGTGGGCTGAGCAGCGTGTACCTCCATAGGAGCGAGTACATCTCTACGCTCGTAGCGGTCGCGTGCCTGCTGATTGGCCGTCCCAGGGTGGGAAATCCGTATGGCGCGGTGAGGCTGCTTCTCGGCGCGCTTGGCCTCGAAGAGACGCAGGTCACGGCGGTAGGAAGGAGTTTCCTCGAGGATGATGAGGAGCTCTTCGTCATCGAGTTCGCTGATGGAGAGAGCTACGGGCTCAGCCTTAGCGCGGCGGACGGCAGCGTTGCCGTAGACGCGCTCGATGACGCGCTGTTGCTCGTCGCGCTCCTTAGCGTCGTTGATCTTGGAGAGCGGATCTGGCTTCTTGGCGTTCTTGGGGATGAAGATATCTTCGTCAAAGCCAAAGCCCGAGGCGAGGATGGTGACGGCGATCTTCTTGCCCAGTCCCTCGACGTGTGCGATCCCGTGGATGGTATTGACCTCGTCAGAGAACTCGCTGGTGAACTCGTGGATCTGGCTGAACTCCTCGACGGTCAGCGGGGCTTCGTCGCCGTCGTAGACGTTGATCAGGAGCTGGCGCGCCTTGCTGATGTTGTTGTTGTTGAGCAGGGGCGAATTGAGGGCTTCCTGGATGGCGAGCGTCATACGCTCGGGGCCTTCGGCATAGCCGGTGTTGATGACGGCCACGCCGCCATCGCGCAGGATGGTGTCGACGTCGGCGAAGTCGAGGTTTACTTCTCCGGCGATGTTCACCAGGTCGGAGATACCGCGCGCGGCATTACTGAGGGTGTCGTCGGCCTTGGCGAAGGCAGCGGCGACGGTGAAGTCCTTGTAGACCTCTATGAGACGCTGATTGTTGATCACCAGCAGGGCATCGACACACTGGCGCATCTGCTTGACGCCCTCGAGGGCTTGGAGGATCTTCGCCGTGCCCTCGAAGAGGAAGGGAATGGTGACGATGCCGATGGTCAGCAGGCCCATATCCATCGCGATCTTGCCGATGATAGGAGCAGCCCCAGTGCCCGTACCGCCACCCATACCAGCGGTGATGAAGACCATACGCGTATCGCCCGAAGAGAGTGCCGCGCGTATCTCGTCTTGGCTCTCGAGGGCAGCCTCACGGGCGCGCTCGGGCTTAGCCCCTGCTCCGAGACCGCCAGTGACCTGTCGTCCGATGGTGATCTTGTCCTCTACGGGGCTACGGCGCAGTGCCTGCTCATCGGTGTTACACAGCAGGAAGGACACCCCTGGGACAGAGCCACTGGTGTACATCTTCGTGACGGCATTACCGCCACCGCCGCCTACGCCCACGACCTTGATGAGCTGCTTGATTTCACTCTTGGTGTATTCGAACTCTATACTACCGCGTTCCATTGTATCCATTTCGTCTAAAGGTATGGGCTAATAATCGTCACCGCTATCATTGGATCCGAAGAGCGAATTGATGCCCTTCATTACGCTATCGAAGCTCCACGACCGCTTGTGCTTGGATCGCTCTTCGTGGGTGGGCTCTTCGTACTCTTCTTCATCGAAGTCGTCCTCATCGTCCTCCTCTATGGGGGCGACCTGCGCCTCTCCGATGGTGGTGTAGGTGTAGGTCTTGGCTTCTTCCTCAGCGAGGGGCTCGCTCACGGAGGTAGCGGGCTCGACGGGAGCAGGGGTGGGCTCCTCTTGGAGTAGGGAGTCTAAGGGGCGCAGGGTGTAGGTGACGGATGGCTCGGTGGCTTGGTAGGCCAGAGCGATCTCGGTGATGTAGTGCTCGAGGAGGGCAGTGTTGCTACCTTCCTCATAGATGTCACGGCGGAGCGAGGCCTTGCGGTACTCGGGAGAGAGCTTGCGCAGGGTCTCATAGAAGTAGTCGGTCTTGGTGACGCCCCCAGCGAAGACGAAGCCCTTGGGGATGCTCTCGCTGCATCCTGCTTCGTGGATGATGCTCACCACATTGCTCAGGATCTCGAGGATACGGGCATTGATGTAGCGGTTGACTTCGATCTGGCTGAAGCTCTTGGTCGAAGAGCCATCGACGGAGGTAGCGACGATCTCCTGGGTGCGCGAGACGGATAGGTTCATCGAGCCGTGCTCCACCTTCATCCGCTCGGCGTCGGCGTCGAGGAGGGGGATGGAGAGCTGGGTGAGGTCGCGCGTGATGTTGTTGCCCCCCAAGGGGAGGACGAAGAGGGCTAAGGGGAAGCGCTCCTTGTAGATGGTGATGGAGGTCGTCCCCCCACCGATATTGACGTAGGCACAGCCAAGGGCCATCTCCTCCAGCGTCATCGTGGCAGTAGCTTCGGCGATGGGGGTGGGGAGGATGCCGAGGAGTCGCAGACCGAGTCGATCCTCGATGGTCTCGCGGACGTTGATGATTATGTTTTGGCGCGCCACCAAGAGGAGGTACTGCGCCTCGAGACGGTGGCAGCGTACGCCGCGGGGATTGGGCTCGCGCTTGCCATCACAGAGGTAGCGAGGCTCGGTGACTGATAGGATGGTCATCCCTGGGTAGCTGGCATCGTTGACCTGATCCTTGAGGGTGAGCAGATGCTCTGGAGTGACGACACTGCCCTCAGGGCCGAGGTCGATGAAGGCGTCGTAGTGCTCGGAGCGCATCGAGCGGCACTCGAGCCCGACGTAGACGCCCGTGATGGTAGCCTCTTCGGGGAGGTCTTTGCTCAGGGCATCGAGGAGGGAAGAGATGCGCTGTGCCGCTTCCTCGATGTTGTGTATAGAGCCCTGGCGCACGCAGCCACCCGAGGGGATGCGGTAGGCACTGATGGGTTCGACGCGTCCCTCAGGGGACTTGGTGGCGAGGAGCCCTGCGAGGGAGCTGCTCCCTATATTGATGACGGCATATATGTCCCTACGGTCGTTCATTTCTTCTGTGGCTTGTGAGGTTTGTCCTTCGTGTCGGTGGGCTTATTCTTCTTAGTGGAGGGGGCGGGCTGCTTGGCGGTAGCCTTCTTGGGCTCGTCCTTCTTCTTGGTAGCGTGCTCGGTGACCTTGGGTTTGTCTTTTGGCTTGTCCTTGGTCTGTTCCTTTGCCTTGGGCTTGGTCTCTGCCTGCTTCTTCGGCTTCTCCTTGGGAGTATCCTTTGGCTTCTCCTTGGGCTTTTCTTGGTTTACCTCTGGCTTCTTAGGAGCAGGAGCTGGGGGGGCTGTCACGGGGGCGGGAGCTGGCGTCGCCTCAGGCGTGGTGGGGGTAGGGATCACTTCGCCCTCTTCGTCGAAGGTCGCTCCCTCGGGGGCGTAGCGGCTGCGTGCGACGATCTGGTCTCCGTAGTCGAGGTGGACGTAGGAGAAGGCGTTCATCCCGCGCTTGGGGAGGACGCTCTCGGCGAAGATGCGCCACTTGCGGAGCTTCGCTGCCCAGTTCCCTCCTTGTCCTACGATGACGCGTGTGGTGCCTATGCGTGGGATGAGGACGATGCCTTCGGCGGGATCGACGTAGATCTGCCCGAAGTAGTCGGTGAAATAGGGGTCATCTCGGAGTGCTGCCATCAGGTCATAGACGGGACCTGTGGCGATCTTGTTATTGACGGCACCGCTGACGATGGGGAGGTAAGCAGCGAAGGTGGGATTGACCGGGATGGTGCTCTTCCCCTGCGTGACGTAGTAGCTCTTCCCCGACTCCTCCTGGACAATATAGAGGGGGAGACGCTCGATGAGGCGTATCTGTACCGATGAGGAGGAGGGGGCGATGAAGGCTTCGGCGCTCTTGTAGATGGGGATGGAGAGGAGGGTCTTCTCGATCTGGCGCAGGTCGATGGAGTCGAGTCGCTTACCTCGTAGCTGGATGCCACGGCGCGCCAGTTCGTCCGCGATGCGGTCACCCGTGAGGAAGAGGGCAGCCCCTCCCGACTCGCTCTTGACCTCGACGGTGACCGCCTGACAGCGGTCGGTAGAGGTGGTGCGCAGGGGTGAGATGAGCAGGTAGGCAATCCCCGCTATGAGGGCTACCGACAGGATGAGGAGCAGGAGGTTGCGCACGAAGAGTCTATTCATAGTCTGCTACGGAGCTCTTCGGCGACTTGGGGAACTAAGCGGTCAATATCTCCCGCGCCGACCATCAGGATGACGGGGGGAAGGTCAGCACGCTGGCGCAGCTCGGGGAGGAGTCCTTCCTTGGGCAGGACGAGGACCTCACGGTGCTGCATCGCATCGGCTATGAGCTGCGAGGTCACCCCTGGGATGGGCAGCTCACGTGCTGGGTAGATATCTAAGAGGATGACTTCGTCGAGCTGGTCAAGGCTGTGGGCGAACTCCCGATAGAAGTCCTGCGTACGGCTATAGAGATGGGGCTGGAAGATGCCGAGGATCTTGCGGTCGGGGTAGAGCTGACGTACCGAGCGGATGCTGGGGTCGAGCTCATTAGGATGGTGCGCATAGTCATCGATGAGGACGCAGCGTGGGTCATCGATGAGGCGGTCAAAGCGGCGGTAGACCCCACGGAAGGAGGCGACTCCTTGGGCTAATTCGTCGAGGGTTGCTCCCGAGAGATAGGCTACGGCCATCGCAGCGACAGCGTTCTCCACATTGATCAGGAGGGGGACACCGAGCTCGACGTGGAGCGTCCCCGCCTCACGGCCGTCGAGGGCAGGGTAGTGCCAGTCGAAGAAGAGATGCCCCTCACGGATCGCGATGCCGTCGCCACGGAAGTCTGCCGACTCCTCGCCTGTAGTGTAGGTGAAGAGGCGCGTACCTGGCTGCAGGCGAGGCGTCACGGGGATGCCCTTCTTCATCACCAGTGCGCCCGAGGGGTTGATGAGCGAGGTGAAGTGCTCGAAGCTCTCGCGGTAGGCCTCGGGCGTGTGGTAGATGTCGAGGTGGTCGGGGTCGGCGGAGGTGATGACCGCGATGTAGGGGGAGAGATGATGGAAGGAGCGGTCGAATTCATCGGCTTCGATGACGGCGTAGTCGCTCTTCTCCGAGATCAAGCAATTGGTCTGGTAGTTATTCGAGATACCGCCGAGGAAGGCGTGACAATCGACGTGGCTGGAGCGTAGTAGGTGCGCTAAGAGCGTGGAGGTCGTGGTCTTGCCGTGGGTACCGGCGACACAGAGACCACGCTCACGGCGGGTCAGTTCGCCTAAGAGCTCAGCACGCTTCATCACCTGATTGCCCTGCTGGCGGAAGAAGGCTAACTCTCTGTGATCGTGCGGTACGGCTGGGGTGAAGACGACGAGCGTATCCATCGTGCGAAACGCTGTGGGGATGAGCTCGGGGTCATCGGTGTAGTGGATGTCGGCACCCTCTTCAGCGAGGGCGTGCGTCAGGGGTGAGGGGGTCAAGTCATAGCCTGCGACCTGGTCTCCCTTGCTCAGGAAGTAGCGTACGAGCGCACTCATTCCGATGCCTCCGATACCAATAAAATACAGCTTCATACAGTATCTCTATTTTACCATTTTACGCAAAGGTACAAAGAAAGTAACAGCGAGCGAGAAGGCAACGATAGAGCTCATCGCTCCCGACTCCTGCCTCCTGCGGTGGGGGCTCGATAGGTGGAACTTTTTTCCTCGGGTGGAACGGGCTCTTTCCACCCGCTGGAACGTTTACTTTCCACCCGTTGGAACGATTATTTTCCACGGCTGGTACGTGGCACCAAGTCCCCGAGAGGCACCTCCTTCGTGGTGCTCTGTGCGTGAAAAAAACGGCTGCGTCCAAGCCTCACTTGTGTGACGAAGTTCGCCCGACGCTGGATGTCTTCGGGGGCATTGCCCATAGCTACCCCTGTGCCTGCCAGCTCGATCATCTCGAGGTCGTTGTAGTTGTCCCCGATGGCGATGAGGTCTTGCGGGGTCTTGCCGAGGAGCTGGAGGAGGCGAGCGAGGGCACTGCCCTTATTGACTCCGAGGGGGACGAGCTCGAGGAAGAAGTCACTGGAGCGGAAGGCGCCGACACGTGCTCCGAGCTGTGCCTTGACCGCTGCTTCTAAGGGGATGAGCTTGTCGAGGGGACCCACGGCAAGGCACTTGGGGAGGGCTTCGGTAGCTGCCTCGACGAAGGAAGGGACGCGGCGGATGGGCATACCCGTGATGACGACTTCCTTCTCAGCGTAGGGGTCATCTTCGCGCTCGGTGAGGATGTGCTCCTCGGTGTAGGTCAGGATGTTCAGCCCGTGCTCCTGTACCAGATGGTAGAGCTGTGGGATGAGGTCGCTGTCGAGGAGCTGGGCGCTGAGGAGCTTCTTCGTGCTGGCCTCAAGGATTTTCCCTCCGTTGAAGGGCATCAGGTAGCCGCCGTAGTCAGCGATCTGTAGTGCTTCGGCCAGGGCGGCGAGGGCTGGAGTGGGGCGACCCGAGGCCAGGATGATACGGGTATCGTAGTCGCGCTGGGCGCGGAGGAGTGCCGAGCGGACTCCATCGGTCAGGACGTGCTCCTTGGTGATGAGCGTACCGTCAATATCTAATGCTAATAGCTTCATAAGTCGTAGAGGGATATATACAATAACAATAAGGGTGGGGTTAGTGCGCTTCGAGCCAGTTCGTGCCGTGGCCGATGCTCACCTCGAGGGGAACACGTAGGTCGGGGAAGACGCTCTCCATCGTGGAACGCACGAGGTCGGTCATCTCGGCGAGTTCGTCCATCGGGACGTTGAAATTCAGTTCGTCGTGTACCTGCAGGATCATACGACTCTTGAGCCCTCGCTCACGGATAGCCGCATCAAGGCGGATCATAGCGAGCTTGATGAGGTCGGCGGCGGAGCCTTGGAGGGGGGCGTTGATGGCGTTGCGCTCGGCATAGCCGCGGACGACAGCGTTCGCGCTATTGATGTCGGGGAGGCTACGACGGCGCTCCAGGAGGGTGGTGACATAGCCACGCTGCTTGGCCTCGGCGACGACACGTTCCATATAGCTCGCCACGCCAGGGTAGGAGGCGAAGTAGCCATCGATGAGCTCCTTGGCTTCCTTGCGAGGGATAGAGAGTCGTTCGCTCAGACCGAAGGCGGAGATGCCGTAGATGATACCGAAGTTGGCGGTCTTGGCTCGGCGGCGCATATCGCTATCGACCTCCTCTAAGGGGAGGCCGTAGATCTTCGCTGCGGTGGCCTGGTGCACATCCTGCCCCGATCGGAAGGCTTCGATGAGGGCAGCGTCCTCGCTGAAGTGCGCCATCAGACGTAGCTCGATCTGCGAGTAGTCGGCACTAAGGAAGGTAGCCCCCTCGTCGGGGACGAAGGCGGCACGGATGGCACGCCCTTCGGGAGTGCGGATAGGGATGTTTTGGATGTTGGGGTTGCTGCTGGAGAGACGGCCGGTGGCAGCGATGGTCTGATTGAAAGACGAATGAATCTTGCCATCGGTATAGACGAGCGAAGGAAGGGCTTCGACATAGGTGCTGAGGAGCTTCTTCACGCCACGGTAGTCGAGAATCTTCCCTACGACAGGGTGCTTGTCACGGATCTTCTCTAAGACCTCTTCGCTGGTGGTGTAGCCGCCCGTCTTGGTCTTCTTCGCCTTCTCCACCAGACGCAGCTCATCGAAGAGGACTTCGCCGACCTGCTTGCTGCTGTTGACGTTGATGGGGTGACCGATGAGGGTGCATACTTCCTCTTCGAGACGGGTGAGCTGGGCTTGTAGCTCTTCAGCTTGGCGGGAGAGACAGGCTTTGTCGAGGCGCACACCTTCGCGCTCCATACCGAGGAGTACCTGCATCAGCGGCATCTCCACGCGCTCAAAGAGGTCGGTGAGCCCAGCCTGCTGTAGTCGCTCGGCGAAATAGCGGTAGAGGAGGAAGGTGATGTGCGTGTCCTCCGCAGCGTAGAACTGCAGGCGCGTGGGCTCGACCTGACGCAGATCGAACTGCTTCGGCGTCTGCGGAGCGAGCATCTCCTCAAAGCTCATCATCTTGTAGCCGAGGAACTTCTCCGCCAGTTCGTCCAGCCCGTGGCGCATATCGGGATAGAGCAGGTAGTGCGCTATCATCGTGTCGAAGTGCTTACCCGCCGTCTTGATGCCGTAGGAGAGGAGGATGTGGAGGTCGTACTTGAGGTTTTGCCCGACCTTCAGCGAGGTCTCACTGGAGAAAATCGGACGGAGCTCTGCGAGGAGAGAGGTGGCCTCGGTGCGATCGGCTGGCACATCGAGGTAGTAGGTCAGCGAGTCATCTAAGGCGAAGGTGATGGCGACGAGCTCAGCTGTCAGCGCATCTGCCCCTGTCGTCTCCGTGTCGAAGGTGAGGACGGAGGCTTGTGCAGCACGCTCGATGAACTGAGGTAGTGTGCTCGGTGTCAGCACCTCGATGTGTAGCTCGGGGACAGTCGTGGGGGTAGGTACGGCTTCCTCTTCACTCTCCTCGAGTCCTGCGAAGAGGTCATCCGGGGGTAAGGCTGCTTGCTTGGG
>QWCZ01001122.1_pt1 | contig 11952 bp, 5 predicted proteins | sample 1972651 | NCBI WGS metagenome assembly QWCZ01 (sample SAMN09866695, study PRJNA288562) | Human oral metagenome isolate pre1_saliva, whole genome shotgun sequencing... | isolation source: mouth | host: Homo sapiens | place: USA: California
GTCACCCGCAGAAACAAGCCGCCTGCTCCACTTCTTTATGTCAAGCGTCTCCTTAACTACCTCATCGTCTGCCTTTACCGCCGCTACATAGCTTAAATTTGACCGTATCGTTTTATCTACCACGCCTTGCGCTCTATGCGGCACAAAGATTAAACGAATACCCTGTGACGGAAGCCTTGTTAATATCTGCTTCACTAATCCGTTAAACTCACCAATCCTGTCAGAATAATAGTCAACCACTGTCATAAACTCGTCTATCACGATGTAAAGAATTGGTATTTTGATTCCTTTTGCCCTCAAGTCCCATATCGTGTCACACTGATTGTCCTGCAATATCCTAGCTCGCCTCGGAGACTCCTTGTTTACGATGTCATCCAATATCTCCATCGCTCTCTTGTGATTATGCAACCCGCAACAGTGCGGCATATATGATAAACACTTGAAAAGATATGAGTCCTTCGGGTCGATATACAAAAACTGCACATCCTCTGGCAAATTAAAGACCTGTAACTGCATAACTAAGCTGTTTACCGTCCACGACTTACCAGAACGCGGCTTACCAGCTATTAAAAACGACTCATAAATCTTTCCGTCTGACTTTACAGGCACTCCGTACTCGTCTATACCCGAAATAATTGGCAACTTATGCCCCTCGTCTACAAAGTAGTTGTAAATGTCGCTCTCCTCTAAACAGTCACCAAGCGTTACAACTCCTGCCTTTGCTGACCTAGATACTGTTATGTCATACATATCCGCGTTCTTCGTCACCGAAGTCGTTATCTCCGATATATCTCGCTTCTCTGGCGTATCAAAGTTTACAAAATATGCCCGTATCTCGTCTGACAACGCGCTCTCTGTTACCCTAACCTTCGGAACGCGCTTTACCGAGAACTTGTAGCAATACAAAGTCTCCTCAAACGACCCTAGATAAACACTGCTCGCTATCTCCGCTATGTCTCTGCCCGCCGCTGACGCATACGCCGATACAATGGCTGTCTCCGCTTCCCGAAACTTTGCATCGTCCGAACCGTATGTCCTTACCTTCGTAAAATCTGGATTATTCGGCTTAAAGAACGGCTTGAATGTCTTTACTAGGAACTCCCTAGTTATCATCGGCACATTCTCTGGTACACTCTCTAAGCCCCCTGCACTCTCTTTACTATCTCCGCTACGCATGAGCCTATCAAATAAACTGCCCTCGGACTCCCCGCTAGAGCTTGCTACCGTATCCTCTCTGTCGTCCCTGAAGCTAAACCCGCTATCCGAGTCCTCTTCTTCCTCGTCATCCCCAAAGTCAAGACCGCCAAACAGCTCATCTGCCTCTTCCTCGGCGCTTCCCGTGCTACTTGCTTCCCCTGCGTTACTGTCTATGTCTGGCAAATTCGCGGCATCCTCTTCAAATGTCGGCAAGTCCTTCCCGCCCATTAGCTTTATCGCCGCTCCGCTTAACCCGAGAAATGAAGTCCCCGTTAGCAATATCCCGCTCGTTAGCATCTTAAACGGCATACCCATAAACCGAAGAATGCCTAGCCCACTTACTACGCCGCCTATCGTAGCAACCAGCGAGAATACGATAAACACACCGCCCGTCTTTAAGAGATTTAGGCTGTAACTCCCTATATCGTCTGCATTCCTGCTCCCGATACTTCCGACCAAGACCTTTATGACCTCAAAAGTCCCTACCGCTCCGTCCATCGTTGCGTCTAAGACTTTATCAAACCTATCTCCCCCTGCATTCCCCGCAGGCTGTCCGTTATTAAACCCGCCATACTGCGGAACTCCCGCGTTTCCTGCGTTTCCGTTCGGGTCTGTAAAAATACCTCCAGAGCTGTCAAGCCCCGCTAAGTCATCTAGCCCAAAACTACTGTTTCCGTCTCCCGACCCGTTTCCGCTATCTCCCCCTAAATCACCGAAATCTCCGAACAAATCATCTAGGCTTTCACTATCCGAAAACCCATCTGCCATGCCGCCTTGATTCCGAGCCTCTAATATGTCCTGCTCCGCTCCCAAGCTCCATCACCCCCTCTTACACAAACAACATCACGAGCATTACCACGCTACAAAGAAAAATAAACGGATATGCCCGACTCATGACCTCTTTATCAAAATCATTTCGGAAGGTCGCTATGTAAATGACGGGCAACGCTATCAAATACAACAGTATATACATACTCCCCTCCTCTTATCGCTTAAAGCCTGTATTTCCCTCTATATCTACGCCTGTCTTAAACAACTTACTGTTTAACAGCTCATCTGGCAACATCGCCTTCACTATCGCCTTCTCTCCGCTATCCATTATCACGCAAAATGAGTGACGATATAAACTGTATGTGTTGTCCCCCTTCGTCCTCTTCTTTGACGAGGCTTTATATATCTTCTCAAGCGGCGCTTTCATCTCTGGAATGTTATACATGTCGCAAAACTTCTCTCTAACACTCCTAGACTTGATAGAACCGATAATATACCCTGTTAGATTCTGTAGTAACTTCGCGTTTATCTTGTTACTCTCGTCTATCATGTTACTTAGGTCGTTCGTAATGATAAAGTTTATCTCTCCGCGCTTTCTACCGCCTGTCATACAGTTTCCGATTAGTGAGGAACTTCCCGCTATCTCGCCCCAGCGCTGATACTCCTCCCAAACCTTTACATTAAAGCACTTCCTAACATACTTGCAGTAGTTTGAAATCTGCGTTGAGATATTCGCTACACAAAGTTGCTTTAACGCAAGTTGCGTCTTATCCTGCTTCTCCGCATCCGCACCCTTCTGTCCAAAGCTAAATACGATTAAACGACAGTTTCTAAGGCTATCTATGTCTATCGGATTCGCAAAGGTTCCTGCCCTTATCTCGCCCTCTTCAAAATACTGCCTGCAAGACTCCAGTATATCCTTTGCCTCGTTATGCTTCGCGTCATCGCTATTCGTATCTCGATATTCCTCCGACAAAACCATGTCCTTTATCTCTTCATACACCATCGAAATACGAAGTCCCTTTGACCGCTTCCAAGTGTCTTTATCGTTTGTTACGCCCGCGTCCTCATAAACACGCTTTACCGCCTCACTCACTATCGAAGTCTTTAGCGTACCTAGCTCCCCGTCCGTACCCGCAATGATAGTTCGGAAAGTCGCCATGATATACTCAACTGCATCGTCCTTTAGGTCATTATCTATCCTATCGTCCCCCGTTAAATCGCCTATCTGCATAGGGTCGAAATACGCCGTACTTCCGCTTCCCATCGAAATTTGTATCGCATCCTTCGGATTTCCTGCATAAACCAGCGACTCTAGGTTGCTATACTCGTCTCCCTCGTAGTCCAGCACCGTTACGACATACTTTGTCATCATCCAAGTCAGCAATACCTTTAGAAACATTGACTTTCCACTACCACTCGTACCGCATATTAAGATATTCTCTGCGTCAGAAGAGTTCTCCTTGAACTCTTTTAGCACAGGTGCCATAGAACTTGTGTCGATTCCGAGCGGTATACCAGACTTTCCGATTCTACCCTGCTTATAACTGTTAAAGTTGGCTAGAATGTCGTCCGTCAATATCTTCTTCGTGATGCGCTTATAAACCTCGTTTATCCGTTGCAGACTGAATATCCCTAACTGCTGTAGCCAGTCTATCATGTTTACACGAATCTCTAATAGCCCTATCTCGTTCCGAGCGCACATATCCTTTAACAAGCGCACCGAATCGCCCATATTCGCAATAGACTCGTCATCCCTAAGACCCGCTACCTCGACCATTAAACTTACCTTTAGTAGCTCTCGCTTGTTATCCAACTCCGAAACATTTAAGTATGAGGTCGATTCTACGATTCTATGCCTAGCTAACTCCTCATCGCGCCTGTTACGATAGTCAAAGACATCTCCGCCTTTTCCCTCCTGCGCGTACCTACGCCATGTCCGCATCCTGTTCTTCATCTCTGGCGAATCCCAGTTTATCTTGTGCGGCTCTCCATAGATATAATAGTTAATCCGAACCCCCTTCTTTAAGCATGCCATCCGTATCTTATCCAGAACATTCGGTGATAACCAGTCTGGAAGAGAGTTTATCATGAAATACTTTATAATATACTTCTCCGAAGTGATATTACTAAATCCTATGTCTATATGCGTCTTATCTAAGTCCGTATCTGGCTCTACGATTGAGTTTCCCGAATACAAATTCGCGATTATCATGTCGTACATGTCGAGCTTCGTTCCCTTACGGCTCTTCTTTGCCCCAGATAAACTCTTCTTGCTCGCTACCTTTGCGGGCGGCGTAGCCGCTACTTTCTTCTCTACGCCACTCTCTAAGCCCTTACGCGGCTTCTTCTTCCCAAATAGCATTTACGCCACCTCGCTATCTCTTATCCTCGCTATCTCTTATCTTGCTCGCTGTAAACCCTTAGCTCCGCTGTTTCATGAAGTTTACATTGATTCTGTCTAATATCTCGTTGAAAATAATTCCCTTATCCCCGCAGGCATTCGTCAAACGGCAATAGTTGCTCATGACCGCCGCCTTTCCTTGGCTGATTAGCCTACGCTCTATGTCGCCTAACCCGATAATCCTGTCTGAAATATACGGATGCCCGATTATATACTCGTCTGGAGCGTCTGGTATCGTAGCCTTTAATCCCTTATAGTCGTTGCTACTTGAGACTACATAATACTTAAAGACCTGTATGCCAGTTATCAAATCCTCTTTCTGCCGTAAACGGTCGTAAACGATAACTACATCGAAATTCCGACTCCTTAGCATGTCGCTTAAGATAAACGACACTGGCTCTGTTACTACCATAGCATCATTCTTTCCCGCTGTGATAAATATATCCTTGCTCTCCCGATATATCCGACCGTCTACAAAGGTCAACGGCTTGTAAACATCGAAATTCGCGTTGTCGTCATAGATTAACAGCTTCACAGAAAGCTTATGTATCTTCTGCAACACGCTCATCAGCGCAATTACAAAAGAGTTGATATATCTAAGCTTCCCTATCTCCTTGAAATACAGCACCGCGTTCGTAGTCGTCTGTATATCCCGTATACTTAGCGTGCTATACTTTAGAACCCCGCTACCCTCACTCGTATACGCCTTCTCGAAGTTCTCTTTATACTTCGCTATCTCATCTTCCTGCTCCGCTACCTTAGTCTGCAAACGACTTAAACTAAACTCCTTTGCGTCTCTCTCCTGCTTCGCGCTCTCAAGCTCTCTCTCCCTGTCCTTTAACTCTGCTCCAAGCCTCTCTACTGTCTCCTTGAAGCCAATAGTCGAAGAATCCGCAAGGTTCTTTAGATAATCCACGACATTTATCGTACTCTCAAGCACCGTTATGTTACTCATTATCTCGCTTGTCAGTTCCTCAAGCTTATTCCCCTGTGCTAAATCCGATAACTTTGATAACACCTCGTTTAGCTTGTCATATGTCGCTATGTCACTGCTGATAAAGGTCTCGACCTCTTCATATGTCGGGCATCTCTCCGCAACTTCTCTTAGATACTCCGAAGTTAATAAACTCTCCTTCTCGATTCTGTAAATGTCATACTGCCGATACGACACCAGTAGCATCGCTATCTGCGTCCCTATCTTACTCCTATCCTCCGAAAGAAACAGGATTACCCTGTTCCCCTTTAGAATGAGCGTCTTTACGGACGCATAGTAGTCATAAAGCCTGTTATTCGACTCCTCGTTTAGAAGCACATAAACCGTACTTCCTGTCTCCCCTGTAAGACGCTCCGAAGCTATATCCAGTTCGTCTGCACCCTCTACACTGAAATTTACCGTATACTGCGCCGCCATCGCAAACCTCACTTTAATATTTTTAATAATACTTCTGCAAAAAGTCCTGTGTACTCTTTGCCGTCAGAGATTAGCCTGTCCGTAAACATCATCTTGTCGTTACTTGCGTCATACGGAATCGCTCCGACTATATTCATCTCACTAAACCCTGCCGTATAAGTCGTTAGATTCTGCACAATCCCGTCAAGCTCTGTTAATATCTCGTAATAGCTCTTAAACTGCCGCCCGAGCAAAAACCTGTTGTCGGTTGCCTTGTTAAACACGAGCTTTGAGTTACTAAAGAAATTCTCCCGTAACTGGCTGTCCTCGATGTTACACATCAGTAGCATAAACTCAAGCATCGCCTTTGTCGTAGAAGTGGTATTTAGGACAATTATATCCGACCCGTCCTCAAACTCCTTAAACTCGCCTACAATGTCGCTAAACTGTGCGTCTATAAAGACCAGATTGTATGTGCTTTTCGCAGAATACAGAAAACTCTTTACATTGTCGATATTCCGAACGATGTCTTTTGGCTTCTCGAAATCTACACCTAAACCCGTGCCGAGCAAGTTATATCCCTGCCTTACCGTAGCCGCGTAGTTTAAGATGTCTGCCTTCTTGTTGTTTAAGCAGAGCCGTAAATCATTCGTATCCGCGCCCGCGCTATGCAGATTCCGATACGCCTCCCCAGTCATATACGCCTGCGTCCGTCCGTTATACGCTAAATCCACCACCAGCGCCGTCCCGCCGAGCTTACTCACGATATTTGCCAGATTCGCGACAAGCGTTGATGTGCCGCTATCCTTTGTCCCCGTAAACAGCACGACCTTACCGCGATACTTATACGACTCGATTAAACGCTTTAGCTCCTCTATAGTTGCCGCGCCGTTTCCTGCCCCCCTCTTTGGCTTCGGAGTCGGACGGGGCTTATCGACTTTCGGAGCGGCTACCGTACCCTTCCCCTTGCCCCCGAAAATACCTCCCAAAAGACCCTTCTTTTGGGGAGCTGTAACCGAAGAGTTTACACTGACTTCTCCCGAATGGGGGGTCGGGGAAAGCCCCGAATTTTGAGGGTCTGGTATAGCCGTTTTTGGTGTCTGGTCTATACCAAAATTTTCTGAAGTATCAAATAATTCTGCGCCCGCGCTAAACTGACCGTCCGAATTTTCATTTTTCTCTGAAGTTTGTAGCTCTCCTTGGTTCGGCTCATTTTGGCTACTTTCCGTGTCAAATTCCGAGTCGGTCTCGCTGTCAAACAAATCCGAAAAATCTGGAAGTTCGTCCGCGTTTCCGAGCGGGTTCGGAGCGTCTTTTTCCTCGATACTCTCGCCCTTTTCCTCGGAACTCTCACCCTCTTCCGATAAACTTGGAGTATCACCCTCTTTCTCCTCTGTCTCGTCCGTATCAACTCCAAACTCGAACTTCTCATCGTCATCAAACGATATATCGTCCGCATCTTCCCCGAACAGACCATCTAAATCGCTGAAATCTGCCTTGCTATCTTCCTTACCCTTCTCCTCGTCCTCAAACTCAATCGTATCTTCAATTTCCACCTCTAAATCCTCGTCTACCTTACTGCTTACTGCCCCCTGCGTAAAGACAGACTTCTTTAGATTCTGATTCGTCTTGAAGTCCTGTAGCCGAACCAAAGTTAAGTCTCTAAGATACGACATATTTAGACTGTCTATCCGACTTCTAAGCACTACACGCACTCTATCCGAACTCATAAACAACTGCGTAAGCACGGCATCCGCTAACTCTTCGCTGTTTAAGATAAATACAGCCTCTTTATCGTCAAATACCCCCGACATCTCCTCCGCAAACTTCTCGACAACCACAAGCATGTCGTCAATTTCGGTAAGGTTCCCGTCCTCTGTGATAGCTTCCTCTGTGATAATCGCTCTATCAAAAGTGCTTCCCCTCGCAATCAACTCGTCCACATCAGACAACAGCGGAACTCCGCTTACCTTTACCGAACCGTCCCGAAACATCGCCGTAAGAGAGCTTGTTAAACTCTCGTACTTATACCCCGCGCAAATTAAAATATTCATGCTTCCCTCCTTAGAAATCTATCTCCTTATCCCAGTCTACATCCTCGTTAAATACTGGACTAGCGACATACTCTTTACTTTCCTCTGTCTTATCGCTCTGTACTGACTTTCCAGAGTCTCTGACCTCTGCCTTTTCGTTAGACACAGGCTTAGTCGTGTCTCTAACCTCTGGCTTAGTGCTAGTTACGAGCTTACCAGACTCCTTGTCCGCTTCTGCTCGCCCCGATAAACTCCTGCCCTCTCTCTTCCCGCTGTCCCGTGTCCACGCCGCGTTCGCACGAATCTTCTCCGCGACCGCTATCTTTACCTCTTCCTCGATACTTACCTTCCTTCCCTTTTCTTCTCTCACTTTTCCCTCACTCTCTGCTGGCTTTTCTAAAACCTCGCACTCTTCCTCGCTTGTATCATTATCTTGCTCCTCGCTTAAGTCTATATCAAGCCCGTGCAAGCCCCAACTTCCCCGCTCCGCTGTCGTAGATACAAACCTATTATCTCCCAGAGCCTTTAAGACCGATATATCCGATATATCTACCTCTCCGTCCTCTACCCGCTTTAATAAACGATTGATAATGTCCGTATCCCGCTTCGTAAGCTCTACTGTTCTACCGTTCGTTAGCTTTAACGCCTTTAATGTGATGGCTTTCTTCTTAGCCCCTACCTCGTTAAAGGTGTTTATAGACGCTTCGCTTAAGTTAAAATAGCCGATTCCGAATATCTCTTTGTGAAGGTCGATTATCTCCCTCTGACCTAATATCTCAAACCCGCTATATGCTCCATCCAGTAAAATCGAGGCACAAGCCTGTAAGTCGCTGATTAAACTGTCTACCCGCTCAAGCTTTGTCGTATAAACTAGGATATAGTCTGTCTCATACAAAGTCTCTCGTGACCTGTTCTTGATATAGCCTAGCTCTAACTGCAAAACCTTCCTTAGATTCGCGTTCGGCTCGTTTAATATCAGCGTATCTAGCGCTGGTATACGAGAATCGTTGTCTGCCCGCTCCATCATGTTTAACTGCACGAACGCCAGCTTCCTTAGTGCTATCTCTTTATAAAAATCTGACAATGCGTCAAAATGACTCTCCCTAAACTCCGAGTTCTTTCCGATTATCGAATCTCTCTCAAGCTTTAAGATAGCACCGTACTTTCCGTCCGAATACCGAAGAATACCGCCCCTAACAGTATCCCTTATCGCCGCTATACGCCAAAACACCGCAGTAGTCGGATTCTGATTCGCTAGCATCTTCTTATACATCTTGAAATAGTAGCGCTCCTCGAATATCACATACCTAACCACGAACGATGCGATAAACAGATAAAATAATACCGCTAGCACTTTTCCCAATGCACTAAGCCTGTTCTCTGGACTCGCCAGTGTCGCAATCAATATCACAAGCACTAATACAAGCAATCCTACAGTGATTAACTTCGGCGTGCTAAAGAAATTCTCGTCATACCCCCCGCCCTCGACATTCATCGGGATAAACATGCGCCCTTGCTCGTTCATCCTAAGTCGCTTGCTGTTCATAAGCACCCTCTCCTACTAATCTAATCTAATCCTACTTAAGCCAATAGCCAAGCAACTCGCTTGGCTAGGCTTGTTACTATTTAACTGAAATCTAACTGGTGACGCGCAATATACAAAAATTTTATCGCAGGTATCTACGGGAAACTTCCTTCCCGTAGTCCCTACTCCCATCACTTGTCCTCTTTCTGCTTATCCTCTCCGTCCTCTATCATGTCGTCTATCTCGGACGCACTGGACGACCCCGAAGAACCCTCGTTTTCATAGTAGCTATAGCCGCTCTGCTCTCTATCGTCATCAACTGTGCTACTATTATCGCTCTCGTCATCGTCTACCGTAACTACCGTAGGCTCACTACTTCCTGCACTAGCACCGCCCTCGACTCTTATAGGACTCTCTGTGCCGCTTCCACTATCTGTATCTGCGGAACTACTCATTGCACTACCGCCCGCTGTGCCGCCTAGGTCAATTCCTGTTACCTTGCTTAAAATTCCTCTCGTCTTGCCCGCTATCGAGTTAAGCGTAAACATTGTAGCCTCAAAGCCCATATCATACCGATGCGTTACCGCAAAGATAATAATAAACTTCACGAGCGCGTAGACATACCCCGCTGACGCAAGGAATATCATGAGGAAGATAAACCAAGTTCCGTGTCCGCTCCACCCCATGTTACTGTCAAGCCTTAACACTTGATTTGGCGAAGTGACCGTTATCATGAGGTTAAACACCTCGTAATACATGACCGTCAATGCCGCTACCTTCACAAACAGGAATGCCGCACCCGCCATTAACTGATTCTTGTTGCCTCGCTTAAAGATAAAGCCAGTAATTAGCTCGTAGATAAACAGTAATGTCACTACCGCTATCCCTAAGTCTCTTAGCATAGGCGCAAGCGCAACTCCAAGCACTGCATCCAACAGAAGCAATATCGTTGACAGCATATCTCCGTTCTCTATCACTACCTTCATCGTATCCTTGTTTAGCGTCTGCGGCGCATTCGTTGCACTCATTACCAGTAGCTTAAACACACTGTCAAACGATACATTCCGCAAGTCAAGCGTTGTCGGATATAGCTGATACGCCGCACTTAGCTTGTTTCCAGACGAAAATACCTTGTCAAAAGTTAAAAGCGCATCAATCGCCATCTGCCTGTACAAAACCTCGGCGCTTAACTTGTCCGTACTTGAGTAGTTGATTAAACTCGTCCACTCCTGCTCTACTCTCCTGTTTACCTCTAGGATTCTAAGCTCTACTATCGACAAATCTTGCTCCGTTAAACGCATCTGCTCCATCTGCGCTTCACTAAATACCATCTTTCGATACTTCGCGTAACTTGACGGGTCTAATGACGAATTTATTACCGCCGAAGCCTTGTTTCCCGACTCGTCATAATACCCTATAGTCGCTTTCGCCCGATACGACCTGTCCTCTACTATCTTGTTTACCCAGTTACTACGGAACAACCAATACTTCTTGTTCTTCTCATAAATACTGTAGTCAGAACCTAGCACTGCGTCCCCTAAAAAGCCTGTTCCATCGTCATTCCCGCTTTCCATCACCTGTACATTGTACATATACGGGATTACATTCGTGAATAACTCCTCCATGTCGAGGAAATCTCTTATCTTGCCCGTTGCAGAGTCTCGCATAAAGGTGTGATGCGCGTCTCCCTGCTCCTTCCCCGACATATCCGTATAAACTTCGCTCGTATCTCCATCTTTGTCTAAGTCATACTTGTCTGTTATCGGAGCATATGTGCCTTGTAACTGATATATCAGACCACCGACCGTCATTCCGTTCTCAAAAGTGTCTTTCGTTACCTCGTAGAAGTAGTGTGCGGGACTCTCTGTCATCCAGAAATACCCGAAACACTGCTGTACTGGCGTACTCATCGGAGAATACTGGCTTACCATCGGCAATATCTTGTTATTTACCGTATCCGCAAACCCTGTGTTTCCGTTTGACGAAGCCTCCCCCTTTATATACGCCGCGTAGTCGTTCCAAGCCCCTGTGTCAAGCTCCCCGCTCTCCGTATGCCGCAAAGGATTCTCGACCGTAAATGCCGACCCGAAATTCATAAGATAAAACGAAGTGTGAAGCGCCTTTAAGTCCTCACTCTCTGCACTATCCCTGCTTAAACTGTGATAATCAAACTCCTTCTCCTTATCCCCAGTCGGACGAGTTGAGCGATAGCCGACAAATACCGTCTGCTTCTTCGACTCGTTCATTACATTCTCTTCGTTCGCGCCCGCCGCCTTTCCGACTCCTACATCTGCCGCTACCTTCGCGTTATAATCTCCGACCGCTTGCATATCCAATGACGGCTTATCCCCGCCCTCGGAACTTGTCCTGTAATACCAATACATGTTACTGAAATTCTGATACAAGTCACTTAAAGTCGTATAAACATAGTTCGCTGACTTATCGTCTGCCGTTAGCTGTCGCATTACTGCGGGCAACAGCCACCGCGTAGTCTTTAACTTCTGCAACTTATTGTAGTCGATGTCTTTCGTACTCGGCACTATCTTCTTTGATATGTCGTTCTTTATCATTATCGTCTTGTTAAGTTGCGTTATGTTTAGCATTCGGATATATGTGTTTACATCCGCGTCCC
>QWCZ01001291.1_pt1 | contig 11943 bp, 12 predicted proteins | sample 1972651 | NCBI WGS metagenome assembly QWCZ01 (sample SAMN09866695, study PRJNA288562) | Human oral metagenome isolate pre1_saliva, whole genome shotgun sequencing... | isolation source: mouth | host: Homo sapiens | place: USA: California
CCAGTTTAAGGGAGTTACAGATATTCCGTTCTTCCTTTATAGGCTTATGTAATCATGTGCACGAGAAGCGGATTGCTACTGGGTTTTACGACTGATCCCAAATCAGGCGTTAGGACCTGCACATTTTTTGTTTGATTGATGGTGAGATTGTTTGTTGTTGTATAAAAGGACTGCGCATAACGCTAAGATCGCAAGACTAACTAGATAATAACAAGAAACGAAAGACGAACGAGAGGAAACAAAAAGTTAACTAGATGCAAGCGAAAGTTGAACGAGAGGAAACAAAAAGTTAACAAGAGACAAGCAAAAGTTGAACGAGAGGAAACAAAAAGTTAACTAGATGCAAGCGAAAGTTGAACGAGAAGAAAGCGAAAAGCCAGAGGCATAATCAACGATTAGGGCATAAAGAAAGGTAGACACCTCACGGTGTCTACGCATTCAATGTCCGCCGGCATCAGTCGGCGTATCATGTTTTTCTTGTATTACCCTGGTCAGGGGTTCTCTTTAAACCTTGTGTATTTTGCTATCTCCTCTGTTACTTCATTTGTTTTCTTCATTTTATCTTTGTCAATCTTAAATTTAAACCTTTGCGTTAGTCGTTTTCCGCCTGGGTATTCCAGTTCAACGGCCAGTTCATCATCGGTTACTTTATACTTGCCCTCTTCGGTTTTAACGCCGTTTCCGCTAGGTAAGTCCACTTTATGGTAAGAACCATCGGCCTTATAAACTTCGTAAACTTGTGCTGGCGAGTGGCCCATGTGGGTGTTTGTGGCATCTTCAGAAGCAAGTGTAGCATCCAGTTTCCAAATTCCAACGATGGAGTTTTCATGTTTTTCATCATGGTCGTTATCACTACCTTCGCCGTTGTTTGAGCAAGCCGAGAAGGTAGCAACCGTAAAAAGGACGGCTATAAGAGCCAAAAAGGCCATAAAGGCCCTGTTTTGTGTTGTTTTTTTCATGATCGGTGTATTTGATATTATTCAGTGTTGTAATGCAAAGTTACGATATTTTATGTAATTAAAAAAGAATTTTAACGGGTAAATTTTAACCCTTTGTGTTAAATCTTTGCATTGTGTTTCAGGCAATTAGAATATTAATCACAATACAACCAGTTGTGTTCTGTTTGGTGGTTGATTGTGATTGATTAACAAATAAAAGCGTAAAGGGAAAGTAGATGTTGGTGACACGTTAACATATTAAGGCACCAACAAAGCGTAGAAAGGCGTGCTGGGATGGTATGTGAAAGCGTAATACTGGTCTGCATAACACGAATTAATCCTTTCGCCAATGGCATTGTTAACCTTATGCGATGGTCTTAACAAGGAGAGCCCAACCGTGTTATGGCACAATCTACAACAAAACAGCTCGAAAGTAGCGTTATCTCTTTGTTTTTTTAGCAAACTCCCACACCACAATACCAGCCGCAACTGAAACATTGAGCGAATGCTTAGTGCCAAACTGTGGTATTTCTAAACAGCCATCGCAGCGGTCTACCACGGTTTGCTGCACACCCTTCACCTCGTTTCCTAGCACAACGGCATAGCGTTCGTTCTCATTGGTATCGAGGTTTTGCAGCATAGTAGAGTTGGTCACCTGCTCAACGGCAAACACTTTCGTGCCTCGGGCATGCAATTCATCCACGGCCTCGGTTGCATCTGCAAAGTATTTCCACTCCACACTGTCTTCTGCACCAAGCGCCGTTTTATGAATTTCGACACTGGGAGGCGTGGCAGTGATGCCACAAAGATACACCGCCTCAACGCGAAAGGCATCGCATGAGCGGAACACCGACCCCACATTGTGCAACGAACGCACATTATCTAGCACCACAACAAGGGGAGTCTTGCTGGCTGCTTTAAACTCATCCACCGTCAGACGGTGCATTTCTATGGTTTTAAGTTTACGCAAAGCTCAATTTTTTCGTTTCGTTATTGCTGTTTTGGCTGATTGGTTACCGCTAAAGCCCATAAACCCATTGAGGGTTCTTTACAACATGCTCAACAAACTGAATGCCTTGGTGCTAACCACAGGCAAAACAGGGAACATGCCAACCGCCGAATTGCATGCACAAAGATACTACAAATTCCCTATTTTTAGGTCCATTGACACAACAGAAGGTGGCTTTTGTGCTGAAAGAGGGTGAGTTGTGGTAGCAAACAAACAGCATTGAACAAGGTGTTAGCCATCAAAACGAGCTAAATATGGCTAAGAAGCTAAAAAATCAACGGCCTACACCCCCCCGAATGGCCACATCAACGTGGCCATCGGCGCGATGTAGGCGCAAATAGGTTAGTTGGGATAAAGAAATTAGCGCGAATCAGTTGTTCTGAACATGGCGAAACGCGCGTAAGGAGACATCACAAACGTATTGATTACTACCTAACAAGCACTTTCTTAACCGTACCGTCGTTGTATTTCACAACGTTTATGCCTGGTTCGGGTGCAGAAAGGCGTTGGCCTTTAAGGTTAAAGCGTGCCACTTCCACGCGTTCGGTTTGGGTATTAACAGCTTCTACACCTGTTGTGCCATGGGCACCGATGCTGCAACGAGCAGCATTAACAATGTAATTTGAACTTCTGTCGATAACCAACACCACAACGTGCAGATTGTTTTTGTTTTGAGGTTGCCAATAAGTACCAATGTTGCTGAAGGTAACTTTATGGCTGATGGCCTTGTCGGCAGTAACTCTGCTTGGGAGAGAGTTATCAATACCCGAGCCAATACCTTTAAAATCGCGAGCTACATGGTTGTATTTAAGGTTGTAAACGGGGTTACCACCGCGGGTAAACGTTCTTAATTCACTGTTTTCGTTCTCATATTCATAACGACCATAGAAATAATTGGCCTGAGCCCAGCTGCGTCCTTGCATGCCGTCTTCAACGATTACATAGGCAAGAGCATATCTGGCGTTCGACAAACTACGCCGGAATGTAGTAAACGATTGCACGCTGATAGTGGTTTTACGCACATCCCACTCTGCTTGCACTTCGATATCCATTACTGCTCCACGATTTTTGGCATCATCATAAGCATCCTCTCCTGTGTAATCTTTTATCTGACTATAACGAGAAGCCCATATAGTGGGATAGCCTCTAACAGGACTTCCAGTGCCATAATAATTCTCAATGCCCATCTGGTCGCGACTATGAATGGCTATACCGATAAAGTCGTCGGGGTGTTTTTTGCTCATATACTCCATTATAGCAGTGGCACGAGGACAGTATTGGCACCAAGTGGCCGTGTAATCTTCAAACACCACGCGACATTTAGGCTTTTTACTAAGCACCACCATGTTGAGCGATGACTCCGAGAAGGTTGTGGTATTGGGCTGCCCGTTCACCTTAGTAATCTCGCAAGTAACCTTATAATCGCCCAATTCTTTGAGTGTTGGCACATTCACCAGCAGTTCTTTTGTATCGGTTGGAGCGATGGGTTGAGCCAGTTTCACCTCTTTTTCTTCCAACACCTTACCATCAATAGAGAGTCTATAGTGGAAAGACTTGATGGCATTACCACCATAATTAACACAAGCAAACTTGCCTTGAGCATTGGTTTCGCCCTTTTCAACGATCAATGCAGGCGATGCGATGGGTGCTAAATTGTTATCACCAAAGGCTGCGAACGCCTTATTGCAGACGTAGAGCACCATCATGAGCGCACAAAGGCGCATAAAAGAAGATTTTTTCATGTAATATTCATTTTAATCGATAAACAAATTGCCCTTCGCCACTCTTCTACAGCGGAACAAAAAGGCCGTAACTCTCCCTGTGCTTGCACGCAATGGGCGTGAAAGCATTCTTTTTATCACCCCAAATAAGGGGTAATGAGGATATTATTTCTTAATTATTGGCCTACTACTACTTTGGTGGCCTTTCCGTTTTGCTTAACCACATACAGTCCTTTTGGCAAGCTATTTAGGTCGAGGATGTTGCGCCCAACAAACACGCCCTGTGCCGTCCACACCTCATTAACAGTATTAGGCAGTGCGTTTTCAACATTTTCAACCCCCATAACATCACCGCTAAACTTCAGTTTTACGGTAGTAATCAGTCGTAAGGGCACTGCTATTGCGGCCGTTGCAGGACTCTTTGTGGTATAAAATTTTAGCACAACGACGCAACTTCCATTCTTAGAGATAAAAAATTCGGTTTCAAGCGAGGCGTCTTTTTCCTTAGCAAGGAAATTACGCGATTGCGATTCGTACTTCATTTTTTTATCAAATACGTTGCAGGCGCTAGGGAAACACATCTTCAGATAAGCGTTTTCGCCTTTCATTTCTTGAATATCGGCCACCACCATGAAGTTAACATCCTTGCCCGAAGTGTTGCGAACAAAGAGTCCACTATTGATTTGCGGTCCAAATCCATTATCTGTCACTTTGTTTAGGTTTAGCGTAACATTGTCTTTAATCTCTTTTCCGTTAGCGTCTACCAATACCAAATCACGATTTGCAGCATGTATCGACAGAGCCGACACGAAACAAAAGAGCACGCTAAAAAGTAAAAATCTCTTCATATCAAATGGTTTTATTGTTATAAGTTTTGGGATTGTTAATGCTATTTGATGTAAACGAAGGCAGAACTTAATGTTAGTCCTCTCTCGCCGGGGGTTAATTTGCGCCGTTAGATGGATGGCAAAAGCAGTTCTGTACCACTTGTAAAGTTTTTAGTTGGCCACTTTATGCCTATCAACCTGCACCACTCCGTCGTCGTTATATACGAAAGCCACCACCCATGCCTTATCAGCATTCACACCATTGGGCAACGTTAAGGTGTGCGTAAATGTCTTTTCGTTGTTGGCATCGATGCTCACGTCCTCGCCCCAATCGCCATTAAGAGTGGCCCGCAACACATGATTGTGCACGTAATTAGGTTCAATCACATTGCCAGGCAACTGTTGTATGCTTACAATGCCATCCTCAACCAGCCACAATTGCAGTTTACCTTGCACCTTATTAGCCAACGCCGCGGTCGTGGTTGTTACCTTCAGTTCGCGACTTGTGCCGTCGTAGGTGGTGGCTAGCCTCAAGTTGAGCGCACCTTCATCCTCAAAAGCCTGCCTAATAATACCAGCCCAGGCATCTTTTTGTTGTCCAGCAGGCTTTCTATTTATCAAAGCATTGGGTACAGAGTTGGTAAATCCCCAGAATTTGGCGTAGCTATCACCCAGTGCCGTGGACAACCCATTCACGCTAGCCGTGGGCTTTACAGCCAATCGACCGCCATGAATGGCTACCACAATCAGCGTGTCGCCCCCATATTGGGCCTGCAAGCGCGCCAATTCGTTGGCTGCTTCGGGACAGTTAAGGCAGCGTTGACCCGTAAATTCCTCTACAAGAACTTTGCGTTTTACCGTAGCCGAGGCTACTTCGATAAATCTATCTTCGGGTACGATGTTGTTGCAAGCACCCAAAACAAGGGCAGCAAGCAGTATGAGTGTTGGTTTTAAATGCATCGTTTTTAGTTTTATTCGGTCTATACTTTAGCTGTTTTATACAAAAAGGCCGTTCAAAGTCTCCGTTTATTTCGTAAGAAAGACTGTGTTAAACCCCAATCGGTCATTAGACCACAATGTTTCCAGAATTCTTGTTTCTGTGTTGTATCCTTACATCTTTTATCATCTTGTCGGTATCTTGTCTGCCTTTGCAACTTGACGTAGCCCGTTACGCCTGCGTTAAAAAGACAGGCAATCTGCTCGACAATAAAACAAAATCAGTTTTGGCTCTAATGATCGATTTGGGTTAAAGGCCTGCGGCCGATGGATGGGCGGTGTTTTGCCCCGCCATTGCAGCCTGCAAAGCCTTAAACAGGTTGTCCCCAATTCACTTTTATATCCTAGAAATTATAGCTGTAAGACAGCGTTGCGCCCTTGGTTGCAGGCACATATCGACACACGCCACCACTGCAATTATAGCCATCTTTCGTGCGTCCGTAGCCCACTTGCAAGCGATGAGCACCGTGATTAAAGGTTACCAGCGCTTGATAATAGTGTGTACGCGTGCTTCCAGAATTATACATATCGCTCACGGTGAACATCCAAGAGGGTGCCAACGATAGTTCGAGCAGGCCAAAAAGCCAATCGCCATCATCGTCTTTTGTACGCATATACTGTGCTTCGGTGCGCAATGCGGTGCGTGGCGACATCGTCCAATCCACATCAGCCACAAAGATATTGGCGTTAATCATACCGCCCTTACCCTCTACCACAGTTTTATTATACCGTTGATTCATATACATCAGCGTGGTTTTGAGAGCCGGGCACCAGCGTTTTTCCATCTGCAGGTTTAGATCTTGATAGTAAGTTTCGTCACCCCAGGCCCAAAAAGCCGATCCATAACCATCCGTTCCCTTACCTCCCTGTTCGTTTCTAGCGATGCCATGCACGTGCGAGAAGTTCAATTTCAAAGTTGTGCCATAGCGTCCACCCAGTGCAGTGCCTTTCTTTAGCTTATATCCCATAGCCGCTTGATAGGCCCATTCGCCACCAGGTTGCGTGGCATAGGGGTAGATTGCAGGCAGGGCGTAAGTATGTTCGTAAGTAAAGGCAGGCAGATGGTTTACAAACGACGAAGTTCCCACCATGCTACGACGTGTGCGGAAACCCATGTTTACGCTTCGTTTGGCTTGGAGTAGCATGCTCAATCCTCTCTTAGAGTACGAACCCGACAGCATTGCCACATATCCATTACGATAGATATAGCCGTTATCAGCCTCTGGGTCTTGCGCTTTTTGTGCATATTCGGCCAGCACATTAAAAGCGCCGTGTTGCCATCTAGCCCTCACATCGTAGGCCAACACATTACTTGGTAGTTTTAAACGATGGTTAGCGTCGACCATCACCACCTCATCTGGTTCGTTTTTGTTTACTACCGATACGCCCAACATCAAATACTGGTCGTGTGCTTGCATGGCAGGCAGCCATTGTTCGATGTTTAATTCGAGGTCGGCACCACCCAGCCATCCTGGGTTAAGCTCCCAATAACGGCGTTGTTTACCTGCCAATGCCTTCACGAAGACACCAGGAAGAGGGTTGGCCTTCACGCGTCCGCCGAGCAGAGAATTGTCAATGCCTAGGCTTCTTTCTTCGTAAGTGCGTAGCACAAAACCCGAACCAAACTGCTCATAGAATGTACCCGCCGTTAGTTCCACATGTTTTGTTTGCCACCTTAGATAATAATGTGGCACGCCCCATCCTTTAATATCGGCTTCAAATCCTGGCAAAGGGTGTTGCAGATACTCCAATCTCAGCCCAGCATCAAACTGCTTGAACGAGGCGCCCAGTTCCACATAGGTATTATTAACAAAGTCGTCTGTTCCTTTAGTGATGCCAGCTTGATTGTCGTTTTGTGGCAATAGCATATCTGATTGTATCGAGCCACGCAGCGCAAAGCCCTGCTTTTGGCCTCCATCTTGTGCCAATGCCGAGCTAGGCGCGCAACAAAGAGCAAGGAGCAAGACCGTTGCCCAGGTGTTTTGCCAGCTATTCTTGCGATTACGCAGATTGTTAGCCATACGGTAGGCTGTGTTTTGTTCAGCCATTCGGTGCAGAGGCAGCCCCATGCAATATTTTTCTTGAGGTTGCGCCATTAGTTGTGGCCTTCGCATTTGCTTTTGCATGATGAGGTTTAGGTACATATATAATGTGTATGCTTGTGAATTGCTAGATTAGAGAAGGTGTGGCAACATCTATTATGCGCCCCAATGTCCCTTCTTTGTGTTGTTCTTCGATGGCCTTATGTGTTAGAATATTGTTGCTCGCACATAATACACTTGGTCAATCGCCATATTTTAAGCGGGAAAGCAAGTTAAGCCCTAATTGAAGTGGCCCAAAAATTCCCAGAGCCAAGTCTCTTAACCCATCTAAAAGACTTGCCTTATACAGGCCATCGGCAAGCATTGGCCCTTTTATTGGCGCTATACCGCCCTGCTACATGCAGGCTTTCACCTTTTCGAGCAGTTCGTTTTCGGCCCCATCGGTATACCCATTGTGTTTATACACGATGTTTCCTTTGCCGTCGAGTAGCAAAGTATAAGGTATCATTTGTATACCCAGAGCGCGTTTCAGTTCGCCGTTTGGGTCGAGCAGCACGTCGTAGGTCCATCCGTTTTCATCAACAAGGGGTTTCACCTTATTAATATTCTGCGCCTGGTCAATGCTTACGGCAACGATTTTCACTCCCGTTTCGCGCTTCCAGTCGTCGTAAACCTCGTCTATAGCTTTGAGTTCGCGGTTGCAAGGCTTACACCAAGTGGCGAAAAACGCCACCACAAGTGGTTTACCATTATTGCTCAGCGTGTCCACTCTCACGGTTTTTCCCGTGATGTCTTTCAGTGTTACGTTTGGCAATCGCTGTTGAGCGTGTGCGCATAGTGCCATGATGGTGGCAGCAAAAAGTAGAAAAAGCTTCCTCATTGTATGTTTTCTGAATTATGCTTACAAAGTTATGAAAAAATAATGGCATGTAAAGAAAAGTCGCGTCTCATTTAATATGAAATAGTAAAGTTTATCGAAACTTTTAACATTGTAAGTGTTTATCAATTTGATATTTACCTTTTCAGTGCTGCATTATTTATCGCTAACACACCAATAACACGCAATCTAGGCGCTATATTAGTAAAATACCGAACAAAGTAACAGTAATTTAAACGAATAGAAGAACACCATTCTGCACCTTCATCAGCACATAAATAGCTTATTTCTAGACACTAAAAGAGAAATGACAAAGAAATAAGGCGAATGGAAAGGCAGTCAGCTACACGATTGTCTACATTATGCAACATAAAAACAGACCTTCTTTTCACCTTTTCACCTTTAAGCGCACTTTTTCAGTGTTTTATTTGCATTCCTCTCCCACTTCGTTTCCACATTAAATACTGTATTTATCAGTGGTTCAGCACTGTTTAACTCCTCGAACCGCTGCCACACTTAACGAATTTTACAGACAAAAGTTTGCTGGTTATCACAAAAAGCACTACCTTTGCAACATCTATATCCAAACAAAGCAACACTGGAACTTTCTAGATAAGCCGCAAACGCATCGTTAATCAAAGACAAACGTTGACGTAGCGGCCAAAACTCGTTGTAATACGAACATAAAATTCCGGCATAGAAGCATGCCGGAATTGCTCATTATTTGTCATAGGAAAAACTAACACCAATATAATTTAAGGTTAAAGAAATATGGCTTACATGTCACAAGAAGGCTACGAGAACCTCGTAGCAGAGCTTAGACGGCTCGAATCCATTGAACGCCCCAAAGCATCGGCTGCTATTGCCGAGGCCAGAGACAAGGGCGACTTAAGTGAAAACTCTGAATATGATGCGGCAAAAGAGGCTCAGGCTCATCTCGAAGACAAGATTAACAAACTAAAAATGGCCATTAACGAGGCTAAAATTGTTGACACTTCGAGACTTAGCAACGAAGCTGTGCAAATTCTTTCGAAGGTGCAGATGACCAATCTAACCACAAAAGCCAAAATGTCGTACACCATTGTGAGTGAAAGCGAGGCCAATTTAAAGGAAGGAAAAATCGCTATCACAACGCCTATCGCACAGGGGTTGCTCAACAAAAAAGAAGGCGATGAGGTGGAAATTACCATCCCCAGAGGCACCATCAAACTAAGAATTGACAAAATTACGATTTAAAGCAGAGGGGTTAACACCCCTTTAGCAGCAATGTCTACCTAAATATTACCACACAATGGACATATTCAGCAAAATTGCCGCTGGCGAAATTCCCAGCTATAAATGTGCAGAAAACGAACAGTTTTATGCATTTCTCGACATCAATCCACTGATGGAGGGGCACACTTTGGTTATTCCGCGTCGCGAAGTGGATTATATCTTCGATATGAACGACGACGAATTGGCAGCTTTTCAGCTATTTGCCAAACGTGTGGCACAGGCTGTTAAAACGGCTTGCCCATGCATCAAGGTAGCTCAAGTGGTACTAGGATTGGAGGTTCCGCATGCACACATCCATCTACTACCCCTCAATTCGGAGGACGACGCCGACTTTAAACGCGAGAAGCTCAAGCTCTCGGCCGAACAAATGCAAAGCATTGCCAACAAGATATACGCGGCGTTTAAGTCGCAACAATAGCATGGGCTGGTGCTAATTGGGCAGCTCATCTACTCGATTTCGGATTAAGTTAAAAGAGAGTGCCAGCTTTTTCGGCACTCTTTTTTTTAAAATTTAAATGCCAAACAAGGTAAATCGCACCTACCCAACAACGAGCTTAACTAATACAATGAACAAAACAAAACCATAACACTTATGATACGCAATATTTTAATGGTGGCTTTAGGCGGTGCAGTGGGCAGCATGCTGCGCTATTTGCTCGCATGCATATGGCCCGCAACAAGTTGTAACAGCATCCCCATTGGCACATTGGTGGCCAATGTGGTGGGTTGCCTATCCATTGGCTTTGTGGGAACACTGCTTCAACGCACGCTTGGCGGCAACGAACAGCTTCGTCTGCTGCTATGTGTAGGATTTTGTGGCGGACTAACCACGCTTAGCACGCTGGTTAACGAGTCGTCGTGCATGGCTCACAACTGTCAGTTGCTGATGGCATCCATATATCTAGGCATCAGTGTGGCCCTTGGTTTCTTAGCATTGCATTGCGGAACGTGGTTGGCAAGTAGGTTTTAACCTCTTTTTCAGAGTGTGGGCAACGATTTCGTTGGCCACTAGACAGGTTTCTCCGTGTAGGCCTTCTCCTTCTATTTCCCTTGTGTCTGTACATTCTGTGCATCAGTTGGCTCTAAGGCAAAATGATATGAAATATTCGGGCATTCAAAGACACCAGCTCCCCCTTTTGTTTTTCCTTACTCACTCGCACTATAAACTTCTCATACGTATTCTTCCGCAGAAACTCAATGTACTCAGAATACGTGAACTCTTGTTTTTGGTGCAGCATGCCCCGCAAACCCATATATACTATTCTTTTCTATTACTGTCCGCTAAAGTTCTCACCTCTTTATACGAATTAGGGCTGACACTTCTCACGAGGTATCAGCCCTTTTTGTTACCTTTGTTTTTGTTACTAACACTCTTTCCGATGCCAATGCCAGACGGTCTGAGAAGTTCTTTGAGGATGTATACCATGACCTTTATAACTCCAATAAGAACATACTTTCTTCGGACAGCCGACGTAACGGTACTGAGGAATGGATAAAACGGCTGAGAATCATCGATTCCACGACTATAACATTGTTCTCTAACGTCATATTCAAAGGCGTGGGTCGGCATCCTAAAACGGGAAAGAAGAAAGGGGGCATAAAAGTGCATTCCGTCATTCATGCAAACGAGGGTGTTCATTGTGACGTGAAGTTCACCTCCGCCGCTACCAGTGATTCCTTCATGCTTGCACCCAGCCATTTCAGACATAACGAGATCGTTGCACTGGACCGTGCGTATATCAACTACGAGAAGTTTGAGGAACTTACCGAGAGGAACGTCGTCTATGTCACCAAGATGAAGAAAAACCTCAAGTACGAGATATTGGCAGACTGCATGGATATGAATAAGGAGGGGGTGATGGAATATCGCGAGCAGGTGGTAGTGTTCAGGAAGGGCGGCATCAGCCATATAGCGCGTATCATTACCTATGTGGACATCAAGAAAGGAAAGTTGCCGAAGTTGGTATCGTTGCTTACCAACGACTTCGACATGCCACTGCAAACCATAGTTGCCATATATCGCAGGAGGTGGCAAATAGAGTCACTCTTCAAACAGATCAAGCAGAATTTCCCTCTTAGATACTTCTATGGGGAGAGCGACAACGCCATAAAGATCCAAATTTGGGTCACGTTGATTGCGAACCTATTGCTATCCCTGCTCCAAAGCTCCATAGAAAGACGGTGGAGTTTCTCTGGGCTGGCAACTATGGTACGCATAGTACTTATGGAATATCTCAATATGAACAAATTCTTCAATA
>QWCZ01002390.1_pt1 | contig 11932 bp, 11 predicted proteins | sample 1972651 | NCBI WGS metagenome assembly QWCZ01 (sample SAMN09866695, study PRJNA288562) | Human oral metagenome isolate pre1_saliva, whole genome shotgun sequencing... | isolation source: mouth | host: Homo sapiens | place: USA: California
TGTACTAACAACATCAGGTTCTATGGGTATATTCTCAGCAAAAAGCACCCCAAATGTTTTAATGATTTGTAAAAATTATAACATGAGTTGATAACGGTGTCAAAAAAGTAGCTTACAGAAAAAATTTATTTAATTTTTTTAGCTAGCATAGTAGCAAAACGTAGTTTAAACCTATTACCATTAGCATCAGTCTTGTGAAGTTGTCCAAAATCTTCATTATATTTAATAAATTCCCAGTCTTTGTAATATTCTTTTAGTTCATTTTCTTTAAAAGTAAAAGGGAATGGGAGTGGACAAGGAGCATCATCAGTAGACATAGCGGCTACTATCAGATTATAGCCACCTATATTAGTTTGCTCTTGCATATTTTTAATAACATTAGGTATAGATTGTTCTTCGATAAACATTAATACTACTGTTGAAAGAATGAAGTCATAGGTATTTCTAAGAGCCGCTGTATTTATATCATAGCTTCCTATTTTAATATCTAAATTTTCGATTTTTGATGTTTCCATTAAAAACTCTAAAGCAGGAATATTATTATCTACTGCAGTCACTTCAAAACCAAGTTTAGAAAGGAATAAAGAGTTGCGCCCCTGACCAGATCCAAGGTCTAAAGTTTTACAAGGCTTAATCGTTTTTATTGCTTCTATCACTTCAGAGTGGGCAGGATTAATATCATATTTGTTCGCAAAATAATTTTTTGGTTCGCAATAAAACTCTAAGAAACATTCTAAATCATCAGATAAAGGAGCAACACGGTGCCATGCTTGTGGTTCCACGAACGGAATGCTACTCTCAGGTGTAAATATATGCTCCTTCATAATCTCATTATCTTCAGTTAATTCTGTAAACTGTAGTTTTCCTTTAAGAATAGTTAATTTTGCCCAAACATCTTTTCTAGTATTGTGTTTATGTCTAAATGGTTTAGGTAGAGTTTGAGCAGTCCAATTTGGTAATCTTTTGTAGCATACTAAGTTTTCTGTCATTTTAATCTCCTTAATAATGGATAATTTTAAGTTAATTATATCATGTAAAATATAAAAATAAAACAATAGTGGAGTTTAGCGCTGGGGTCTTTATTATGTTGATTTTAATTATTTATGTTATAATAAAACAGAAAATAAATATTAATGAGGTAATGAAAAAATGGTAAAAGTATTATTTGTTTGTTTAGGGAATATTTGTCGTTCACCTATGGCAGAAGCAATATTTAGAGATATGGTAGAAAAAGAAGGATTAAGCGAAAAAATTCAAATAGATTCAGCAGCAACTAGTAATTGGGAACATGGCAATCCTGTTCACAGTGGAACTAGAAAAGAACTTGCTAAAGTTGGAATTGGAGTAGAGGGAATGTATTCTCGTATCCTTAATGATAGCGACTTACAAGCAGACTATATCATAGGAATGGATGATAGTAATATAGAAAACATTAAAAAATTTATCGCAGGTAGAGAAACAGGAGAGATTAAAAAATTATTAGAATATGCCGGAGAAGATAGAATTATTGATGATCCGTGGTATACAGGAGATTTCAAAACAACCTTTAACGATGTAACTAAGGGATGTACAGCTTTATTAGATAAAATCAAGAAAGATAATCTTTAATAGGGTAAAATAAGATATGTACTAATATTAAATTAGATACAAGAAGAAGGATAAATGAATTTTTAAAAATAGTAATAGGAATAGCAGTATTAGTTGCTATAGCAGAAGTAGCTTTAGGAGTGAAATCACAATTTTCTCTTAAAAATAATCAACAAGATAGAGGAACAGAAGTAGGAAAAGTTTATTTTGAAAAATCATTAGATTATGATGTTTATAATGATATGAAGAACTATGATGGAAAAGTTCTTATTGTTCATGGAACTAGTGATAATATAGCACCGATAAGTTATTCAAGAGGTGCTATAGAAACTTTTAAAGATGCTAAGTTAAAAGAAATTCCAGGAGCTGGTCATGGGTTTAGAGGAGCGCAACAAGAAGAAGCTACTAAAGCGATTATTGACTTTGTAAAAGGAAGTACTCAAGGAGATAGATAATGTTAAACGTTAGAACGGTTGAATTACAAGATGCCGAAAATTTAGTAAATATTTATAGACCATATGTTGAACATACGGCTATTACTTTTGACTACACTGTACCAAGTGTACACGAATTTGAAGAAAAAATCTCAAAATCAATTCAAAGTTATCCATTTTTAGTAGCGGAAGAAGGAGATGATTTATTAGGATACGCATATGCTAGTGAGTTTTATCCGAAAGATGCATATAAATGGACTGCTGAAATTACGATTTATTTAGATGAAAAGGCTCGTGGAAAAGGTGTTGGAGAGAAGTTGTATAATGAACTTGAAAAACAACTTTACGATAGAGGAATATGCAGATTAACTTCATGTATAGCATATCCGGATGAAGGTAGTGTATCGTTTCATGAGAAGAGAGGATTTAGAAAGGTAGCTCATTTCGAAAAAGTAGGTTATAAATTTAATCATTGGTATGACGTAGTATGGTACCAAAAAGATATTAGAGACAATATTGAATAAAAAATATTCCCACAAGATTATTTTAAATTTTCTTGTGGGAAATTTTCTATTCTGATATCTTTTGAGCAAGAATTACAGCGTATGGATAAGGTGAAGCAGAAAGGTTTTCGTAATATTTGATTATTTTCCAATCTTCATAATAATTTTTTAATTCCCCTTCAATAAAAGTAAACGGAAATGGAGGGCATCTATGACCTGCTTTGTTTAATGCGCTCACGATTAGATTATATCCACCGTCATTAGTTTGTTTTTTGATATTAGCGATAATACTATGTATCCTTGTTGGATTCAAATACATGAATACATCGGTAGAAAAGATAAAATCGTATGTATCTTTTATATTGGCTTCGACAATATCATGTTTAAAAACATTAAGATTTAGTTTTTCTTTAATTGATATGTCAGCAAGATCTTGTAAGAATTTTGCATCAATATCGACAGCACGGGTTCAATGAGACTAATTTCACTCTTTTTATTTAAAGAACACTGTTTAATTACGCTGTTCTCTATATCTAGAAAGCTTAATTTCATTTTTCCTTTAACTATTATCAGTTTTGTCCAAACACCTTGTTTAGTATAAAAGCCCTCTCTATAGTTTTTTGGAAGTGATAGAGCAGTAAGGTTTGAAGTACGTTTAAAACAAAGTAAATTATTCTCCATAAGCTGCGCCTTTCATAGTAATTTACTAATATTATATCATGTGAAAAGTTTAATTAAAAATGATATCCTAAAGAATAAGTATTAAATTGTAAACGATGTAATTTAAGGAAGTAACTAATTCTACGAAATCACGATTTTTGATGCACTCTCATTTACATTATAGTAATTTTCTATTATTATAGATATAAAAGAATTAAATGAAAAAGCAGGTGTTTTTATGAGAACAATAGTAATTTCAGATATACATGGATGTTTTTATACGATGAAGAAATTACTTGATGAAGTAGAATTTAATAGTACTGAAGATAAACTAATCTGCCTAGGTGATATGTGTGACAGAGGAAAAAATACTAGATTGGTTTGGGAATATTTCTATAACTTGCAGAATGATAACAAACAACATGTTGTATTATTAGGAAATCATGAAGATATGTTTAATCTAGCAATAAAAGAAGCAATGTATGACAATACATCTTTAAAGAGACAAAGTCACTATTTTAGAAATAATGGACTAACAACATTACAGTCGTTTTATCCAGAAGCGACAACTGAGACTAGACGAGAGTATTTTAGAAAATTCGCTAAAGAACAAAAAAAATTAAGAGTATGGAAGAACCTCCCTACAAGATACGAAAGTTCAAATTATTATTTTGTACATGCTGGTGTGGATTTTAATAAGAACTTTTGGGATCAAACTCATCGTGATATGGTTTGGATAAGAGAACCATTTTTAAGTAGTAAGGAAAAATATCATAAAAAAGTATTTCACGGTCATAGTCCTGTAAAAGAAGCACCTTATTATGAAATAAAAGATAATCGAATAAATATTGATGGTGGTTGTGTCTATGGAGGTAAGTTAAATATAATAGTAATAGAAAATTCTGAAATAGAGATAAAACAAAGTATAATATTAGAAGAGGATGTATATGAAAAAAAAGAAGGATAGAAGTTGGATGAAATTAGCTTCTATCCTTCTTTATAAACAAAAAAAAAACCGAGCACATTTGTCTCGGTCTCTTATAGAAAAGGAAAGTTTATGAAGTTTATAACTATTTACTAGTTATAAATACATTATAAGTCTCAAACCTTAAATATACTTTAAATTTAGTTTTAAGCAAAAAATAATTTAAAAGCTACAAAATCTTGATTTAAAGATGTTTTATAGATTCATTATTATATTCAAAAGAAAGTGTAGTTAAAAGTAAATAATAAAAATAAAGTAACTAAAAAGATTTTTCATATTACAAAATTAATTCCAAATATTTCTAAATTGTTACAAAATGTATTTTGTATTACAAAATTCAAAATCTATTGCTAATAAATTTTAAAATGAGTATAATCTAAGGAGAAGTAATTATTAAATTAACAATTAAAACGATTTTATGAATGAGGAGAATGGACATAATGAAGAAACAAGGAATTAAGTTAACGAGTAAAGTCTTAACAGGATTAGTATTGTTAACAGGTATAACTGCATTACCAACTAAAGCGATAGAAGTAAAAACTGCAACTGTTGATGTAAATGCAGCTAGTGTAAAAGCAAAAGTGTATGAATTAAATGGTCATTATTATGCAAAATTAGTAGCAGATAAAGAAGTAGCGAATGTAGTTGCTCGTATTACAACTGAAACTAAAGCAGAGTTTGTATTAAAAAAAGAACTTATTAAAGCTGGGGAAGAAGTTGTAGTAGAATTAGATATGACAGCAAAAGCTCCAACAAGAAAATTACCTAATACAGGAGTTAAAAGAGAAGGATTTACTACAGTAGATAAAGTAGGAAAACATACTTTTAATATTGATGTTCGCTATGAAATCGCAACAGAAGAAGTAAAAGAAAAACAAAAAGAAACTCCTGAACCAGTTAATCCTAAACCGGTTGACCCTAAGAAACAGGCAACTCTAGATCAACTTGCTGAGAAGAGAGAAGTAACTGCTGAACAAAAAGCTAAAGAAGAAGCCGAAGCTAACAAAGCTGCTGAAGAGAAAGCGGCGGCTGATGCGAAATTAAAACAAGAAGCAGAGGCAAAAGCGAAAGCAGTGAAAGAAGCTGAAGCCAAGAAAGCAACAGAAACAAAAGCAACAGAGGATGCTAAATTAAAACAAGAAGCAGAAGCAAAAGCGAAAGCTGATAAAGAAGCTAAGGCAAAACAAGATGCAGCTGAGAAAGAAAAAGCAGAAAAGGCGAAACAACAGACACCTGCAGCACCAGCAACAGGAAGTAGAGAAGAACAAATAAGAAAAGCATTCTTAGATAAAGTTGCTAAATTAAGAAATATCAATGGATTGCCAGCATTATCAGAAAATGCAGCATTAAATTCTTCTTCTAAATTTAGAAGTTCAGATGTACCAACACGTGCAATTGATGGAAATCTTCACGGACCAAATGGAACAATCCAATACGAAACAAATGCGGCAAAAGCAGCAGGATATGCTAACTACATTTTAGCTAATATAGCAATATCAAGTGACTCAGGAACACCTGAACAAGTTGCGCAAAATTTATTTGATATTCTATTCAAAGAAATTGGAAATGTAGTAGCTAAATATCCATACGGACACAGAAATACCTTATTAGATGCAACTGCTAAAGATGTAGGTGTAGGAGTAACAATAAAAAATGGTCAAGTGTATCTTGTACAACACCAAAGCTCTAATGCAGTATTTAATGGAACTACTCCAAAAGCAGGTAAATATTTAGATGGATCAAATACTATTTATAGAAATGGTCGACCAGTATAAGATAATAAATTAAGAATATTAAGCTAATTAACATTAAGATTATAGAAAATCTAATTAGATTTCTAAATCTAGATGTTAGTTAGCTTTTTTATATGTTACAATTTAAAGATGTTGTGGGTATCAATATCTACAATTGTAACTAATTATACCCTATGAAAACTTATTCTAATGCTAATGTAATTAAATAAAAAGTTGTAATGAAATTGTAATGAAAGTTGGGGTTTATTACAAATCAGAAATTCTATTGATTAAAATATGTAAATCAGATATAATTGACACAACAATAAATTTTAGGAGAAATTTAATGAGTAAAACGAAATTGACTAGAAGAATATTAACAGGGTTAGTGTTATTGGTTGGGGCATCTGGAGCAGTTACAGTTGCCAATGAAGTTAATAATGCAACTGTTAATGTTAATAAAAAAGATGTAAAAGCTAGTATTTATGAAAAAAATGGACACTACTATGTGAAGCTTACAACAGCTAAAAATGTTACTAATGTAGTTGCACGCGTAACTACAGAAGATAGAAAAGAATATGTAGTTAAAAAAGAAGCTATTAAAGCAGGAGAAGTAGTAGAGTATGAAATCGACATAAATGCAGATGTACCTACTAGAAAATTACCACATACTGCAGTTAAAAGAGAAACTGTTAAATCTGTTGTAACTTTAGGGGATCACACTTTCAACGCTGTAGTAAGTTATGATGTAGAAGTTGCTGATTCTCAAGAACAAGCAACCAAATCAGTAGATAAAAATACTGAAAAGAAAACAACTCTAGATCAACTTGCTGAGAAAAGAGAAGTAACTGCTGAACAAAAAGCTAAAGAAGAAGCCGAAGCTAAAAAAGCTGCTAAAGAAAAAGCAGTGGTGGATGTAAAATTAAAACAAGAAGCGAAAGCTGAAGCAAAAAAAGTAACAGAAACAAAAGCAGCTGCTGATGCGAAAGCAAAAGAAGCCGAAGCAAAAGCTAAAGCTAAAGAAGAAGCCGAAGCTAAGAAAACTGCAGAAGCAAAAGTGGCGGCTGATGCTAAATTAAAACAAGAAGCCGAAGCAAAAGCTAAAGCAGAAAAAGAAGCCGAAGCTAAAAAGGCAGCTGAAGCAAAACAAACAACTACAGTAGCTGGTGGATTACCAGAAGTAACTGCTGCAGAATTAGCAGATCCTGCGATGAATGGATTAACTCCTCATACTAAAAAGATGAAAGTAGCTTTAGCGAAGAAATTCGGAATAACAAGTTTCTCACTATTTAGAGCAGGTGACGATGATGGTACTGGTCATGGACATAACTCAGGTATGGCTGTGGACTTCATGGTGCCTGTAAACTCAGCACAAGGTGACCAACTTGCAGAGTACTTAACTAAGCACATGGATGAACTTGGAGTTTATTATATTATCTGGAAACAAAGATTCTATATGCCACAACAAAACATTTATGGACCAGCAAATACATGGAACATAATGCCTAACCGTGGTGGAGTAACTGCTAACCACTATGACCACGTTCACGTGAGTTTCAAAAAATAATAAATAAAATTATAGACAATTAACAGATGAAAATTACTATCTGTTAGTTGTCTATTTTACATTAAAAAACTAAATAATGCTTTTGATAGTGATACTATTTCACTTTAATGCAAACTACTTCTAACCGTTGATATAATAACGATATATTAAAGAAATAGATTTCTATACAATATCAAATTTTAAGACTTTTCGGAGAGAGTTCGGAGAGTTTTCGGAAACAAAAACACATAAAATAAGTGCCAGTAGTTCTATAAATAAATGAGATAACAGGTAGTATTTTACTATCTGTTTTTTCTTGTTAAATTAAAGTAGTTTAACAAGAATTTTGATTATTTCTAGTATATCGTTTTACTTTCTTTGTATGGCTATGGTATAATATTTTTTGCGGGAACACGTTCATTTAAATAATGAGATTTATTTTTGTCTAGTGGTGCTATCACTAGACTTTTTTATTTTTTCTAAGCTACATATTATTTTAAATTCATAGAAATATATGTTATAATAATTCAAAAAGTTAGAGCGTGAGGAATGCACGCCCCAACTGTTAAAATTAAATTGCTATTTAAAAGGTTTAGTGTTACCACCACTAAACTCTTTTATTTTTTGTAACTACATTATAACTTTTATTCTTTAGAAGTATATGTTATAATAATTTTAAGGAAGATGGACGGTACAGGACGCCCATCTTTGCGGAAATGCATTTTATTTTTTACGCTTTGGGTTGCCGCCCTTAGCGTTTTTCTTTTTTTTATTAAATTTATAGTAAGTATTTTTAACTACACTTTTTTCTATATTTTTTCATGATGAATTTTAAGAGATAATAACTATTGATTTTTTATTTTTAATAGTTTATAATTACTGTAGTAAAAGAGTTTAGCAAATATTAGAAGACTTCTCAAAATTAAATGAGAGGTTCTTTTTTTTGTCTTTATTTTTCCAATAATGGTTAGCGAGGTTGTGCCATTGTGAATGAATGAGGGCAGGTTGGTCTTTAAGTTTTTTTATTTTTTGAGATTTTTAATAGGGGGGGCGGTCTTCTCAATTAAGGGAAGTATACCTCATACCTTTTATAGTAATATATCCTTATGCTATTCTTAGCCCTTGGCTTGGCTCATACCTTTGTATCTTTCAATCTTTCATCTTTAATGTTAAATACAATTAAACTAATTAATATTTATTCTTTTGTTTAAATCATTTAATCTTTTATTTAATCTTTTATTTATTCTTTTCATAATTATATTACATTCATTGTTAACATATTAATCTAATCTACTTTCATACTATCTTTACATCTTAGTTCATTATTACTAATTACTTGATGTATCTATCTATCACTAACAACAAACTTATTCAATCATGATACTTGTATCAAGTATATAGCCATATGGTATAAGGTGATTAGGTAACTGGAATAAGTCCAACAGATGTAGTACATATCAATCTACATTAGTTAGCTATCTATGAATATATGATGATATAACCGAATGAATATATATTAGTGTTGCTTATCCTCTAGTATCTGATACCATTAATCAACTCAATTTAGATATCTATACATAATCTTAATTGCTTGTGTATGATTAGTACATGTTCTTAGCTACCTCTTGCATTAATGTAGCGAATGCATTTATTACCATATAATATTACTTCTCTTGAATATCAATACTCTTGTAATTCTTTGTTAGATATTCTTTTAAGATAAATACCTTTTATAGAGAACTATATAAAATAAGCAAGCTCTTGTATACTCCAGTATAATCAATGTACCTTGTATAATTACTAGGTTTGTATCTAGAGTAGAGAGCATACAAAAGATATACAGAGGGTTTAATATTTAATTTCTTTATGAAAAATATACAAACTAAAAAAATAAAGTTAGTGCAAAATGCACCAACTTAAATAATAGAATTAGTGCAAAATGCACCAACCCATATTAACTTAGCTCTATGCTATTTATATTAATCTCTATTACTTCACTTAAATAAATAATGTAGTATGGTATGTGTAAAAAATGCACCAACCAGTATTTAAAATAACTTGCTTATGTAGGTGTATATTTTTTACTAACTATATTAATTTTTCATCTTAAAATATTTCTATTTTGCTTTTCAGTTTCTAAGATGATTTTCACTAAAAAATAGGTTTTTTCGTCTAACTTCGGAGAGTTTTCGGAGAGTATTTTTAAAAAGTCAAGTATATCAAGGCTCTAGAGTACTTAAAAATTAAATACCGTATTTAAAGATGATAAAAAAAGGGCTATTTGACTTAATCTTAATTACTAGAATTTTTTTAATCTTCATCTGATTTCATTTCTAATAATTTAAAATTATTTCAAATAGCTATTACTAATTTCTGTTATTTACTTTCAGAACGTTTTAATTTATTAATCTCATAATCTAACCCTAATTTCTCAAGATGTAGTAATATTATTTCTTTGTATTGCTGTTCTTTTAGTCTACGTAAATATTTATTATAAAGTTTCTCGTTCATAACTCCCTTATTCTCAAGTAAAACAATATCTTCAATGTATATTAGCAAGTCATTTATAATATCTTTACTAACTTCATCTGATATTGTATCTAACATAGCATTGTAATTTGTACAATAAAATCTTTCTACACCAGTTCTATAAAATATTTTTAATTCTAACATATAAATCTACTCCCTTTTAAAAATGTTATCTTATACCTTTATTGTAGATAATATTTTGTGTAATTACAAGGAATTTTTACTTAAATGTAGTAAATGATTTAAGTATCTAAGTAGTATCTACTTAAAGTAGGTTTTAACCGTGTATAATTCGATACGGTTAGAAAATATCTAAAGTAGTCGAATTCGACCAGTTTAGAATAAAATATATATTTTTGTGTTCTTCATGGCGTTTATGGTTTATATCTTGAAAATATAGGTATTAAGTTGTTTCAAGTTCTTTTCTTAAAATCAAGAGCCGTTTAAAAGGTGTATAAGCATTCTATTTTTATTTTGGTGAATTATACCTTTCTACCTCTTAAAAGCTGTTAGCATTTAAAATAATAGCAAAATAAAGAAAACTAATCTTGTTATCTTAACTTGATTAGCTTTCTTTCTAAAATATATCATTGTAAATTTTTGAAAAATACTCTTGAAGAGCTATTTTTATTAATTGTGTAATATCTTTCTTTATTCAAGAGGATTAATGTGTAATATTTACTAGTTACTACATATTAATTTTCAAGATATTTATAGTGGGCGTTAAAAATACCGTTTGAGTTTTATTCTAACGCTTTCTATTAATCGTTGATATAAAAGGCTTAGGACATTGTAGCATTAACTGGCGTTATCTTGTTTCTACTTAGAGGGAATATATACTATATAATATATATATTTATTATTTATATTATATATATAGGAATAATGCTTTTAACGCCCTAATGTCATTTATCGTTGATATAACAACATTTTATCAATGGCGTTAGCTTATTTTTTAATGTCTTTAATTGCCATTATTAAGGTGTTCTCTTATAACCTCTTAAATTACTTTTTTCTCCTCTTGCAATATTTTTAGAATATCTCCAATTTTCCAGTTTACTAAAAACATTACTAAAATCTTTAGTAGCTTGTACACCATTTAAAGTTGTTTTGTAGTTTCCAGTTAGTAAGAAGAAAAGTTCTTGTGTAGTAATATCATCTAGTAATACATCTTGAGAAATATCTTCTGTACTTGTTCCAGCGTTTAACATATCTGAAACGTATCTATGTAACCTAAACTTGTGTTTACCATGTACAATTTCTTTCCAGTTACGAGGAAATTTTATATTAGTAATATTCTTTATTTCATCAGTATATGGAATAGGTATAACATAGTTTTCTGTTTTTTCTTCCATTAGCTTTTTAGTTTCTTCACTTAATAAAAGACTTTCATTTTTAATATACCATGTTTTGACTTCCGCCCATATTTGAAGTATTTCTTTTTCTTCTACGTTGAAAATTGATTTTTTAATTTTATCTTCATTGCACTCTAATATCCAAAATCTTCTGTTACCTGTATGGTCTTTTAATATCTTGTTATCATTAGTAGTACCTAAGACTACAAACCCTCTATAAAAATCTGTTGGTTGGGCTTCGTATGGTGCTCTAGTAGTATCTTTTCTCTTGTCCACCGAATAATATTAACATTTCATCAAATTTACACCCTTTTTTGTACAGTCTAGTAATACAAGCTAACAGCCATTTTCGAGAAACCTCTCTATTAACTGCGTTATCTTCAACTCCTAAACAGTCTATAAAAAATGTTTCCGCTCGTTCTATTCCATCCCATTGTACAGGCTCTATAAGTTGCTTTATAGGGTGATATTTATTTTTATCACTTACTCCATATAATGCGGTTTTAATATCTTGTTATCATTAGTAGTACCTAAGACTACAAACCCTCTATAAAAATCTGTTGGTTGGGCTTCGTATGGTGCTCTAGTAGTATCTTTTCT
>QWCZ01002898.1_pt1 | contig 11878 bp, 10 predicted proteins | sample 1972651 | NCBI WGS metagenome assembly QWCZ01 (sample SAMN09866695, study PRJNA288562) | Human oral metagenome isolate pre1_saliva, whole genome shotgun sequencing... | isolation source: mouth | host: Homo sapiens | place: USA: California
CTTCGTACACTGAACAAGGACTAGGAAGATGAAATTCGTATTTGACCTGGATGGAACGCTATCTTTTGACTACATGACCATAGATGAGGAGATTCAGCAGGTTCTTTTAAAAGCTGAAGATTATGGGCATGAGCTTGTATTTGCCTCAGCTCGCTCTTATCGAGATTGCTTGGGTTTATTAGGCTCTGAACTCAGTCAGCGTTTGGTTATAGGTTTGAATGGAGGCGTGGCCTATTATCTAGGGAAAGCCATCTATGAGAGAAATCTCGATGCTAGAGTTTATCAGGCGCTAGTAGATTATTGCCAGACCTATAATCTCCCTTTCTTTGTGGACGATTGCTTTGACTACAGTGGTCAGATTATTGAGAAGATTCCATTTTTCTCCAGCGTGGATCCCCTAATGGTGGCTTGTCATCAGAAACTCGAGGACTTAGGGACTCCGATTAAGGTAGTCGTTTATATGGGAGACCATGAGGATTTGCTTGATGATCTGCTTGGTCAGTTAGAAAGGCTGGGGCAGGCTCATCTCTCCTATCATGCCCTTGAAAAGTGCCTTTATGTTAATCCCTTGGACACACATAAGGCGACAACTGTTGAAAAGTTATGTGGAGAGAACTTCATCGCTTTTGGAAATGACCAAAACGATATTGAACTGTTTAAGACATCTCTTTATTCAGTTCAGATAGGAGACTTTGCTGGCCTTGCTCCATATGCAGATGAAACGTTAGAGCTAAAAGGAGAACCTTCTCCAGCAGTAGCAGCTAAAATCTTACAGACTTTTGCGGAATTTAAGGGATAATAGATAGAAGGAGGTCTGAGCCTCCTTTTGTAGTATAATGAAGCGAGAGGAAAAAAACGATGAAAGTGATTGATCAAACCTTACTAGAAAAAGTCATTGTAGAAAGGACTCGTCACAGTCATAAGGGAGACTACGGTCGTCTTCTATTGATTGGTGGAACTTATCCCTATGGGGGAGCGATTATAATGGCTGCTTTAGGGGCGGTTAGAAGTGGCGCTGGCTTGGTAACTGTAGCAACGGATAAAGAGAATATTTCAGCACTGCATAGTCGTCTGCCGGAGGCTATGGCTTTTGGTCTTGATGATAAGGAATTACTTGAGCAGCAACTACAGAAGGCAGAAGTTGTCTTACTGGGTCCGGGTTTGAGAGAGGATGCATTTGGAGAAGAACTCGTCAAACAGGTCTTTAATAGCCTAAGAAAAGACCAGCTTTTGATAATAGATGGCGGTGCTTTGGGAATCTTGGCAAAAAATCAGTTTCCTCTTCCTGTTAGTCAACTTATCCTAACTCCTCATCAAAAGGAATGGGAAAGATTGTCTGATATAGTTCTTGACCATCAAAATACAGAGACGACTGCTAGGGCTCTTTCTGCCTTTCCTCAAGAAACGATTTTAGTAGAGAAGGGGCCAGCGACTCGTATCTGGAAAGCTGGTCAGTCTGAATACTATCAACTAGAGATTGGAGGACCCTATCAAGCAACTGGTGGGATGGGGGATACTTTGGCTGGGATGATTGCAGGTTTTGCGGGTCAGTTTCATCAAGCCTGTCTCTATGAGAGGATAGTGGTAGCGACTTACCTTCATTCAGCTATTGCTCAAGATTTATCTAAGGATAATTACGTAGTCTTACCGACAAGCATTAGTCAGCATATTCCCCTATTTATGAAAAAAATATCAAAAAAAGACACCTGATTATTCAGGTGCCTTTTGAATATTAGAAGAGTCCTTTAACTTTGTCAACAAGACCGTCAAGTCCTTCAGAACCTGAAATCAAGTCTTGGGCTTGGCTAAAGTAGTCACCGAGTTGATCTTTATTCTCTTCGATGAAAGATTTAGCAGCGTCGAAATCTTTTGTTTCGATTAATTCTTTAACTTTGTTAAATAAATCCATTGGGTTCATAATGTTCCTCCTTTTCTTCAATTCTATTCAATCATTTTTTTAAAAATCTTGCAAGAAACTTGAATCTTCAAATAAAGTTCATGGGTGTCAAATGGTGTAAATTTTGATATAATTTTTAGTGATGAATTTTAGAAATGATCGGTATGTGGTTGTAGATTTAGAAGCAACAAGTACCGGAAGTAAGGCAAAAATTATCCAAGTGGGAATTGTAGTCATTGAAGATGGTGAGATTGTTGAGCAATATGCTACAGATGTCAATCCACATGAACACTTGGATTCTCATATCAAAGAGTTAACGGGTTTGACTGATAAGCGTTTGGCAAAGGCTCCGGAGTTTTCTCAGGTAGCAGGAAAGATTTTTGAGCTGGTCAAAGACGGTATTTTTGTTGCGCACAATGTTCAGTTCGATGCTAATTTATTGGCAGAATTCCTCTTTTTTGAGGGTTATGAATTGCGCACGCCACGCATTGATACTGTTGAGTTGGCTCAAGTATTTTATCCTCGACTCGAGAAGTATAATCTTGGGATTCTCTGCCAAGAGTTGGGGATTCCCCTTGAGCAAGCCCATTCAGCCCTGTCTGATGCTCAAGCAACAGCAGAGCTCTTTCTCTGTATGAGGCAAAAAATGTTTCAACTGCCCAAAGGTTTGTTGGAACGTTTATTGAGCCTATCAGATAGTCTATTATATGAGTCATATATAGTAATTGAGGAAGTTTATCAGAAACAGTCCATCCTTGTGGAGCATGATCTAATAGAAGTTCAAGGCTTGTTTTTGAAAAAAGAAAAGTCACTTCTTTCTCCACGAAAGCTATCCAAAGATTTTCAGACCAATATTGCCTTATTGGACTTAGAAGATAGACTCCCACAAGCTAGCTTTGCTCAAAAAGTTCTTGATTTCCTACAAGATAAACAAATTGCCTTTGTTCAAGCTCAGACTGGAATTGGGAAAACCTACGGCTATTTGTTACCGGCTTTATCTCTGGAAAATGAAAAAGGGATTCTACTCAGTGTTCCTACTAAAATTCTCCAAAATCAGGTGATACAAGAAGAAGCTAGAAGACTAGAAGAGGTCTTCCATCTTTCAATCCATAGTCTTAAAGGACCACAGAATTATCTGAAACTTGACGCCCTTCATCTAGCTTTACAAGAGGAAGAAACAAATCGTCTTTATACACGCTTTAAAATGCAACTATTGGTTTGGTTAACAGAAACAGATACAGGTGACCTAGATGAAATTGGTCAGCTTTATCGTTATCAACAATTTTTGCCAAATCTAGTTCATGATGGTAAACTTTCCAAGGATTCCCTCTTTTGGTTAGAGGATTTTTGGAAACGGAGCCAGAAAAAGGCCCGTAGTTGCCAATTATTGGTGACCAATCATGCTTACTTGGTTACCCGTCTAGAAGATGACCCAAGTCTCTTAGAGGGGCGTCTGTTAATTTTAGATGAAGCCCAGAAAATCTTGTTAACCTTAGAAAATCTTTCACAGAAGTCTTTCTTATTAAACGATTTAGTGGATCAACTAGACCATATCATGGCTCAAGAAAGCGGGATGCTTCAAAGACGATTAATGGAGAGCATTCGATTTGAGCTTTGTCATCTGATGGATCAGTTTCTATCTGGGAAACGGAGAATGTGTCCAAGCACTACTATAACACAGTTGCGACAAGATTTTTCTGAATTAGATATGCCAGTTCTCCATGAGTATCAGAAGTTTTTCTGCTCAGATGGTGAATTTTGGTTATCCGCTTCGGAGTTTTCTAGTAAGAAAGTTCTAATTTCTTCTAGTCGTCATCAACGTCTGCTCTTTTCTGAGATTTTTCCGGACTCCTGTCAGCTATTAGGTATCTCTGCAACTTTAGAGATTAGTAGTAGAGTCTCTTTGCCAGAATTATTAGGATTTCCTGATGCTGCTTTTGATAGACTAGACGAACAATTTCAAGAAAATCAAGAAATTTTAATTGTGAAGGATTTTCCATTGGTGACTGAAATTTCTCAAGAAGACTACGCTCAAGCTCTTGTTAATCTGATTGAAGAAGTAACAAGCTTGAAAGAGCCTATCTTAGTATTGTTTACTTCGAGAGAACTTTTGTTAAAAGTCTCTGATTATTTGTCAATCCCACATTTAGCGCAGTATAAGCATGGAGAACCAGCTCAGTTAAAAAAACGTTTTGAAAAAGGGGAGCGAGAGCTTTTACTGGGTGCAGGTAGTTTTTGGGAGGGTGTTGATTTTTCAGCTCATTCTCGTGTCATTGAGGTGGTGACGCGTCTTCCTTTCCAAAATCCTGAAGACCCCTTTACCAAAAAGATGAATCAGGAACTGCGGTTGGAAGGTAAGAATCCTTTTTATGACTATCAACTACCTATGGCTATTATTCGTCTAAAACAAGCACTTGGTCGAACAATGAGACATTTAAATCAGACCTCTATTGTCCTTATTCTAGACAGTCGTATGCTGACCAAACGATATGGTAAACAAATCGTGAGGTCTTTATCACAGAATTGTCGACTGGAAGAAACGAATCAAGGCCAAGTTATTTCCAAAATAGCTAAATTTTTTAAAAAATCATAAGAGAATTAGAAAAGTGAGAAGGAGAACTTTATGAAACGACCTCTCGACTCTCGAGTCGATTATAGTTTGATTTTGCCAGTATTTTGTTTACTGGTAATTGGTGTAGTAGCTATTTATATTGCTGTTAGCCATGATTATCCTAACAATATTTGGTCAATACTAGGACAGCAATTAGCTTGGATTACCCTCGGAATTATTATTAGCTTTGTTGTCATGTTCTTTAACACCAAGTTCTTGTGGCAAGCCACCCCATATCTCTATGGCTTAGGCTTGATTCTAATGGTTCTACCCTTAGTCTTTTACAATCCGAGACTTGTAGCTGCGACCGGAGCGAAAAACTGGGTATTTTTCGGAGGGATGACCTTATTTCAACCTTCTGAATTTATGAAGATATCCTATATTTTGATGTTAGCTTATATCATTGTTACCTTTACAAAGAACCATAAAAAAGATGCACGAACCATTGGGTTAGATTTTCTCCTAATTCTATGGATGGTACTCTTTACGATTCCTGTTTTAGTTTTGCTGGCCCTACAAAGTGATCTGGGGACAGCTCTCGTCTTCGTTGCTATTTTTGCAGGTATGGTTTTATTATCAGGAGTTTCTTGGAAAATTATTATCCCGATTTTTCTAACAGCTATGTCTGCTATTGTTGGATTTTTAGCCATCTTCATCACGAAGGATGGACGAGCATTTTTGCATCAAATTGGGATGCCGACTTATCAAATTAACCGTATTTTAGCATGGTTAAACCCTTTTGATTATGCACAGACAACAACCTATCAACAGGCGCAAGGTCAAATTGCTATTGGTAGTGGAGGCTTGTTTGGTCAAGGATTTAATGTTTCCAATTTACTAATACCAGTTAGAGAGAGTGATATGATTTTCACAGTGATTGCGGAGGATTTTGGTTTTATTGGGTCAGTCATTGTGATTGCACTCTACCTTCTATTAATCTATCGCATGCTCAAAATCACTCTGAAATCCAATAATCAATTTTATACCTACATTTCAACTGGTTTTATCATGATGTTACTGTTCCACATTTTTGAAAATATTGGTGCCGTTACAGGGTTACTTCCTCTGACAGGAATTCCTTTGCCTTTTATTTCTCAAGGAGGATCAGCCATCATTAGTAATTTAATTGGTGTTGGATTGCTCTTATCTATGAGTTATCAAACTCACCTTGCTGATGAGAAAAGTGGTCGAGCCAAGTTTAAACGTAAAAAAGTCGTTTTGAAAAAGGTCAAATAAGGAGGATAAGAATGTCTAAAGTAGCAGTTATGTTAGCCAATGGTTTTGAAGAAATTGAAGCCTTGACAGTTGTAGATGTTTTACGTCGAGCAAATATCACTTGTGAAATGGTTGGACTGGAAGATAAGGTCACTGGTTCACACAGTATTCAAGTCATTCCAGATATAGTCTTTGCGGGAGATTTGTCAGACTATGACTTGGTAGTTCTTCCAGGAGGGATGCCTGGGTCAGCTAATCTACGTGACAATGAAGTCTTAATAGATGAGTTGCAAGGCTTGAATCAAGCTGGTAAGAAATTAGCAGCAATTTGCGCCGCACCAATTGTCCTAAATCGAGCGGCGCTTCTTAGCGGTAAAAAATTCACTTGTTATGATGGTGTTCAAGAACAAATTGCAGATGGAAGCTATATCAAGGAGACAGTCGTGGTAGACGGCAATATCATTACTAGTCGTGGTCCTGCAACAGCTTTAGCTTTTTCTTATCACTTAGTTGAAATACTAGGTGGAGATGCAGAAAGCTTACGAAAAGGGATGCTTTATCAGGACATTTTTGGAAAATAATAAAAAAGAGAGAGGGATTTTCTACAAAAAGAGAATTTCTCTCTTTTACTATTAAAAATAAAGGAAATATTCGCATTTTTAATGAAAAAATGGTATAATGAGGAGGTGTAAAGTATCACGAATATAAATGGTTTTGACCAATTTCTAGTTGTCTTGCCATAAAGCTTTTAATGAGATATCTGCCTTCAGATTAAGACATGTTGAAACGCTCGTGGTACACAAATAAAGTGTTGACTTGTAAGAAAAAAGGAAAAAAATGACAGAAGAAATTAAAAACCAACAGGCACAAGATTATAATGCCAGTCAAATTCAAGTTTTAGAAGGTTTAGAAGCCGTTCGTATGCGTCCAGGGATGTATATTGGATCGACTGCCAAAGAAGGTCTTCACCATCTAGTCTGGGAAATTGTAGATAATTCTATCGATGAGGCCTTGGCAGGATTCGCTAGTCATATAGAGGTCTTTATTGAACCTGATAATTCCATTACAGTAGTCGATGATGGACGTGGTATTCCAGTTGATATCCAAGAAAAGACAGGACGTCCTGCCGTTGAGACTGTTTTTACCGTTCTACATGCCGGAGGGAAGTTCGGCGGTGGCGGATACAAGGTGTCAGGTGGATTGCACGGTGTGGGTTCATCCGTTGTAAATGCTCTTTCAACACAGCTGGATGTTCGCGTTCATAAAAACGGTAAGATTCATTACCAAGAATACCGTCGTGGACATGTTGTTGCAGACCTTGAGGTGATCGGGGATACGGATAAAACAGGAACAATCGTTCACTTTACTCCAGACCCAGAAAAAAAACAAAACATTACCACTACGAAGGTGGGATTGCTAGCTATGTTGAGTACATCAACGAAAACAAGGATGTTATCTTTGATACACCAATCTACACAGATGGAGAAATGGATGACATCACTGTAGAAGTTGCCATGCAGTACACAACTGGTTACCACGAGAATGTCATGAGTTTCGCTAACAACATTCATACCCATGAAGGTGGAACCCATGAACAAGGTTTCAGAACTGCCTTGACTCGTGTTATTAACGACTATGCCCGCAAGAACAAACTCCTCAAGGATAATGAGGACAATCTTACAGGTGAGGATGTCCGTGAAGGCTTGACAGCCGTTATTTCTGTCAAGCATCCAAATCCGCAGTTTGAAGGTCAAACCAAGACTAAACTTGGGAATAGTGAAGTTGTAAAAATCACGAATCGTCTTTTCAGTGAGGCATTTTCAGATTTCTTGATGGAAAATCCGCAAATTGCTAAACGAATTGTAGAAAAGGGAATCTTGGCAGCTAAGGCTCGTGTGGCAGCCAAACGAGCACGAGAAGTGACTCGTAAGAAATCGGGTTTAGAAATCTCTAATCTACCTGGTAAACTGGCAGATTGTTCTTCAAACAATCCAGCTGAAACAGAACTCTTTATTGTCGAAGGAGACTCAGCTGGTGGTTCTGCTAAATCTGGGCGTGACCGTGAGTTTCAAGCTATCTTACCAATCCGTGGTAAAATCCTTAATGTTGAAAAAGCTAGCATGGATAAGATCCTTGCCAACGAAGAAATCCGTAGCTTGTTTACGGCTATGGGAACAGGATTCGGTGCTGAGTTCGATGTTAGTAAAGCTCGCTATCAAAAACTCGTTATTATGACAGATGCCGATGTCGATGGTGCTCATATTCGAACGCTCTTATTAACTCTGATTTATCGTTATATGAAACCTGTTCTAGAAGCAGGATATGTTTATATCGCTCAACCACCGATTTATGGTGTTAAGGTTGGTAGTGAAATCAAAGAGTACATTCAACCAGGAGCCAATCAAGAAAAACAATTACAAGAAGCATTGGCTCGATATAGCGAAGGTCGATCAAAGCCTACAATTCAGCGCTATAAAGGGCTTGGAGAAATGGATGATCACCAACTTTGGGAGACTACCATGAATCCGGAACATCGTCTCATGGCTCGTGTATCAGTAGATGATGCCGCAGAAGCAGATAAGATTTTTGATATGCTCATGGGCGATCGCGTGGAACCACGTCGAGAATTTATTGAGGAAAATGCCGTCTATAGTACTCTTGACGTATAAAAGTGCGGAAAGTGTTTCCACTATTAAAAAAATATGATATAATCAATACAATTGTGTCAAGTATAAAAGGAGTTTGATATGTCTGATAATCAATTGATTATTACTTTGATTGCAGTTGCCGCTCTACTTATTGTTGCTTATGTAATGGCAGTTTTAATTCGTAAACGCAATAGTAGCAGACTTGCAGCTTTGGAACAAAGAAAAGAAGAACTTTACAACCTTCCTGTTAATGATGAGGTAGAGGCTGTGAAAAACATGCATTTGATTGGTCAAAGTCAAGTTGCATTTCGTGAATGGAATCAAAAATGGGTTGATTTGTCCTTGAATTCGTTTGCTGATATTGAGAACAATCTCTTTGAAGCTGAAGGGTTTAACAATTCTTTCCGATTTTTGAAAGCTCGTCAACAAATAGAGCAAATCGAGAGCCAGATTAGTCTGATTGAAGAAGATATTGATTCTATTCGTAAGGCTTTAGCAGATCTTGAAAAACAAGAATCAAAAAATAGTGGGCGTGTACTTCATGCTTTAGACTTGTTTGAAAGTTTACAGCACAAAGTAGCAGATAATTCTGAACAATATGGTGCAGCTTTACCTGAGATTGAGAAACAACTAGAACACATCCAGTCTGAGTTTTCTCAATTTGTAACCTTAAATTCTTCTGGAGATCCTGTTGAAGCTGCTGGTGTTTTAGATAGTACCGAAAATCATATTCTTGCTTTAACTCATATTGTTGATCGAATTCCAGCTATTGTAGCTAAACTGACAACTGAGTTACCAGAACAATTAGAGGATTTAGAGTCGGGTTATCGTAAGCTTTTAGATGCAAACTATCAATTTGTTGAAACAGATATCGAATCTAGACTTCAACTTTTGTATGAGGCATTAAAAAATAACCATGAAAATCTTCGCAAGCTAGAACTTGACAATGCCGAGTATGAAAATGCTCAAATCCAAGAAGAAATTAATGCACTTTACGATATCTTCACACGTGAAATTGCTTCTGAAAAAGCTTTTGAAAAATTGATGTCTACGCTTCCTACTTATCTTGGACATTTGAAAGAGAATAACGGAGTTCTTGTTAAAGATATGGAGCGTCTAGGTAAGACATACTTACTTTCAGAGAGCGACGTGAACCGTGTTCGTCGTTTGCAAGCTGATATTACAGCAATGAGTACGACTGTTGAAGAGATGACAAGTGAAAAATCTGAAGTAACAGAACCATACTCTATCTTGAAAGAACGTTTAGAAAATCTTCAAACTACATTAAAAGATATTGAAGATGATCAAATCGGTGTTAGTGAGCGTTTGGTTCAAATTGAAAAAGATGATGTAAATGCTCGTCAAAAAGCAAATGTCTATGTAAACCGACTACATACCATTAAGCGTTACATGGAAAAGAGAAATCTTCCAGGTATTCCTCAAAAATTCTTGAAACTATTCTTTGATGCAAGCCATAGTACAGAGGATCTAATGGCTGAATTGGAACAGTCGCAGATTAATATTGAGTCTGTTAATCGTGTTCTAGAGATTGCAACAAATGATATGGAAATTTTGGAAGCTGAAACGTACAGTATTGTTCAAAATGCTACTTTGACAGAGCAATTACTACAATATTCTAACCGATACAGATCATTTGATGAACGTATCCAGCAGGCTTTCCATGAAGCCTTGCATATCTTTGAGACAGAGTTTGATTATCAAGCTTCTTTTGAAAAAATATCTCAAGCTTTAGAACTTGCTGAACCTGGTGTAACCAATCGCTTTGTTACATCTTATGAAAAAACAAGAGAAACAATTCGTTTTTAAAAGATAAAATCCTAGAAAATTCTAGGATTTTTCCTTTTATATCGAATCAAGTTGTGCACACTTTTCATTGAAATTATAGTTCAAATTTGATATGATAAGACTATGACAAAAAAGAGAACAACCCGAAAGAATGATGAGAATAATAGTGTGAAATTAGGCTTCCTTGTAGGACTATTATTTTTCACAATACTTGCTTTAGGTGGTGCAATCACCCATAAAGTATTAACTAAACAGAACTTTGAACAAAAGATTGAAGCATTAATATCTGAGAAAGATAGTGCTTTTTCGCAAGAAAGTCAAAAAGATCATTTCCGTAAAGATAAATCAGAGATTATTGCCTACTATCCAATGAGAGGAGATAGTATTATTTCTCCTGTCAAAGATATCGTGATTAAAGATATTACAGATAAGGTAGAAGGAAAAGAACATCTGATTTTCTATTATTCAGAAAAAGGAGATTCTTCATTCAGAGGAATTGAAAATAGAGTAGTTAAAAAACAAGTCTATGATTTGTCAAATTCCAATGTTGTAGAATTAGAGAATACAACCTTAAATCAGCTTTATCTTAAAGAAGATGGCAATCTCTTCACTCTTGATCAATTCTTCAATGATGCTGCGGCAGCTAAAGGAAAATTATTAGAGGATATTAAATCAGCTCTTCTTGATAAGAAAGTAGAGCAAACACTTGTAAATCAAGTTATAGCTGACTTTTCGAACACGGATTTATCTAATTGGAAATTTGCCTACAAGGATAGTCAACTTATCATATACCTAGTAAATCAAACAGGAAACACAGGGGAAATAGGACTTCTTATTTCTGACTATTTTGAACTGATTAAAGTTGCGTATCTAGCAGAAAAAGACGCTAAACTGTATGAGACTATTCAAGGAGAAAAGCATAAAAAAGTTGTAGCTTTAACCTTTGATGATGGTCCTGATGGAAATACGACTCCTCAAGCTCTGGATATTTTAGCTAAGTATCGCATAAAAGCAACCTTCTTTGTACAAGGGAAAAATATAGCTGGTAATGAGTCCATTCTAAAACGAATGAAATCAGAAGGACATGAGGTAGGTAATCATAGTTGGAACCATCCAGTCTTGACGAAACTTTCTCTAGAAGATGCAAAGAAACAAATTACAGATACAGAATCTGCAATTACCAGTGTTCTTGGAACTAGTTCTAAATTGATGCGTCCGCCTTATGGAGCAATCTCTGATGATATTCGAAACGGTATAGATTTAAGCTATATATTGTGGAATGTAGACAGTTTGGACTGGAAGAGTCTGAATGAAGCTAAAATTTTAGCAGAAATTCAGCACCAAGTTAGCAATGGATCTATTATTTTGATGCATGATATCCATCAACCATCGATCAATGCGCTCCCACGAGTTATTGAGTATTTGAAAGAACAAGGTTATAGTTTTGTGACCGTTTCAGAACTTCTCAATTCTCGATTGCAACCTCATCATATCTATTATTCTCGTGAGTAGTGAATGATGACTATAGGCTTTTATAGATTTTTAAATTAAAGATAGAAAAAAATAACTTTTATCTTGACAAACTAGGGAAAACTTGATATGATATAAAAGTTGAGAAAAGCAGAAGTGAGAACTTCTCGCCTTGCGACTAACGTTGTCTGGCCCCTACGGATCAAGTTTCAGAAATGAACTATAATCATG
>QWCZ01001306.1_pt1 | contig 11864 bp, 10 predicted proteins | sample 1972651 | NCBI WGS metagenome assembly QWCZ01 (sample SAMN09866695, study PRJNA288562) | Human oral metagenome isolate pre1_saliva, whole genome shotgun sequencing... | isolation source: mouth | host: Homo sapiens | place: USA: California
CACCAGATGATAAGACCCAGTCCCAATGCCTTGCTAATCACACTCGATACGGATGCGCCTAAGACACCCATGCTTGGGATGGAACCCCAACCGTAGATAAGTACGTAATTCAGAATAATATGGACCACGTTCATGACAAGGGCAATCCACATGGTGATACGAGGCATGGAGTGCCCCCGAAACACTGCTACATAGGTCATGTAGATACCCGTAATAGGAATGCTGGCAGCGGTGATATTTAAATAGAGTGCGGTTTCTTCTATAATCTCCGCTGGGACCCCAAGCCATTCGCAGAGAGTTTGATGAAAGATAATGACCACAGCCCCTGCGATAACACTGAACACCGTATGAAAGGCAACGCTAATCGTATATACTTCATCAATTTTATCGGCACGCTTAGCTCCCAAATATTGAGCGATTAAAATGGTGGTAGCTGTACTCATGACAATGAGCAAAAACAAGATAATATTGATAATCTGGTTCGCATTGGCTACGGCAGCCACTGCCGTTTCTGCATACTGGCTGAGCATGAATTGGTCCACATTGCCCAATAACATGAGTAAAAATAATTCTATAAAGATAGGGACACTGAGTGCCCCCACCGATAAAGGTACGCTTTTTGTTACTTTCATTCTAATTCAACTTTCTCTAAGGCGCCGTTCTCCACTAAAGATTCCCAGCTTGCTACCAAGCGATAGCGCGCCTCCACTTCTGCCTCTTTCCAATGTTCACCCACAGGGAACCATTCACTAGGTACCTTGCCACATTTCGTAAAATTCAAGGTATACCCCATGGAGCGCACTTCTTTAGACGCCCACCATGCACCTATACGGTCACGACTGTCTAAATAGACTGTATCTAAACCCGTTTCGGATACCCAAGATACAATCTCAGGCCAATACTCCTCAGGGATTACACTCGCTACCAATGTGTCTTGCAACGCTTGATTCGCCACTTCCGAGGGATTGTCTACTCCTACACCTGGCGTATTTTGTACTTCTTCTAGCACTTGATCCACAATGTTTTGCGCTGCGTCTGTCATACTATCGCTCCTTTCTATCACAGGCTATGCGTATAGCCTATGTTGAAAGCCTTCCCTCGTATTACATTGCAATACATGCATCGTTCACGCTATTTCACTACTAAGCAAAGATATGGATAGGTACCTGGGTTGTACTTTCAAGCACATTAGTTCTTATCGATGGGTAGGCATGGATAAAGAGCGAGGTTGCACTTTCAAATATATTAGTTCTTATCGATCGTCAAACTCGGCAAACGGTCTCGTATCTGTTTAGCTCGCTCCAAGTACTGCCCTAAACTATCTCCATTGTCATCCGCATGGAGCAACTGTTTTACAGTAGCTAATTCTTGTTCTACTTGTTCAATGGCTTTCAACACATTCATACGATTTCCGCAGATAATTTCTTGCCACATACTCGGCAGACCACTGGCGGTACGGGTGCTGTCTCGTAGGCCTCCCGCCGACAAGCTCATGCGCTTATCTCCCAGTTCATCATTACCTACGGCGGTAATCATGACGGATGCCAACATATGAGGCATATGACTCACCATGGCCAAGCATCCATCATGGCGTTTCATGTCCACACGTTCGATGCGGGACCCTACGGCACGTCCCATGTCAGCTAGCTCCTGCGCCACTGCGGCATCATAAGCTGGCTGTGTTTCATCTTCTAAGACAATCCAGCCCATTTTCTGAAAGAGGTCTTTATGGGCTTCTTCATAGCCCCCTTTTTCAGACCCTGCCATAGGATGCACCGACACGAAGTGCACGCCCTCTGGGATATGAGCATACACAGCATGAGCAAATTCATCTTTCGCACTGGACACATCGGTCACCACTTGCCCTGGTCGGAGCAATGAGGCTACTTTCACAAAGAGCTCGCTATTCGTTTGTGGTGGCAAGGCAAACACGACGATGTCTGCGCCGGTGATAACTGGTTCCACCGCTGTGAAAGCCTGCGATACACAACCATCAGCCAAGGCGAGGTCACAAATTTCCTGACGCCGCGCGTAACCGATGACATCATATGTCGTATATGCTCGTAACGCTTTTGCTAGAGAGGCCCCTAGCAATCCTAATCCAATAATACCAACCGTTCGTGCCATCTATTCCTCCTACACGTAACCTCAAGAAACGTATCTATCTACCCTATACAGGCGTTAAGATGCTCCCACTTACTAATAAGGTACAGCTACTTTTACAAGCATCTGTACCCTTCATTCTGCATTTATTAGTTCTACCACGAATTATAGATTCGGTCAACTTTTATTTGTGGCGCGACCTTTATCCCATGCCAAGATAAATATTGTAACAATGATAAGGGTCATACCCATCATATCCCACTGAGAAAACTCATTCCCCAACACCAACCATGCTAATACAGCTGCTGAAATGGGTTCGATGGAGGAAAGTATCGATCCAGTAATCGCACCTACACGGCGTACGCCTTCTAAATAGGCGTTAAAGGATACTACGGTACCGAAAATAATGATACTCCAGAAGCCTCCGTGAGCCCACAAGTCCCACACAATCCCTTTGGAACTCGGTTGTGTAGCTATCCACGCAAAGGCCCCTCCGATAAGCATGCCAAAGCCCACGATAGGTGCCGTACCATACTTTTTCAATAGTGGCACTGGTTGCAGCGTATAGATACCAACTGCTACAGCAGATAGCATCCCCCAAGTCAGAAGTGTATCATCTAACGCTGATATATCCCACACACCTTGCAAAGCAATAATCGCCGTCCCCACCGTAGCTAGTACTACACTGACTACTTCTGCCACCCTTGGCAACGTTAACCGTGTAATAGAGATGTATAAAATAATCAATGCAGGACCTACATATTGTAAGACCGTCGCAATCCCTGCCCCTGCATAGGCAATCGCTTTAAAATAGGTGTATTGGCACATCCACATACCAAGGACCCCAAATATAACCAACCGCAATGTATCTTTCCAGTCAGAAAAAACCTTAAAAATAGAAGCTCTTCCTTGGTAAAAGGCCGCTACTACCGTAATCACACCAGCAATGACAAGGCGCATAGCTACTACCCATTCTGCTGACATCATCCGCTGTTGTTGCACAAATTGTGAGCACATTCCAGAAAAGCCCCATAGAACGGCGCCTAATGCAATTAGTAACATACCTTTCATTACATATGCGTTCATAGTCTCTCCTTTTACTACCCTTACAAATTATTACCGATTTACGGAATATCTAATTACCATCATCGCTACATCATGTCTGTGTCTGTGTCTGTGTCTGTGTAAGATTATATAGCATCATAATGTGCAGTCAACGCCTAATCTTATTCGGCTAATAGACTTTTATGAATCTTTACCACGACCTTGCGAATTTCTTGTACCTCATTCGGTGCAATCAAGGTGCGATGCAATTCTCCAGGATAAAAAATACAATAATCCCCTGGGCGTACATCAATTTTTACCGTACCACTTTCTGTAGGATCGTAAAAGTAACAATCCTTATCATCATAAGCCTCAACCACGTCCGGAAAAGTTTGACGAATGAGAATCTCCATTTGCTCTTCCCCAGTCACTAGAAATTGCACATCCATGTAATCCTTATGTCCTTCAATCTTCGTCTCCTCATAGACCCTTGTGTTCACAATATCCACATTGGCATACATCAAGTCACCCTCAATCGGATAGCGACCACCTGCAAACGTCGTGAAATCATGCGCTTTCAAAAACTCAAGAGCCCTCTCTACCGCTTTAGGATATCGAAACTGTGTATAATCTATAGCAATATTTTGATATATCATGACTTACTCCTTTATCTCCGTATATAAAAGGCACCCCACAGCGCCCTATGAATCGTATCTATCTCTATCTACTATACTAGCAACACCATATAAGGTCAAACACAAATTCTGAGAACCCCAGTAATACAAAGCCACCCTACAGCATTCCATTATTTCCTAAATTATGCAACATAAGAAACTCTACTTTTATTCTCTCACAAACTATGCTATACTAAAAGCAACAAAGGAAGAGCCACCAACGTGCAGCTAGCGTTAGGCTCATCTCAAGAACTATAGAAGCAGAAATTGCCTAACGTGTGAGGTCCGTTAAACCTCGTCTCGTTAGGCCTTTTCATTAGCTATAAAAGCAACGAATAACTTCTACGATTAACATAGAAAATTGAATCAATATCCCCTGAGGAACGCCATTATGCGTAGCAGCCTTGTGGCGTTCCTTTACTAACTAAATCACACAAACCCAAGAAGAGCACGACATGTTCCGGAGCAAACCTAACCACTGTATCAGTTTGCGGAGGAATGTGTCGTGCTCTTCCCTTTATCTAGTTAACACCACCACAGACTACATAGCATCACAAGTTACGACTCTTCATGACCCGCAAATCCTGCAATGATTGTTTCTGCTTGTTTATGTGGCACTTCTTCGTATCCATTGAACTCCATATTAAACACACCTTGTCCTTGCGTCATGGAGCGCAATACTGTTACATAATCTAGCATTTCCACCAATGGAACTTGGGCTTTCACCACAGTGATTCCTTCACGCACACCTTGATCCATACCGAGTACGCGACCACGGCGGCTATTCAAATCACCCATGATATCGCCCATAAATTCTTCTGGACCGATGACATTCACATTATATACAGGTTCTAACAAAATTGGTTTCGCGTCAGGCACACCTTTTTTCAAAGCTTGGGCTGCTGCCATTTTGAACGCCAACTCCGAGGAGTCCACTGTATGATAGGAACCATCTAATAATGTCACTTGGATACCAATCATTGGATACCCTGCCAAAAGACCTTTTTCCAACGTTTCACGAACACCTTTTTCTACAGCTGGAATGTATTGACGTGGCACAGCACCGCCAAAGATTTTGTCGATAAACTCGAACTCACCTTCATATAATGGCGCAATACCAAGCTTCACATGACCATATTGACCATGACCACCACTTTGCTTTTTATGTTTACCTTCTACTTCCACTGTGCCTCGAATGGTTTCACGATATGGAATATACGGAGTTTCCAATTTTGCACGTACTCCATATTTACGTTCCATTTTTTGTAAAATATGTTCTAAATGGACATCGCCCATACAACGCACTTGCATTTGACGACCTTCCACATCTTTCACCACTTCACAAGTTGGATCTTCTTCAGAAATACGTCCCAAAGCGTTCGCTAATTTTTCCTCTTCCCCTTTTTTCTCAGGTACCATAGCTATGCGGTATAAAGGTTGTGGGAAACGGATTGGTGCATATTTCACTTTAAATTCAGCTGTACCAAAGGTATCCCCTGTTTTCGTTTCTGCTAATTTAGGGATGACCACGATATCCCCAGCTTTTGCAACCTCTACTGGTACTTGTTGTTTACCAATTAAGGTCACCATTTTGCCCCATTTTTCTTCTACATCACGGGTCACATTATAGAGTTTATCTCCTACTTTCAATTCCCCAGAGAATACACGGACAAAACTTTGTTTTCCTGCAAATGGGTCAAGGATTGTTTTAAATACGAAACCAGTAAACGGTTTATCTGCCACCACGATATGCTCCTCTTGGGAATCCACACCGATAGCGGTCATCACTTTTTTCGTTGCATCTGGCATGTAGCGAATCATACGATCTAGTACTTGGTCCATACCGATACGGCCCAAAGCCGTACCACACATCACAGGACACACACGACCTGTCAACATACCTTCTCGCAACCCTTGGCGAATTTCTTCTAAGGTCAATTCTTGTCCATCTAAATATTTTTCTAATAATGTATCATTACCTTCTGCAGCCGCTTCCACAGTCATTTCACGAATTTCTTCTACTTTATCGGCTAGCTCAGCTGGTACTTCCACTTCTCTCATATTACCGTTTTCATAGACATAGGCAGTTCGTTTTGCTACGTCTACGACACCTTTGAAAGTAGGCCCTTCGCCGATTGGAATTTGCAATGGCATAATCGCTTTACCAAATAATTCCCGCATTTTTTCCAAAGTCCCAAAGAAGTCTGCTTTTTCAACGTCCATTTTATTGATGAAAGCCATACGAGGCATTTGCAATTCTACGCCATACTCCCAAGCACGAATGGTATCGATTTCTACGCCTGTACCAGCAGATAATACCATAAGCATACCGTCTGCTGCGCGCAAAGCAGACCGCACTTCCCCATGAAACTCAGAATAACCTGGAGTATCGATGAAGTTAATTTTATGACCTTTCCATTCACAAGGCGCCATGCCTAATTGGATAGTGACATTCCGTTTGATTTCTTCTGGCTCAAAGTCCATAATATGTTTATTATCTTGACCTTTACCAACAAAGTCTACAGCACCACAAGACAATAATAATGCCTCTACTAATGCTGTTTTACCCGCCCCGTCATGGGAGACCACCGCCACGTTTCTGATCAAATCACTAGTATATTCTTTCATGAACATCGTCCTCCTTTACAGCCGAAAACAGTCTATTGTTTTAGTAATTCTACATACTTTTATAAACTCCTTTGAATATACTGAATTTTATATATGCAAATTACGCATAATGTAGAGTTATGTATGAAAAAAACTAGTATCACTTATAGTTACATATTTATCCGTTACTCCTCTACTAAACTAAAATTTTACTAGGTTAATTCTATAGTTTATGGTATTCTATTAGATATATCATTTCAGAACATACATGGGAAGGGAGTTATATAGTATGAAAGATAATGAATCAAAGACGTCATTGCATCGTGGACTGAAAAGTCGACACATGCAAATGATCGCCTTAGGCGCCTCTGTGGGGACCGGCCTTTTCTACGGATCCGCCCCAACAATCCAATTAGTAGGACCAGGTGTTATTTTCTCCTATTTATTAACTGGTATCTTTATTTTCTTTTTAATGCGTATGCTAGGAGAAATGTCAGTTCGTGAACCTGTGTCTGGCTCTTTTACTTATTTTGCAAGTAAATATTGGTCTTCCTTTGCTGGCTATTTATCTGGTTGGAATTACTGGATTGTGTACATGCTTGCCAGTATGGCGGAACTTGCTGCTATTTCAGTATACTTAGATTTCTGGTTACCTGGTATTCCCCATTGGATGACTACACTAGCTTGTATTACATTAGTGACGGCGATTAATCTCATCAATGTACGTGCCTATGGAGAAGTGGAATTTTTTGCATCACTCATTAAAGTGGTTGCCATCATTGCTATGATTAGTTTCGGCATCTTCCTCATCTTCTTCGGAGATATGGGTACATTTCCGCAAAACTTCTCTAATCTTTGGGTTCACGGCGGATTGTTTCCAAATGGTGCGTATGGTTTCATCGCCTCTATCGCTGTGGTGATGTTCTCCTTTGGTGGGGTGGAACTCATTGGTATCACTGCTGGGGAAGCTGAAAATCCTGAAAAAACGTTACCAAAAGCGATTAACGAGTTGTTAGCTCGTATCCTGATTTTCTATGTAGGTACGATGACTATCATCATGGCACTATCTCCATGGAACGAATTAGGTACTCATGCGAGTCCATTTGTCCAAATCTTTACGAACATTGGCATTCCCGCAGCCGCACATATCTTGAACTTCGTTGTTGTAGTAGCCGCATTATCTGTGTACAATAGCTTGCTATACAGTAATTCTCGTATTTTGCACAGCATGGCATTATCTGGTGATGCTCCTAAAATCTTCAAGCATTTAACAGCTACAGGAGTGCCATTGATCGCTACCTTGTTCTGTGCAGCCTTAGCCTTGATCGTTGTATTCTTAACATACATCTTCCCAAGTGCTAGCGATGTGTTCCTACAATTATTGGCTATCATCGTAGCTGGTCTCATCATTGCATGGTTCATCATTCCAGTGACGCACCTTAAATTCCGCAAACGCTTTGCTCGCGAAGGTCGCCTTGATGAATTGAAATTCAAATCCATCTTGTATCCATTTACAAATTACTTCTGTTTTGCCTTCATCGCTATGGCAGTAGGCGTTATGTTAACAATGGATTCCATGCGCACATCCATCTACATCATTCCCGTGTGGATTGGTGCTCTGTACATTGCGTACCGACTTAAGAAAAAATAATATGTAACACAAAAAGGATAGATGAGATTGACTCGGCTATCCTTTTCTTGTATCACTACTAGTATAAAATTATAGGCGTTAGCATGATTTGAGTATATCTACATTGAGTTTAAAATATAGCATTTTTCCCACCTTGGTAACAATGCAAACTTTCAACGGAAATTTTCGTGCTTTTTGCAAATGAAATTTTCTTCAATGGAAAAATCACTATTTTTGCAAATGAAAGTAGTCTCTACACAATTTGGCTAAGCCCTTTCAGATGTGATACTATACTAGTAATATATAACCGCTTATGATTACGATTACATTATGTGTATGTTATATTATACTATATATATTATATTTACGAGGTACCACTATGGCATGGCTAGAAATTACACTGACCACGACGCATGAAGCGTCTGAACTTATAACAGATACATTGCTCGCACTAGGTGCAGAAGGGGTCTATACGGAAGATCCCTATGAATTTGATCAACTCACAGATGATGGATTTGGTATTATCAAACCAGACCGTGAGGAACTGTATGATTCCTCGGATGTCACTATGAAAGCCTATATCGATCCCAACCTATATGAGATTGACCAATTAGAGACTCTTATAAAAAGTGAGATTCAGCAGTTACAAAGTACTTTCACCATGGATTTTGGTCCTCTCAATCTGTCTATTACTATGGCTGATGAGTCTGGTTGGGATGATTGGAAAACACAATATCCTCCGATTTCGATGACGGAGCATTTGACTATTATTCCCGATTGGGCGGAGTATAGTCCTCACGATGATGAACGTGTGATCCGCATCGAACCAGGCATTTCCTTTGGCACTGGCGACCATCCTACTACACGATTGGCGATCCAAGCGATGTCTCAGCATTTAACCCCAAAAAGTACGGTCTTCGACGTGGGCACAGGGTCTGGCATTATCGCCTTATCCGCAGGAGCCCTGGACGCTCAGTCTGTGACAGCCTTTGACCTAGATGAAACAGCCACAACCAACGCTCGTAACCATGTGGCAATGAATCAATTGGAATCCGTGGTGACTGTACAAACAAATAATTTATTAGATGGCGTGACGGAAACAGCCTCTCTCATCGTGGCTAATATTATTACCCCTATCTTGCTACGTTTGCTAGATGATGCCTACCGTTGTCTAGAACCTAAGGGGGTCTTCATTATGAGTGGCATTCAAGAGGGAGAAGAACAAACACTTATCGATGCAGCCTCAGCGGCTGGATTTATCAATTTATCTACCACCACAGAAAACAACTGGGTGTGCATTACCTGCCATAAATAGTGGAGAGTGCTATGGTCATCCCTAAAATATAATAGCGGTAGATTCTTATATCACACATAGAAACTAAATATGGAACAAAAAAGCACGATTCTAAAATTTTCGTACACAAAAAACGCGATTTCGCGCACGATTTTAGTTCTCGTGCTTTTTCGCGTTTTTTATAGTATTGGTAAGAATTAGGTTATTAACTACAGCTATAACAATATACGGCTATTATATTTCTACTACGATTTGCCCACCTGTTCGTATATGGTAGCATACTAAGCGATAGGCCCTAAGGGCAAACGCCTTACCTATGTCTTCTATCTGTCCGTTTGCTGTATTTGTTACCTCTTGTTGTAAGCCTTTATGACATTGTGCATCATCTATCCCCCATACACTCTGTCTGGATTCCAACACGCCCTCATCAGCATACAACGGATCATATACTAGTGGATGTCCTATATGTGCCATGGTCACTCGAATTTGGTGGGTCTTGCCCGTCCACAAGCGAATACGCACATCTGTTGTATCTTGTGCCGCATCATAGTGTAGTACTTCATATTCCGTTTTTGTCATCACACCCTCTGGGTGTACCTCTTGATGGATGCCATCTGCACTTTTGCGGATAGGTAATTCTAGTACCTCATGCTGTTGTGCCAATCGCCCTTGTACCGTCGCTCGGTACCATTTTTCCAAGCGATTATCATCCATCTGCATTTGGTAAAAGTGTTGTGCCAAGCCATGCTTAGCTACTACCACCAAACCCGATGTATCACGATCCAATCGATTTAAGAATCGTACTTTTCCGTAAATCTTATGTGTTTTAAAATAGTAGGCTACCCCATTCGCTAAAGATACTTGTCCTTTCGAATTCATGGTAATTCCCGATGCTTTATCTACAATAAGAATGTCTTCGTCTTCATAGGCTATCGTTAAAGGCATTTCTAGTGGGTCGTGGTCGATACGTTCTTTTAGGGGAATAATTTCTAATACCATTCCCTCTGAAAGTTCAGATTTTTCCGTACACAGTTGTCCATCTAATCGAACAGCCTTCGCCCCGAAGAGTTCTTTCATCGTTTTCCGAGGAAATTGATGGGTATCTAGCCATTCCCCTAACGTCGGTGCTATCGTATTTTCAATTGTATATGTTAACGTTCGTTTATCTTTCATACAGTTTCCATTTCATCTTAGTTATTGGTGTCTAAGTCATCTTCCAATACGTATCTTTTGACCCCTATTGGGTCTATCCATACTTTGGTCAAAATATAAGAAAATTTTTTCACGGTTTCCCATTTTATACTACCTTTTCCTCTGCTATTCTACCTATATTTTATCATATTTAACCTTATATAAAGACGATTACATTTACCTTTTTTGCAAAATATGCTATCCTATACATAAAGAAGAGCAAAACGTGTGGCGCGTTAGGCTCATCAAAAAATTGATTTTTGTGCCTAACGTGATGAGATACTTCTCTTTACATTAGGCACGGTTTCTTTTATAGGAACACTACTTACGTTGTAGTATTACATATAAGGTGATAATCGCTACTATGAGCATTAAGAAATTAATCCCTAGGGAAAGCATTTCAAATACTGACATAGCATCACCCCCTTTCGGAGATGAACCTAAACCACGTTTTACTCTTCATTAACAGTATGACATATGTTCGTCATAATGTGTATTATTTTCGAACGAATAAATATAAAAGCTGTGACCCAATAGTACATTGTGTTACAGCTTTTTATTATAACGATGCTAGCATCAATAGAATACTATCCTTCACCATCTTCCGAAATGCTTTTTCTGCCTCTTTATCTGGCTGCACAAATCCGCTCATAGCTATCCCTCCTAGATTTTTTCTCTAATTATATTACCTAAAGTATACACCAACTCCCCAACTTGTAAGCATACACAGCCTTGTAATACTCTCATAGAAACAGTACCATAATATAGTTACACCTTATCGCATTCATACCAATATCCTACACGCAGAAAATCACAACGTAGTCCAAAACAACCTCCCCCTGAGGAACGCCGTTACGAGTAGTAGCCTTGTGGCGTTCCTTTTTACCTAAATCATACAAGCACAAGAAGAGCACGGTGTGCCCCGAACAAACATCATGAAATGCCGTTCGAGAGGAGTATACTGTGCTCTTCCCTTTTACTATTTAGTAACCTCCCCCTGAGGAACGCAGTTAGGCGTAGTAACCTTGTGGCGTTCCTTTCTACCTAAATCACACAAGCACAAGAAGAGCACGGTGTGCCCCGAACAAACATCATGAAATGCCGTTTGAGAGGGGTATACCGTGCTCTTCCCTTTTGACCATTAAGTAAAAAACGCCACAGGCTACATAGCATCATAAGTAACGACATAAAAAAAGAACCATCCGAATGGATGGTTCTTAGCTATGGTGGACGATGACAGGATCGAACTGCCGACATCCTGCTTGTAAGGCAGGCGCTCTCCCAGCTGAGCTAATCGTCCATATGGTGACCCGTGGGGGAA